>WNEZ01002444.1_pt1 | contig 15929 bp, 17 predicted proteins | sample 5400521 | NCBI WGS metagenome assembly WNEZ01 (sample SAMN13153339, study PRJNA577476) | soil metagenome | isolation source: 120 cm saprolite under Douglas fir tree site 2 hole 1 replicate 1 | place: USA:California | collected 2015-04-18
CATCGAGCAAGGCGCGACCGTACTCGGTCGGCTCGACGCCCTGGGGGTTGCGCTCAAGCAGTCGCACGCCAATGGTACGTTCCAATTCCGCGATTGATCTGGAAATGGCGGGTTGGGTTGTGTTGAGGAGCGCCGCTGCCTTGCTCATACTGCCGGCCTGCACGACAGCCATCAGAACATGGAGGTCGTGCAGCTTCATCCGGAGTCCGATACGATCGCTCAACTGCATCTCGGCACCCATTGCAAGACTGATATAACCATATCAAAACATAGCATTATGCGCGCATAGCAGCATTCACGTATTTTCGCCGTCGACCTCGCGGAATAGCCGGCCACCTAGGACCGTACCTCTCGCAAGCCCGGAACCAGAGGAGGACGCCATGAAACTTCCACGCCGCCAATTTCTGCATCTGGCAGCCGCCGCGGCGGCCCTCCCTGCCGCATCGGGCTTCGCTTGGGCGCAAACCTATCCGTTGCGACCGGTGCGCATCATCGTCGGATTTGCCGCTGGCGGCCCGAACGACATCCTCGCGCGTCTGATCGGTCAATGGTTGTCGGAGCGGCTCGGCCAGCCATTCGTCATTGAGAACCGGCCAGGCGCAGGCAGCAATATCGCCACCGAGGCGGTCGTGCGTGCGCCTCCGGACGGTTACACGCTGCTCCTGGTCGGTACGCCAAACGCGATCAATGCGACGCTTTACGACAATCTCAATTTCAATTTCATTCGCGACATCGCACCGATCGCGGGCTTAATCCGCGGTGCCCTTGTTATGGTGGTACATCCCTCGGTTCCGGCCAAGACGCTTCCCGAGTTCATCGCCTATGCCAAGGCTAATCCGGGCAAGCTCTCCTACGGTTCGGGCGGCGTCGGCGGGATCACCCACATCACCGCCGAGCTATTCAAGCAAGAGGCCGGCGGCCTCGACATTCAGCACGTCCCCTATCGCGGCGTCGCGCCCGCGCTCACCGATCTGCTCGGTGGGCAGGTGCAGGTTCTCTTTATTAACCTGGCCCCATCGATTGGGTACATCGGGACCGGCAAGCTGCGCGCTCTCGCGATAACCACTGCCACGCGCTCGGAGGCGTTGCCGGACATCCCGACCGTAGGCGAGTTCGTTCCGGGCTACGAGGCGAGCTCAGTCTTTGGCCTCGGTGCGCCCAGGAACACGCCCGCCGAGATCATCGACAAGCTCAACAAGGAGATCAACGCCGCACTCGCCGATCCCCAGTTCAAGGCGCGGCTTGCCAACCTGGATGGCACTGTGCTTGCCGGCTCGCCCGCCGATTTCGCCAAGCTCATCGCCGACGAAACCGAGAAGTGGGGCAAAGTGATAAAGTTCGCAAACGTTAAACCGGACTGACTGGGGGCGGCTCAAAACAGACGAGTGGAGGCACACCATGCCGGGCAAGGCTACCAATATCCGCTCAAGCGATGGCGGCGAGTTTAGCTGTTATCTGGTCATACCCGAGACCGAGGATCCAGTTCCAGCCATTGTGCTTGCCTCCGCCGTTCACGGGGTCGATGCGGACATCCGCGTCATCGCCGACGAGTTCGCGGCGCGAGGCTTCATTGTTGCGGCGCCCGACTTGTTCTGGCGCTCTATTCCGGGGCCGCTTTCCCGCCACGATGACCGCGCCGCGCAGCGCTCGCAGCCTCGCCTCAAGAAAATCAAAGTCGGCGAGCGCGATATGGCGGATACCTTGGCGTATCTCGGCACGCTACCGAAATTTAACGGACGCGCTGCGGCGATGGGCCTCTGCTACGGGGGCCCTTACGCGATCCTCGGACCGAAGCGCCTCGGCTACGCCGTGCATGTGGTGACCAAAGATGGGAAGGCCTCAATCGACGTAGGGGAAAAGGCGGTTGGGGGTGATTTCGGGTGCTAAATTCAGTGCACCACTCCCCGGAAGGTCCGAGTTAGGTCACGAGTTATCGGCAGCATCGTCCCTCGGAGTCGGCTGATCCCTCAGTCCAATAGGGCGAAAGGCATCTTAGTAAACGATGACCGGTTTGCGACGCAGCCAGGTGTCGCTCTCCAGCTGATCAAGCATGAAGTCGGCCACATCCGATCGCGCAATTTTTCCCATCCCGCCGATTGTCCTATCGTCGGCAACACGAAAGGAACCGCGCGCGGCCCCGTTCGTAAGTGTGCCCACGCGGACCACGATCCAGTCCAGATCCGTAGTGCTAAGGTGTTGCTCCATTGTTTCCTTGTCAGCGACTTCGTTCCGCAACACAAAGCGAAAGAGCAGATTGCGGGCGAACCACCCGATGTCGGCGCGCGTCTCGCCAGCACCCAATGTAGAAATGGCAACGATTCGGCGAAGGCAATGCGCGGTCATTGCAGCCGTAATATTGCGTACCGCCGGCCCGCAAATTGGCGATGGACGCCATGGTCGCCCGCCGAGAGTTGACAGTACCGCGTCCTGCCCGACGACCGCGGCCGCAACCGCGGCAGCGTCAAGGACGTTCCCGCCCAGTATGCGAAGATTGGGCCGCAGCTCAATAGCCGAAGTGTTTCGTGTGAACGCCGTCACCGAGTGGCGAGATTGGATAGCCTTCTCAAGCAGCAACCGTCCTGTGCCGCCGGTTGGCCCAAAGACAATGATCTTCATCGCGACGCCGCCTCCCTTGGCGCGCCCAATCCACAACATCTGAAGAATAGCTCAGCGCCGCGTGAATTACCAAGTTCGTTAGGTGCCTGCCAACAGGCGACATTCCGTGGGGAGGCTGCGCCGCCATTCAGCCAAAAATTTGCCTGGATGCGGGACGTTCGACGCGGAGGCTTTGCTCGACGAAGTTCAACAGGAGCCGATTGGCGCTCTGGATCATCTTCACCCGCATATCCGTTGCCGTTACCCGTCGGAATTCTTTCGTGGTTTCGCCGTTCACTCCGCCGCCGCGTCCATGATTTCCGTCTGCTCGTGAAGAATAACACCCGAAAGCGGATCGAACTCGGCGACCCAGGGCGAACGATCGAGAACCGCCTTGGTATGAGCGTAGCCGGCGTCCCAGCGCTTCATGATACCGGACGGGCTGAAATCGATGTCCTTTGTGTGGTTCTCGCGATCGAGTTGCGGCGCCAGTAGGCGCACGACATGCATCCGCGTCGGACAACCATATCCGGCCAATTCCTTTATCTCGGGGCTGTTGCGTTCAACCTCGGGTATCCGGGCGGCAAGCTGGCTGATGACGTGACGCAAACGATGTGCCTGTTGCTGACGGGCTATATGGCTGGCGATGCGGCTTGAATACTGAACGTCCTTTTGCCGATTGAGCACTTCAGCCATTGTGGTCGGCTCGGCACCCGACGGATTCCACATATGGACGGCGAAAATCAGCGAGCTCTTGCGCGGATTGTCATCGAACACCGCCTCGGTCGGCGTGTTCGACAGAATGCCTCCGTCCCAATATAATTCGCCGTCGATGCGAATCGCCGGAAAAGCCGGCGGTAGCGCGCCAGATGCCATGATGTGCTTGACGCCAAGTTCGCCATCGCGACTGTCGAAGTATTTCATCTCGCTGCTGCGGACATGCGCGGCACCGACCGTCAGGCGAGGCGAGCATTGATTGACGAGCTTGAAATCGACCAGCTCCATAAGGGTCCGCTCAAGCGGTTCGGTGGAATAGTATCCCGCCCTGTCGGCGCCAAGCGGAAACTCCGCACCGGCATGGGCGACGGGATTGGGTTTGAAGAATCCGGGGATTCCGTTTGTCACGGTCGACCAGTAAGACAGTTGCTCGTTAAAGCCGGCGAAGACACCCGGGAAGCGCCAGGCCGGCTTTTGCTCCATCCGCTTCCAGAATTCCTGCAACCGCGACAAACGATTTTGTGGTGCGTTGCCGGCGATGAGGCTTGCGTTGATGGCGCCGATCGACGTGCCGATAATCCAGTCCGGCTCAATCCCGGCTTCGTGCAGCGCCTGATAAACGCCGGCCTGATAGGAACCCAGCGCGCCACCGCCCTGAAGCACAAGCACGACCTGACCCGGAAGCGACCTGCCCAGGGACCGAAGGTTCTGCGGAGATCTGTTATCCTGAACATTGTTCATATCATGCTCCCGTTGGATGCTCGTCGCGTTCCCTGATGTTCGCGAACAATTCGAATTTGTTACGTCTACCGATGGCCCGATCGACAGAAATCCGAGCCGCCGCTCACGCTTAGTGCGCGGTCCAGCCGCCATCGACCGGCAAAGCGGTGCCGGTGATCGAAGCCGCCGCATCGCTGGCAAGAAATACCGTCAGGGCTCCCAGCTCTTCGACGGTTGCAAAGCGCTTGTTGGGTTGCTGCGCCAGCAGCACATCATGAATGACCTGCTCGCGAGAAATTCCGTGTGCCTTGGCCTGACCGTCGATCTGGGCCTCGACCAGCGGCGTGTAAACGTAGCCCGGGCAGATCGCGTTGCAGGTGATGCCTTCTTCGGCGGTCTCCAGCGCCGCAACCTTGGTGAGGCCGACGATGCCGTGCTTGGCGGCTACATAGGCCGCCTTGAATGGCGAGGCGACCAGCCCATGGGCAGACGCGATATTGATCACGCGTCCAAACTTGTTCTTGCGCATCGCGGGCAACGCCAGCCGCATGGTGTGAAACGCCGACGACAGGTTGATCGACAGGATCGCGTCCCATTTTTCGATCGGAAACTGATCGAGCGGCGCGACATACTGAATGCCGGCGTTATTGACCAGCACGTCGAGCCGGCCATGCTCGGAAAGCGTTGTCGCGATCATTTCGGCAATCGCCGCCGGCTTCGTCATGTCGGCGGACGAATAGCTGACTTTTACCCCGTACTCCGAGGCGATCTGATCCTTTGTCCTGGCGATCTCGGAGGCGACTCCGAAGCCGTTAAGCACCACAGCCGAACCGGCCTCGGCGAGCGCACGGGCAATGCCGAGCCCGATACCGCTGGTTGAACCGGTGACCAGTGAAACCTTGCCGGTGAGGGATCGCGAGCCCGATGAGCCCTGTGTTTTCAGCTGAATGTTCATGACCGACCCTTTCCTATGTTGATTTCTGTGCCTTCGGAGGCGCATTTCGTTCGGTGAAATCTGCACTGCGGGCGGGATCAATGGAAATGCCCGTTGGCTTCCGAAACCATAGGCTGGCGCTATTGCGGTTCGGGTGTCATTGCCGGACGTTGTCGGCTAATTTACCGCCACGATAAGGTCGGGGCACGATTATGGAGATGCATCAGGTCCGGTATTTCCTTGCCGTCGCGCGGGCGTTCAACTTCACGCGCGCCGCCGAAGACTGCAACGTGACCCAGCCGTCGCTGACCCGAGCGATCAAACAACTTGAGGCGGAATTGGGCGGCGATCTGTTCCGGCGCGAACGGCCGGCGGCGCAGTTGACCGAACTTGGCCAGCGGATGCACCCGCTGCTCAAGCAATGTTATGAGGCTGCTGCGGGCGCCCGCTCGCTGGCCTCATCGTTCAAGAGCGGCGAAATCGGCGCGCTCCGGATCGCCCTCACCCACTCCATCGACCTGTCGCTCTTGATTCCGCATCTCGACCAGATCAAGCGGTTGTTCAACCGGCTGGAGTTCAGATTTCTGCGGGGTTCCAGCCGGGAAGTCGGCGAACTCCTGAAGAACGGCGACGCTGAACTGGGCATCGCTGCCGAAATCGGCGAGGATTGGGACCGTCTGGACAGCTGGCCGCTTTTTACCGAAGGCTTTCAACTGGTCATGAGCAAGCGTCGCCCGCTGGCAAGCCACGATAATATCGCGTTCGAAGACTTGCGAACCGAGCAGTTGCTGTCGCGAAGCTATTGTGAGCACGCGGACCGGTTAAACGCGTCGCTTCGCAATGCCGGCATCGACGTCGATCACAGCCACGAAATTTCGTCAGAGCGCGATCTAATCGAACTGCTCGAAGCCGATATCGGCGTAGCGGTTGTCCCACGCACTACTTCGCTGCCGGCGACCCTGACGCGCGCAGCGGTTGACGGACTTGACGCGCGCCGCACTGTGTACCTCTACGGCGTTGCCGGGCGCGAACGCACCGCGGTCGCGTCGGCCGTGATGAGAATGTTGCGCGGCGCCGACTGGTCCCAATATCTTTACAAGCGCATGGATTCGTAGGGTTACAAATCGATGCGGCCGCTGCTGTCAATCCTGTTCATGGTGGCCCCAAGCATGGCCTATGACCTGATCAGAAAGCAATTGAGCAAGACGGTGCCGTTCGCGAGACATGCCGGTGTCGAAATCGAGCTGATCGACAAGGGTCGAGCCGTAGCCCGCCTTCCGTTCCGACCCGAGGGGCTCAATCATATCGGCACCCAACACGCCGGTGCCCTGTTCACCGTTGGCGAAGCTGCGTCCGGCGCGGCTATGGCTGGCGCATTCGCGCCGATATTGCTTGAGATCAGGCCGGTCGCCGCCGAAGCAGCGATCCGCTTTCTCGCCGTCGCCAAGGGGCCGGTACGTGCGGAAGCCCAGGTCAAGGGCAACGCCGATGAGCTCGTGTCCGCGGTCAAGACCGACGGCAAGTCGATGTTTCAGGTGGCCGTGAAGCTGACGGGGGAGGACGGCGCCAAGGTCGCCGAGATGACGGTCGATTGGCACGTTTCCAGGAAGCAGGCCTAGCTATCCTGGCTTGCGTTCGTCAATGCAGCGATCAGGTCGTCGATTTCCATGCGTTTGCGGAAGTCGGGATCCACAAACCGTGCCTTCACCAGCCCGTCGCACCCGACCACAAAGGTCGCCGGTATCGGGAGTACCCAGCCGTCATTGCCGTGAAAATTCTGCATATCCTGGTACGACAGAAGGCGCTGTATTTCGGTTCCGAGCCAGATCGCGAGATTGAGTGAAAGCGCGTAGCCGTTATCGAGATCGGTCAGTACCGGGAACAGCGCGTCGGCATCGGATTTGAATTTCTCGGCGTATTCCTGCACCTCGGGCATGATCGCGACCACCTGGCCGCCTAACGCCTTGATCCGGTCCATCGCCTGAATCACCGCTCTGACGTTCAGCCTGCAGTATGGACACCAATGGCCGCGATAAAACATCACCGCGACCGGTCCGTTTTCCAGCAAGGTTTTCAGATTGACCAGCCGCCCGGTCACATCCGGGAGGATGAACGGCGGCATCGGATCGCCCGGCCGCGGCGCACTTTCTCCGCCGCCATTTTCGTGGATCCGGGCGACCAGGCGGTCAACCGCTTCGCCATAGGCCGGAAAAATCTCTCGTCCCGCCGCGGCATAGGCCTCCAGCTGTTCGTTCAGCGTCCCTTCCATGTCACGGCACGCCTGGAAGGCTAGTTTGAGACGTTCGGCATTGGCGGGCGATAGCGAGGTCATGTGTTGCTCCGATGGATCGGCTTTCCCAAACTCATTGACTGAAACATGCGGCGGCATCACGCGACCCCCTGCATATGCGTCGACTCGTGGATGGAATTTTCTCTGGACATATCCTCGATGTGTGAACCAGAAATGCCGGTGATCAGGCGCGATCCGCGCTGGAACGTGATGTAGTTCCAGCCCCAGTTCAGCGCGACCGAGAAGCGGCTGCGAAAGCCGATCAGGAAATAGATGTGCGCCAGTGACCAGAGCAGCCAGGCGAAGAATCCAGACAACTTGATCCAGCCGAGTTCGGCGACGGCGCTCTTTCGCCCGATTGTTGCCATTGAACCGAAGTCGCGATAGCGGAACGGCTCCGCCGCATGACCCTTCATTCGGGCTCTCAGAACGTCCGCAACATACTTGCCTTGCTTCTTGGCAACGGGCGCTACACCCGGCAACGGCTTTCCGTCCGACCCGACGGCAAGGGCCGTGTCTCCGATCACGAAGATGTTTGGATGATCCGGAACCGACAGATCCCCGCCCACCCTCACCCGGCCTGCGCGATCGGTATCGACGCCAAGCCAAGCGCCCGCTGGAGACGCCATGACCCCGGCCGCCCACATGATTGTGCGCGTCTCGATGCGCTCGTCGCCGAGGAAGACCGCAGTGCAGCTACAACCGGTGACCGCCGCGCCCACGCGAACCTCGACGCCGAGTTGCTGCAACGACCGAAGTGCGCGCACGGATAGGGACGGATCGAATGGCGCCAGCAGTCGCGGGCCTGCCTCGACCAGAATGACACGCGCGGAGCGCGGATCGATGTTATGGAAATCGGAAGCAAGCGCACGATTGGCGAGTTCGGCGATGGCACCCGCCATCTCCACGCCGGTCGGACCGCCGCCGACGATCACCAAGGTGAGAAGGCGGTGGCGCTCCGCCGGATCGGGCTCGGATTCCGCACGCTCGAATGCCAGCAGGATGCGCCGTCGCAGATAGGTGGCGTCGTCGATGGTCTTGAGACCCGGCGCGTAGGACGCCCAATCGTCATGACCGAAATATGCGTGCTGCGCTCCTGTCGCCAGAACGAGAAAATCAAACGGGATGCGGCGGCCTTCCGCAATGATTTCGCTGCGGACAGTATCGACGCCCGAAACCGCGGCGAGAACCACCGTGATATTTTTTTGTCCCCCGAGGATGCCGCGGATCGGCGCGGCGATATCCGCCGGCGAAAGACCTGCGGTCGCGACCTGATACAGTAACGGCTGGAACAAATGATAATTGTGGCGATCGATCAGCGTGACGTCGAACGCGGTCCCCGCCAATGCCTTGGCCGCGGACAGCCCGCCGAATCCGGCGCCGACGATAACAACGCGTGGCTTGCGGGATGTCATCAGTGAGCTTGCCATCGGAGTTTCCAAACTTCGTGAGAGGGTGTTGCTCACATGATCGTTCGACAGTGCGCGATAAGTCCAGCCAAAACGCGATAGAGGGCGGCTATGAATTCGATGACGAAACGGCATTTCAGGAACGTTCGGAAATAGCGACATAGTCGGCGCGTACCACTTGAATACCATCACCGCTCGTCAGCGTGAAATCGCTACGCCAGTCGCCAACTGCAGGAGCACCTCATGTCACCGATCTGCCTTCTTGAGCATGGCCGCGTTTTGGCCGAGCGCATCCCCTATAGCGTCCTTGCACTGGTCTCCCGCCTTGCTGTTGCAAGCGTGTTCTGGCGATCGGGCCAGACCAAGGTGATGGGCTTTTCGATCCGCGAGGAAACCTTCGCGCTGTTTCGCGATGTCTACAAAGTCCCGCTATTGCCGCCTGACGTCGCCGCCTACGTATCCACAATTGGCGAACACGTGTTCTCAGTGCTGCTGGTCATCGGCCTCGCGTCGCGGCTATCCGCAATCGGTCTCTTGTTTATGACCGCGGTGATCGAACTCTTCATTTTCCCGGATGGATGGCCGGAACATATCCTTTGGACGGGACTGCTCTTGCAGATCGTCGCCCGGGGGCCGGGCTCCATCTCGCTCGACCATCTGATTTGGCGGCGCGAGCTGCCTGCCCTCGCCTTTGCAAAATAAACGCCGACACTCCTCTGTTTGAAGCGATAAATCCGGCAGCGGCGCTGCCGGATTTCCTCTTCATTTAAGACAAGCCGGCAGGCAGCCGTGTCGCCTCATCTCTACCAGGTGGCAATGACGATGCTGGCATCGAGGAGCAGAGACAGGTTGACCGCAAGGTCGAACTCAGGGGTTGCATCGACCGCGCATCCCGCTGACTGCGCCACCGTCGATCCGCGCGACAATTCCGTCAGAAACTCAAAGCCGCCGGGCGGCAGACGCCAGACCGCGACGTCCAGCCGAGGCCTCGCGACCAACGCCGCCTCGGCCCGCCATTGCCGCAGCGTCATATCGTGGACACCCTGGTTTGCCTGCCAGACCGAGACGACCGGAAACCTGGATTGCAGCAGGACGACCGAGGGATGAAATGACAGCCGCATTTCGGCGAGCCTCTCTCCCGGGATCGCGGCGAACGCTTCGGGCGGTAACGGATCCACGTCGGCCGCGTGATAGGCCTTACCGCGTGCAATTTCCAGATCCGCGATATCGGCGACGTAACTGATACACGCATCCCGACCCAGACCTCGGAGAAACCGCGGAAATGCATCACCATAGTCTAGAAGCACAGGCGATCTGGGCGGCTCGGCCGCAATGAAGGCGCGCACCGCGGCGTCGAAAGACTCGTTGCCCACTAGGCGCCGCGCCACCGGAAAACGCGTCGATACGACCTTGATCAGCCCCGCAGCTACATTGTTGCGGTAGACGGCAAGGCCGCTCTCGGCCCGCGCCGCGGTCGATGCGCGCAGGCTCAGCGGCATCTCCACGGACAAACCGAGAAGGCTTCCGGCAAGTGACCGCTGAATATCGGCCAAAGACTCGATCATGAGGCTCTCCAATTGGGCTCACGCCGCACTATAGTGGTTGCGGCGGCTTGCTTCATCTGCCAGTGCAGCCCGGGCGAGCGATACCTCGGCAATTACTGTCCCGTAATCCGGGACATCGTTGTCCCACTCCATCAACGTCGGGATCGGACCGCTGCGTGCGAGCGTGCGCCAATAGAGCGCCCATACCGCGTCGGCGACCGGCGAATCATGCGCGTCGATCAACAATCGTTGTGCGTTCGCGTCCGTGTCTTCGGCAAAGCCTGCGAGATGAATTTCGCCCACCGACTCCATAGGAAACAAATCGATATAGGCCTTCGGGTCAAAGCCATGATTGACGGCCGAAACGTAGACGTTGTTGACATCCAGCAGCAGCCCGCATCCGGTCCGCTTCGCAATGCACCGCAAAAACTCGACCTCGTCCATATCCGAGGATCCAAATTGAATGTAGGTGGACGGGTTCTCCAGCAACATGCGCATCCCCAATGTGTGCTGGACCTCGTCGATATGCCGAATCACGCAGGCCTGCGTCTCCTTGGTGTAGGGCAACGGCAACAGATCGTTCAGGAACACGCCTTCATGGCTCGACCAGGCGAGATGCTCGGAAAACATCGCAGGCTGGTAGTCCCCGATCAATTTCTTTAGCCGCAACAGATGATCGCGATCGAGCGGTCCGGCGCCACCGATCGACAGGCCGACGCCATGCACGGACAGTGAATAGTCGGCGCAAATCCGGCGCAGCAGATGGTGCGGCGGCCCGCCGGCGCCCATGTAATTTTCTGCGTGAATTTCAAAGAAGTCGACCGCACGGCGGTTATTGAAGATATCGTCGGCGTGTTCCGGCTTTAGCCCTGTTCCGGCGCTCACCGTACCGAGCGGCGACGTGCCGGGCTTACGCGACGAGAACCGCTTTTTGACCAAAGCCATTTTTGCCTCCCTTGTTACTTTTCCGCTTCGTTAGCGAGCCGAGCCACTGCCTGTCGCTGGCCCGCAATCATTCATCGTCGTCCGCCCGGCTCAGGATTTCCGTACGATCGGCGCCAGCGAGCCGGGCCCGAGCGGCGTCGACGTCTTGATACAGGTATCCTTGTCGACCAGCTTCCAGGCATTGCCCTGATAGTCGATCTTGGCGGTTGCCGCACAGGTGGTGCCAGCGCCGGCGGCGCAATCGTTTTGTCCCTTCAGCGCGACGCCGAAGCACTTCTCCTTTGGGGTCGGTTGCGCCTGGGCCGACGTTGCGATCATCGCAAGGGCGGAGGTCAACGCGCCGGCGATGACCAGCGACGTGATAGCGTTGGATTTCTCGGACATAATGTGGGTTCCCTGTGCTGTTATCGACGCTCGCCGATCGAGCGTTCGTATTACTAAGACACCGGATTGCAGCCGCGCTGAAATACCGTTCGACAATCGAGTTGATAGCCGAAGGGCATTGCGTGCTTGAGTAAGGCGAAACCGGGTTGAGAAAACCAAGAGGCCGTCCGCGAGGACGGCCTCCTAGCTGGCAACGAAGGGGATCGGATCAGGGCCGATAGAAGTTACCGGTGGGATCGAGCGTGCCGGAGACCATGTACATCTGGCCTCCGTCCATGAAGAAGATGGTGTTGGCCGACACCTTTTTGGCCCGCTTCATCATCGCGGCGTGGTTCTTGTCTCCCGTAGCCATAGCCATCGTCGTCATTTTTCCGGGGCCGCTATACATGTAGGCCATGCCCGGATTGAATTCCCAGGGCACCTGAGCGAACGCGGAAGTGGCCATCGCCGCTAACGCGGCCGCAATGAGGGTCTTGGACAACGTGGTCGTTGGAAGTTCCTCCGAATAAATCTGGACGCCCGCCAATCGGGCGCTGATCCCATCAGAGGGTGAATAGCGGTTAGTTTAGAAATGCCGTTGCCCAATCGGTTCGATAGCCGCGGGGCATCGCCCGGGCCGCAATAGCGTGCCGCTATCGAGTTGAGAGCGAGTCTGTATTTCATATTGCTGGGTTGCGCGTTCATTCTGTCCTTGAGGCGATGCCACCGGCATGGGCCAGCGAACAGGAGACGTCACATGAAAAAGCGAATTTTGGATATCTTCGCGTCTTTTCTACTCATACTTATCATCGTGTCGGCTGCGTCATCCGCAAGAGCCGACAGCGATGACGGTATCGTCCGGTTGAAGAGCGCGGTGCCTATGTCAGAGGCGATCACCCGCATCAAGGCTGATATCGCTAGCAAGGGCATCAAGTTCTTCTCCGAGATTGATCAATCGAAGCTTGCGGCCGACGCCGGCATCAAGCTCCGTCCTTCAACGCTGCTGGTGTTCGGAAATCCGCCACTCGGAACCCAGTTCATCACCTCGAACCCCAACGCCGGACTCGACTGGCCGGTCCGCCTGCTGCTGACGCAGGACGACAACGGCGATGTATGGGCGGTCTGGACCGATTTCGAGTGGATCGCCAAGCGTCACAACATCAAGGATCGCGTTGCGCAGTTCAAGATGGCGACCACGGTGGTCGGCTCGATCACGTCGACCATCACTACCAAGTAACAACGCCCCTGCCCCGCGCGTAATCACTCAGGCCGCATGGCTGGCGCGGCCTGATCGCACGGAATGGGGATCGCCTGATATTGCCGACAGACGGGGTAATTCGATGAGATCGGAAGCATTCGACGTGGTGATCCTGGGCGGCGGCAACGCCGGCATTGGCGTTACTGGCCCGGTCAGGCGCGCCGGCATGTCGGTCGCGATGATCGAATCCCACGATCTCGGAGGAACCTGCCCGAACCGCGGCTGCACGCCGAAGAAGGTATTGGTCGCCGCTGGCCACGCTCTGCACGAGATCGAGCGCGCTGCCGTCCACCATATATCCGTTGGCAAGCCGAGGCTCGACTGGGCCGCGTTGATCGACCGGGAGAAGGACCTGATCAAAGATATTCCTGCGAACCTCGCCCGCTCAATGGCGCATCGCAACGTCGAGGTAATCAAGGGCCATGCTGTTTTCGCAGCTCCCAACGCCGTCCGCGTTGGCGACCGCCAGCTTGAGGCCAGGCATATCGTGATCGCCACGGGATCAAAGCCGCGCCCGCTGCCGATGCCCGGCGCGGAGCATATGATCACGTCAGATGAAATGCTGAGCGAACGTAAGCTACCGGGTTCGGTGATTTTCGTTGGTGGCGGTGTCATATCGCTGGAATTTGGCCACGTCTATGCGCGGGCCGGCGCGGAGGTCACGATCCTCGAGGCGCTGCCGCAGCTATTGCCCGCGATGGACGCCGACGCGGTCGCGCGCCTGCAGCGCGAGAGCGAACGCATCGGTATTCGCATCAAAACCAGCGTAAGTGTGAAGCGGATCGAGCCGGCGAATGGTCGGCTGCGGGTGATCTTCACCCATGACGGCAAAGAGCATGCCGCCGAGGCCGACCGCGTCGTCAATGGCGCCGGGCGCGTCGCCAATGTCGACACGCTGGATCTGGCGGCGGGAAATGTCGAGCACAGCAACGGCCGGGTGACGGTGGATCGCCATTTGCGTTCGACTTCCAACCCGATCGTTCATGTCTGCGGCGATGCGGTGCCGATTTCTCCTCAGCTCTCGCCGATCGCGACTTACGAGGGCGATATCGTCGGCCGCAACATTGTCGAGGGACCGAAATACAGCCCGGACTACGGCAGCATGGCGACCTCGGTCTACACCGTCCCGGCGCTCGCCGCGGTCGGCCTGACCGAAGCCGTCGCAAACCAAAAAGGCTTTGCGATCAAGGTTCATACCAACGACATGCACGACTGGTTTTCCGCTCAGACCTACGCCGAGACGGTCGCCTGGTCAAAGATTGTCGTCGATCAGACTACCGACCATATCCTCGGCGCGCATTTCGTCGGACATGCCGGCCAGGAGCTCGTCAACCTGTTCGGGCTGGCGATGCGTTTTGGCATTACCGCCAGCCAGATCAAGGACAACGTCTACGCCTATCCGACGTTCTCCTCCGATATCAAGCACATGTTGTGACGTTCATTTCCCGCATAGCGCCGCGCTATGGATTCAAGAGCCAACAGGCATTTCCTCAGACGAGTGATTTCACCGATGCTTGGTCCATTAGCCGGCCATGCCATTCGGGGCAGCGGCATAACAGAGGAGACCACGAAATGTTCAAGCACAATGTAAAATCACGCGCGCTGTGGCAGGGCCTCGCACTGGCTTGCGCCATCGCCGGATCGACTGTCGCCACGTCAACCGCCTTCGCCGGCGAATGTCCCGCCGACAAGATGAAGGTCAGTGCCCGCGAGAAAGTCGACTTCAAGCCCGTCGGCGTCACCGACGTCACTCTGGGTTCGATCGACCTCGAGAAGCAGCCCGCGCACATCAAGGGCCGCGAGCTGCGGTTTCGCAAGCTGACGATCGAGCCCGGCGGCATTGTTCCCTGGCATAGCCACGACGATCGGCCCGCTCTCATTTTCGTGCAGCAGGGCGAGATCATCGAATATGCCAGCAACTGCGCGGCGCCGATCCTGCACAAGGCGGGCGATATCCGGCCAGAGGTGTTCGGCACCTCGCACTGGTGGAAAAATCTCGGCACCGATACGGTCATTCTTTATGTCGGCGACGTCCGCAAGGATCCCGACGACCACCACGTGTGATCAGCGCCTGGTGTAACGAGCGCCCCAAGCCTCGTTGCCGGACGTGACGTCCTGGGACCCCGTGTTGCCCCGCACGCCCAGGCGTCACATCCCCCTTTCCATCAGCATTTTAAGGAGCCCGCGCGCCATGGCCGACATATCCGCTGGCATGAGATCCAAAAGTATGGAAATGCACGGTCACTCACCGGGCGTGGTGTTGCGGTCGCTCGTGATCGGCCTCACGGCCTTCCTCACCGTGGTCGATCTGTTCGCGACACAGGCGATCCTCCCGTCGCTGACCAAGCACTACAACGTGACCCCGGCAGCGATGGGCTTTGCGGTCAACGCCAGCACGATGGGAATGGCGATTGCCGGACTTGTCGTCGGATTTCTGAGCCAGCACATCGATCGCCGCCTCGGCATCCTCATGAGTCTGGTTATTCTTTCGATTCCCACAACCTTGCTGGCCGTCGCGCCCAATCTCACTGTATTCACCGTCCTTCGGGTCTTGCAGGGATTATGCATGGCGTCGGCGTTTGCGCTGACGCTGGCCTATCTCGGCGAACAGTGCAGTTCGATGGACGCCGGCGGCGCCTTTGCGGCCTACATCACCGGCAACGTCGCCAGCAACCTGATCGGCCGCCTGGTTTCCGCAGCGCTGGTGGATACGCTCGGGCTGGCATCGAATTTCTATTTCTTTGCGGCACTCAACCTCGCCGGCGCGGTTCTGGTGTACTTTACCATCCAGCGCGTACGTCCGATGCACTCGATGCCGACGACGCAGTCGCCCTTAGCGGCGATGCTCGATCACTGGCGCAATCCGTCGCTGCGCGCCGCATTCGGAATCGGTTTCTGCATCCTGTTCGCGTTCATCGGGACGTTCACGTTCGTCAACTTTGTGCTGGTGAGGCCGCCGCTGTCGCTCGGACGGATGGATCTGGGATTTGTCTATTTTGTCTTTTTGCCCTCCATCGTAACGACGCTTCTGGCCGGCGCTGCCGTCGCGCGCTTTGGCACGCGGCCGGCCATCTGGGGTGCGCTCGCGGTCGCGGCATTAGGGCTGCCGCTGCTGCTGTCATCTCATCTTTCGGCCGTCCTGACCGGGATGGTT
>WNEZ01006028.1_pt1 | contig 15927 bp, 14 predicted proteins | sample 5400521 | NCBI WGS metagenome assembly WNEZ01 (sample SAMN13153339, study PRJNA577476) | soil metagenome | isolation source: 120 cm saprolite under Douglas fir tree site 2 hole 1 replicate 1 | place: USA:California | collected 2015-04-18
TCCGGGAATGTCTAAACTCGCGGGCTTTGCACCAGCGGCGATAACAATAAACCGACCGTTGAGCCGCTGGCCTGCAACTTCAAGGGAATTTGCATCGACTAACTTTGCCCGCCCGTGGAAGCTCTTGATACCAGCCTTCTCAAACGACCGTTCCTTTTGTCTTGGTACTGGATCGGTGAAGGACCGCTTGAACCGGATAAGTTCTGCCCAGTCAATCGTGAGCTTGCCTTTGACTGTCTGCTTCTCGTGCAGGCGCTCAGAGAAGTCGAGCAGCTCCGCAGCTCCCACTAGGACCTTTTTGGGATCGCACCCGCGAAGTGCGCATGTTCCACCGAATGGCAGGGAGTCAATTACGGCAACGCTCCACCCTGCAGAGCGGCACCTGGAGGGACCGCGGAACCTGCTGTGCCGCTTCCGATCACGACAACGTCAAATATATGTTCCATGAAACAGCTTGTGCTCACTTTGGAACGATTCGATTACTTGGCAGCCACGTCCTGCTGCGACGGAAAACCCGCGTCTGTCGTGGCCTTTACTAGGGCTTTGAGTTCGGTCTTTGCGTCATCGAAGGTCACCACCGCCTGTTTCTTTTCGTAATTGACGTCGACCTTTGAAACGCCTTGCACCTTGTTGAGTGCCTTCTTAATTGTGATTGGGCATGCGGGGCAGGTCATGCCCGGTACGTTCAGTGTGACCGTTTTCGTGGCTGCCCAAACAGGCGCGGACAGCACTGCGATGGATACCAGCAGAGCAAACCGACTGTTCATGTTGTTCATTCCGACTATCTCCTTATTTGGTCGTTGTGTTCAGTAAAAGTACTTAACGAGATACGGATACACCAGCGCCAGCAGCGTCAGCACGGCACTGGTCCAAAACAGAAACTTGTATAGGCGGAGCGGTTGGGGCAATGCGCAAACCTCGCTGGGCTTGCATGCCTGGGCGGGGCGGTAAATGCTCCGCCATGCAAAAAACAGCGCGACCAGCGCGATCACGATAAAGAATGGACGGTAAGGCTCAAGCCGCGTGAGGTTTCCGATCCAGGCGCCGCCGATGCCAAGAGTAACCAGAACTAGGGGTCCGAGGCAGCACGTCGACGCCAGGATGGCCGCCAGTCCTCCGGAGAACAAAGCAACTGAGCCGGCTCGGCTGGATTGCGTCGCAGAAGTGCCGGACAGGTTCACGTTCAGCGCAGTCGAAGGTGCGGAACGGATTTGACAGCACGAGTCATGCGACTTGAACGAAGTCCCGCCACCCGCCTGGGTTATCTGCTCATCGAGGGCGCGACGGATCAGATCGGGGGATGGCAAACCGCTGCGCACTCTCCCTTCCAGATATGTGCGGCAGCTCATTCCATAATTTGTGAGGTTGCGCGCTTCTCGTTCGATGTCCAAGCCATCGATGCGCACAGTCGGAGAACCCAGAAAGCCGAGTGCCTCAGCCTCCGCCTGGGTGCGAACCTCGACCTCTCGGATTTCTTTGGGCAGGCCGTCGGACTGTAGCTCCTCACGCACCCTGTCGACCGTTGGCGCATGATTCGGGCAACCCTCAAAGTACAATACCTCGACTTTCATCTCTTCAATTGTTTCCTTTCCTTGGCATTCCGCACTATCTTCCCTAGTAAAGGCTTTATCCGCTCTGCTCGCTGGTATCTTCTCTTGCTAGGTTCAGATGCACTCTGGAGCGGGCTCCAGGTACAGGAAATCTTCTCCGTTGCCTTCTTTAATTCACCGGCATCACGAGCGGCGCGAGCCCGATTTCATGCTTTCTCGCTCAAGGGCTTCCAGCACCGGACAGCATTCACCATGTATAGATCCCTGATGGGAGCGCAGGTCTCGATTACATTTTCTAAGAGCCTTATTCAGCTCTGCTTCGAGCCGTAAAAGCTGGGTTACCTTTTCGCGCACATCTCTGAGCTTGCTTTTAAGCAGGTTTCGCACCTGAGAACATGCGTGATCATGCTCTTGATTGAGGATAGACAACTGCTTGATTTCGGTTAGGGAAAAGCCAAGCTCCTGAGCTTTCTGAATGAATAGGAGGTCTTTTATTTCCACATCAGTGAAAAGGCGGAAACCACCTTCGCTGCGCGCAGGTTGCTTGACCAATCCGATTTTCTGATAGAAGCGAATCGTATCAATGCTGAGCCTGGTCTGCTCCGCAACTTTGCCGATCTGAATGCCTTGAGCCATGAGATAGACCTAACATGGGCAGTATAGACCCTGGAGTGCACTCCAGAGTCAACATGCCTCTACAGCCGTCCGGTTTTTGGCCGGAGGGCACACGTTTCGGCGAGTTCCTCATCTGTGCGTATGTCGTCCGCCAGGACTGCGATCCCCCTGGTGCGAGGCCCGGGGGTCCATCGTCAGGAATGCCGGTACTCAGTTGATTTCAAAGCAAGAACGCTGCGGGGGATTGGGTGCCCCTTCGGGAACCCAGCAGAACGTCGAAGTCGCAAGCTATTGAAAAGACTGGTCGGGGAGAGGGGATTGTTAACCCCTGGCCTCCTGGTCCCGAACCGCGTACAACTCCCGTGCCCAAGAGCCGCGAACAGAGCCTTGCGAAAGCGGGAATCGTGGCCTTTCATGAGGCGAGCCTCTGACCCCCGATCTCTCAATATTGGAATAAGGAACACGGCGTATCTCGCCTGCTGGGCGAGCGAGACCGCTCGTCTGTGGTTTGTAGCCGTGTACCAGCCAGGAAAAGCTTGGGACCAAGCCCCGCCTAAAGAACAGTCCTCTGACGTTGATGCCGAAGGTTTCATCAAAATCCGTTTCTGTTACGTCGAAAACCGGGGCGAACTTTCCGTCGAGCTCAGGCTCTCTTATCTGACTTGTTCAGCCGCTCCAGTTCGAGCCGCAGATATTCCTGGAGTCGTGCCTCATCCACCCAGAACATCGTGGGCTCGCCGAAAGAGATGGGCTCGCGATACACGTGCTCCAATGCATGTTTTGCCGGGATGGCTGTTCGGTTACTTGATTTCTCTCTGCTCATAAACTTCTACCTTTCGGCGATTGCCATAACGTGGCCGTCTGGATCACGCGCCAGAAAAGCCTTATTGAACCCAAGCTGTCCCTTTTGATTCGCGACCACGCCAGAAGAAACAAAGCGCACCTTGCCCCGATACAATCGGCGAGCCGCCGCCTCGGCGTCTCGGGTTAGCAGCGACCTTGAACTACAACTACTCTGTCTAGTTGCGTCGCTTTTCCTGGAATTTGTTTGGCAGGATATGAGTCTAGAGCCAGACGCGATAACGTTTCAGGCCGCGGCCTGCTAAAGCGTTCTGATTAACAAAGTGGAGCCGCTGGCGAAGGCCGGAGTTCACGCTTTGTCATGCAATTCCTTTCGCGTCAACTCCCTGCCAGCGATTCAGTGGTGGTTTGGCTGATTCAGTTGCTTCCAGAGGAAGACGAGCCCTGCTGTTCCGTCTGGGCAAGTTTGGTAGCCGAGGGGGGTACAGTTATGGCGTATGTCCCGATCGGTGTCTCAACGGCACCGAGAAAATACTTATTCCCGATATGCGCAAAGTTAAGCTGTGCATGCCCGGTTTGAACGTCATCGAAAAAAGCCGGGACCAGGACCACGCTTGCGCGTGTTTCGTAGCTGCTGATCTCCAGCTCTCGCGATCCAGGGGGAAAATCCACGCGACTCACCCTATACGAGCCTGCAGGAAGTACGCGGCCTCCGACCACGAAGTCGTACGGCACTCTTGCAACAACTGTGCCTTCCTCCTGAGCACGCGCACCCAGTCCCAACCCAAGAACGCAAATCAATGTGGATAGAACGGTCAAGTACTGCCTCTTCATGATTTCTCCTTAGAATCCTAATGATTCATGCTAGTGAGATGCTTCCACCTGATGGAAGTTACAGGCGAGGGCACTTGTCGCGTCTTCTTGCGGGAGAACAAATGAAAGGGTGCAGTACGAGAGCTATGACTGTTGTGGCCACGGTTTTGTCATGTTTCGTGCCTGTGCCTCGCAAAATGGCCTCCGGCCTCGGAATCAACGAGATAGCAGCACCGAGTTTGGTCTCGGCACAATGCCCTACTCTAGGCAGACTTCCGTACAGCGACGTTCTGGAACTCGATAATCTTGCCACGTTCAGTTGGAGGAATCCATTTCGCCTTCGGCGGTCTGAAATTCGATGGAATATAGAATTGAATTAGCCTTGCCATACTTACCTTTCCCCAGTCGAGGGTCAAACAACCACAAGTCCGAATTCGTTGTTCTGTGCGTGAGATTCGACTTGCAGAGGAAAGTGACAGGTTTTACAGCACTGCTTAAGGAGGTCGCCGAAGCTGCTGGCGGTGATCCGATCATCGAAAGAACCTAATGCGGCTTCTTCCGCAATGAGCAGTTTCGGATTCAGTCCCGTACTCGATACCCTGCCAGATTTTAGGCGGGTCCGGGTTCCGTTCTGCGTATTCAGTTTGCAAAGGCTAATTTTGCTCCCTCTGGCTATCATGCTTTTGGGTGACGGGGCAACGATTTTTGCCTTTGGGCATGATTCCATTCCTTGTTTTTGTACACGGTATTTTCAGAGACGGTACATATCTGGCCTCTCATTCAAAGCTGTCGTAGTGCGTGATTTTGATGGCTTACAGACCTCTTGCAGTGTATTTGAGCACGGCTGTCGAACTGGATTTAGAGCCAGGGTCTTTGCAACCGTCCATTGGCTCTGTGCGTTGACGCGTTCTTCCATTGCCAGGTTAACAATCGCCACATAGACTGAAAGTAATCATAACCGTCGCCTAAACCCTCGATGTACGGTCGCTGACCAAGAATAGCTGCATGCAATAGACCCTCTCGCGGGAGAAGGCAACGCAGCGATGCTCGAAGTATCCAATGGCTAGAGAAAGAGCACATTGCATTTTTGCCGAACTTTCCGAAGATCTTGCGCGAACGACTGCAAATTCTTTCAAGAGGGTGCTTTGCCCCCTCTGCCTTCAGGTGTATTCCGAGGATGCAATCGACCTAGAAGAACCGGAACTCACTGAAGAACACATCATTCCAGAAAGTCTTGGCGGGAAGCTCGTCACTCTTTCGTGTAAGTCCTGTAACAGCACGTACGGCTCAAAGCTGGATTCACACTTAGTCCAAATGGTGCGATCTCAGGATTCTCTCGCATTTCGAAGCTCCCGTTATCGCTATGCCCACAATCACCATTGCCAGCGACTTCGATGGTGCGGCCGCGGACGGAACATCCTATCGCAAGAATTTCTGGGCAAATATTAGCAGCGAATCTTCGCGGGCATCGGTCACTGGCTCAAGAAGCTCCACAGGACCTTGCCAAGGCTGTCGTCGAAGACGACGGTTATTGATCAGCGGAACCTGGAATTCTTGGGAGGACATCGTGCTCTCGGCCGAACTTTACTGACGCTGTTTGTGGGAGGGCTCGGGATGATGGGCCGCGCCCTCCAGTCGTATCGCCAGAAGACCATCGAGTGACCAAGGTGTGGGCGCTGCTTTCTGCGGTAGGATGGAAGGGCTTTAACACAGAGAAGAAAGGACTCGTTTCTACGGAATCCGGGTGGTGACTCGGGATATTCCCGACCCACTCACGGGGGATCTCGACGGATCGGAAATCCATATTGATCACGAGGTCACTCCGGAACAGCGCCTCTTTCTGTTGGTGCATCTTTTCGGGCACACCGTCCAATGGAATATTGACGCTTCTTCGTTCGAAATTGGCCGACAGAACCAGCCTCCGGTGAGTGAAGAGTCAATCCCCGCAATCATCACCTACGAACTCGAAGCTGCGCGCTACGGGCTCGCGATGCTCCATGAGATCGCTATTACGGACATTGATCCCTGGTTTTCCGATTACACCTCCTGCGATCAAGCCTATCTGCGGCACTTCTATCGCACCGGAGAGAAGCGTGCTTTCCGCAGCTTTTGGGTCGCTGACGCTCCACCGATAAAACCACGACCTGTTCCACGCTTCACCCCGACGCGCAGGGCCTTCCGCATGGATGGAATCGTGATCTGAATGGATGCACTGGTGGCGATGACCGTCTCTCCAAATTTTAGTCCGCTGTCTGTCGTGACAACGCCAGCAGTACGTTGGTTCGTCGGATTAGCTCGCTGCGGTCGATATCCCGGTATTGTTTCGGCAGCAGGCTTTTGCTGGTGCATTCCAGTACGGCAACCAGATTCTGTAGGTCGATTTCGGTCGGGTAGTACGGCGGGATGAAATCCTCGAGCGCGGCCTTCAGGTCTTCTGTGTCGACTGCGGCTTTGTTTTGCAGGCTACTTCGCATGTGACTGCGCACCAGGACAGCCTCAATATCGGCTCCCGACAGGGTTCCGGCGCGATCCAGAAAGAACTTTTCTGTGTCTTCCGGGAAGGCCTGCATGCCGACCTTTCGCTGCATGGCGCGCAAAAGCGCCAGGCGTTCTTCTTGCGTGTCTGGATAAAACAAAGCAATGTGCTCTTCCGCACGGCCCTGCCGCTTCAGATCCACGGGTAACAGATCAGGACGGCAGGTGAGGAGAAACCAAATCACCTTGCCGCGCAGTTCGGTGTTCCCCATGAATTGCGCGATCTGGGCAAACACGCGATTGCCCACACCACTGTCGCCGGAGCTGGAGCGGTCGCCTAATTGAGCGTCGGCTTCATCTACGATGACCGCAATCGGGCTCATTGCTTTGAGCAGGGTCAAAACCCTCTCCAAATTTCCTTCCGTAACCCCCTGCCACATGCTGCGAAAGTTTTTCAGAGTGACGGCGGGAATCCCGACTTCGCCCGCGAAACAGGTAGTAATGAAAGTTTTCCCCGTACCCACCGGCCCACAGATTATGTAGCCCATGGGCAGGACATCCGTGTTCCCGGCGTGAATTGCCTTGGCGGCATCCTGCAGCTTCCGCTTTGCCTGGTCATTGCCGGCCACAAACGACAGATCAAACCGGCTCTGCACGAACTCCAGCAGGCCGCCGGATTCTGCTTCAATCAGATCTCTTTTCCGGTCCGAGAGAAACTTGAGCGTGAGTGGTTGCCGGTTCTGAACGGCATGGGAGATCAGGCTCTGCATCTGAACCCGCTTCAAACCAGCGCCCAGTTTGGCCAAGGTCTCATCGTTAAGTTCAGAGCCAGCCGGGAGTTCCTGATTCTTCAATTGCGTTCGGATAAATTCCCGCCGCTCGGCATAATCGGGCAACGGAATCCCGATCGAAGAAACGCCCGGGTTTTGCACGATGCCCTGATTCAATTCGATCTGGTTTTCCGACACGAGGCAGATGGTGACGTCCGCATTCAGAAAAGCGGAATTGCGCGCCCAGCGCTTGAGGATGACCAGGGCATTGCGATCGTCCGCGGACATGCTGGAAATATCGCCTGCCGGAGCGATGGTCTCGGCAAAATCAATGACCAGCCCGATCTTCTTGCCATCAGCGATACGCAGCCGCAAATAATTGTCGAGCAGGTTCAAGACCGCGTCTGGATTGCGCGGCAGTCCCCCTTGCGAGTAGCTGGTGCCGTGAAAACTATCGTAGCCTTCGAGCGCGCGGCGGAAGTCGGCTTGGGTATCGGCCGATCCGAAGTTCAATCCGCCGCGGTCGTAGTGCAGAACCAGGTCGCGCTGGCCAAAGAGCGCTCCGGAGAGAAATTCGTCGAGCGGCACGAACTTTGTTGCGTCCTGAGTACGCAGTGGCACCAGGTCGCGCACATTTCCGTAGAGCACAAACAGCGCGAACGAGCGCGAGTAGTATTTTTCGGAGAGTTCGCGCGCCCACGCCGGGAGCGCGTCCAGATACTTTCCTGAGGTTGTCGTATTCGTTGTTGTATTCGAGGACATTAGTTTGACATCCGCACGCGGTTTGGCCGCGAGGATGTGGAACCATCGTCCAGCGACATCAATCCGTCCATGTCGGGCGACATGCCACTGAAGATCGCCTCCACTTGCTGCACGGTTTGCTCCGTCTGCTCGACGTCATGCACAAGGCTGTCGAGGCGCTCAGTAACCTGCTGCGGGTCCCGCATGGTGACTGATTGATCGCGCACGAGCATCAGCACATCCTCAACGGCGGAACATTGCGCGTCGACCACTTTGCGATTTTCTGAAATCGTATCGAACTTTTCCAGCCGCTTGGTAAGAATCTCGATGCGCTTCTGGTTGATCTCCTGCACCTTTGGGGGATCGCTGCTCAGCGCCTTCTGCAGGGACGCAATCTCGTGTTTGATGCCATCCTGCTCGGTGCTCTTCACGTACTGCTGTTGCTGAGCCGCCGCGAGTAGCAAACGGGCGTAGCCGGTCAGCAATCCCTGAAGGCTGGTATCAATCTGCTGCAGAAAGATCTGGGATGCGCTCGACAACTGAGCAAAATTGGCGCGGATCGAAGCGCAAACCTGCGCCGCATGGACGTAGCGGCTCTGCATTTCGGCGGGCAAGTTCTTCAGCATCTCGTCCAGTTTTTCCTGATGTTTCCGTTGTTCCTCGGCGAACTTCAAGGACCGTATCAACCTCCGAAAACGGGAACTCTGCGGAACGATGGCCAGGTAGATCATCTCCAGTCCTGCCCCAAGAATTATGGGCAGAAATGTGCCGCTGAGCAGGGCAAAAGCACCGGCCCCCGCCATTGCAATCCAATTGTATTGGGAACGAAAGGCCGCTCTTACGTAGTCGATGTCTTGTTGCGGAGTCTGAGGACGGGGCTGATCCTGCAAGTCGGGAGGACCCATTTAGACACTCACCCGTACCTGTCCGTTCCCAGGAGCGCGGCGCAACCGGCCGAGAACGTAGTTCTGCAACTCATGAAACTCATTTCGTTCTTTTAATCCCAGCTCGCGAGGGCGCTCAAATGGTACTTGAACATCCTCGATCATCGTGCCCGGATGCGCACTCATCACAAAGATCCTGTCGGCCAGGTAAACCGCCTCCTCAACGTCGTGCGTGACAAACAAGATTGTGCTAGCAGTTTCGTCCCACACTTTCAGCAGCAGTTGCTGCATCTCACTGCGCGTTTGCGCATCGAGCGCGCCAAAAGGCTCATCCATCAGGATGACCGCGGGGCGGAGCGCCAAGGTGCGCGCGATGGCAACTCGCTGCTGCATACCTCCCGAGAGCGTCTCCGGATAGGCGTTCTCAAAACCGCTGAGTCCGACATCCTGCACTAACTGCGCCACCGTCTCCTTGCGCTGCTTTTCCGGGACACCATTGATCTTCATCCCGTAGGCTATGTTACCAGCCACCGTCAGCCAGGGGAACGAAGTGTATTTCTGAAATACCATGCCACGGTCCTTGCCGGGACCATGCACCGGCTGATCATTGATCAGAACCTCGCCGGCGTCGGTCCGATCCAATCCGGCGATCAAACGGAGCAGGGTCGACTTGCCGCATCCAGACGGCCCGAGCAGAACGCGGAACTCGCCAAGGTCGCGCCCCTCGCGGGAGTACACATCCTCAATCTCGAAATTGATGTTCTCGAGGGCATCGACCTTCGCGCCGTCCGCAGAAATAAATGTGCGGCTGACATTGCGCACCGTGATTTTCGATTTCTTAGGTTCCATATTGTTACGCTCGGTGTTTGGCCGCTTTCAGGTGCGCGGTGGCGCTCGGAACACCCGCCCCCCCTCCGGCCAGCGCGGAACTCGCTTTGCGCCAGGGAAAAAGGATGCCTTCCAGAGACGTCAGCAAAAAGCGGAACAGGAACGCGGCGATGCCGATGGCGATAATTCCCGCATACACGCGATCGAAATCCAGCACTTTGCGAGCGGCCTCGACCATGTAACCGACGCCCTTACGAGCATTCAACATCTCGGCCAGGATCACGTAGGTCCAGCCGATGTCATAGAGGATTCGGAAGGACGAGAAAATCGCGGGAAACGACGCGCGAAAGACCAGCCACAAAGCTTGCCGCTGCTTGGCTCCGAGTGTGTAGGCTGTTTCGAGCAGGGCGTTATCTACCCGATTCACCTCTTCGACGACCACCGCCAACAAGTAGAAAAACATTCCGAACCACAGGAATGCAATTTTCTCGGTTTCGTCGATCCCAAACAGAGCGATGAACGCGGGAAGAAACGCGGTGAGCGGCATGGCCCGCATGGGGGCGGCGACGGGGTTGATGAGTTCGAACAGCCAGCGGTAACTGGACATCATAATGCCCAGCGGAATCGCGACAACCGCGCACCAGAAAAATGCTTGGGCAATCCGCCACCAGCTCATGAATACGTTTCCGAGCAGATCGTATTCCGACCACAGCATGCCAAAGGATCGAACCACTCCCAGGGGCCGGGGTAGCAGCGAAAAATGTGGCCCTTGCCAGTAAGGCAAAGCGATCCAGAGCAATACGATGACGCCCCAAGTGAAAAACGGGGCCGCCCACCGGACCCAGGGCGACACTTCTTTGCGAATGGTGAACCAATCGCTCATCGTGACCTTTCGCTGCCAGCTGTCATTCGAGAGTGTTTCATAGATTCTTCCGCCCTCGAAGGCACGTCCCTCGGGGGCTATAAAGTCCCTATCGTTAATGCGTCGAGGTGGCACGGCTGAAGAGGCTGCGGAAAAACGCCTTGAGCGGCCTACAGCGCACCCTCGGCGGCTAAACAGCGCTGAAAAACTCATTTTCTTGCCTGCAGAGTTGCGCAGCGGCTGAAGCCGCAACTGATTCTGCTGTACGGCATCGCTAAAGCGATGCCCTGATACGAATCGTGAGTTTTTCAGCCGTTACCGCGCGGCTGAAGCCGCGCCCCTTCAAAACAATGTCAAACCCTGAGTTTTCCGCAGCCTCTGAAGCCGTGCCCTTCCCAGAACCGGTTTACGACAAAAAATGTTTTTTAGCTCGACGGGTTCGCGTAGACCTTGATGTCCGTACGCCGATTCTTTTCGCGTCCTTCCGGCGTCGTGTTGCTGTCGATCGGTTTGTCCGGACCGTTGCCCGCCGTCCGCAATCGCTGGGCGGGGAAACCATATTTTTCCATCAGGTATTTCTTGACCTCATCGGCACGCGCATGGGAAAGCTGAATGTTGTAGGCGCGAGCACCCGTCGAGTCGGTGTTGCCGTCGATATCGACGATGGTATTCTCGTACGCGCGCATCGTGCCGGCGAGTTCATCCACGATGGCGCGTGAATCGAGGCTCATGCTCGAAGAGTTGGGGTCGAAGTAAATCGACCGGTGTTGCGTCGCGATCGGCGTTGCGCCCTTTGCAAGCTCTTTGTATTCGATCGGCGCTTCGCTCGATGCCATGGAAAAGCTGTCCGCCAGCTTCTCCACGTAACGACGATCCAGGCTCTCTTCCGGATTGAACGTGTGTTTAATGATCCGCAGCTCGCGATACATATCCTGGGCCATGCCAAGGATGTTGTTATAGTCGGCATTCGATCCGGCGCTGCCCATGAAGGAACGGTTATCGGCATAATCCGCCAGCTTCACGCCGCCGAGCATGGTCTTCGCGAGGTCGGAGGGGATATTGAAATCCTTGACCGTCCCGATCAGGTTGTATGCCCGCTCCGGTTGTGTCTTAATGAACTCGACGCCTTCGAGCCAGCCCTGAGCGAACTTCAGCAAAGTTTGCGGATGCTGGGCCGAGAAGCTGTCGCTCACCACCAGAATGTCGGCGATGAGCCGGTTTGCGATCCTCGTATCGTAGATCTTCTTCGATCCCGGGCGCTTCCCGACCGCGTCGCTCATATCGGGATCCCAAGCCACGGCGGCGTCGACTTTTTCCTGGGCGAAAAGGGTTGCCGGCTCGATGCCGTCCTTCGTGTGAACGGCTTGGTTGAAGATTTCGTTGCGCTGTTCGGTGCCAAGGCCGGAAGTCTTGAGTCCATTCCACAGCAGGAAGTGCGACGGAGTGTAAGGAGCAAAAGCCACTTTCTTGCCGGACAGGTCTTCGATGCTGTTGATTCCCTGCTTGCCGATGACGCCGTCCGCGCCGCGCGACCAGTCCACCATCAAAAACGCGTGGGAACCGAATCCCTTTTCTTTGAACTGCGCATAGTCCTTGGCGTAGACGTCCGCAGTGGTCAGCATCACATCGACATTGTCGGTTGCGAGTGCGGAAGCGCCCTCAGTCCAATCGTCGATGATCTTGAACGAAACCTTGAGTCCTTTCTTGCCGTAGATGGAATCCGGCTGCGTATCGAGGCCGCCGTTCGCCACCAATCCGCCGACGCATCCAACCCACACATTGACGCGCACCTTAACCTCGGCATCTCGGGTTGTCGAAGATGCGGGCAGCACAAGCGGTTTGGTCGCATCCAGCGTGGCGCCGCTACCGGACGCGCTCTTGCCACTCCCCGTCCATTTGCTGAAATCTACGACACCGTATCGATTCAGGCTGTAGCCGACCAGGGCCACACCAACCAGGAAAATAAGAACCCATCCACCTCTCTCAATCTTCACCGCCATACTATTTTTCCTCCCCGGTTTCTCCGCATGGGCTTACGTTTGTCTTGGTGTTCGAAGCGCGTCGTTGGCACGAGATCGAATCGCCCGCTAAGAAGTCCTCTGTTGATCCCTTGCCGCAATGGTTTTTTCCGCACTCGCTGGCGCCGCCGCTTGCGGTGACGCCAGTCCCATCTCGATCTTGAATTGCTTCACCAATTCACTGGCCTGGAGTTTCTCGGCTTCGTCATCGATCTTGATCTTCTGCTGGTCGACGTTGCTCATCGCCATATCCATGCGGGCTTCGTTGACAGCGGTCGTCTCTTCAATCTTGCGCACCATTTCATCGTGCGTCTGGCTGATTCCGGCAACCTCGAATTGCTCCATCGCATCGGCGACCTTTTTCTGCCACTGGGAGCGGCGGTAGTCGGCGATCGCGCCCAATGCCTCTTGCGTCTTCCGGTCTTTCTCGCGCATGAAGGCCTGTTTCACGGCCATTGCCTTTTCGAAGGCCGCGCGTGCGCCGCCAAGCTGGCCCTGATTTCTGGCCAGAGCGCTCTTGGTCTGCTCCAGTTGGGCGGCATAGGCGCCGGCGATGTCGTCGCGATTGGCTTGAATCGCGGCTTTCACCTTGGCCGTCAGGCTGGCCATATCGGTCTTGTACTTGGCCTCTTCCCTTTCCAAGAGCGTCACGTTGGCCTTCACCATGGCGATGCTCTCATTCATCCGCGGCACCTGGTCGTTCATGTCGCGGATATTCTGCTGCAGAATCATCTCCGGGTCTTCCGCCACCGAGATGAAGAAACCGACGAAGGACCGCACCACTCGCGTCAACCGTTGCCACATAAATTCCTCCTGCTTCAGGAATGCTGCGCTGTGTTCGATGGGGGCGGCGGCGCATTTACATCGCCCGTCGTAATGGGGTTTTCGGTAACAAAATATCCGACCGCCTCGGCGATCTTCTTTTCTTCCTGCTGTTTCTTCAGCCGCCAGCCGGTAAAACGTTGCTTCTCCCGCGAGACCTCTTCGTTGTTGCTTTGAATTTTCGTTCGCTGTTCGGTGACGTACTTGTCGATCTGCGCCTGAATCTCACTGTTCTCTTTATTCTTACGCGCTTCCAGTTCTTCGGCTGCGCGCTGCTGCACGCGCTCATAAGTGTCGAGTGCGCGGTCACGCCGAATCGCGTCCTGGATGATCTCCTTAATGTCCACGTTGGCAGCATCCAGCCCGACCAATACCGAAGACCGCTTCACGTCCGAAGGCAAATTGCGAATGTGCTCGCTCTCGAGCATTTGTGAAATCTTGAGGATCGAATAGCCCTGCGGCGGGGTCGGAATTTCCGCCGCTTTGTAGATCTCCTCGAACAAAGTGGGATCGGAGATGGGCGTAGTAAATTTCGGCTCTGCGGCGATACCGGATGCGATTTCCGCCACGGTCTGCGCCGCACTCTTGGCAGCGCCGGGAGCGTTCGATACATTCGAGGGGCCTTGCTCGGGGCCGCCCGCATCGTCGACGGAAACAATGTAGTTGTACCACTTCTTCGACATTCTGCCTCCTGGGACGCAGTCCTGCGTGTCAGTTGAAATAGCAACTATAGAAACAAGCAAGAAGGTGACCTTGAAAGCTACGACCGGACACGCTGTTTGTCAATTGTTTTCATAGAGTTCCGAAAGCTGCTCCCAGCACCTCACTCAACTTACATCTTGTCCTAACCGCATTGGTCCATCCACCGCTGCGGGAGCAACTGTACAGTGGTCATGGGCACTGTGCAATTCAGCTAGAATGAACACTTTGTTTGTTCAAATTGACCTTTGTTTTTGAACACAGCGAGGGACCATTCCTTGATGAATTTCGCGCCTGCCAACGACATTTCGTCAATATTGAGCCGGGTCGTGGAAGCGAAGACCGATTACGACAAACGATTACTCGCCCAACAGCTGGGGACTAACTATCGCTCGCTTATGTACTGGCTTCGAGGAGAGCGGCCGCTGCCCGCGCATCTGCTGCCACGACTATGCGTTCTTCTCAATAATTGCGAAGTCCTTGATTTTCTCGAGAGCCAGGCAGGTCGCGTGGCGTTCAAGCTGCCGGATCCCCATGTGACGCTGGAAAAGCAATTGGTTGCGATATCCAACCTTATCAAGGAGGTCGGCGAAGCACTGGAGAGCGTTGCAGAAACCCTGGCGGACGGCGTGGTTGAGGAAAATGAGTTGAAGGCGACCATCCCTAAACTCGAGGGCGTCATTCAGGAGTGCGCGTCCCTGAAATACGTGCTGGAAGACCTCTGCAAGAAGAGCAGGAAAAAGAGAAAAAACTGGCCTGCACGAACGCGCTGAGGCCCTAAGCTTGGTTAGCGCGTCCTCCCCGGAAATCCTAAAGCCGGTCAAGAGGACCGGCTGGCGACACGTCATGGAGCGCTCGATTGTGCCGATGATGGGCAGCGATATGAACGGCGTCCAGAAAGCTGCCAGGTCCGGCTACACAATTAAGTGTAGTGCTAGACGGCGATCGTGTACGGGGGAGCGAACTCGGGGACGCCGGCGGATGTTCGGAAATGAGAAGAACGTTCCGACGTGTTGCAGAATGCAGAATAAGGCGTCCAGCTACTAACGGAGATACGCCATGGCAAAGGCCGCAGCAGTGAAGATGTTCATGCGATAGTGCTCGCTTTCCCAAATTTTCCGTTTAGGCGGAAGTTGCCAGTGTAGGGCTGAAATTTGCTCTGCCAGCAGACATGCGGTTTCGTACTTCGTAATTTGCTGACCAACCCCAAAGGCATTTTTAACTTTTTGTTTATCCACGACTCTGACCGGGAGTTTCCGGTGCCGGGCTTCCTTTCTGATGACCGTCGCAATTCTTCGTATCTGGGGCGAGAACCTTGGAACCGCATTCAGTAACACGAGCGTCGGTTCCCATTGGCTGAATAAAGAGGAAAGTTTCCTTTGAATCAGTACTGTCCGCCAGGTCTTTGTCCCGCGATAATTTCTCCGCACTCCCCAATCCAGCAATTCCGTAAACCCTTCGGGCTGGATTCGTACGAAGTGTACGATGGATCTTGATGATTTCGCGCCTGCGTCTCGGTCGCTTCAATTTTCTGGAGCAACATCGAAAGACGGACCACCAGTGTGTGGAAGCAATATTCCTTCAGTTGGTTTCGCTGGTCCTTCTTATTCAATCGCTTCCGGCATGCCTTCGCCAGACACTTTCCGCACAAAGGAAACAAACATCAGTAACTGGCTATCCGCCTTATCGATTGAAAGCATGAAATAATCATGGGACCCACTCTTTCGATTCGCTCGGCTCAGGTCTGCGTGGGATGGTTCCGGGTAGACGGCGAAATGGAAGCCTCTTTTGACCGCATCTGCCAGTAGGCCAGAGCCGGGCTGTCTTTTTCGAATGTGGATTACTGATCCTTACGAATCAGAATTGTTTCGATATGATGTCGCCTGCCACCGGTTTTTCAACAAGCTGTTGGAGCGTTCTGCGGCCAAGAATTCAGCCAGAGTAACTAGGTCGAATAATTTCGGGAGAGGGCAAAGCGCTTTGGAAAACAGAAAGGGCCACCGGACGGTGGCTCTTGTTTGTTTCGGGGTTGTGTATCCACGACTCAGT
>WNEZ01002759.1_pt1 | contig 15925 bp, 18 predicted proteins | sample 5400521 | NCBI WGS metagenome assembly WNEZ01 (sample SAMN13153339, study PRJNA577476) | soil metagenome | isolation source: 120 cm saprolite under Douglas fir tree site 2 hole 1 replicate 1 | place: USA:California | collected 2015-04-18
TTCTCTTGCGCCGCGCACTTGATGAAGGTGAATTTGTCGTCGTGATAAATCGCACTGACTGAAAACGGCGCCCGCGCCACTTTTGCGTTGTAGGTGTAATCAAATTGCAGCTTTCCAGCGTATTGCTCGCGATACTGAGTGATTTCCCTTTGCGCCCGCTCCTGGGCTGCTTGCGCGGCCTGCGCCGACTCCGCTCGCGCTGCATCGACGGCAGTTTTATACGCTTGCACTTCGGAAGCACGGGCAAGCGGTGGGACGCCGGATGCTCCATTGATCGTCGATTCCTCTTTGCGTTCGACGAAGATCTTTAGGTCTGGCTCGACGTTCGGTTCGTTGCTGATCTCCGTCAACAGGAATGAGTACACATGCCCCGTCGAGGTGATGAGATTCAGGTTGCTGCGAATCCCTTGCTGCGCTGGATGGAGATAGCAGAGATTGTGAGCGCCATTGATAATCCAGAATTCCTTATCACCGGTAGTGGCGTCCAGAATCTCCTCGTTCACCGGCAACACGATGAGTGTCGAGAAACGAATCTTCGCGTGAATCGGAATAACGTCCGTCTCGGCATATTTGACTGTTTTTGTGCCTGAATCCGCATGAATCGGCGGAGTCCACGCGAACATCGCGGCAGACGTGAAGACAAGAGAGGCAAGCAGTATGGATCGCGGCATTCTAGAGAGCATCGGTTCCTCCTGACGGAAAACTATTTTTCTTTTTCGAATCGTTCGACGGGATATATTGCCGGGGTTTTTCTTCGTCCCCTCGGGAGTGAAAGAAGAGACCCATCACTCCGAGACCGCTGGCGAGTCCGACCGCCACGGGCAAGACCTCGAATGCTTGCTGTGGAAGCATTTCCTGGAAAGCATGAGGAAAGACGGCTTCTCCCGTCGCCAGCACCACCGTTGCCAGCATCAGTCCCGCTACGATTCCGGGAAGGCAGAGTTCGAAGGCAGTCGGCTCTTGGCTCATCGCTTCTCTCCCGCCAAAACCTCCCAAAACCTCGAGGCCCCGCTCAAAACCGTGCTGCTCGAAAGCCTCGGCCCGCCTCCGGTTGTCAAACGGATCGTTGGTGTAGAGCCAGTAACTCTTCGGGTCAACTTCCAGGTTTGCAACCTTGGCGATCTCGTGGTTCTTGATCAGAAATTGCCGTTTGGGAATCAGCGAGGCAATGAGGTTGATTTCCGTTTCGTTCAAATGAAACTGGTTCCGGTACAGCTCGCGATCCATATCCGGGTTGGCGAGGAAGATTTTTGTGGCACAGGTTTCGATAATTACGTCCACGATGTCGGACTTCCGCAGTTCGTCGAGCGATTGGGTGGACAGAATCATCGCTGCATTCTGTTTCCGCCAAGTCTTAAGCGCTTCCACGATGTAGCCCTTGATGCGTGCATTTCGGAAGAACGTCCATGCTTCATCAATGAAGAAGGCCTTGAAGACGTGCGTGATTTCGCGGTTGGTTATGACGTGGTTTGCACGATGGAGGATATAGAACAGGAGTGGCTCAAGAATCTGTGGGTACTGCTCCATGCCCTGAAAATCAAAGCACTGAAAACGAGAAAAACTCACCGTGTCTTCGGCGTTGTCGAAGAGAAATCCGAATTGCCCGCCTGCCGTCCATTTGTGCAGCTTCAATGACAAGCCGCGCGGCAGCGTATTCGCCAACACTCCCAGCGTGCGCAGCTCCGGGTCAACGCTATAAAGATTCTCAATTTGCTGATACAGCTCCTGTTCTTCCTCCAGTGAAAGCCTTTCGCCGCCGTGGTTATCGGCAAGGACTTGGACGAAGAGCGCCAAAAAATCCAAATTCGATTTTGTTTTGGGCAGGCAGAAGGGATTGATTTTGAACGCGGCGCTGTGTGGGCCGACCTTGACGTAACTGCCTTCAAACAATCGGGTCAGATGTTCAAAGCTGCCGCCAAGATCGAAGATAAAGGTGTAGGGATCGTATTTCTGTAAGTTGGTGATGAGGAAGTTCCCGAGAAAACTTTTTCCAGCACCCGTGCGCCCGAGGATCACGGTATGGGCCGTGTCCTTGCAATGGAGATTCAGGTAGTACGGCGTGCGGTGATTGGTTTCGAGCACGGCGAGGTATTCCAGCTTCAGGTGGCTATTGACCTGGTGCCCGGAGTGCAACGTGAAGAGCAGGGAGTAATCGGCGTAGTTTGTGTTGAGGATGAGCATGGACCGGAGATTGAAGGCATAGTTGCCAGGAACAGTTGCCAGATACGCGTTGAAAAGGTTGTATTTCTCTTCGTAGAGCTGGGCGTCGTGGACGTTGAAGGCTTTGTAAAAATCGGCGCATGCCGATTCCACTTTCGCCAGCTCTTGGTCGTAGACCACGATGGTCAGGGAATAGTTCCCAAAGTAGTTGCCCTTGATTTCCAGTTCCTTGAGCGCCTCGCCCAAATCGTGAATCTGCGCTTCCTTGGACTCGTCCACGAGAACATCATCGCTCCGCTGCGGCTGGTCTGACGTGGTGACGTAGCTTGCGAGCGAGCGTTTTGTATTGTGAAAGTGCCGCCGCCGCGAATGAATGAAGCTCCGGCTCTTGGCGGGGTCCTGCTTTTGCCACTCGCTGCAAATGAAATAGTTGGCCTCGACTTCGAGAAGCCGCTTAAAGATCAAAGGGAAACTCTGCGCGGATGGGTCTTTGAGAGACAGCACCTTCACGTAATAATCGTCAAGACGAAGGAATCCTCTGTGGCACTCGATGTGGGATTCGCAGAGGTAGTAGTCAAGAAACGTGTCGCGTCTGAGCCGTGCGTTTTCAATCTTCAACGGGGAGAAATTCAGGATTCGTTTCAAAACACGAAATGCTTCGTCTTTCGACAGAATCCGGGTGCCCACAAAGTCGCCGACCTGCCCGACAAAGCTGCGCGCTTTGGCTAGCAGCGCTGACAACGATTGCTGTAGCTCACCGTCAAGCAACAGCACTTGCTTACGGGTGGAAACGAGTGCCTGCAAATCGCGCATCGCGTCTGCAGGCTGAGATGCGATTTTGGCGACGCTTTTTAGAATGGAGAGGTTGTGGCGGAAGCCTTCATAGAGGACGACATAGCAAATCTGAAACGAGTAGAGCGATTCAGCTTTTGTCTTGAGATACTCGATGCGGTTCCGGATTGCCGCATTCACAATTGGGTTCTGGTAGGTCTGGAACGGAATGCTTTCCCGGTTGCGCTTGAACAAATACTGGTAGACGCGGCATTTCTCATCGAAAACCCGGAACGCTGCGGTCAGCCGTCGCGTCACGTTGTCGATTGTGTTCGTGTCGAGGCATTCGTAATCCACGCCCTCAATACTCAGAACGATCCCGACATCCCCGCTCTTGGTGAGAAAGATTTCGTCATTTACAAAGCCGAAGAGATTCACTTGTGAGCACAGCGCGGCGGCCTCGCGGTAGTCCTTCGTGATTCGGTTCAGCTTAAACACGGCGGAGCCTCCGCACTTGCACAGGCTCGAATTTCATTGGGTCGTACTGTGTGCGAATTTTCGTGGAGTTCAGCAAGAAGCGGAGGATTTGCGGGTCGGTCCGCGTTGCCCATCGCGCGAAGAAATACAGGGCGAAAAACATTCCCACCGCCCCGGCCAGGCTGTTGAGCAGATTGAATACGCAAGCGCCCATGACGAGCGCGAAGAAGAACAGCTTTCGCTCGGCTCCCAGGATCGTGAGCGGGCGATTCAATGACCGAAAGACGGGGTTCGTCTGCATGGCGGTTCGCTCGGAAGGCTAAACCCCGAACAGCCAAGTCAGGAAGTTCACTGCGAGCACGGCCATTCCCAACCCGAAAACAATGCCCGCGAAGGTTTTCTTACCCCCACCTTCGCCGAAGGCAAACGTCAGGCCGCCAACTACGATGGCGACCAGAGCAAGGCCTTTTGCGATGGGGCCGGTGAACGCCGTCTGCAACACGTTTACGGCATTCTCCCAGGGAGATCCTCCGGCGGCTTGGGCGTAAACAGGAGCCGCGAAGCCGCCCATCGCTACTAGCGTGGCGATGCGGCAGAAGTTCTTTTGCGTCCAATTTCCAAATGCTTTGAAGGTCGATTTCATGCTCGTTTCACCTAAGAAAAACTTCCGCGGACGATAGCGAGGCGCGTGCGGTTCGTCCAATACTTCCGCGTCCCTGGTCGATAACTTCGAGCTATGAAAGGCTTTACGGACATCGGCGTTCGCTGCAAGGTCGCCATGTTGGCTGGGGTTCTCGCGAGTCGAATACCATGTAAAAAGGGCCCGCGGCGAACGCCGTGGGCCCCTTCCTAAAATCGCGCTCAGAATGGCGCGGCGGACGCTTCCTCGGAGGAACCGGAAGCAACTGCTTCCGGCTCCTTGGCGGTGCGATTCAGCTTGCGAAGCGTACTGGCGCGAATCTGCCACGAGGTGAGTTTCAGCGTCGTGGGCTTCTTGCCTTTGTTGAGTTCGCGCTCGTACTTGCTGCTCACGAGCGAGCCCGTGACAACCACTTGGTCGCCACGGCGAAGCCTCGCAGCAGCGTCGTTCAAGCGGTTAAAGCAGACGACGCGGTGCCAGTCCGTTCGTGACTCCCATTCGCCTTGCGCGTTCTTCCAGGAACGCCGCGTGGCGACGGACAGAACCGCGAACGGAGCACCAGTGGCTCGCGTCTCGCGCTGCTCTGGGTCTCGTCCCAAGTTGCCGATGATTTGGATGGAATTGTGCATTTTTACTTCTCCTTTTTTGCCCCGTTTTCTTGAGGCACCCAAAAGCAAGGGCTTCTGCTCCCAAAGCAAGCGGCTGCGTTCTTGGCGGGCGCCCAACGTCTTAAGGGAGGAACCAAGAAAGCAGAAGCCGCGAAGCTGCAGCGGCGCAGGAATTAGCCCGAAGCGGTGCGCAAGAAAATGAGCAGCAAAAAAAGGAAAATGGACGGATTTAATTTGCCAAATCTCGGAACGAGAACATCTAGCGAACAGTCCATTCGAACGTCGGCCAGCTTCGACCGAAAAGACGGGCCACAACTCAGGCCGGCGCCAGCGCGCTCTTGGCTTTGATGGCTTGTAGCGGGAAGAACTCGAAATAGTCTTTTTCGTCAAACCAAGCGCACTTGAACACCTTCACGGGAAGGCGCGTGCGTGACGCGAACGCCAAAGCATAGACGACCAATTGGTTTACCGGGTCGATGTCGCGAGCCTTTGGCTTGTAGTCCAGCAAATGGATGAGGCCGTTTCTCGCTTGCACCACGTCGATGTGCCCGGTGATCGGCTTGGGCGATTGCGGCAACGTCACGAAAAATCCCCTGGACTTGTAATAGGCGATTTCCTCGGCAGTCAGGTAGACCGGAACTTCGCAGGCGATCGTGCAGGAATCGTTGGCCAGCATGAAGTCTTGCACGGACGGATGGCGGTCCCTATTCTTGCGGGCGAGCAGCAGTCCCAGTGCAGCAAGATCATTGGCAAGGTTCTGTTTCTCGATCCGGGACAGCGGGAGCGTCTCGAAGCGAGACTTGGATGACCTCATCCCCGCAGGCGACTCTTGCGATCTATCGTCAGCTGCGGCCTGCTGGTCGAGACTCGTCGTCCTATCTTCCTGGAACAGAACATCAGGAAAGTTTTCAAAAACGCTTAGGAGATAGGCCTTCACTTTTGCCGCCACGACGGCGGGGACCGCGTCTGCGGTAAGCGCGAGCTTTGCCAAGTGAAGTTTGTATTGGTAGACCTGCTGGTGCTCCAGGGTTCTCTCCTTAAGCATGCTGTGGCCGAACTGTAGGATCGCTCGGGCGCGAAGCCGGTGAAACGTGGTGATGGATCGGTAGCCGGAGATCCAATCGGAGATGGTCCGGCGCGGCACAGTAATGCGGTGTTCCGACGCGATGCGGCGCGCAGCCTCCTCCTGAGAATGGCCGAGGTTGTACAGGCACAGCGCTCGGGCGATGACGCGCGGGGGATACTTGACGCCCTTCAGTCCTGCCAAGGAGGAAAAGTATTTGCCGCAGTCCCTGCACCAGTAAATTTGGAGCTGGCGGAAGTTGTTCTTACGCAAGCCGCGCTTGATGATCCGGCGCCCGTCGCAAACTGGGCAGAAGTCGGGCTTCGACTGGATGGTCGGACCCGAGGCCGCACGCCTTTTTATCAAACGAGCCACGTCGCGGAGTCTACCGCAAACCGCGGTGACAGAGCGATGAGTTTTGCCATGCGTAAGCGACGAATTTCGCCGGTGCTTTAGGCGACGAGAGTCGCCAGGTGGCGCGCCGTTTGGGCAGGCCTGTCAAGTACGTGGGGAGCCGAGCGGCGGAGAGGCGAGTTTCGCTGTCGGAGGGGCGATGCCATGCGATGGGTTTCGCCGGTGATCCAAGTCATGAGTTTCGCCGGGTGCGGCACCGTTTAGGCAGGTTAATCAAGTACCTAGCGGGATTCGTTCCTCCGACCCAGCGCTGCTGTGTCGAAGGCAGAAAACGCCGGGCGCCAACCGCTAGCTTGCGGTAGGCGCGGGAAATGGCCCAAAGTCTTCGGAGGCACTGTCAGCTTGATTGCCGCAATGGTGGCGGTATGGATCTGCGCGGACAGAGACCCGGCGCGGACGCTACGGCGGCGAATGCGAAATCGTTCAGCTCACGAGTCACAGATTTTCGTGTCAACATGATTGGGAGATTAGGAATGAACTCAGATAAGAATCCGGACAGTCGTGCTACCGAAAACAGAGAACCTGACACCGAAGAGAGGATGGCTGTGGCCGACGATTACGTTCCTCTCAGTGTGCGAGACGCGCGACAAATGCGCAAAACCCTGTGGCCGCATTTGTGGATGTCGCTTGCGTCGATCATCCTTCTTGCTGTCGCCCTGGCGATTCTCAGTTATCGGATGGGAGCCCAGAGCTGCCACTAAGGCAGTGGTTCGCTTCAGGCGTCATCACTCGACCTCCAATTTCCGGCGTTGTCTGAACGCGGGATCGTCGGCGATCATCTTCAGCGGCAGTGTGAAATCCGGTTTCGACGAAACGATCCACCTCCCCGCGTACAGCATTTGCAGTGAATTCACGCGGGCCACGATTTGGGGATGGTAGGCCGACGGGTTACCCCGTTTGAGCGGATCGATATGCTCCCTGACCCTATCCCGGTTCCCCTCCCAATCCTCCAAGAATCCAGCAGCCTCCTCCGTCAAAACCTGCCTCTGCATCCTCTTTCGGCCCTTCTTATATCCGGACTCCACTTTTCGAGCGTCTGCGAACAACTTTGCGATCAGCGCCCGATCCGTCATGGCCAGACAAAGCGTCGGAGCTAAGGGCAGGTAGATGGTCACGCCAGGGGAAGCCAAGCCGAGTGCCCCGCGCTGGTTTCCCCACACATCGTTATCCAAAACCACCGGATGATCTCCCAAATGAAATGGATCGTCGGCAGTCGTTCCGACAAGATGCCAATATTTGGAAAGAAAGTGTGGACCATATTTTGGTGGAGCCTCCGCTAACATCTCCAGCGAGAACGCTTTGATCTCATCCTCAGAAAGCATCTTGAAATTCGAGACCTGGGCCGGATCGATTCCCCGCTTGCGTAGGGCCTCGGCGACGCCTTCGTTCACCTCTTTAATGCGGTCACGAAATCCCTGGATTCGAACTAATTGTGTGGCGCAGAAGGCCGCGATGATGCCGCGCTCTCGGTTACCGAACGCTTTCAAGTTTTGGTCGCGGATGAGGCGAGCTAGGGTCGGGCTGACTTCACCTTCGATTTGGGAGAGCGGTTCCTCGAGGCTCAGCGTCTTGCCATCGACTTCCACCTCGTAGAATCGCGAACCGGACAGAACTCCGCGTATGTTGGGAGAAAATATATTGTCAGTCTGCTTGTCAAAGCACCAAACCTGCTCGCTTCCCCGTTTTGCCGAGGCGTCCTTAACGTGCAATCGCAACAATACTTGCGGCACGTAATGCTGCACTTCCGTTTTTGAATCGATTCTCATGTTTCAGTGTAGACGTCCTATTGGAATAATAACGGATGTGAAGTTGCAGCGTTGAGCGAAGCCTTGCGCCAGTTTTGAACCTTTGTGCTAGATTCTGGATTGTATGACTGAACCGTTGCCCATTGTTGGAGATCCACGCATTCACAAGCGCTTCTTGGATGCACACGTTGCGCTTCTTCAGGAGTTCCCCGCAATACAGAACCTTGCTGACAAGATATGGACTAAAACTCTCGAACGCTACAATCAGCAGGCCGAGACGGAGTTGCAAGGTGAGGCGTTGGAAAAACACACGGCCATCCGACTGGCCCAAATCATCGTGTTCTTCCTTGTGCGAACCGCTTTCGATTCCTTCTATGATGTCTTTGTTCTCGCGGGAAACTGCCGGGGATTCGCCGCCAAGATGATGCTCCGAGTGATGCACGAGCATTTGGTCACCGCGTCCTTCATCGCTGTGAAACCTGAAGAGGCCAAACAGTTCGACGCCCATGCATCCATTCAAAAGTGGAAAGTCTGGACTCGGACCCTGGACGTTCTCCCGCAGGTCAAAGATCTGGTGGCCGCCGAAGAGATAACGAAGCTGGACGAGCAGCAACAACACGCACGAGCGCAACTAAAATCGGAGATTTGCAAAAAGTGCGGCCAACCGGTTACCCAAGCGGCATGGACGCGAGTCGATGCCGCTACGATGGCGGAACAGGTAGACGCCGCCACGGGCACTCACCTGGCAAAGCTGTATGCCAGTTGCTATTTGATGCCGACCGCTCTAATGCACCCGACGCCCTTCGGCCTAGAGACGCGGCTCATGAGAACGGAAAACGATGAACTCGTTTTCAACGACATGCCGGAGTCTGTAGCCCATGATTCGTTGCTGCGTGCACACGGACTGGTGCTGCGTCTCTTCAGCTTCGTGAATGACTATTTCCAACTTGGTTTAGATGCGGAGATCGAGGCTCGTTGGGCCACATTCCCGAAAATTTGGGACGGAGCGCTAGTCGATCCGCCGCCTGAGACCGAGAGCGAAACGAAGTAATAGGCCAAAGTCAGCAAAGGCAATGCGCTAAGTCCCATTTCACCGCTAGATCAACAAGAGTGGCCGGCGGAACGCTTCGCTTCAGGCGTTTTCTTCTGGCAGTGGCTCTGTGTGCCACCAGCTCTGGGCCGAGTGAAGTCGGCGGATCACTTTTTCTTTGTCGTCCACAATAGAAGCGGGGATTGGCTTCAAGGGGTCGACGCGGTCGGCCTGGCGCTCGGCCCAGGCGATCCACTCCGCGTCTTTCAGCCCGCTCTCGCGGGCCACAGCAACGTATCTCCGAATGCGCTCGGCGCGATGCCAGGCAACGGCTTCCTTTCGTAGAACTTTTACCTTCTTTTCTTCTGCCTCAATCTTTTCCAACTCCGCTTCGACTGCGGCAATCCTCTTTTCTCGGGCGAGCTCGCGCTCGTGTCGCGCCTTCTCGTCTGCTCGTTCCTTCAGCGCGATCCGCATCATTCCCGCTACACATTTTGGCAATTGTTCTTCAAGCTTGGCGCTCTCGCGGTCACGCCAGACTCTCTGCGGGCCGCCGGAGTAGTAGTTCCACACCTCGATGGACAAAATTCCTGTGGGTTCCAAGCGAATGGAATCGTAAGAGTAGGCTGAGGAACCATTCGGTTTGGGAGCGGGCTTCACCTGGCGCGATCTTTCAATCAGCCCGAAGCGAATCTTTTCGCCGTACACGATGGCGTTGGTCGACTCTGTCTCTTTCTTCTCCACGACAACTTTAAAAGCTTGCTCCTCCAGCAGGGAAATGATCACGGCCATGATGCGCAGTGCTCGCGCTAAACAGGCCTTCGTAATCCGCAGGTCGAGCCACTCCACATCTTGGCTTGCCCACAGCTTTCCGTCAGTGGCTCGTACTCCCGTCAGCGCCACCCTGGTTTTTTCAATGAGCGGGTGGGCTAGCATCGCCTTCGTTACAGAGGGAGTTGCCATTGTCGTAAGCCGCTCAATTCTTTCAAGCTCCGGCTCGTCCTCAGGGAGGATAGTAGTCTCGGGTTCACGGATTTGCCGGATCAGAATCGGCAGGCTTTCTACCTCAGGCAGTGGTGGACGCGGGATCGTGTGGCCGCAGGCTATCTTGGTCCAGTGCCCCAGGCCGGGGAGCGGAATCTCCAGCTTGCGACATACCTTGGCCAGAGCCAACGTCCGAAATCTTGTATTCACCCGCGAGTTTGCGAAGCGGAAATTGCCAGACTTTTTCGTACAACTCCTGCCGATCCCATTTCTGCCGAATCATCTTGTTTCAGCCTCGCTCCACACGAAACGGTCGAGAGAATGTGGGAACCCGAATCCATTTCCGTTTCCTTAACCTTGATCTGCTCGATCCCAAGACCTACTTATGTATTTCCTTGGAACACCCGGATGTTCCCACACAAATATGAAAGCCTCGTGTCAGCGCGCACCGTTGGCTAGGTAGTTCCTATCGTTGATTCGCAGTCGCCATAGGTAGTCGTGGACGGTACCAGCGTACCGGCTGTTTTTGCGCTTGGTACCATATCAAAGCGCGTGCCGAAGACCCATATTACAAGTGGTCAAGGAGACCCGTGTGGATCTAATGGCGCCGCCTGACAGGCGGAAGTTCCAGGTGCGTTGCGATGCAGGGAGCCAAGGGCGGTTTGAGGTCGGCACGGACACCCTTTCCGTGCGCGTTGGTCAACGCGTGCGAGCCGGAAAAGAAGAGGAGATGTGGGATTCCGTCCACATCTTATGCAAACAGCAGGAGGATGGCTCCCTCACAGTTGACGTGCTTGTCTGCCATCCCGATTGGGAAGAGCCACAGAAAGTTGCCTCGATTCATTCTCGTCCTCAGGATAGCGATGCCGCGCCAACTCTGAGGTGTGATCTCGAATTCCCTCGATCTGGCGGACTGCATCGGACGAGCGGCGCACAATAGCATTGGCCTTTCCGGTAAGTCTGCACAACAGCGAAATGTCATTGTTACAGCACTAACGAGCCCCTGACCACAGTCGCACATTCCAATTTATCTCTTGAATTCTTGAATCAAATTCCCTACCTTCCCTACGAGTTCGGGAACGGGCACTCACCAAACTCACTTAATCGCCACGTAATTCTTCATGGTGAGCTATCGGGTTATGCTTCAGGAACAGCCTTCACTGAAATTTTTTCTGCTGTTGGACATCGCTGCCCAATTTGTGCGGGCCGTTGAAACGCCGTCACAGTGCGCGCGACGTGGCCGGCCCTTGAGACGGTGCCTGCTCCGAGTCCAGTTCTGAAGGAGATTGGATTCTAGCCGAGGCTCGTGCCGTGCAACGAGCCACGGACGAGGAAATTCTTCACACCAAAGCAGATAGACCTAACCATGCCGACAGCTAGTGAAAGTCGTACACGGCCACTTCTCACGTGCCAAGAGACGGCAGAATTTCTAAGCGTCCCAGCTGGCACGCTTGCACAGTGGCGCTCACAGCGGCGGGGTCCGCAGTACATCAAGTTGGAAGGACGCCTTGTGCGATATCGGCTGGGTGACTTAGAAAGCTACCTCAGGGAGCGCGTTGTACCAGTGACAAGGTAAAATGCAAGAACCGAAGCAAACCCGCGTAGTGCCCGCTTCCGCGCCCTGCGGATCCGCTACGCTCTGGGGATTGACAGCGCCTCCCTGCGCTCAACTCTCGCCAACTGTGAAACGAATGTTTTTTATTGGCCTGCAAAGGCCAAATTCTTCACAACAAAGGAGACAAACGAGCCATGCCGAAGCCCGCCGACGCATTCCATCAGACCGCGCCAGTAGTTCCGATGGAGATACTCACGCCTCAGCAACTCGCGGAGCGACTACAGGTCAAGCCGAGTTGGATTTACGAACAAACTCGGAACCGCTCAGGTGTTCGCAACCCCGATCCGCTGCCGCATATCAAAATGGGGTTGTACTTACGGTTTGACTGGCGAGATGTAGTGGCGTGGTTAGAGCGGCAAAAGAGCTAAGAAATTAAATGGCCCATCCGTTCTCCATTGCTGAGATAGGTTCCAGCGATCCAGGGCGTTTTGAGGTTGGCACGGACACCCTTCCTTTCGCCTAACTCTCGCCAACTATGAAACGAATATTGTTTGTTGGCCTGCAAAGGCCAAATTCCTCGCAGCAAAGGAGATACACCAATCATGCCGACAGCGAACGAAAGCCCTACGCCGCCACTTCTCACGTTTCAGGGCACGCCGAAATGTAAGACCACGGACGCGTATATCGAAGATTTTGGTGCCTTATGCGCCTGAAGAATAAGAAAGCGGTTGTCCAACCTGTAGTTTCTATGCAGAGTTCAGAACCAATTCTTACGATTGAGCAGGTTGCTGAGCGCCTGCAACTCAAGCCTTCAACAATCTATGAACTGACTCGCCGTCGCAATAGTCGCCCGCTCCCGGTTCTCCGTGCCGGAAAATTTCTTCGTTTTCGTTGGTCGGAAGTTGAAGCCTGGTTAACTGAGTAGGCGCGCGGCTTGATTTTGGTGGACTCGAAGCATCAACCAACAGATTCGTACGCTGAGGTGTGATCTCGAATTCCTCGGTCTGGCGGACTGCATCGGGCGAGCGGCGCACAACAACATTTGCCCTTCCGGTAAGCTCAACCGGGAGGTCGACGGGAGCTAGTTGATTAGCCTATTCGCCGCACCCCAGATTTTCGGCGCTTCCCCAGGTAGGGGCTCTAGGGGTTCATCTTCCTTTCCCGAACCGCACTAGACAAGCCGAGGTCCCTGAGTTTTAAAGCGCCCAATCTCTGCTTCTTTGCGAACTTGCAGCTTGCGGCGCCAGTTTCGTCGGTGCGCAATCTCCACTCGCCACTGAGAGAGGAGCTGGTCGCGAGTTAGGAAACAGTCGGCTCTTCTTCGGCTCTTCTTCTGCTCCTTTGTGCGGCATCATATGTGTCAATCAGTCTCTTGAGGTCTCCCGTCCTCATGACTACTCCGTGGCTCGCCAGGACTGAGGACAGAGTCTTCTCGACGTCTTTACCACCGCAGCAGCTTAAAAGCTGGAATCCGGCAACTATGCGGATCTTATTTTCAGTGAGCCGCCTTCCCCTTCGATACGTCGCGCGTGGCGCTTCGGGTCTAGCAGCTTTGGGCCGGTTTGCAAGCAGTCTGAAAGCTTGTTCCAGTTCTGACTCAATTCGAGCGAGATCCTCCATTAAGAAATCATAGTCAGGCTCAAGGACTTCCCAGATGTTGTCCAATATGCCTTCCTTTCTAGCTTGGCCAAAAGCAATTTGCTTGATTTCGCCGAGACGTCTAGCCGATGAAAAACCAAAAATACCAAAGCCATTTGAGAGGCGCACGATCATCCTAAGGGTGGGACTCTAAATACTGCGTTCGATGGCGCTCAGGTACGTCCGGTCGATAATGCGGTGTTTATAGACATCCGTTTGCGACAGTCCCGCAGCTTGCCGAATCTCGCGCAAAGACGATTCCAAAGCCTTTCGGGGCCCTGATTTGGCTTGAACTTGCCAGCGGAGCGGCATGATGGCCTTGGTTTGGCCGGTGTGAGGGTTATAAGCCAGCGGGTTATAACCAATATTCTGAGGCACACCATTCATAGTGCGCTGGTTTTGTTTAGAGGGCACAGTGGTAAAGCAAATTAAAGAAATGCCTTGAACGCTGGGAATGGGTACGCCCGTGCGCCGACGCGGAGGCGCAAAAACTTCATGAGATGTTGCATTCGAGCGTCAAGAAGGGGCAGGCATGCAAGGAGAACCATGTGAGGTCTCGCGGATTGCCAAATGGAGGTCACATCTGTTGGCTAGCTGGTCGAAAGGGTGCAGGTTTGCAAAGGCCGTCCGACCCATTTGGATGGTCGGAAAACAGACCGCACTTTCGAAACGGAACGCTTTGAGGCGATCTCATCCGCTGCTGAATGGTCTCCTCGTTGTGTCCTGGTCAGTCGTGCCGGTGATAGCTGTTTGGGGCCGGCTGTGTATTTTGCTGGTCTGCGCAGGCCGATATTTGCGAATTCCTCAGGAATAGCGGCAATGCAACGGCAGGTCACTTTGCCAGTAAGGTGATCAGTTTACGTAAGTTGCCAAGTGGCGTGTTAACGAAGGGATTGACATTTGAATGTCCGGGGCGATACTTCGCCCAGACGGAGAAGGTTGAGTTGGTCCGAAATGGCCGAACTGCTGCCTCCCCGGACGCCTGACGAAATGGAGAGGACTAAGATATTGACTTCCAGCGACAGCGTAGACGGATGAGTATTGAAACGTTGCGCCGTGGTCGGTTTCCCGACCACCCATCTGCTGTCCGGTACTTTGGTGCGGAGATGACGAGCGGACAAAAAGGCCAGGATTGGGTGTAGCGAACCCAACCCTGGCCGATTGACAAACACCAGGGAGCATCCCGATGAACCAGCATCGGAACACCCCGGCTATTCGGCGGGAGTCTAAAGCAGCGGTAGTTCAGTGTCAACTTCCCCATGACCCTGGTCACCTAGATGCACAGGTTCGCACGGTAGACATCGACGACCTCTGGGTGCCTAGAGAGGCCGCCCTGACGTATTGGATCTTGATGCTGACCGGCGTCAACCAAACGGACGAGACGCAGCTTGCGGGAGACCTGCTTGCTTGGCAGGCGTTCTTTGCAAAAGATTCCGCCCGCGTTCTGTGCGTCCAAAGTTCTGAACGCGATCCTTTCCGGTGTTGCTCCTCACGATTTGAGGTGCACGACTGCCCGACCTTGGTAATGGGCTACTCGCCTCACATGAAGTCTTATCTGAAGATCGAGCCAAATCTACTGAGAGCGCTTAGGGTGCAGTCAGGCGAGGTCCAGCGTTTTCTCGCTAGGATTCACGCCTTGGCAGAAAACGGCCGAAGCCTCGAGGACCTACAGCAGTTGATGGCCGCCGATGCTTTCTGGCGAGGATTAAAGGTAGTGTACAAAGAGATCAAAGGTCTCATCTCGATCAAGCTTTAGTCCCGGGTAAGGTGAGAGGCGCACAATAAGCCAGTCAAGAACAAGAAGCTGTCGAGGCTTTTCGTGTCCTTTATGCAGCACTAGGGCTACTTTTCAAGGGCTACTAGCATGTGGCGATAGAACTTTCGCAATTGTTCCGTGTCCGCGGTTTTGAGCAAATTTTGGATCTTCTGTCTGAGAACTTCTGCATTGTCGTCCAGGCCTTCAGCGAAGAACAACTCACTCGGGGAGACCTGCAGAAATTCGCAGATCTTATCAATAGCGTCGCTAGGGGGCCACTCGATCCGCCCTGTCTCGACTCGAGTAATGTAGTTTGCCTCCTTGCCGATGCCATCTTCCACTTCTTTTTGGCTGAGTCCCTTGGCCTCGCGCAAGACTCGAAGGCGTTCTCTCAATGATTTAGCTGTGTCGATGGTCATGCTGTACAGACATTAGTTTGTAAGAGCGCCTAAACATAGTGCTTGGGACGTATCTTCTGGTTGACAAATAAGACGGTTGCGGTATGCTGACACGGCTGATGGTTATCGCCTACGCGCGGTAGAAGCGTGATCTTTCCATTCGCTTGATCATGGCGGATGGCGCGATACCAAAGGCATTTGACAGACGCACGATCATCCTCAAGGTGGGACTCTGAATACCGCGTTCAATAGCGCTCAGGTACGTACGGTCGATGCCGCAGTGTTTATAAACATCCATCTGCGACAGGCCTGCAGTTTCCCGAATCTCGCGCAGGACAATTCCAAAGGCCTTTTCGGGCCCTGATTTCGGTTGAACTTGCCGACGAAGCGGCATGATGGATTTTAGTTTGGCGGCTTGATGGTTATAAACCAACGGGTTATAACCAACATTTGTTTGAGGGGCACCGTGAGGAAGAAAATTACAGAAATGCCCTATGCGAAGCAGATCGCCGTAGGGCCGGGGCAAGAAGTTGCGGATCTTCGAGACAGGCAGGGTCTCAGGCGTTTGGCGATGGACCCAAAAAACGCGAACGCACTGATGGCTCTTTATGAAAGCCATGAAATCGAAATAAGGGCGGCTGCAATCCGGTGGCTCGGCAACAATCGCGACATCTACGAGCAAGCTA
>WNEZ01002446.1_pt1 | contig 15920 bp, 13 predicted proteins | sample 5400521 | NCBI WGS metagenome assembly WNEZ01 (sample SAMN13153339, study PRJNA577476) | soil metagenome | isolation source: 120 cm saprolite under Douglas fir tree site 2 hole 1 replicate 1 | place: USA:California | collected 2015-04-18
TGATAAGCTCTGACCTGCAGCTGAAATCACTGAAGGCGCGCGGGCGAGTTCCCTTCGACTTCGCTCAGGACAGGTCCGCGACCACACGAGATTTTATGACCGACAAGATACTCGTCCTCACGACCGCAGGTTCGAAAGACGAAGCTCGCAGGATTGGACGCGCCCTGGTGGAGCGGCTTTTGGCGGCCTGCGTAAACATCGTGCCTCAGGTTGGCTCGATTTACCGCTGGGAGGGTGAGATTGAGGAGGCTGAGGAGTGGCTGCTGATTATCAAGACCACGGGGACGGCGTTTGAACGTGTGCGGGATGCAATTGTTGAATTGCATTCTTACGATGTGCCGGAATGCATTAGCGTTTCGATCGAAGACGGCAGCGTGGGGTATCTCAGCTGGATTGGACAATCAGTAAAGTAGCGCCGGTGTGGTGCTGGCAGTTTGCGAGGCGGGACGCCCTCGCGACAGCCGGCGAGACGCCGGCGCTACTTTTTTATTCGTGGTGGTCGTGGCGGAGATCGCGGCGATCATACTGGATGTCACGACGGTCGTGCCGGATGTCCTGGTGGTCGTGATGAAGGTCACGGCGATCAGCGTGCAGGTCGCGATCATCTTTGCGCAAGTCGTGGCGGTCACGGGCGATGTCGGCCCGCTCTCTCGCCGCACCCGCGGTGTTGCATGTTCGCTCATCGTGCCGCAGTTCTCGTCGATCCTTGGCAATATCCGCCTGGTCGTGGTGGATGTCACGGATATCTCTGTTCCGGTCTACGTGGTCATGATTCAAGTCCCGCTGGTCGTGCCGCAGGTCGCGATGATCCTGGTGAAGATCTCTCCGATCTTGATTCACATCGCTTTGACCCACAGCAAACAGTGCAGCTGCAATTACGAAAACGCTCAAGCAGAGACTTCTACGCATGTTTCCCCCCATAGGTTCGGCCTACAACGTTTGAACCCTTGATATCGCGAAAAGTTGCGCCTGGGCAAGAATTCGATGGCACTGCGACCTTGGTAACTTGAGACAGATGGGGGAACCGGGGTGGGCGCAACTAGAAATCAAAGCTGCCTGGCGCCACGCGATGGTTTTGTGGCGCTCAGGTTGAGCCGCCAATAGTCCAACATATAAGGAGGATTGTCGGCCGCCGCCTGGTCGGCCAGGGCGGAGAGGTATTGCTGGCGCAGGTCTGCGTCGGGGATGCGTTCCAGGTGGGCGCGCACTATGACTGTTTTTAGAAATTCCATGTAATGCAGGCGATCCTCGAGGAGTGTGGGGGCGGCTTCGAGATCGGTTCGGACATCTACGAATCCGACGCGCTGCAATGTTTTTGCGGCGTCCTCAGCGTTTTGGAAGAGCCAGGGTGAAGGGAAGTTCGCCAGGAACGGCGCGTACTTTGGGGAAAGCGCAAGGGTGGTCATACGTTCTCGCAGGCGAGCCAAGTTGGCGCCGCCACCGCACTGGACCTGCAACCAGCCTCCTGGGCGGAGCGACTGAAACAAACCGCGGAACAGACGGTCGTGATCGAGCACCCAATGGAACGCCGCGGTGCTGACGATGCCGTCGAAGGCGGCGGCAAACGGGAGGTCCAGCAGGTCGGCGATGACCAACTGAGCCCGCTCGCCGAATTGCGGCTGCAAATATTCGCGGGCGGAGCGCAGCATGTTTTGCGAAATGTCGAGCGCAACCACACGTCCGCGTGGCAGGGCTTGCAGCAACTCGGCGGTAAGGCGGCCGGTGCCGCAGCCGGCATCGAGCAGCAACTCGTCGCCGCGCAAGCGCAGTCGGGACAGGACCTTTTTCCCCCAACTGACTTGCGGCTGAGAGAGGCGGTGGTACTCGGATGAGTTCCACTCGCGGGCGAAGTTGGGTGCGGACTGGGTCACGAGATCTACAGTTTCACATTGCGGCCAGTGCATCGTCGAGATCGTCCAGAATGTCCTCCACGTTCTCGATTCCCACCGAGATGCGCACCAGACCATCCGTAATTCCGATTTCTCTTCTGCCCTTCTCTCCCAGCGCGGCGTGGGTCATGGTGGCGGGATGCGAGATCAACGTCTCCACTCCTCCCAGCGACTCCGCCAGCGAGCATACGCGTACTTTCTTTAACATTTTTTTCGCATTGGAGAGCGATCCGGTCTCAAATGTGATCATGGAGCCGAAGCCCGTCATCTGGCGCTGGGCCAGTTCGTACTGCGGATGTTCGGGAAGGCCGGGATAAAAAACCTTTTTTACTTTCTTGTGCCGGGCCAAAAACTCGGCGATGAAACGTCCGCTGTGGTCATGTTGTTCCATGCGCACGGCCAGGGTCTTGACTCCGCGCAGCACCAGCCAGCACTCGAAGGGAGACAGAATGGCTCCCGCGGCTTTCTGTACGAAGGCCAGTTTTTCCGCCTGCTGTTTGGTGGTGCAAACCACAACGCCGCCGAGGCCGTCACTGTGGCCATTCAGGAATTTTGTGGTGGAGTGAACGACCATGTCGGCTCCCAATGCAATCGGCTGCTGGAAGTAGGGCGACATGAAGGTGTTGTCCACGACCAACTCTACTTTTTTGCGCCGGCAAACCTGGCTGACGGCTTCGATGTCGGTGAGCGACATGAGGGGATTGGTGGGCGTCTCTACGTAGACCATGCGGGTATTTTTTCGGATGGCGCGGTCTACATTTCGCGCATCGGAAGTGTCAACGTAGCTGAACTCCATACCGAAGTTGGCCAGCACCTGGTTGAAGAGACGAGGCACGCCGCCGTAGAGATCGTTGCCGCAGACCACGTGATCACCGGACTTGTACATGGTGCAGATGGCGTTGATCGCCGCCATCCCGCTGGCGAAAACGCGGGATGCGATTCCACCTTCCAGGGCGGCCAGATTTTCTTCCAGCCGGGTGCGGGTGGGATTGGAGACGCGGGCGTATTCGTATCCCTTGTTCTTGCCCAGTTCCTGCTGGACGTAGGTGGAGGTTGGATAGATGGGAACAGTGACCGCGCCAGTTTCGGGGTCGGGCTCCTGACCGGCGTGAATGGCTTTGGTGGCGAAACCTGGTTGTTTATTCTTGGGCATGGGGAAGCTATCAGCTATCAGCTATCAGCTTTCAGATGTCAGATGTCAGATCTCAGATTTTCTTCGGATCTCGGATACCAGAGATCAGACTTCAGATAGAGCTGTTTCTGGTTCGTCAGTTTTCAGTTTTCAGTTCTCAGTTCTCAGGGCCGAGATTTTGCTGATAGCTTGAATCAAATTCCTCCTTCAAAGATTTTTTTCGAGAGATACCGTTCGGCCGAATCCGGAATCATGGTTACGATCCGTTTGCCTGGTCCCAGGCGGCGGGCCACCTGTAGCGATGCAACCACGTTGGCTCCGCCGCTGGAGCCGGACAGCACGCCCTCACAGGCTGCGAGTTCCTTGACCATGGCGAAAGCATCCGCGTCGGTTACCATGATGACTTCGTCGCACACGGAGCGATCAAAATTGCCTGGTATGAAGCTGGCGCCGATGCCTTCCACCTTGTGAGGCCCGGGTTTGCCACCGCCCAGTACCGAGCCCTGGGTTTCCACGGCATAGGCCAGCACCTGCGGCAGGTATTCCTTCAGGAAGCGGGCTACGCCGGTGAATGTGCCTGCTGTCCCGGAGCCGATGACCAGGGCATCGATGCGCCCTTCCATTTGTTCGAAGATTTCCGGCGCCGTGGTTTCGTAGTGATAGTCGGGATTGGCGGGATTGTCGAACTGGGCGGCCATGAACGCGCCGGAAGTACGCGTAACGAACTCGTTGGCCCGACGGATGGCGCCTTGCATGCCCTCAGCGTCCGGAGTGCGCGTCACCTCGGCCCCGAGGGCTCGCATGATCGTGACCTTTTCCTCAGAAAAACGTTCCGGCACAAAGAGCGCAACTTTGTATCCGCGTTGAACTCCGATGAGCGCCAGACCGATGCCGGTGTTCCCGGCGGTGGCTTCGACGATGGTGCCACCGGGCTTAAGCCGGCCTTCTTCTTCCGCACGCAGAATAATTCCGCTGGCGGCGCGATCTTTCACGCTACCGCCGGGATTGAGGTATTCCAGCTTGGCGTAGATGCCCGCCACATCGCCGGGAACCAGCTTCTTCAGTTGCAAAATGGGAGTCTCGCCGACCAGTTGGGAAATGTCGTCGGTGACGCGCAGGCGAGAGGCTGCGATGGTTTTTGTCCTCACCCTACAGGGTACGAAAGCAGGGGCGGAGCGTCAATTGTGGTGAATCAGCACTTGGCAGTTAGCAATTGGCATTTAGCCAAAGGCCTTAAGCCAAGTGCCAATTGCTAAGTGCCAGGTGCTTTTCTAATTTCCGCCACCGGCGGCTTGCTCCTGGCCGGCGTAGTAGCCGCTGCGGGTTCGGACCGTGAGCTTGCCGTGTCCCGAGGCGCGAGCGTCGACCCGGATGCTGCGATATCCTCCCACGCTCTTGGGTGTGGTGGGTTTGTAGCCGATGGTGTACTGATTGCGGATGTCTCGGGCAACGGCGCTGCTGATGGCATCGACCTCGTCCAGGGTACGGGGGAAGAAAGCAATCCCTCCGGTGCGCTCGGCCATGGTTTGCAGAGCGCGCTTTGCCCGCCTTTGCCTTTCGTCGCTCAATAATCCGATGGCATACACCGTCGGTCCATTTTCTTCCTGTAATCGTCGAACCGCCTGCTCGAGCGATTCCCGGCTGGCATCGTCTTCGCCATCGGTCACCACGAACAAAATTTTCTTCTGCAGCTTGCCGTGCCTTTTCAGTTCGTCCGCCGAGGCCACCACCGCGTCGTACAAAGCCGTTCCACCCCGGGTTTCGTATTTTTCCAGGGCGTCCTGCAGGAGGTTAATCTTGCTGGTGAAGGGCTGATCGAGAAAATACTCGTCGCTGAAGTTGACCACGAAAACTTCATCCTGCGGGTTGCTGGCGCGGACCAGATTGACTGCGGCTTTGGCCACCTTGGTGCGCTTTTCGCGCATCGAACCCGAATTGTCGATCACGATGCCGAGCGAGATGGGGACGTCCTCATGACGGAAAGATTTTATTGTCTGGGGCGTGCCATTTTCGAATACGGCGAAGGCGGTCTTGTCGAGGTTGGTGATCATGCGTTGCTTGTCATCAATGACGGTTGCGTGCAGCAGGACTTCCTGCACATCGGCGTGAAACACGAAGGTGCCAGGTTCGGCGCCGGGCTGTTGTTCCGGGGAAGGTTCCTGAGGGGGCGTCTGGGCGGGGGGAGTCGCTGGCTGAGCGCTGCGGGGTGGAGAATCAGGTGCTGTGGTACTTTGGGCCCAGACTCCTATGCTGAACAAAAATAAGGTAATCAGCCGAAGCAGGACACGACTATTCGGTAGGCGCATAGTAACCCGTCTTGGCATACACACGCAGCGGCGGCAAACCTTTTGGCGGAATCAGCTTTACCTTTATTTTACGCCATTTGCCGTCATGCGCTGGATTCTTTGGACGGTATCCGAGCACATATTGGTTGCGTAGCTCGATCCCTATTTTTGTCGAGACGTCGGCCAAGTCATTCGGGTTATCGATGGTAAACGCCCGTCCGCCGGTGAGTTCGGTAAGGTCACTGAGCAGGGCCGGGCCCAACTGCTCCTCGGGAGTGGACATGTAGCGGTCGTAAATGCCAATGGCATAGATCAATAGATCCGCTTCCTTCACAACGGACTTGATCTCACCTTCGGTGTAGCGGCTGTGATTGTCGCCGCCGTCGGAAATGACGAGCAGGGCCTTCTTGGGAAATTTCGCCTGCCTCATTTTGCTGACGCCCAGATAAATCGCGTCCAGCAACGCGGTGCGCCCCTTGGGGACCGTGTACACCAGCTTGCCCTGAATCTCTTCGATCGACTGGGTGAAGTCGGAAATCTCCTCCGGCTTGTCGGCGAAGGTGACCATGAAAAACTCGTCTTGCGGGTTGGCGGTCTTGAAGAACTCAATCACGGCTTCACGGGCGCGCTCGATCTTGCTGCTCATGCTGCCGCTCATGTCGAAGATCACGCCCAGAGAAACGGGAGCGTCTTCACTGGAAAAATGCCGGATGTCCTGCTGATCTTTGCCTTCAAAGAGGGCAAAATTTTCCTTGTCCAGTCCAGTGACCAGGCGATTCATGGGATCGGTGATGGTGACCGGCACCAGCACCAGATCGACGTCCACCTTGACCGGCTTGGTGTGCGTCCGTAAGGAAGGATCCATGATTGCCTTTTCAGGCGGCGGTGGCGGCTGGATTCGAGGACTGACGTGCACATCGTCCACCGGGCTTTGCGCCCGGGCGGCAGGGACCACGCAGAAAACCATAGCCAGCAAGAGCGAGAAAGAGAGGGAAACGGTGAAGCCATGCTCATCGGGCAGCATAAGGGTTCTCAGGGTCCAGGGCAGGGCCGAGTGGGACTTACAAACTTGGCTCGATGGGCGGCGGGATGGTCCGCGCCCATATAGGCGGGCCATAATTACCTCATTGCTGGTGATACTAACATAGCTCACCGACCGATTTGTAAACGTTCTGTCAAGCTTTTCTCGCGCCAGCTGCGATGATGCAATTGTGCAAAGGTTTACCTAGCTTCGGGTACGGGGTGCAGTCTCACGCCTGGGCGCGCCCTGCGAGTTGTCGGTCAAGGCCTTTAACCGCAAAGAGCGCAAAGGACGCAAAGAACTGCTCGGGAGCCCCGGTTAGGCTTCGCCATTGCCGATTTCGGCAGCCGCCCACGCTCGGTAGAAAGCTCTTGTACAATTTCAGGTTCACTCGCTTTCAGCTTAATCTCTATGGCCCACATTGAGCCCTTTCGCGCCCTTCGTTATGACCCCGCCCGGGTTTCGATTCCGCAAGTCGTGACCCAACCCTACGACAAAATCACCCCCGCGATGCAGGATGGTTATTACGAGGCAAGCCCGCATAACCTGGTTCGCGTCATTCTGGGGAAGGAGCACGCGACTGACCACAGTGAAGAAAACAGGTACTCCCGTGCTTCGCAATCTTTCCGGGACTGGCGGCGCCAGGGCATCTTCTTGCAGGACCCTCATCCCTCACTTTATCTATACGTGCAACGCTTTACCGTGCCGGGCGGAAAGGCTGAACTGGAGCGGCGGGGCGTTATCGCCCTGGGGCGTATCGAGGACTACTCGGCCGGGGTGGTGTTTCGCCACGAGCAGACTCTGGCCAAGCCCAAAGCCGATCGTCTGGAGCTGTTACGGGCCACGCGCGCCCATTTCGGGCAGCTCTTCATGCTGTACAGCGATCCGGCTGCCGAAATTGAAGGCTTGCTGACGCCCAGCGGGGACCCCGATCTGGAGACCCAAGACGAATACGAGGTCTTGCACCGGGTCTGGAAGATTGCAGATCCCGGTCTGATTAACCTGGTGCGGGGCAAGATGCTGGACAAAAAGCTGGTGATCGCCGATGGTCATCACCGCTACGAGACCGCTCTCAACTACCGCAACGAGCAGCGGGCCGCGAACGCAGCCGGGCGGGCGGGCGCGGGCCCGCGGGAAAGGTCTTCGGAGCAAGCCGTCGGCCTGGCCCTCGAATCCGGGGCCGCACCCCACGAACTGGTCATGATGACCCTGGTTAACATGGATAGCCCCGGCCTGGTGATTCTTCCCACCCACCGCGTGGTCCACGGGTTGCAGTCGTTTTCTCCCGCCAGCTTTCGCGAGGGGGCCAGCCAATACTTCAGCGTCGAAGAGGTCGACCCCTCGGTTGATGCAGCCCGGGCCACTGTCATCCTGCGTGAAGCCGGACGTATGGGCACGGCTTTGCTCGCGGTGACCGCCGACCGGGTATTTCTTCTCGACCGGGCGAAGCTGATTACCTCCAACATTTTTGCGGGGTTTTCGTTGCGTCAGCAGGCGCTCGACGTAGTGCAACTGCACAGACTTTTGCTGGAAGACGTGGTGGGCATTTCGGAGGAAGCCATCCGCGAGCAAACCAACGTCCGCTATATCCGCGACATTGGCGAGGCGATGGCGCAGGTGCGGAGCGGTGCCGCCAATTGCGCCTTTCTGATGAACCCGGCTCGCATGGCGCAGGTCCGGGACATTGCCCTTGCCGGAGAAGTGATGCCGCAGAAGTCCACCGATTTTTATCCCAAACTGCTTACTGGCTTAACGATTTATGCGCTGGAGTAAGCCGCAGGCCGCGAAAGGTCGCCTTGTGCTGAGAGCCCAAGCCGCAGCTGCCAGCCAGGTTGTTTGGGAATCCGGCTTTGGGTGGAGCAGGGCTTTGGGTGGAGCAGGGCTTCAGCCCTGCATTGAACGCCTTCAGTTGAGCCCGGGCTTCAGCCCCTGCGGTCCTTAATTTGGCCTATTAGCAGACCGTTCAGGCGCGGGGTGCCAGATTGCGACGTCTGTTCCGATTAACAAAGAAATGCGAAGCTACGTTGACGGCTGAAGCCGCGATCGTAAATCGGCTTAATGCAGCGCTAAAGCGCTGCTCCACCCATATCTGACACAATATCTGACACGCTGCTCCACCCGGTTTTGGAGTGTCTTTGCAAGGTGCAACCCAAAACGTTCAGCGATTCGCCTGGCTGGCGGCGATTCTGTTCGCCGTCGCCATCACCGTTTCCGGTGCGCCTGAGGCGAAGCGCCTGTCGGTTTATTCCGCCAACGCCAACTACTCGGTTCCGGTCACAGAACAGAATGGCTCCGACTATGTTGGCCTGCTCGATGTCTTCCAGGCGCTGGGGCCGGTGAGCGTCAAGGTGGATGGCCGGGTCTGGCGGATGCGGTACAACAATTTGGACAGTGCCTTCACCGAGGGGATGACGCGGGTCCGAGTTCAAGGACAGGATTTCGATCTTCCCGCTGCCTTCCTGCTGGTAAGCGGACGCGGGCTCGTCCCCCTGGCTTCGCTGCCGACGCTCATGCAGCGCTTTCTGGGCACTGCGGTAAATTTTCACGAAAGCTCACGCCGATTGTTTATCGGGGAAGTCGCGGTCCACTTCACCGCCCAGGTAAATAAGACCAATCCCCCGGCCCTGGTCATGAATTTCAGCTCACCGGTCAACCCGATGATCGCCACCGAGCCGGGCAAGCTGCGGATGGTTTTCACACACGAGCCCCTGGTTCCGCCGGGATCACAGACCTTGACCTTCGACAGCCCGGCAATCCCTTCCGCCACGTTTCAGGAAAACAATGGTGCGGCCGAGATCGCGGTGGCGGGGCCGGCACCGCTCTTTGCCAGTTTCAGCAATGACGGCCGCACCATCACTATTGCGCCGGCTCCGCAAGCTGCGGGCCACACGGCACAACCTCTTTCCCTGCCGCCTGCGGTTCGTCCGGTGAACCCGATTTCTGCGGTTCAACCGGTCACGCCGCCTGCGGCGCCGGCCATCACTCCAGGACAATTCTTCGCCGTGGTAGATGCGAGTCATGGCGGAGAGGAGCGTGGGGCGGCGCTCAGCGACCAGCTGGCGGAGAAGGACGTCACGCTGGCGTTCGCTCGACGCTTGCGGCAGGAACTGCTGGCGCACGACTTCACAACTCTTGTATTGCGGGACGGAGACGCGACCCTCAGCCTGGACCAGCGGGCCAATCTGACGAACGTGGCCCGTCCCGCGATTTACATCTGCCTGCATGCCGCCTCTCAGGGCGCGGGCGTGCGGCTCTATACTGCGGTGTTGCCTGCGGGGGGCGAGAACCGCGGCGCCTTTCTGGACTGGGACACGGCCCAGTCCGGGTTTCGCAGTCTCAGTCAGACGGTGGAGTCGAGCCTGGCTGCCGAGTTCACCAAACGCCAGGTGCCGGTCCGTTCGCAGCTCGCGCCCTTGCGTCCTCTGAACAACATTGTCACGGCGGCGGTAGGGATTGAGATCGCGCCTCCCGCCGGCAAGCTGGCCGACCTGAATTCTGCTTCGTACCAGCAACTGGTGGCTGAATCGGTGACCGCGGGAATCGAGGCGGTACGCGATAAATTGGGGACGCCGGCGGCGGTCACAAAATGATCCCACGCCACCTGATGATCGGCGTCACCGCCATGCTCGCGCTTGCGTTGGGCATGAGCGTGTACGTGTGGCACATGCGCGGCCGGGTTCGGCAGACCGAGATTCTACCCGAATACAGCCACCCGGTTGCGGCGCCGGTGCAGGGGCCGACCGAACAGGTCACACTTTACGTCGCCTCCGATGACCCCGGCGTGCTGCGGGCGCAGGCGGCCAGCATTCCGCTGCCGGCGGGGCGGCAGGAGCGGGCACAGGAATTGCTTCGCGCGCTGCTGGCACTTTATCTGGACAAGTCCTCGTCCCACCCGCTGGGCCCCGGATCTGAGGTTCGCGAGGTGTATCTGGTCGATCCCGGGCTGGCCGTGATTGACGTAAACGATGCCTTCGCCGATGGTCATCGCTCCGGAGTGCTGATCGAAGAACTCACAGTGGCGTCACTGGTGCAAACTCTGGCGGCAAACATTCCCGGAATTAACCGGGTAAAAATTCTGGTAGGAGGGAAAGAGCGAGAGACCCTGGCTGGGCATGCGGATCTGTCCTGCACGTACGATGTTTCGGCGGTAAGTCAGATGGTGGCGGAGATGCAGTGAGGCGGCATTTGGCACTTGGCAGTTGGCCGAACCGGTGTTGAGTAGCGCCGGCGTCCCGCCGGCTGTTCGGAGGGCGTCTCGCCCTCCGCTTGCTATTTACCTCACAACACTGGCGGGCGTTGCCCGCCTATCGGGCCGGCGGGACGCCGGCGCTACGCAATGCCCTGCTAGAATCTTTTTTATGTTCTATCGTTCTGATAATCGCGCGCCGGACCAGATGCGTCCGGTCAATATCATTCCTAATTTCATCAATACGGCTGAGGGATCGGTACTGATCGAAGTGGGTAACACGCGGGTGATCTGTACCGCTTCGGTCGAAGAAACCGTGCCACAATTCATGCGCAACCGCGGTAAAGGATGGATTTCCAGCGAGTACAGCATGCTGCCCCGGGCCACGCTGACGCGCACCCCGCGCGAGGTCAACAAGGGCCGTCCCAGTGGACGCACTCACGAAATCCAGCGTCTGATTGGACGTTCTCTGCGCGCGGTGGTGGACCTGGAACGGCTGGGCGAGCGCACCATTTGGATCGATTGCGACGTAATTCAGGCCGACGGGGGCACCCGCACTGCTTCCATCACGGGTGCGTTTGTTGCGCTGGGGCTGGCGCTGGAAAAGCTGGTGGAGGCGGGAACTCTGACTTCAGTTCCCTTCCGCGATTTTGTGGCGGCGGTGAGCGTAGGCATTGTCGATGGAGAAATCCTGCTCGATCTTTGCTACGAAGAAGATTCCCGCGCCGACGTGGATATGAACTTCGTCATGACCGCGGGGAAAAAATTCGTCGAGGTGCAAGCCACGGCGGAGCATCAGGTGTTCGACGAGGAACAACTGGGAAAGATGATAGGCCTGGCGAGCCAGGGAGTGCAGGCGCTGATCGCCAAGCAGCAGGCGGTGCTGGGGACGCTGACGCTGAGACAGTAGGGATCCTCTCCGATGGAGCCAAAGCCTGGCGAGCTTTGCTTGCCTGCCCGGACGGGGCGTCCGGGCCTACGGGGTTTGCGGTGACCTCTCAGGCGTCGGGTGGCTGGGGATTCTGAGCCGTCTTGCCTTTGGCTACGGCGGCGAATAGCGGGGCACCCCAGGTGCTGATGGCGAGCAGCGCGCCGAACAGAATTATCGCGTCGAAGCTGGAGCGTCCTTCACGAACGAAGTAGACGTCCTTCAGATTCAGCCAGAGGGCAAATTCATCGAGAGTCAGTGCGGCGCCGAGTCCGTAGAGCAGGGACACGAGGCGACTGGCGAAGATGGACGAGGAATCGCTGCCGTTGCCAATCTCGCACAGCCAGCAATATCCCACCGCCAGCAGGATCAGGATGCCGAATACCAGGTGATGGATGTGACGGCCTTCCATGATGACGTAGTGAAAGGGCGGAATGTGGTGGGTGATGGCAAACACCATGCCGCGCACGGTGGCGAAGGTCAGAAAGAAGCTGACGGAGGCGATAAAGAGCCTGCGCCGGGGACGGTCCACGATGTGCTGGCGCAGAAGAAAGCCCAGGCGCGTGCGCCGCATAAGCACGAGCAAGAGCGCAATGATGGCCACAAGAAGCGGCAGGAGAATCCAATCGCTGCGCAAATACATAGGCAGTTCAACCTCAGGTAGTTACTGAGTTGAGCGCATCGCAGCTCGGCTGCATTTCGTGTGCCAGGCAGTTCTCTGCGTTCTTCAACTTCTTTCCGACCTTTGCGGGCAAGAGCTTTTGACCGCAGAGATCGCAGAGAAAAGGAAGATGTCGCAGAGACAATCTGCCCACCCTGCGCTGCGCGCGAGGGTGGGGCACCCTCGGTTAGGTGCCGGGTTGCGATTCTTTTTTCGAACTTAGCAACCAGAAGCTTGCCAGACTCAGTCCAACGATCACGAAAAATAGATTTGTCTTCAGGGTGATGGCAAATGCCACAAGGGCGGCGGCGAACCCCCAGTACCAGGATTCGGCCTTGAATCCGGCGGCCCAGTTGGCCTGACCGTGGCCTGCGGGAACACGCGGCTGTAACGCAGGCCAGAAGCGAGGCACGGCCTTCCTATATTGCTCGTAGCTCTCGCCCTGCACCGCCCGAAGTTCGGCTTCTTCACGCAGGACCAGGCGATAGCAGAACAGCAGCATACCCAGCAGCAATACAAAGAAGCCGATGCGGCTGGTCATCGCGCCCATGCCGATCGCCATCAGCAGGTTGGCGAAATAGAGCGGGTTGCGCACGTGGCGGTAAGGGCCGTCGGCCACCAGGGATCGGGTCTGGATAGCGGCGGCATAGACCACGTCGGAGTGAAGGTAGGCGGAAGCCCAGGTGCGGATGAGGGCGGCCGCAATCAGCAGAACCGCGGCAATCGCGAACAGGATCCGCGCCAGCGGATCAGCATGGATCCCCAGCCTGGGTGCGAGCAGGTTGGCCAAAGCGGCGGTTGCATTCTGCGGATCGAGAAAATAAAACAGAAAGGCCAGAGCAATGATCAGGCCAAACATCAGGGCCCGATTCTTGAACTCCCAATTTGTGGCTTTCATAGTCGCTCTTCCAGAGAGGGAAAGGTATCACCGCAAATGCGGAATGTAAATTTGGGGCGCGCGCTAAGGCTTGAACCGCAAAGATCGCAAAGGACGCAAAGCGGCTAGTCGACTGGAGCAGAAGTGCGATATTTTGTTTAACGATATTATGCGGAGGTTTCATGCCGGCTGGCAGCATCCAGGCGTTCGAGGTGGTGTTCCTGCTTCTGCTGCTGTTTGTGGTAGCTTTTGGGGCGTTGGCGAAGAAGCTGCAGACGCCGTATCCCATCGTTCTGGTGGTCGCCGGGCTGCTGCTCAGTTTCGTGCCCGGCATCCCCCGGATCACGCTGAACCCGAATGTGGTCTTCTTTCTGATTTTGCCTCCGCTGCTTTACAGCGCCGCCTGGCTGACTTCCTGGCGCGAATTTTCTTACAACCTGGTCAGCATTCTCTCTCTGGCCTTTGGCCTGGTTTTCGCCACGGTGCTGGGCGTGGCCGCAGCCGCACCGTGGTTTCTCTCCGGATTCGACTGGCGCATGGGATTCGTGCTGGGTGCGGTGGTCGCGCCCACGGACGCGATTGCCGCCACGTCGATTGCCAAGCGGGTGGGAATGCCGAAACGAATCGTCGACCTCCTGGAAGGCGAAAGCCTGGTCAATGATGCCAGCGGCTTGCTGGCGCTCGAGTTCGGTATCGCGATGCTGGTACGAGGAGAGACGGCAACGATTTCTGCCGGCCTGGTTCGGTTTGTTTATCTCATCACGGTTGGCCTGGGCATCGGTCTGCTGGTGGGATGGATCGTCAACCGGGTGGAACGGCGAATCGACCATGGCCCCATCGAAATCGCGCTCAGTATCCTGGTTCCCTACGCCACCTATCTCGCGGCCGATTCGATCCGGGCGTCAGGCGTGCTGGCGGTGGTGGCCTGCGGACTCTACCTGAGCCGCAAAAGTTCAACCTTTTTCTCGGCCAGCGTGCGACTGCAGGCGTGGGCGGTCTGGGAGTCGCTGACTTTTATTCTGAACGGGCTCGTTTTCGTTCTCATCGGACTGCAACTGCCCTACGTAACCCAGGGCATCCGGGACCATAGTCTGCGCGAGCTGCTGGAGTACGGGGCGCTGTTCAGCGTGCTGCTCATTCTCCTCAGGGTGGTGTGGGTTTTTCCCGGTGCGTATGTGTCCAATCTCATACGCCGGCACCTTCTGCATCAGAAACAGATGCGGCCGCCGGCGCGCCAGGTCTTTGTTGTGGGATGGACCGGGATGCGTGGCGTGATCTCGCTCGCCGCCGCTATCGCGCTGCCGCAAACGCTGGCCAACGGCGCTCCTTTCACGCAACGGAATCTGATCATCTTTCTTACCTTCAGCGTGATTCTGGTGACCCTGGTGTTGCAGGGGCTTACCTTGCCGCCGCTGGTCCGGGCGCTGGGTCTGGCCGGGAGCGAGGGCCGCAATACCGAGGAGGAAGAGGCGCGTCGCATCATTCTGGAAACGGCGCTCAGTTATCTGGAGAAAATCCGCGAGGAAGGTGGTCGCGACCTGGACGAAATTTACGACGACCTGGAATATCACTACCGGCACCGCCTGTCGACCCTTAAGGAGGATGGTAACGACCTCCATGCCGATCATAAAAGGCGCTTCGTTAAATTGTCGCGCGATCTGCTGCGGGTGGAGCGGCAGACAGCGGTGCGGCTGCGTAACGAGGGACGGATCAATGACGAACTGTTGCGCGATCTGGAGCGGGAACTGGATTTGAGTGAGACCCGGTTCCTGAGCAGCGGCGGGTGAGACGGGGCTTCCCTCAGGGGCTAAAGCCCCGGGTTATTGGTAGCCGGGTGGCACGGCTGAAGCCGTGCCCTCCCGAACGGCGACAGGGCTGGGTGGCACGGCTAAAGCCGTGCCCTCCCGAACGGCGACAGGCCGGGTGGCACGGCTAAAGCCGTTCCCTCCCGAACGGCGACAGGCCGGGTGGCACGGCTGAAGCCGTGCCCTCCCGAAAGGCGGGTACTCCAGGGGAGCGTGCTCCCAGGATTGATAAGGGGCGGATTTGATTTCGGGTGGAGCAGCGCTTTAGCGCTGCAATCAAGGCGGTGCGGGTGCGGCTTGGCGCCGATGAGGTACCTCAGGGGCTGAAGCCCATCACAAGACCGCGGTCTTGTGCAGGCCTGAAGGCCTGCTCCACCCGTCTGGTGCAGGCCTAAAGGCCTGCTCCACCCTGAGACCCCCGAGCGGGGCGGTATAGTATCTGCGCTATGTGGAGAGTTGCACTACTGTCGCTTTGCCTGATGGCCTCCGGATTCGCGGCGGAAAAGAAGTCCGCGCCGGAACTGATCGATCTTGCGAAGTCCAACCCCGTGGGTCTGCGGGACGCGGTTCCCGCCAGCTTTGAGGCCAAAAATCTGAAGGACGGGACGGCCTGGAGCGGCCACGGCCCGGATTTCTTCTTTGCCGTCGAGTTTGTCGTCAGCGGAACCTCTTCACAGCCGGCACTCATGATCGACGGCGCTACCGGCCCGGAGATGCAGCGACTGTCTGGTTCGGATTTCTGGTATGCCACGGCACATATCGAACCCGTCGGCAGGCTGCACTCTTTCTATTACCTGATCAACGGCGCCAGGTTCGGAGGCCGTCTCGATCTGCCGGCGTTCGGACCGCTTTCCTACCTGCAGCCCGGGGTGCACCCGGGAACACTGTCGGAAAAAATCGTACACACCAGCAAAATTTATGACGGCATGAAGAAGGAATACTGGATTTACCTGCCTGCGCAGTACGACTCCAGGGTTCCAGCGGCGCTCATGGTGTTTCAGGATGGCGGTGGGTACATCGACCGGGATGGCAACAATCCTGCGCTCAACGTCATCGACAACCTGATTGCCCAGAAGAAGATTCCGGTGACCATCTGCGTGTTCATTAATCCCGGGGACATCAGCGACTCGCCGGGC
>WNEZ01002851.1_pt1 | contig 15920 bp, 13 predicted proteins | sample 5400521 | NCBI WGS metagenome assembly WNEZ01 (sample SAMN13153339, study PRJNA577476) | soil metagenome | isolation source: 120 cm saprolite under Douglas fir tree site 2 hole 1 replicate 1 | place: USA:California | collected 2015-04-18
GTGGCAGCTTGCGGACAGCCTTAGTGACAGCGCTGTAGACGCTTTCGGGCAGGAAGTACCAGATGGCGTTATAGTGCTTATCTGCCGCAAGATCATTAACGATGGCCTCTAAACGTTTTTCGGCTCTGATGGTAAGCTCAACTTCTATTGCTCGTACAATCCCGTCCGGACTGATGAGTTCAGCATCCGGTACATGTGGGGGCGTGCTGCCGTTGGCGTCGGCGTGCTGTGCTGCGCGTATCTCACGCTCAGAGCGCCAGGTATCCTTGGGGTGGCTTTCTGCGATGAGTAAGCGCACATTATTAACTGCAATGAGGCGTGACAAACTCGAGGGCACCGGTTCATAGTAGCGTAGATTGAGCTGTGCGTACTTATAGCCTTTGGTGGTCAGCCAAAAGACGCCTTTTTGACGGGCATAGTAGGCACGATAGCATAAAACGCCCTCATCAATCCACGGACGGAGAAGCTTGCGCGTCCGCTCTGCGGATAAGATGCCGGGCTGTTTCATCTTGTCGGGTTCAGGACTAAGTAGCCCTAAAAAGCGTTGTGCTTGAAGGTAATCAAGAATGCCTTGCTGTCCAAGGATCGTCCAAAAGGATCCCAAACGGTTGGTGAGTTGTGGCCCGCTGTTCATATGGACGCGGCGGGCTTTGTGGTCGGGTTGCTCACCGTCTGCATGGTGTTTCATGGTAAAACTCCTCGCTGTGTGACTAACGGATCATGTAACTATCAGCCTGGCGGGCCTAGCGGCCGAAGTGCTGGGCTCCGGAAGATAGCATACAGCCGCCTGAGAGCAAGATAAATAACAATGATAATATCAATTGAGGGAGCGAAAAAATGATAATTTTCTTGCCGATAAGGGGGTGTCTTTGGTAGAATGGCTAGGGTGTTGTTTCAAACAACGAAGGGCTATAGCATGGCAGATCGACCACAACAACCAGAAGAAGAACGAGAGGAAACCTTAGGGCAAATTATCCGAGCGAAACGAAAAGCACTCGGTTGGTCACAAGACCAATTAGCGGATGAGGTAAAGGTGACGGTAGTGACTGTATCGCGTTGGGAGCGCAATAAGTCATTTCCACGAGGAGACGATGTCCATCTGGCATTGATAGAAGCACTTGGTCTGCCAGAGAAGACGTTCATTCTATGGAAAAAGAAGGAACTCGCAAAGCGGGATGAAGAGGTGCCCCCCGTTGAGAAGGGAGAAGAGGATGAAGAGGTGTCCCCCGTTGAGATGGTAAAAGAGATGGAAGGAGTATCTCCAATTGAGGAGGTAAAAGAGGATCAAGATGTCGCATCTATTGAGATGATACTTCCACATGCCTATTGGAATGTGCCAAGATACCCCCGATAGTTGCCTACAGGGGCTTTTATGTGCAGGTTTATTATGAGAAGTATGGATATCTCCAAGAAAGACGGGTCACATCTAATGGAAAGCCGCTACTTCCCTATGATACCTGGGTGAAACCGGAGACAGTCGTCTACGGGTGGGGATATACTGGGGCAGGGCCGCGTCATCTTGCACAATCAATACTGCTTGATTATTTTGAGATCATGTATCCGAATGAGCAGGAGAACGTACTACGGTCCTGGGTAAATAAGTACTACTTTAACTTCAAAATGGATTTTACCGCATGGTTTGATAAAAGTGAGTGGGAAATCTGGTCGGGTGCGATAACGGCGTGGCTAGAGGAAGAAAGAAAAAAAGGTGATCCCGCTCCTGAGCATACACTTGATGATATTCAGTATGGATGGAGGGGATGGTGGAAAAGATGGGACAAGTATAAAGGCACCTGATGAGTGAGTGGCTGAAAAGGTAGCTGGCAGAGATGGCGGAAGGGGTGGGAGAGGCAATAGGAAGAGTGTTGAGACGCTTCAATTGAAGCTGGAATGTGCCGGTGGCGGAAAGGGAGGGTGACAAGTCGATTACAGAGGGACTCCGCCGGAGCAAAGCGGAGGCGTGCGGGCCCATTTAATCGGCGTCATCCTGAGCCTCCTGGCGGATGAACCTCTCGCCACGGGGGAGAGGGGCAAAATGTTGGATATGCAGTATGTGAGCGGGTGGGGTCACGCGCCCACGGGCGCGTGGGGGTGGTGGTTTGGGTAGCGGGGATGCGAAGGGGCGTCTCAGCGGATCGACGCGCCGCATGGGTGGGGATATGAGAAGAGAGCGCATGTTCGACATACATGCGTGTACCGGGGAGTGCGGTACCCTGGCGGAAAACCCGGGACACCGGCACAACCCCCTTTTCAGCTACTTTGACAGCCAGGAATTCAGCTAGACATCACTCATATGTCCAGCTTAAAAGAGGCGTATTGTATTGCGACATCGACCGACGTGATGATCGGCAAAGAATAGGCTAACAGGTGTATGAGCACAGTGTAAAGGTCATCGAGTTTTGATTCAGCTCGATGACCTTTACATATTTGACAACTCGTGAGTGTAGATCAGATCACTCAGCAACAGGTATTGATTGTGGTGGTGATGCTACCGCTGGTTCGCTTTCACCGCCTAAGCGCCGGCGCGCGGTCTCACGGCGGCCTACGGCTGGAACGTGTTTCGTCGCAGCAGCCAATCCAAAGACGGGCATGTTGCCGTACAGCGCTTCATAGCTGCCCGCTTCGACAAGAAATGTCTCGTGCCAGATGCCAACGCTGCCATCAGAGCCGATAGCCTTGTTGAAACGCCTCCAGGCGCTCAGGTGCGGATCATTTTTATCCCTGGCGAATCTTTCCAGGTCTTCAAACGAACGCCAGTACTGTATCAACACGGGCCCGCGCAATTTGAAGTAGATTTCCGCCCCCAAGAATCCTTTCTCGGGATGCTGGTACAGGGTGCGCAGCATCGGCCCCATCGCCCTCGCCGTGGGAATCCACTTGCGAAAAGCCAAGAACTTGTTGATGCGTATCCCAATCAAAAAAACAACAAAGGGTTCATCCGCCTGAGCCGTAAATCGCCCTGGTATCACTTTAGCCATATCACATGCTCCTTTATTCTATTGCAACTTCTTTTGTTTCAGCGAATGTCTTTAAAGTAGCAATGGTTTCATCACACCAGGCAAGCAGAGCCTGGCACCTGTGTATGCCATACCTGACAGTGATAAGGGAGTAGCATAGGCCGGGATCATCTGCGCAATTCGCTTTCAGATACCCCTCAATGCCCTGGTACTTGCGCAGCAACGCTTCCTGCAATATCCTGAACCGTTGCACGTGTTCGATATTGTCAGTGAGCGGAGCTTGCAGGCCAAAGAACAATTTCAGCAGCAGCTCATTGCGCTCGACCGTATATTCGATTGGGTCAGTCAGCCACTGCCGCAGTTCTTCCAGCCCTTCGCTGGTAAGCGTATAAATGTAGCGTTCAGGCTTGCCTTCCTGTTTCTCCGTGTGACTGGTGGCCAGCCCCTCGTCAACAAGCTGCTTCAGCAATGGGTAGATCTGCCCGTAACTCTCGTGCCAGAAGTTGCTGGTGCTCTGTTCCATGAACTTCTTGATGTCATAACCAGACCCCGGGCGAATACTGAGCATGCCAAGTAAGGCATACCTGCTCTTATTTTCTTTGGCCATTCCAATATCTCCCAGATATATATCTATATGATATATAACATAAAGATATGGGAATTGTCAAGAGTTCTGGCCCTCCATCTCTTATCAGCGCCGGCTTTCTGTCATACACTTTGCTGGAGTATATGAGACAGAAGAACATTTTTCGGAAGCCCCCTGAGAAGGTCAAGGCAGAAAGAGAAACATATGCAAGCGAACGATCCCTCTTTACCAAAGTATGAGCTTCAAGTCGAACGACAGGTTCCCATCCCCATGGAGGATGGAACGGTCTTGCGCGCCGACGTGTATCATCCCACGGCACCCGGACGGTTTCCTGTTCTCGTCGAACGCGTCGCCTACGAATTGACGCAACGGTGCCGGTACACCGGTGAGTATTACGCCAGCCGTGGCTACGCCGTGGTCGGACAGAATGTGCGAGGTCGCTTCGCCTCAGAGGGCGTTTTTGCTCCTTTCCGTGATGATGGTTGGGGTGATCGCCGCGACGGCTATGATACCATCCTCTGGGCAGGAAAACAGCCCTGGTCAAATGGTGCCGTGGGAATGCTCGACGGCTCGTATTCTGCTGGAACCCAATATCTGCTTGCTCCAACACGACCAGCTTTCCTCAAAGCACTCTTCGCACGCGAGGGTTTGTCGGATATCTATCGTGACTTTACCTTTCGTGGTGGAGCTTACCAGTTGGCGTTGCACAGAGGATGGGCGATCGATGAGGCACTGTCGGCGCTTCAACAGGACCTCTCAACAAAAATGGCAGAGGTGCGCGCTCGCCTGGAACAGGCTGCCCAACACACGGAGCAGTGGTATCGCTATCTTCCCCTCCTGTCATGTCCTCCGCTCGAGGGCATCGCCCAATGGTACTTTGATGACCTCCGCCATCCCGAAGACGGGCCCTACTGGTGGCCGATCAACCTCTCGCGGCATTTTCGTGAGGTGGACGTGCCGGTCGTGCATCTGGGGGGCTGGTTTGACTGCTTTCTGGACAGTACTCTTCGCTGCTTCCAGGGCATTCAAAACGCGGGAATGACTGAAACCTGCCGGAGGAGTCAGCGGCTCATCATTGGCCCTTGGATTCACGGTCCCGGTCAGATCGGATTATCTTCCGTCGGTGAACTCGACTTTGGATCACAGACAGCCTTTGATCTGTTCGCGTACCGGCTGTGGTGGTATGATTATTGGCTCAAGGGGATGGACAATGGGGTCATGGATGGTCCAGCTGTGCGTATCTTCTTGATGGGAGCGAACCGCTGGTTAGAGGCCGAGACCTGGCCTCCTCCTGGCATCACCTACCAGCCGGTGTATCTGCGTGAAGGTTCAGGGCAAACCGCCGCTTCGCTCAACAACGGGATGCTCACCTTCGATCTGCCTCGTGAAGACGAGCCGGCGGAGAATTTCCTCTATGATCCGGTTGATCCCGTGGAAAGTCTGTTGATCTACCCGCTGCTGGGTCCAAAGGATCATCGGCCAGTCGAGAGACGAATACTGACCTACACATCGTCCCCACTTGAAAGCGATTTGACCGTGGTTGGACCGGTGAAGGCGGTTCTCTACGGCACGTCTTCCGCCCCAGATACTGATTGGGTGGTACGCCTCTGCGACGTCTGGCCAGATGGCCGCGCTCTCTCAGTCTGTGACGGGATTCTCCGGGCACGATATCGGAACTTCCTCAGTCACGCTGAATTGATGAAGCCAGGGCAGGTCTATCGCTTTGAGGTCGATTTGTGGGCGACAGCGCAGGTGTTTGGCGCAGGACACCGGCTCCGCGTCGAGGTAACGAGCAGTGATTTCCCGCGATACGACCGAAACCCGAATACAGGAGGGGCATTTGGTACCGGCAATCATGGATATATTGCCCACAACACTCTCTTCCATGACAGGTCGCGGCCATCGCATATCCTGTTACCGCTACGATCACCGTAACGTGGAGGTGGTCGAGCCAGCAAGTTACGGCGAGGTGCCTAAACGCGCTTACTAGCGTGAGCGGGCGCTATGTGTGGCTACCTGCGTCATCAAGCCGGATTGGTTCCCTGGAGGGAGCCTTCGTCCAGCGGTCTTGGTATTCGACAATTTTTGTACTATCCTGCAGATCAAGGCGGTGAGACAACAGTTGGCCTCGCTGCCAGTTTAGCTGTTTATTACGGCGAAGAAAGCGGATATACTTGCCGATGTTCATTACTCCTCCTCGTTCTCCGCGAACAAATCGCGCACGTTTACGCCAAGTGCCCTGGCAATCTTACCCAATGCTTCCAGGTTGACCGACTTCGTTTTGTTGTTCCAGTAGCGGTTCAAGAGCGGCATGGTAATTCCTGCCTTCATTTGAAGCTGAGAGCGGTTCAGGTTCTGCCTTTGCGCAATATCTTTGATCTGCAACCGTGCCACGATGAAGCCCTTTTGCCGTTGAATATGACCACGTCCACGTATCTCTATGAAGAATAGCACATCTTTGTTATAACGTCAACGTTATAACAATTCTAATGCATGTGCGTCTGTTGTTGCGCCAGCCATTCACGGATCGAGGGCATGTGGTCCTGGTAGTGCTTGAAAGAGCAGCCGGCGATGATTTGCCAGGGCACCCACTCCTCCGACATCTGCTTGAAGCGATGCGGGTCATTCAGGTCTTCGTCGCTGAGTGTCTGCGCCGCTTCAAGCAAATCGGCGTAGGCTTGCTGCTCTTCTTGTAGGATCTCCTGCAAAGGGCGGTCCCGGTTCTGCTGGTACACGATCTCGTTGCGCTCATCGTCGGACAGATTCCACAGTTCGGAGCCGGCAAGCACGTGTGTGCGCATGATCGGCACAATCTCGCGCTCGCCCCACGTCACATGCGCGATGACGTCTTTCACCGACCACTTGCCTGCTGCGCCCGGCTGGAGCATCCGCTCCTCGTCAACCTGGGCCAGTAACGCCTCCCATTCCGCTCGTGACTGCTCGAGTGTGTTGATGAACGTGGCCTTGTCCATCGTGTCCTCCTTTCACTCCTAAGAAGCTATCGACTGTTTATGCTGAATATAGCACAAAAAAAGGGCAGCTTCCGCCCGCTTTTTGCATGGTCTATCTACCTTACACAACTTCTAAAGTTGTACGATTTCATACCAGGTTGCGATCCGGTATATAAACTTCTCATCATCTCTATCGCTCTCAAGACGAGCAAAAAATTATATGTTAGGCCACAGATTCGTATCAGAAATTCATCTTTTAAAAGTTCTTACCTTTATCGTCTAAATAGTGAGTAATTGAATGTAAGTCCTCCTCAATGCAATTAGTCTAAATATCAATCTCTGAGAAACAGCGTTTGCGCGTCGGAGGTGTTCCAATGATACAATTCGAGACGATCGCAGGAGTTTGTACAGTCATTCTCATTTTTTGGGCGTTATGGCGTCTTTTCCACCCATTCCGATGTCATTGTGGATATTTCACTTGGTCAGCAAAGAGCATGCTGACTCATGTTGAGATGAAGCATGCTCATAGAGAATAAAAGCTCTGGCATACATCTGCTTTGCCACTAGGATTTGCCTGATTGATTCATATGGCTCGTCAGCCTGCAAGCACCAGGCGCTTCAGCGCCGTCTCGGCTACGGGCGGGATTTAGGAAGGATGGGAGACCTCGCGTTGGGCTTTCTGTACCACCTGTTGAATCTGCGGCCCCGCCAGAAAGCGCGAACGCCTCGCCTCATCCCCGATGTCCTCCGCCAGCCCCTGGATGATCGTCGCTGCCTCCCCAAACGCGGTGTGTGCTTGCTCTTGCTGTCCAATTGCCTCGTACAACCTGCCCAACGCCGCCTGGATCTGCCAGCATTCTCCCGGCAAGCCGAGGTCTACCGCTAGCTGGGCAGCCTCGTGCAGGTGGCCGATGGCCCGCTCGTTCTGCCCGTCCCACGCGGCGAGGGTCGCCAACGACTGCAGGTAGGGAACGCGGAAGCGTCGATTGGGTCCTACGCGTTCCCCCAGCCGGTGCACTGCTTCTCGCGCCTGGCGTTCGTCCCCTCCACGCAGTAAGGCCTGCGTTTCATAGTGAGAGCAGAAATCCAGCATGATCAATGTCCTCTCAAAGCGCTTGCGGACGGCGATGGCCCTCAAAGCATAGGTGTAGGCGTGGTCCCACTCCCCTGCTACAGCATAGTGCATGCACAGCCGCGACAGGACGGGCGGGCGAAAGGGTCCGAGGTCTAACCTCTCTGCAAGGGTTTCTGCCTTTTCGAGCGTGCTGCGTGCCTCTTCCCATTGCTGCGAGGCCTGATACATACTCCCCAGGGCAAAGAGAAGACCGTGTTCCATCAGAGGAAAGGTCCGTGCCTGCGCGACGGCGTCTTGCATAAGCACGAGCGCCTCTTCATAAGCCCCCATCTCCAGCAATCCAAGAGCGAGGTAGACCGTACTTAAGACTTGTGTGCAGACGTTCTTGCTCTCTTTGGAAAGCACGAGCGCTCTGCGGCCACTGCGAAGGCCGTTGCGTACCTCCTGTCCGGCATGCAGTTGCGCGAAAGACAGCAGCGCCCAGCACACAGCTTCGGAGGCCCGATTGGTCAAGGGTTGGGTGAGCGGAGCGCCCAGGATGAAGGAGGGCAGGGACAGCTCGCGCGCAGCGGTCGGCTCGCTGCCCAGAGCGGCATAGAGCGCCAGGGAGGTTTCCAGATAGCGTATGGCCTCCTCAAAGTCCCCCCCAAACAGATGGATCCCTCCAAGTGTGAAGAGACTTCCGGCTTCCAGTTCCTGGTCCTGGATTGCTCGTGCCAGGGCGAGCGCCTGCTCTCCATGCGGCAAGGCGCTCGTTGGGTCCTCCCACACCTCGGCTGTGATCTGTGCCAGATTCCACGCCGTTTCCGCCAGCGCTTTCTGATCGTGACTGGTCTCAGCTATCTGGTAGGCTTGCTCCAGCAGCGCTTGCACCCTGGGCTTATCGAACGAGTGCTGGGCTACCAGGATCGCCAGGCGGTTGAGGGTCATGCTGGCCAGCGCGGGCAACTGCTGCTGCTGCGCATAGGCCAGCAGCTCTTCATAGGCCTGCTGGGCCTGCTGCCAGGCGTGCTGGAAGGCATAAGCCTGTCCCAGGCAGACATAGAGATGTTCGATCTCCGGTCCCGGCAGCACACCCTGCATCCGAGATTTGTGCTCCTGGAGCAAGAAGCGCGCCTGTTCGTAGCGCCTGATGGCATCATCGACGGCAAAGACGGCCAGCGCCTCATCCCCGGCTTGTACGCTGTAGCGAGCGGCTGCCCCGGTCTCACCGGCAGCCTGCGCATGATAGGCCAGCGCACAGGCCGGAGCTCCTTCGGTTTGCCCCAGCGCCAGGGCGCGCTGGTGCAAGACCTGCCGCCGTGCCTCGCTCAGTTCGGTGTAGACCACGTCGCGGATCAGCTCATGCGTGAAGTGATAGCTACTCGGGCGACCTGCCCCTGGTCCTCCTGCTTGCTCCTCGCGCAGCATCCCACTTGCGACGGCTTCTTCCAGGGCCTCGACCCCTGCCTGCACTCCCAGCTCAGCAATCCGCCACAGCCACTGTGCGCTCGCCTGGGTGCATAGCACGGTACGGGCCAGCACCAGCTGGCGGGCAGCCGGCGATAGCTTGGCCAGGCGTGCCTGGATCATCGTGTGCACCGAGGGTGGTAACAGCTCGCGCCGGGACGGCTCCTGCACGAGGGCCGCGGCTATGTCCAGGGCCGGCTCCAGCCGCCAGGTGCCATCCGCACCCCGCCGGGGTACCAGTAGTTCCCGCTCCCGCAACAGCTTGAGCGTCTCCAGCAGATACAAGGGCTGTCCACCTGTCTGCGCAAACAGGAAGTCGCCCAGCGCGGCGAGCTTTGTCTCCTGCTCCGGCGCAGGCGATGCTCCTGACGCGGAAGGCAGATCTGTGGCATGCTCACGCCTCTCACCTCCACTGTTCGTGCTATGCGCTCCCTCGCCCGCGATAGCCTGCACGAGCTGGAGGGTCTGCGCCTGGCTGAGCGCCTGCAACGGCACCTGGCTGACCGGCAGGTCACGTCCCAGGTCGGAAAGTTCTACGGCCAGCTGCGAACTCGGCTCCAGCTGATCGCTGCGTACCGTACCCAGCAGCAGCACGCGGCTGTCATGCCCCTTCCAGGAGTGTCCCAGGTAGCGCACCAGGTCCAGCGAAGCCCCATCTATCCAGTGCAGGTCATCCAGCAGTAACATCAGCGGTGCGCGCTGCGCCAGGGCATCGAAAAGACGGGCCACCGCTTCAAACAGCCGGAGCTTGGCCGCGAGCTCATCCTCGGTGGGAGCAGGCAGATCAGGATAGCGCACCCGCAGCTCCGGCAGCAGGCGTGAGAGCTCGGCCAGCCACAGGTCCTCCAGCAGATCCTCCGGCGCGTTCTCCGCCTCCAGCCTCACCCGCAGGGCCTCCACCAGTGGCTGATAGGGCAGGCGTCCATCCATTTCGAGAGCGTGCCCGCTGAGCACCTCGGCCCCCTGCGTCCGCGCCCAGGCCACAAACTCGCTGGCTAGCCGCGTTTTGCCGATGCCCGCCTCGCCCATCACCAGCACCGCCTGCGGCTGCCCCTGCCGCGCCAGCTGGTAGTGGCCGACCAGCTGGCTGAAAGCCGCCGCCCGCCCGATCAGCGGGGCCACCAGTTGACTGGGCGGGCGGCGCTCCGCCGTGGCAGTAGGGGAGCTGCCAGGGCTGCGAACCGAGGTGGCGCGAATATGCTCGGCCAGGGCCACGGTGTCCGCCGAGGGCGCGATCTGCAATGCCTCGGCCAGCCGTGCCTGGCAGGTGGCGTAGACCTGCAAAGCGGCGCTCGTCTCACCCAGCGCCAGGTGCAGCCGCATCAGGCGCCGGTAGGCCTCCTCCGCCAGCGGATCGAGCGCCAGCCAGCGCGTGAGCGTGGCCTTGGCCTGCTCCAGCTCCCCACCGGCCTCCTGCCAGGAGGAGAGCCGATCCAGTAGGAGCTGCAAGCGCACCTGCCACTGGCGCTGCTGTTGCTCGTGCCACGTGTCAAAGGCGGTTTCCTCGCGCAGCCAGAAGCTGTCGAGGAATGGACCGCGCACTAAAGAGAGGGCATGCTGGACCTGGGCGACCAGGGCGGTGCGCTGCGGCTCAGACGGGACCGTGGAGAGTGCCTGGACTGCTTTCCAGGCCTGTTGCACCACATCCAGGTCCAGCTCGAGCTGGACCTGCAGGTTCAGGCCGAGCAGCTCATGCTCGCCGAGCAGATGGCTGTGGACAGCAGGCGAGGCGTCGGCGTCGGCGTCAACGAGCAGGCCGCGCAGCAGGGCCAGGGCGTTGCGTAACCCCTTACGCGCATCGGAGGGCTCACTGTCGGGCCACAGCAGCGCCGCCAGCTTGCTGCGCGGATGCAGTCCCCCTTCGACCGCCAGGTAGAGTAGCAAGGCCTGCGCCTTGCGCAAGGCAAACGTGAGGCGGCTGCCATTATGAAACACTTCGGGAGAGCCGAGTACGGCCACGCGTAACAGACTCATGGTCTGTCCTCTTCCTAGTAGATCATCATGACTATCCCTTCTAACTTGTGACCTTGGCCACGATTGGTGTTACCACACGGGCAAGTTGCAAGGATGGTCGCGTAATCGTTATCGGTACCGGTTACAATAACTGTTCCAAGCATACCAGCTTTTTGTTCAAGTTTACCTCGAAAGCGCCTATCACGCAGAAGACAAGCGTCTCATAGTTGTGAGGATAGACCTTTCTGCATAGGTGGATCGCATCACCTTTGTGCGACAAGCCGCCAATCTGTGGGCGATCGAAGAACGGCTTTGGTGCCTGATCCGTGATACGCTCTTGCCCTACGATCCCACGACGGCGACCATCGACGGTTTCCCCTTGCCGGCCTGTCAGTTCGCCCGTGCGTACCGCTGTTCCAATACTCCCCCTATCTCTATAATCGTACAATTCATACACAAAAAAATTGTAGCTCAGGCGTATAGACATCGTAAGAAGAGAAACGGGCATACCATAGCAGTAGATAGCTGAATGCCCGATTCTCAAGCGCTTTATCACCCCTCTCAGTCAGGGAATATGACTGAAGTAAAAGGAGTTCCCGTGATGGATCCGTCAATTGATGACGAAGCTGCCCAACAACTTCGTGAAATGGCAGAAGCTGCTGAGGCTCTTGCTAAGAACCCGGATGCATTTCAGCAGGCGGTAGATGCCTTCCATGCACGAGATGCAAGCCGATTTCAAGCCGCGCTTGACATAGCAGGGGTAGGTGAGCGGTGCGAATTGATTTGCCGCTTTATCTGCGAAAAGCTTTGCATAAGGCTTTGCTTCCTGTTTTGTCCCGAGCCACCGTCAACCCCTATCGACGTAGCCGAGATGAGAGCTTTCGCCGAGGCTCTCGCGAATTTAGTCAAGGACGAAGAGTCTGTCAAGCGCCTTTTAACTATTGTCGAGACAGAGGACGTTCAGGCCTGGAATGCTGCGCTTCAGCGACTCAACCTGACGCAGTTCTGCCATCAGCTTTGTCATTTTCTCTGTTTCGAACTTTGTGAGTTTGTTTGCGAGTTCATCTGCCTACGCCCACTGATCACCCGCGTTGGATCGATTCCAACCTCACAGATCGGACCTTTGGGTTTCGGCAATGGCCCTAGTATTCCTCCAGGGCAAGTGCCCTCTCCCAATCCAGGGGTTGGTGTAGGTGATCATCCCTTCGGTGGTCTGACAGAACTACGGGGCCTTTTCAACTTTCCAACAGCGGTACAATACTTGGTCGAAGTATCGTCCAATCCAGCCGGGCCATATCAACCTATCATCACTTCAGTGACAGGTTATGACGCATCCTTAAATCCTGTCACCCGCTTTCCATCTGGGGGAGCCGACCCAGGATGGTTCGATATAGCTCAAATTCCTTTTTCTGATGGTGGCAACTCCACGTTCGGGGAGAAGGTACTGCTCTACTGGCCGACACCATCGCCTGATGGGATCTATTACCTGCGTCTGCGTGTACGTGACGCCGCACTCGCAGAGTTGGTGAGTACCCCACAGATCGTACAAGTAGATAACACGCCACCAGGACCCTTTCCAAATCCATTGATCACACTCCAACTTCAGAAGCCCGACGGAACGAGAACTGAATTGAAGTGCGGTAAGGTGAAGAGGGGAGATGGATTGATAGTCGTGACCATCCAGGCGTTCTATCCGAACTTTAGCCGTCTTTCCGTCAATGCCGAGGGGAACTCCACCCTGTCTGTACCAGTCGTTGACACATCGGGGACATCACTATCGAAAACATACAACGGGAACCTTGCCGACCAAGGCTATCCTGTACCTACCGAGTTCCTGTGGGATCCATGGAGTGATCCAAACATCATCCCTTGCTGCTACATAGTGCGCGTCGACATCTGGGACCGTGCAGTAGTGAACAACAACTGGTCTGGAGGCCATGGTAATACTGGCTGGCAAGCGATTGAGATCGGCCTTTAGTTGTACAAAGAGATGGGCGCGCCTCCGTCATCCTTGGTGTGGTGACAGGACGATTCTTTGGCAATTGTCCTGTCACCATCAGTGTGCTTTGTCCAAAGGAAATTTTCATCCTTTCGCCAGGATGTGTACCGCTTTCCCTAGCGCATCTTCGGCCCCTTCCAACAGGGTCTCGCTTAAACTGGGATGGGCATACAGAATCTCCGACAGATCGGTCAGTGTCGCCCCCATTTCGATAGCCAGTGCGGCCTGCTCGATCAGGTCACCGGCGCGCGGCCCAACCAGCGTCGCGCCCAGCAGAACGCCATCATCCGCGTTTGCCACCAGCAGGGCGACGCCGTTGTCTGCTCCCAGGGTCAAGGCGCGCCCATTTGCGCCTAGAGGAAATCTTCCGGTTACAATGTTGTAACCTGCGCGGGCAGCTTCCTCCGCCGCGTACCCAACCGTTGCCAATTCGGGTGTCGTATGAACTACCAGAGGTGTCACGAGGGGTGCAAATTGTACTCGCTGCCCTGTGAGCGCTTCGGCAGCCACTTTGGCCTGTTTGATGGCGATACCTGCCAGCGCGCGACCGCCTGTGCAGTCGCCCACGGCATAGATATGCGGCACGCTGCTCTGCTGCATGGCATTAACCACAATGCCGCCACTGGAAGACACTTCAACCCCTACAGCATCCAGGTGCAAGCCGGATGTATGCGGGCAGACGCCGCCTGAGATTACTAGAGGCCGCCCGGTCACGCTCTCTATGGCAGCTTTGTTCGTCATTTGCACGCCTGTTTTGCGTAATCCAGCCTGTACGAGACGCAGTGCAGCAGGATCAACCCCGGCCAATAGCTGCTCGCCCGGTGAGAAGAGTTTGACCTTGACGCCAACCCGCGCGAAGAGTGTAGCCAGTTCTAAAGCAATGTAATCGTCGCCTGCAATATCCAATGCTGCCGGCAACTCTGGCAACATCAATGCCTGTTCCGGTGTCAATACTTGCTTGCCATCGTAAGGCAGGCCGGGGACTGGAGCAGCGCCGGCTCCGGTAGCAATCACGCAGTGCTCAAATTTGAAGCGGTGGGAGCCGTGTTCGCCTTCAACCCGCGCCTCCTGGGCATTCATAAACCAGCCTGTACCATGCACATACTCAACGCGGTTGCCCGCCACCAGGCGGCGTACTCCCTCGGCGAGCCGGTCAACGACGCTCTGCTTCCATGCCTGCATTTCAGGCCAATCAAACGACACATTTTCAGCATGGATGCCAATGGAGGCGAGTTCTTCCTGGCGCGTTTGCTGAAATCGTTCAGTCGCGGCCAGCAGGGCTTTGAGCGGTATGCACCCTTGATGGAGGCAGGTTCCACCTGGGGGTCCAGGGTCAACCAGGGTTACATGCCGTCCAAGCTGGGCAGCGCGGATCGCGGCAACGTAACCTCCTGGACCGGCGCCAAGTACAAGTACGTCAACAGCCGTGGTAACATCTCCGACTACCATCGTCATGCTTCTTTCTGCTAAACCATATCCAGCATCAATTGCTGGGGGTTCTCGACCAGTTCTTTGAAGCGGGCCAGGAAAGCACCGGCCATCGCTCCATCAATGACCCGGTGGTCGAATGAGAGCGCCAGCGGCATCACCGGTCGCGCAATTATCGCTCCCTGCCGTACGACTGCTTTATCTTGCAGCCTGCCCACCGCGAGAATCGCCACTTCAGGATGATTGATAATGGGCGTGCCACTACTGCCGCCAAAGCTGCCAACATTGTTCAGAGTGAAGGTGCTGCCGCTCAGCTCCGGTAGTGACAGTGTGCGCTTCCTGGCCCCCTCTACCAGTCGCTCAACGTTGCTTGCGATCTCCGACAGAGTAAGGCGGTCCGCGTTCCGCAGCACCGGCACGAGCAGCCCCTCCGGCGAAGCCGTTGCAACTCCGATATGGTACGAGCGCTTAAAGATGATCTCGCGCCGTTCATCATCCAGGCTGGCATTAAAGATGGAAAACTCCTTGAGCAGCGGGACCAGGAGCTTGATGAGCAGTGGGATATAGGTCAGGCGCACGCCGCGCTTTTCCGCTGCGGGCTTGAGCGCTTCACGCAAGGACGCCAGTGCTTCACCATCGACCTCGTCGAAGGCCGTCGCGTGAGGAATGATGCGCCAGGAGCGCTCCATATGCTCTGCAATGCGCTTGCGCAAACCGGTCAAAGGTTGACGTTCATCCTGAACTGGCTGCTCCGGCTTTTGTGCAACGGGTGGCATCAATTGGGGTGCGGGCTGTACCGTCTCTTTCTGCTCGGCTGCTGGAGTAGATACCACTTTAGCCTGTTCGGCATAGGCTCGCACATCCTCGATAGTGACTCGCCCGTTTGGCTGAGAGGTTGTTACCTGCTCCAGGTCAACTCCCAGCTCAAAAGCGAGTTTGCGCACGGCAGGGGCGGCCAGTACACGCTGTTTTGCGACTGGAGTTTGCGGTGATGTACTCACCGGCACGGCAGCAGGAGCGCCTGCTGCTCCGGCGCTTGTAGAAGGTTTTGAACCGTCTCCGTTCGCCGGAGTCTCAAAGACGACCAGTACATCACCTACCCTGGCTACCTCTCCATCCTGTACGCGAATTTCAGCGACGCGCCCGGCAACGGGTGAGGGTATTTCGACAATGGCTTTGTCCGTCTCTACCTTGACCATCGTTTGATCGAGCTTGATTGTATCGCCCGGTTTGATGAGCCACTGTACGACTTCGGCTTCGTGCATCCCCTCGCCGAGGTCTGGCAATTTAAATTCCTGCATACGATCTATTCTCCCATTGACGAAATAATCCGGCCAGGTCGTAGGTGCCGATTATGCACATTGACGAACTACTCCGGCCACATCGTAGGTGCCGATTTATGACTCTGTTGGGAAAATCTGTACGGACAAGCTGACGAGTGCTGGAACGAGACAGGACCCCGCCTTTGCTGCTCGTGAAGCTGCATATTCATCTTCTGCATGCGAAGAGCAGGGGCATGAGA
>WNEZ01004165.1_pt1 | contig 15920 bp, 17 predicted proteins | sample 5400521 | NCBI WGS metagenome assembly WNEZ01 (sample SAMN13153339, study PRJNA577476) | soil metagenome | isolation source: 120 cm saprolite under Douglas fir tree site 2 hole 1 replicate 1 | place: USA:California | collected 2015-04-18
ATGGCGGAGCGGGAGCAACGCTCTGGAATGGAACTGCTGAGAGCGGTAGTCCTTGGCTACGATGTCGGTTGCCGTTTCGTAGTCGCGCTTGGACATGAATCCATACGACGTGGCCACCGCGGCATCGAATGTCCCGTCTCGACGATGGGTGGAATGGCGGCGGCTGCCTCCCTGGCCCGCCTGGACGAAACCCGTATGCGCTACGCGATCTCCTATGGCGCGCAGCAGGTCTCTGGTCTCTGGAGCTGGGTGGAGGATCCCGATCACATCGAGAAAGCTTTCGATATTGGCGGCATGGGCGCGCGCAATGGCGTCAGCGCCGTCGTCATGGTGCAAAGTGGTTTCACCGGCGTCGGCGACGTGCTGAGCGGAAGGCACAACGCGATGGAAGCGCTTTCCACCCAGCCGCATCCCGAAGAAATGATGGCCGGGTTGGGCAGCCGGTTCTTTGTTTCCGAGACGGGCATCAAGACGTTTTCAGTGGGCTACCCCAACCAAGCGCCGCTGGATGCGTTCCTTACGCTGCGCCGGCAGTATGGACTGCGTCCCGACAATGTTGAACGCATCGTCGTCCGCCTGCCGGAGGACGCGCCGGGCATCGTCAGCAACAGTCCGATGCCCGGCGTCAACTGCCAGTACTTGATTGCCACGGCGCTCGTGGACGGCGCGGTCTCGTTTGCCAATAGCCACTCGCGCGAGCACATGGCCGACCCGCAAATCCGCGCCGTCATGCAACGCGTGCAGGTGATCGGGGATCCCAAGCTGAACGACCCCGCCGCGCCACGCAGCGGCCTGGTGGAGGTGACGCTACGCGACGGCAAGACCGTCACCCACTTCACCCGTTTCCCTCCGGGCACGAAGGAGAATCCGGTGGACACCGAAAAAATGAACGCGAAGGCACGAGATCTGATGGCGCCCGTCTTGGGGGCAAGCAAGACGGAGGCGGTCATCCAACAGGTGAATGGCCTGGAGACGCTAGCCAATGTGCGCGAGCTCGTCCGCTCACTGGTGACCGGCTAGACGCTGCGTGACGCGCATGTCGTGGTCGCGTCGGCTCGTCTTCCGGCGCAAACACCCGCGAAACGATTCGCCAATGGCCGTCTTCCGGTCAATCGTCGTCTGCGGCGCGATCGTTCGGTCGAGCCGGACGATGGATGCAAGCGAAGCTATTGTTTCATATATCTGATCCGTGAAGCGATTCGATGCGCCGCTGTCGATCGAGGTCGAGATCCAGGGCGAGAAGGCCCAGGCGCTGGGCCGCACCGCCCGCGCCTTCGAGCAAGAGCTCGAGCGCCTTCGCGCGTTCGAAAAGCAGGTGTCCGCGCTCTGCTCGAGCGATAGGGCCAAGCGGGAGGCCGAACATGAGACTCTGCGCAAACGGGCTTCGCGGCGCCTCTGGTTTCTGATCGTTCACCGCGAGGCACTGGGACTGCGGCGCCACGACGACCTCTATGCCGTGTATCAGATCCCGCGGTCGCTGGTGCCGGGTCCCTGAAGATTACCACCGGCTCTCAGGAGTTCAGATCGTCATCGTCGGGATCTGATCCAAAACGGATCACGTTGCCGTCGGGATCCTACGTTACTTGCCAGGCGGTCTCTCGAGGTGCCCGCCAAACTGGTGACGCAGGGCGGAGAGAAGCTTGTCCTGGAAATCCGCTTTCCCGCGCGAGCTGAACCGCTGGTAGAGCGCGGTAGATAGCACCGGCACAGGCACGCCCTCGTCGATCGCCGCTTGGATGGTCCACCGTCCCTCGCCCGAATCCGACACCCGGCCGGCGAAGCCCTCCAGACTAGGATCAGCGACCAGAGCAGCCGCCGAGAGGTCGAGGAGCCATGAGGCGATTACGCTCCCGTGCCGCCAGAGCTCCGCGACGTCAGGCAGATTGAAGTCGTAGCGAAAGCGCTCCGCGTCTCGAAGGGGCGCCGTCTCTGCACCGCTCGCCTGCTGCTGCATGCCGGCGTTGGCGGCGCGCAAGACTGCCAGCCCTCGCTCTTTCACTGCGTTTGGCGACCGGTTGAAGACGACGCACTCTTGCTTTGCCTTGAGAAGCCGCCGCACCATGTTGGCGCCCATGCGGCCAAGACCGATCATTCCGAGTTGCACGCGCGACTCCTTTCGCGGACGGATGCGAGCGCTTCCGCGGCTGCAACGGCCGCACCAAATCGAGGCTGCTGAGAATGCAGCACGGCGGTGCTTGTGGTTCTGACGCCAATTCTTGCGCTACGTTACGCTGCGCTCTTCTCGGGCGATTCTTTGCGAACGCGAGTCTGGGATGTTGATGAAAATTGGATGGAGCGCACCAGTCAAGATTCAAACTGCCATCATCGCGATTGCGACTTGCGCGGCGTTACCGATGAGCGCCGCGGGCCGCGCGGAGACACGCCCCGATTCATCGTTGCCCAATCTGGTGCCGATGTTCCCCGCTCCGTCCCGCGTACCGCAGAACTTCATGGTGACCAATCGACTCGGTGGGCCAACCCTGGAGTTCGAAATCCTCACCGCCAACATCGGCGGGCAGGACTGGATTCGCCCTCCAGTCGACCGAACAGTACCGGCAATGGAGTGAGCCGGGGCTGGGCAAATTCCGACTTCCGAGGCCTCACAGGACCACAGTCGTTCATCGGTCCGTACACCGGCGATTTTGTGCTCTCCGCCGAACTGGATCCCGATCAACTTCTGCAGGCCGATGACTTGATGGAGTTTGAGCGAGATGCCACGCCTGGCGACAACATTTCATACGTGTTCTTCAGCTGGGACGGCGTGGGCGAGCCCTGCGCGGGCGGCACCTGCGTGAGCAACGTCAACGTGATCTATACCTTCGATCCGGTCTGCGGGATTTAGCCACTCTCGCGCCCGCGGCTTGTTCGGGCGCGGCGCTTGGGGACAACGGGACCTGCGACCGCCGCTGTCCGATCCTTTGGCCTGCGGGTCTCGCCGCCGCGCACGCCGCCAAGCAGGCGTCGCTCTGTCTGACCAGGTGCGCGCGCGCAGCGGACCTTGAGGGAGCCCGGTCAGCGGCGAACGGTTTTCTCGAAGATGAGAAAGTACTGCTGCGGCAAGAACTTCGGCTCCTTGACGAGGCGAAACCCTGCCTCCGCGGCTTCGCGCACCGTCGCTTCGCGCGAAACCTGTCTGCCGGAACCGGAAGAGGTCCCTGCCCCACTCGAACCGGAGGCAATCGAGTCGATCACCGCCATCCGCCCACGCTTTTTCAGTGACTGCCGTACCTTCCGATAGAAGCTCGGCCGGTCGGAGATTTCGTGGACCGTATCGCAAAAGAACGCCAGGTCGACCGAGTTGGGGGGGAGCAAGGGGTCGTCTTCCCGTGAAACAATCGCCTGGACATTGCTCAGGCTCTGCTTGAGCGCTTCCTTCTTCAGATACTCGAGCACCGGGGCGGCGATATCGACGGCGTAGACTTTTCCTTCAGGGCCAACGGCGCGAGCAAAGCGCGTCGTGAAGTAGCCGGGTCCAGCACCAATGTCCGCAACGACCTCGCCCGCCTTCAGATCCAGGGCGGAAAGAACCTCGTTGGGCATTTGCCTGCGATCCCTGGCTGGCGCTCTGCGCTCCTCGGCATCAGCCACCCCGGGCCGCGCCGCGATGCAAATGAGCACCTCGTTTTGCGTGCACGGCAGGGTGCTGGTCGCTTTGCTCATCGCCAGTGCGGCGGTTAATGCGGCCCAAGCACAAGCGGTTTCGTTTCGAGACCCGGTGAATCTGCCGGTCGGCTCAACCCCGGAAGCGGTCGCCGTCGGGGACTTCAATGGCGACAACGTGCTCGATCTGGCAGTGGCCAACTCCTACTCGGCCAGCGTTTCTATTCTCCTCGGCAATCCCGATGGAAGTTTCCAGGACCCGGTCAACTATCCGGTCGGGAATGGTCCCTGGTTTATCACCGTCACTGATCTGAATGGCGACGCGATTCCCGATTTGGTTGTATCGAACCAGGACACGGCGGACGTCACATTCCTGCTGGGTGTGGGCGACGGGACCTTCGTCAACCTCCAGTCGTACTCCTTCGACAACACCCCCTTTTCCACGGTCGCGGCCGATTTCGACGCCGATGGGACCCAGGATCTGGTGGTGTCGAATACGTTCAGTGCCTTCCTCCTCCTCGGCACGGGCAACGGAACGTTCGGAAAGAGCACCGAGCTCCTCGGCCCCCATGCGCGCTTCGTCGCCCTCGGCGATTTCAACGGTGACAACATTCCAGACTTGGCGATCACCAACGGTCACGGAGTCGACAACGTCAGCATCCTGCTCGGCCATGGCGATGGTACCTTCGAGATTTCCGGCAATTTTGCCGTGGGTTGAATGCCGAACTCCGTCGCCGTGCGCGACTTCAATGGGGACATGAACCAGGATCTGGTGATTGCCAACACCGTATCGAACACATTTTCATTCTGGGCCGGCAATGGCGATGGCACGTTCCGCGACCTTAATGTCTATCAAGCCGGGATTGCTCCATACTCCGTGGCCGCGGGAGATTTCGACGGCGACGGCGTGCTGGACCTGGCAATCGCCAGCAGCGGCACGAACAGCGTCCTTGTCTTTCTGGGCGTTGGCGATGGGACGTTTGGAAAACCGATCGAGTTTCAGGTGGGCACCACCCCTCATTTCATCGTCGCCGCCGATTTCAACCGCGATGGTCAGATCGACCTTGCGGTGGCGAACGCCGATTCGGATACCGTCTCGATTCTCTACAACAACACGCACTGAAGCGAAGCTTTGGACCCACGGCGGCGCCGGAGTCCCCTGACTCCTGGCGCGAGCGGAGAGCACCAAGCGTGCGCCCCGGCCAGATGAGCCTGTCGAGGAAATCGTTTCCATAGGGTTTGTCTGGATTTCCGGAGCGGGATCTCGCCCAGCGCGATGGCAACGAACCTATTCGACGGTCCTGCACCGACGGGAATTGGGAGCCATCAACTCGGTCGATGGCCTGTGATTGCGTCCATTGCCTGTGATTGCTGGGTATTCTCGTCTCGCTGGGTTTGCGGGCTCGGTCGGATGTGTCAAAAAACGGATAACGCCTGGCGCGAGAAGTTCTTGCCTTCCTCAAATCACCTGGGTAAGAGGTCGTTGCCCTTCTGCTGGGGAGGCGAGGGCCCGATCAAAAATCCAGAGAGGGGGCAACGCATCCGACACCAGGCTGGGCTTCACAGACAGGAAGGACGACGTCGTATCAATTTGTTTTCAGTGTTTCACCACTAGCGATTTTAGATGAATGGGGAAAACTTTATGGAGCGACTTCTAAGATTGTGTTTATGGGTTGTATTGGTACTGGGAACGGCCGGCACGGCAGCAGCAGAATGTTTCGCGACGGATCAGCCGGCACCGGATGGCTGCTATCGCCTCGGGTCGGGCAAGTGCTCGCTGGGCACGCCGGGTACCTTTTCCTCGGTGTGTACCAACACCGACGGAACGGTTGGGGCGAATTTTGCGGGCGCGCTTGATCTTCGACGCGTCGGCTCCGGATGGGCGACCTGGTCCACTCCACCCTGGGCAGAAGAACCAAACCCGACAGGAAACCTCGTCGTTGGATTCAATGGAGGCGGCACCACGCTGACGGTGACTCTCACCGCCGACGCTTCGATCGCCGGAATGGAGATTGAGCAGAATATCTTCGACACCGAGTACGTGACCACCGCTCAGTTCAAGGATGCCTCGGGCGCCGTCGTCGCCACGGTTTCCAGGAGCATGCTCGGACGCGCCGGCGCACGGCTGTTCGGCGTTGAATGTTCAGACCGAGTCGTCCACAGCATCCAGATCACCAGCGACCCCGGTGCGCAGGGTTTCGCCATCGCGCAAGTGCGGTCTGATCGCTTCTCCGCCGGGATGGCTGCTGACATCATCAGCCCCGACCCAGGCCCAGCGATTGACCTCCCCTACGATGCAGAGGCAAACACGGACTAATCTACGGGTCGGTAACGCCGAAGAGGGACCAGCCGGTTGCTGGTCCCTTTTCTGTTTTCAGGGGGGGCAATTCGAAATCTTTTGATACCGGTAGCGCTGTTCCTTTCGGCCGCTTGCGCGCCGCATGGCCACCTGCGTTCGAGCGTTGACCGGCTGAGCGAGGCGGACCGGCTTTTTCGGTCCGCTGAGTTCGCCGAGGCGCGAAACTGCTACCTGGCTGCGCTGCGTGCGGACGGGGGCAATGTCCAAGGCTACCTGCGGCTGGGGGAGATCGCACTGCTCCACAACCAGGTGCGGGAAGCAGAGCATTGGCTCCTTCAGGCCTCGGCGATGGTTGGGGCGGGCAACAGGGTAAACGGCCTTCTCGCCGAGGTGTATTACCGGTTGCGCGCTTTTGATCACTCCGCGAGGCACTTGCGCATCGCAGGCTCGGATGTCACAGCCCGAAAGCTTGAGCACCTTGCCGCCGACGCTCCTTACCTCGTGGAAGGTCCCCGGGAGACCCGCATCAGGTTCGTCTCAACTGACCCGCTGCCCGTCGTCGGCGTGCGGGTGAATGACGGCGTCGAGGTGAACTTCCTGATCGACACCGGTGCCCCGGAAGTAATTCTCGATCCAGAGTTCGCCAAAGACCTGGCGGTGACCGAGTTCGGCTCGGTACCGGGCCGGTTCGCGGGGGATCAGAGAGCGGAGGTCATCCAGGCCGCGGTGGAATCGATCGCGATCGGCGAAATGCGGGTCCGCCATACTCCCGTTCACCTTCTTTCGACGCGGCGCTTTTCCAGACTGTTCGGGGGAATGCGGATCGACGGGATTCTCGGGACCAGATTTCTCTATCAGTTCATCTCCACGATCGATTACCCCAAAGGCGAAATCACCCTTCGCCAGGCGAGCCTCAGCGCTTCGGGCGACCCGGATCCGGAGGCAGCGGCGATGGCGATTCCACTTTTTCTTGCCGGAGATCACTACCTGCTCGCACGGGGCTCTGTGAATGGATACCCGATGCTCTTCTTCGTAGATACTGGGATCGCCGGGCTGGGATTTGCGGCGCCCACTTCGACCCTGGATGACGCCGGGATCGCCGTTCAACCCGAGCAGCGAATCGCGGCCGTTGGAGGTGGGGGCGCGTTAAGCGCGACCGTTTTCAGCGTCGGAAAGCTCGCCCTCGGAGATGCGGTCGGGGACAACGTCCTGGGAGCGGCTGGCATCTTTCCACCCTCGCTCGAGCATAAATTCGGGTTCAGAATCGGCGGACTGATTTCCCATGCTTTTTTCCGACCCTATGCTCTGACCTTTGATTTCACGCGGATGCGGCTGTATGTGCGCCCGTCGCGGCCCGAGATGCTGGCAGAGAGTGTTTTTTAGGGCAGGACGCGAATCACCGTGGCACCGCTGTTGGTCGAAACGTGCAAAGCGGGGGGCGAAACCATCGTGTCCAGCTCCATTCGCTGCACGCGATCGTCGGCGAGCCAATCCGGCGCGCGCAGGCTGAGCGACTCGCCGGTGCTTGGATTCCAGATCACCAATCCGGTATTCGGCCCGGCGAGCGCGATCCGGCCGTCGGGCAGGGCGATCAGATCCCGGATGTTTCGCTCCGCCATCCCGATTTGGGTCACTGGATCATACGTTTGGAAAGACGACCCGTCGAAGACCGCCACGCCATAATTGATGTCAATCCAGTAGGGCCCGCTCGCAAACCAGACCCGACCGTCGCCGGCGACCGACACCGCGCTGAGAAAAACTGGATCGCCCTCGAGAGGTGGGCGGAATACCGGTTCGTTGAAAAATCCCGGCGCATCGATCGGTGTCGGGCGTACGTACGGATCTCCGAATGCCCAGGCGAAAGCAAGCTCGCCGCGGCGATTCGCCCAGGTGTACACGTCCGCATACCATCGAACCTTTCCCGCGGTAAAATGGCCGGCCACCCAGAGATCGCCGTCTGGGCCGATCGCCAGGCCGCGCCAGTTGCCCATCCGCTGATTGGACGGGTCAGCCTGGCACGAAGCGTGGTAGCAGACCGGGGGGTGGACATGGTCTCCCATCCACTCGCGGTTCACCGTATCGAACCACTCATCGGGCCGCGGGTATCGGAACTGATCCGGGCTCAGCCGGTCCACGCCGTGATTGAGGCCGACGTAGAGTTGGTGCGGATGAATGGCGTGATCGAACACCATGCGTTGAACCGATCGGTTGTGCCACCACTGGGCCCCTGCCCCCACCAGCAGCAGGTCGAATCGATCCACCTGCAGCGATCCGTCGGGATTGAGGTGAACCCGATCCACCTTCCCGGTGTGACGATCTGGGTCGAACCAGTCCTGCGTTCCGTCGTCGTTGCCGTAGTACCCGACGAAGACCTCATTCGACCCGCCTCCGACGATCTCGGAGATGCCCAGCGCCGCCGCCCCGCCGAGAATCGGACAAGCGTGGTCGCCTCCGCCAAAGTACCGATCGCAATAGCTCACTGGATTAGACTGAAAATGCAGGCCGTCCGCGGCGGCATAGCGTTGAAAAGTCGCATCGCCCGGCTTGAGCAGGTACAGCGCATCGTTCGTCGCCACCCAGAGGTTTTGGGTCTCGTCGGTGGTGGTTCCAACGATCGGCGTTTCCAGGATGCCGTCCGCGGCGGTGTACGTCCGGTTGTCGATCGGCCACGGCCCGGCGGGGTCTTGGCCAAGCGCCATGACCGGCATCAAGAATAGCGCCGGCAAAGGCAATGCCCCGATCAGCCTCTTGAAATTTTGCATTTGTTCCTCTCGCATCTCGGCAAAGCGGCCCAGGGCCGCGAGAGGGGGTAGGTTGTTCATCAGTTTCCCAGTGACATCCCGCGTGCTGCGCATCTGTCGACTGTTGAGCAAACGCGCCAGCCGCGAATTCGATTGGAGCGCGTGCTTCCAGTGGAGATAGAGTCCCCCTCCGCGAGGGAAGAGGATGAGCCCGGCGCAGAAATTCAACCGCGCGGTCCGCACGGCGCTTCTGCTGACCGGATGCGGGCTGTTGGGCGCGTGCGACGCTGGCGGCTTCCCCGGATGGAGAAAGCTGGCGGCGCTCGGGATGGGACCACGCCAGGAGACGGCGGTGGCGGCGCACGGCGGTCGGATCTACGTGCTCGGCGGATTCACGGCTACCCTGGCGATCGTCAATCGGGTCGAAGCGTATGATCCCGCGGCCGATGAGTGGGTTGAAACCCCCTCCCTTCCGATTGCCATGCATCACGCCAATGCCGGGGTGGTGGACGGGCGGATCTACGTCGTCGGCGCGCTGATCGGAGCTGGATTTGCCGCGATCGGGGATGCCTACGTCTATGATCCGGGCGCTAACGCAACTCACCTCCATGCCCCCGGGTACCGAGCGGGGCGCTGGCGGCACGGCGGTGATTGGAACGAAGATCTACGTCGCTGGAGGTTTTCGACAAAACCGATCGGTGGCTGATTTTTCCGCTTATGACACTGCGAACGACAGCTGGGAGATTCTCCCCAGCATCGGAGAGCCTCGCGATCACCTGATCGCCGCGGCGAGCGCCGACAAATTCTACGCGGTGGGAGGCCGGCGAGATGGAGCCCTCCGAGGAAACGTGGATGAGTTCGATCCCGCGGCGGGGAAATGGACGCCGAAGACCCCGATGTTGACCGCCAGAGCAGGAAGCGCAGGTGCCTGGGTGAAGAACCGGATCCTCGTCGCCGGCGGCGAGGGCAACCCGAATGTCAAGACCGGCGTTTTTCCCGACAACGAAGCGTATGATCCCGTCAAAGACAGCTGGGAGCGACTGGAGCCAATGCTCACCCCTCGACACGGGACGGGTGGTGCGGCAATAAACGAAGTCTTCTACGTGCCGGGCGGGGCAACGCGCCAAGGTTTTGGAGCAGTCGACACCAACGAAGCCTATCGACCCTGAAGGCCTTTCCCGTCGACAATGGTCCCAACCATGGGTCACCCAGGCCTGATTTCACGATTGCGCGAGGCCCGTCGAATCCTCGTCTTCACCGGGGCGGGAATCTCCACCGCGAGCGGCATTCCCGATTTCCGCGGACCGAACGGCGTCTGGACCAAGCGCCAGCCGGTCTACTTCAACGAATTCTTGCGCAGCGAGGACAAGCGCATCGAGTACTGGGACTACAAGCTCGAGGCCTGGGCGCATTTCAAGGACGCGCAGCCGAACGGAGCTCACCGCGCGATTGCGCGCCTTCAGTCGATGGGAAAGGTTCAGGCGATCGTGACCCAAAACATCGACGGCCTCCATCAAGCCGCGGGGTCGCCGGACGACCGGGTGATCGAAGTCCACGGCACCAATCGCTGGGTCGAATGCCTATCGTGTGGGCAGCTCGCGCCCCCTGCCGGGGCGATGGAGTATTTCAAGACGCATCGGCGCCCGCCCATTTGTGGCTGCGGCGGCTTGCTCAAATCGGCGACGATCAGCTTCGGACAACCCCTTCGTCGAAAGGTCATCGATCGAGCCTTCGCCGAAGCAGCCCAGTGCGACCTGTTGCTCGCCCTCGGCTCCACCCTGTCCGTCTATCCCGCGGCGGAGATTCCCCTGGTCGCGCTCAGTCGAGCCTCGTCCTACGTGATCGTCAATCAGGGACCCACCGAGCGCGACTCGCTGGCAACCCTGCGCATCGAGGGCGACGTGGTGGAGATCCTGCCCCCGGCGGTGGAAGCGCTTACAGCCGGTGCTTGAATTTGACGCCGCTGCGATCCTTGAGGACCCGGCCGAGCCGCCGCAGACCCTCGTCGATCATTTCCCGGGGACGGTTCGAGAAGTTGAGCCGGATGAAGTTTTCCTGAGGCCGGTGAGCGAAAAAGGACGTTCCGGGAACGAAGGCGACCTGCTCTGCCAGCGCCTCTCGCAACAGATCGTCCCCGTTCACGCCCTTGGGCAGCTCCGCCCAGATGAACAGGCCTCCCTCGGGATGGGTCCAGCTAGCAGTCGGCGGGAAGTAGGACTCGAGCGCGTTGAGCATCGCCTCGCAGCGGGCGCCATAGATCGCCCGCAGACGATTCAAGTGCCCCGGATAGTCGAAGTTGACCAGCATCCGGGCCACGGCATGCTGCATCAAGGTGCTGGTGTGAAGATCGCTTGCCTGTTTGGCGACGGTGAGCGCGGCGATCACCTCCTCGGAGGCGACCACCCAGCCGATTCGAACGCCCGGACTGATCGTCTTGGAGAACGTGCTCAAATAGATGACGGAGCCATCCCCGTCCATCGAGGCGATCGGCGGAATCTCCTCGCCCCGATACCGAAGCTCCCCATAGGCGTCGTCTTCGAGAATTGGCACGCCGTACCGGCGCGACAACCCGAGCAGCTGCTCCCGCCGCTCCAAGGAAAGGCTGGTCCCCTTGGGGTTGTGGAAATCGGACACCACGTAGATGAGCTTTGGCCGCTCTTTTTTAAGCACCCGCTCCACCTGGTCAACGCACATCCCGTGGTCGTCGCTCCCGACCGGGATAAGCCTTGCCTGGAACCCTCCAAAAGTCTGCAGCGCGGCGAGGTAGCACGGATTCTCGACCACCACCGCATCGCCCGGGTCGAGGAAAATCCTCGACACGAGATCGATCCCCTGCTGGGATCCGCTGGTGATCAGCACCCGATCGGCGACGGCGTCGATTCCCCGGCACCGCATCCGCGCCGCGATCCACTCTCGAAGTGGGCGGTGTCCCTCGGTCGTGCTGTACTGCAGCGCCGCTGCTGAGTCGTGCGCGAACACCTCGGCATGCGCCCGCGCCAGCGCCTCCACCGGAAAGGTTTCCGGCGCCGGCAGCCCCCCGGCGAAGGAGACGATTTCCGGGCGCTCGGTGACCTTGAGGATCTCCCGAACGGCGGACGCGGTCATCCGCGACATCCGAAGCGCGAGGTTGTACTTGGACCGCGCGATCTGCTCGACTGCCATTCCGGCCATGGGCCCTCCCTAGGCTGCCTCTTTGTTGGACGCGCTCTTGCCGCTCCGACCGACCTTGGACTGCTTTTCCTTGATCGGCGCCTCGACGAATGAGGTCTCCTTCGCGGTGGACAGAACGATCGTCGTGTTCGACCGCGCCACCCCCGGAATGGTCCGCAGCATCTCGGCGATGAACTTGTCCAGGCTGAGCGTATTCTGCGTCCTCACCTTGAGCAGGTAGGAATACTCGCCCGCCACCCGGTGGCATTCGAGCACGTCGGACAATCCGAGGATCTTCTTGGTGAAGTTGTCGAAGTACCGCGGATGCTCGATCGTCACCCCGATGAAGGCGGTGATGTCCCTGCCGAGCAGGTGGGCGTCCACCCGGGCCGCATACCCGATGATGAATCCCTCTTCCTCCAGCTTGTGCATCCGCTCGGCGACCGAGGGCTGCGACAAGCCGACCGCGGCGGCGAGCTCGATCTGGGTGATCCGCGCATTCCGCTGCAGCAGATCGAGAATTCGATAATCTATAGGGTCCAGGCGCATTCGCCTAACTTCCTTAGGCTGGACGTCGTTAACGCCGATAATAATGAGGGAGCCACCAGCGAAAGTCAACGACCAAGCAAGCTGCAGCTCGGGAGTGTCCTTCCCGGGGCTGACATTGCGCGGCTGCCAGGCTTTCCCGACTACCGCTCGTCGGCGATCCGGCTTCCACTGCCCGGAGGCACGCAGGTGAAGGTGAGCTCGCCTCCGGCATCCCCGGCGGAAGCTCTCACCGCGGCCTCGCTGACGATCTCTCCGGTCCCGCTTCGGGCGAAGCTGCCGTCGACGTTGTAGCGGAACGCCGCGCGCTCGCCTTGAACGAAGCCCTTCACCACCAGGTCGCAATCGCCCGCGGCGGCCCGCGCCTCGAGAAGGTCGATGCGAGCATTGGCCGCGGGGCTGTCGAAGTTCGGCGGACCCAGCGTCATTTGATGACCCACGATCGGCATCAGGTTGCTGTCAAAGGCCAAGACGAAAGCCTCCAAGGCACGTCGCGTCGGATAACCGGCCGGACCGAACGGGATCCCACCGGGGTTGATGAAGGGTATCCGTTCGAAGACCCCGGCCCCGTGGAAGCGGAAAACGGTGTCGACGCTTCCATCGTGGAGCATTCCAAAGCCGCGCACCTGGTCCCCCATGAACGGAATGTCCTCGCCGCGCGGAGGCCCTTGCTCCGGAAAAAAGTCCGGCTGCGGCGCCATCCCGAACATCCCGATCTTCTGGTAGACGTTGCGCAGGTGAGGAATCTTGAACTTCTGCGGCTCGTTCTCCTCGGACGATCGGCCATCGCTGCCGAAGAACCCTGGCCGGACGACGCCCGGCAGTCCCCGGTTTCCGTCGCGATCGAGCACGTGGCAGCCGTTGCAGTTTTGTACGATGTCTGAGATCGGGCCCACGTAGAAGTCCCGACCGGTCTGCTGCTCGGGGGTGAGCGAGTTGTCGAGGTTTCGGATCGGATTGGGCGGATAGGTGATTTGAAGCACGAAGTCGGTGAACGCCTGCAGCTGTTCGTCGGTCAAGGCCTCGCTGCGTCCGAGCAGGCCGCCGAAGGCGACATTGAACTTCTTGAACGCGGCGTCTTCGTCATAAGCGCCGCTGTTCGGCTGAACGCTCGGCGCGTCGTAGCCGCCGGTGCGATCGCCCCGCCAGTGCATCGGGCCGTGGTTGTCCATTCCCCTCAGGCTTTGAGTGGTCATCGGGCCCTTGAGCGGGTGAAAGGGCTGGGCCGAGCCGACCGCGAACGGGTTCGGGTTGTCCACCCGCACCCCGTCGGGATCCCCGAGGTCCCAGGCCAGGCCGTCGAAGTCCCCGGAGATGTGGCAGCTGGCACAGGCGGAATCGCCGTGGCTAGAGGTCAATGAGGCGTCGTAGAGAAAGCGCCGGCCATTGGTGATGCTCGGCGGCTCCGGGTTGTACATCGCGACGTGCAGCACCTCCGCCCGGCCGGCGGTGTCGATCACCGAGATCGAATTGTCAAAGCGCGTCAGAACGTAGAGAAGGCCGCGTCCATCGTCGAGCGCAAGTCCAGTCGGACCTCCTCCCGACACCGGTATCTGATTGGAAGCGTCTGGAACGAAGCTGTCCGTCTCCAACTCCGTGGTATCGAAAATGCCGACCTTGCTCGAACCGAAGGCCGCCACGTAGAGCGTTCGCCCGTCGCCGGAGACGGCGATCTCGTGGGGAAAGGCCAGGCTCTTGATGCTCTCCGGATTGGGCACCGGCTCACAACATTGGCTGTAATCGATGTGCTTGTTCAGATGTCGCGGCAAGACCTGCCCTTGATCGAGGACGCTGATCCGACTTTCGGCGATGTGCCCGCGAACGGACGGCGGCAGCCCCAACTGCCCCAGATAGACGCCTGGGCCTTCGAACCGCGTCTCGTTGTTTGCCTCGGTGTTCGAGACGTAGACCTTTCCGCTGATTGGATTCACCGCGATGTTGAAGAGTACTGTTCCCACCCCACTATAGGACTCGCCCGGCCTCTCCACCGGAGGGTTCGCGCTCGCGTCGATCGCGAAGACGTCCTTGTCGGGAAGGCTCAATCGTATTTTGTCGTCCCAGACGACGTCGCGCTGATCGAGCCAGTGCATCTGTCCATCGACCGGGCTCTGGCGGAACTTGACGATCAACCCCGTCCTTGGCGCGGCGAAGTGCTCGAAATTGTCCCTCGGCGGAGGCAATCCCCGGCTGTCGATCGCCCCCGGCCCGAGAGTGGTCGTCCGGTTTCCGGAATTGAATGCCGCCGCGTAGACCGTGTTGCCCTCCGGGGTCACCGCGAGGGCGCGAGGCGTGTCGGAAAACAGGGTGACGATGGTGAGCGGCGTCCCGCCTGCCGGCTCCCCTAGATTGTCCGCGTCGAATACCCAGACATCGGCTCGCCCGACACCGGCCGTCGTCAGTTGAGGATCCCGACCGAGATCAGCCAGTCGCTGTCCCCGATGGGCGGTGGTGATGAACGCCCGGCTGCGATTCGGCCCGGCAAAGACGATGTCGCGTGGCTCATCGCCCACCAGGAGCGTCCGGACCACGCGAGCGGTGGAAAGGTCGCTGATGTCGACGATGCTCACGCTGTCCGAAAGGTGATTGACGACCCAGACCTCCGTCGCTGAACGGACCGCCACCGCGATCGGCTCGAGCCCCACCGGGACCGAAGCGACCGCGGTCAACGCGTTGTCACGCGCCTGCCGCGGCCTCAGGCGACCGCCCGCCGCGCTGGTGGAAAAGATCTCCAGCCGATTGTCCGGGGTGTTCGCCGCATAGAGAAAGCCTCCATTCGCCGAAAGCGCGAGCGGTCGCACCTGCCCGGTCTCGAAGAGGGTAAACGTCGACCCATCGCCGTTGGAGCGCCGCTCGGGGATCGGGGTCCGCTGCTGGGTGCTGGCCAAGCTCGAAGGCTGCTCTGAGCTACGCTTGCTCGAATCGCAGGCGGCGGAGAGAAATACCGCCCCAGTCAAGAGTCCCAAAGCGCGGTAGCTCATAATACCCCCGGGTGTGGCGAGATGGGCGCGGCACTCTACCGCAAGGTCCGGAAAAGTTCCCAGCGCTTCTTCCGGCGGGCGGGCGATACTGCCACCGCAGAATCTTCAAGACTTTGTGGGACCTTCCGCGGAGCGCGGGCGGGCCCGATCGATCCAGGTCATCACCAGATCCCGCCGCCAGGCTGCCCCTGGGTGGGAACGCAGCAGTTGACTGGCTTCGCGCCGGAGCTCATCCACCCGGGCCGCACCAAGCGCGGGACCGATGAAGGTGAGCGATTGAAGGAGCTGGTCGAGCAGGTCCTCATCGAGGGGCGCTTCATGCGCGAAGCGCGCGACCCGCGGCACGCTTTTGTCCGAAGCAGGCGAGAAAAACTGGGTCAGCGTGCTCGGTCGCAAGAGCTGGGCTCGCGGATTTCGCTTCGAGAAGAGGTCCCGCATCTGGCGCATGAACGGCGTATCCCCAAGCTGCGCCTCGATTACCACCAACAGGCCACCGGAGCGAAGGAGCCGAGCTGCTTCCCGCCCGGCGAGCTCTGGATCCAACCAATGAAGAACGTCGGCCACGAGGACCAGGTCAAATGAGCCATCCGGAAGTCCGGTGCGCTC
>WNEZ01002447.1_pt1 | contig 15919 bp, 11 predicted proteins | sample 5400521 | NCBI WGS metagenome assembly WNEZ01 (sample SAMN13153339, study PRJNA577476) | soil metagenome | isolation source: 120 cm saprolite under Douglas fir tree site 2 hole 1 replicate 1 | place: USA:California | collected 2015-04-18
GCAACCCCGAAGCTCGACCCGACGACGCAAACCTACATCCTTGGTTTTCATCCGGCCATCCATTCCTGGAAGCCGGGTCCGGCTGAATCGGCGGGACGGGCGATCCGGGACACCGGCGATTCGATTGTTGGGATCGTGGGGGGCATCTACCAGCTGGCCACCAACAAGAAATTGGGGGGCTTGCTGGGTCCGAGGGGCCTGGAAGGACCGGTCGGTATCGTGAAGACCACGGCCAGGGCCGCCGAAGCGGGCCCGCTGCCACTCGTCGAAGTCGTCGCGCTTCTGAGCCTCAGCCTGGGGCTGGCGAACATCCTGCCGTTCCCCGCATTGGATGGTGGACGCGCCGCCTTCCTGGTGCTGGAATTGGTCCGCGGCCGCCCGGTCGATCCAGCCCGTGAGCAGGTTGTCCACTATGTCGGTCTGGCTCTCTTGTTTGGGTTGATCGGATTGGTGACATATAACGATCTGTTGAGATGAGGCCATGAAAACACGCCGTAAGTCGGTTCCGGTTCGCGTCGGCGACGTCGTCATCGGCGGCGCCGCGGAAATCGTGGTGCAATCGATGACCAAGGCCGACACGCGAGACGTCAAAGCGACGCTCAACGAGATCGCGCGCCTCAAGGACGCGAATTGCCGCATCGTTCGCGTCGCGGTCCCGACCAAAGAGGCGGCCCTCGCGATGATAGAGATCAAGAAGGCCTCGCCGCTGCCGATCATCGCCGACATTCATTACGATGCGCCGCTGGCATTGATGGCGCTGGAGGCCGGCGTCGACGGACTGCGGCTCAATCCGGGCAACATCAAAGATCCGGAGAAGGTGAAGGAGATCACGCGCCGGGCCAAGGAACGCGAGATCCCGATCCGGATCGGCGTCAACGCCGGCTCACTGCCGGGCCGGCCCAAGGAAGGGGCGGGGGTGCGCCCGCCGATCGACGAGGTGGTGACTGCCATGGTCAATGCCGCCCTCGGGCACATCCACATCCTGGAATCGCTCGACTTCAACCTGATCAAGGTCTCGATGAAGGCCTCCGACCCGCCCACCATGATCGCCGCCAACCGGGCGATCGCCGACAAGATCGCCTATCCGCTGCACCTGGGCGTCACCGAGGCCGGTCCGCCACGCACCGGCGCGGTGAAGAGTGCCGTCGGGATCGGCGTGCTGCTGGAGGAGGGCATCGGCGACACGATTCGCGTTTCGCTGGCGGGCGACTCGGTCGAGGAGGTCGAGGTGGGCTACGGCATCGTCAGCGCGCTGGCCGAAAAGCTGACGGGGCCGAACCTGATCGCCTGCCCGATGTGCGGCCGGCTCGAGATCGACATGCTGCCCATGGTCGCCGAGGTGGAGAAGGCGCTCAAAAGGATCAAGCGGCCGATCAACGTCTCGGTGATGGGCTGCGTCGTCAACGGGCCTGGCGAGGGGCAGCATGCTGATATCGGCATCGCCGGCGGCAAGAACAAGGGCATCCTTTTCAAGCACGGCAAGATCGTGGGGACGTTCCCCGAAAAGGAGCTGGTCCCCGCGTTGCTACGCGAGCTGGACGCAATAGCGAAGGAAGACGAGCAAAAATTGGCCAGCTAGCAGGCCTTCCGCGGCGGCGCTCGTTAGGCGCCCCCGTGTAACGCTTCGCCGGGATCGCCGTTATACAGGTGGTCGCCAATGAAGCGTCACCTGGCCGTGGCCGTCGCGGTTGGAAGTGTTGCCGCGTTGGTCCTTGCAGCCTGCGGGAAACCGCCCGTGCCTGGTTCAGCAAAGGCGACGCCCAGGGGAGGCGCCAGTCCAACGGTCAGCCCAAGCGGGTCGACAGTGCCACTGGGCGTGGGCCTCTCACAACTTGCTGTTCTTCCAGGTGGAACCGCCTGGGTGAGCATCGAGGTGGGGAAGAAGGGCTGGTCCAAAGCCTGGCTCTACGGGACAACCGACGGCGGGAAGACATGGAAGGCGATGACCGTCGCCGGGTTGGGCTCAGTTGGTTATCTGCGGATCTTCGATGCCATTCACGCGGTCATTGTCGATGAGGCCGGCAGCGCCGTCTACAGCACCGATGACGCAGGCGCTCACTGGTGGCGGTACACCCTTCCAGTTCCGGCCGATGGAACCGTCCCGGCGTCTTTTGTGAATACGCTCGAGGGTTGGGCCCTGCTCAGCGGAAACACCGGAAGCAGCGCCCTCTATCACACCGCCGACCGAGGGAAGACCTGGGACAAGGTCGTGGTGCCGTCGTCGTATGTGTACCCGGGTTCAGTATTCTTCCGTGATTCGCGCAATGGATGGCTCGGCCACCAGGGCCTCTCCGGTCCCGAATTGTTCCAGACGACCGACGGCGGGCGGAGCTGGAGAACGGTCGGACTTTCGGCACCGCCAATTTATCCGGGGATCGTCGCCTTCGTTGGGCCTGTCCGCGCGGGTGGAGGGGCCCTTTTCACTGAGGTGAGCGTGGCCGAAGGCAGCCAGGCAGTTGGCAGTCCGGGGTCAATGTACGTCTATTCCTCGGCCGACGATGGCGTCCATTGGACCACCGGCACGCGCGTCTGGTCCGGGCCGACCGTGGACGCCGGTCCTCCCCTTATCGAGGTCGTCTCCCCGACGTTGTGGTTCGCTGCCATTGGCGACCGTCTTCGCGTCACGGGTGATGCTGGACGTACGTGGACAACCCATTCGATGGCCTCCGTACCGGGCTTTATGGTTGATGAGCTCGTCCTCGCAACGGCGACCGAGGGATACTTGCTGCGTGCACGGTCGAGCATCTGGTCATGCCTGCACGAATGCTTCAGATTAGAGCGGACCACGGACAGCGGAGCCAGTTGGGAATCCGTCGACTTTCCAGAGCTGCCATCGCTTCTGCCAACGCAGTAACCAGATCACGCGCGTCGTGATCTTCTCGACTCACCCGTATACTCCTTAGCCACATGGCTGACGATGACAAGCCACAATCCGGCTTCGTCAAGGACATTCGCAAGCAGTCCCAGGATTTTCCGGGCTGGTACAACGACGTTGTCCGCAAGGCGCAGTTAGCGGATAACTCGCCGGTCGCTGGAACCATGATCATTCGCCCGTATGGCTACGCCCTGTGGGAGAACATTCGTGATCCGCTCGACGGTCTCATCAAGGAAACCGGGCACGAGAACTGGTACTTTCCGGCGCTGATTCCTCTCAGTTTCCTTCAAAAAGAGAAGGACCATGTCGCGGGCTTCGAACCAGAATTTCAGCTCGTCACCAAAGGTGGCGGCAAGGACCTCGAGGAACCGCTCGTCTTGCGCCCGACCTCGGAGACGATGATCGCGAGCGTGCTGCGCGACTACATCCAGTCCTACCGCGACCTGCCGGTGCTCACCAACCAGTGGAACAACGTCTTTCGTTGGGAGCTGCGCACGCGATTCTTTCTACGAACCCGGGAGTTCCTCTGGCAAGAGGGCCACACCTTCCACGAAACCGCGGCGGAGGCCGAGGAAGAAGTCGCGAAGATGCTCGAGTGCTATCGCCGTATCGCCGAGGAGTGGTGCGCGATACCGGTCCTCACCGGTCGCAAGTCGGACAGCGAGAAGTTCGCCGGTGCCCAGTACTCGACAGCGATCGAGGGCATGATGATGGACGGCAAGGCGCTCCAGATGGGCACCTCGCACTACTTCGGCGAGAACTTCACCCGCGCCTACGACCTCACCTTCACGGGGCGCACCAACGAGCGCCAGTACCCCCACTCGACGAGCTGGGGCATGTCCACCCGCATGGTGGGGGCCGTCGTGATGGCGCACGGCGACGACTCCGGCCTGCAGCTGCCGCCTCGCATCGCGCCGGTGCAGGTCATTATCATCCCGATCTTCCGCGGCGACGCCGAGCGGATCCAGATCGAAAGTGCCCTCCCGCAGGTGCTTGCCGACCTGCAAGACCTCCGCGTCAAGGTTGACTGGCGCGACGAGCGGCCCGGCTTCAAGTTCAACGAGTGGGAGCTCAAGGGCGTTCCTCTGCGGATCGAGATCGGCCCGCGCGACCTGGCCAAAGGCCAGGCGACCGTCGTCCGCCGGCTGAACAGAGCCAAGCAAACCGTCCCCCTCGGCGAGCTGGGCGTCGCCGTCCCGGCCATGCTCGAGGAAATCCAGACGGCGCTCTTTACGCGAGCTCGCGAATTCCGCGAAGCGCACACGGTCAAGCTGGATTCGCTCGAGGCCGTGGTGCGCTTCTTCGAGACCTCGATCGGGTTCGCCGTCACCCCCTGGTGCGGCCGGGACGACGACGAGCGCACGGTGAAGGAGCGGACGACGGCCACCACCCGGGTGATCCTCTCCTCCAGACGGCCGGAGCAGCCCTGCGCGATCTGCGGCCGTCCCGCCGTAATGGAAGTGGCCTGGGGAAAGGCCTACTGATTCATTCCCCGAACTTCGGGGATAATTTCGCCATCAACGAAATAGGGACTCGATTATGCAATTTGCCGACCTTCTGACCAAGGTGAGCTACCTCCCGCCCAAGGATATCGAGGTGCTTTCGCGTGCCTACGATGCCGCGGCCAGCGCCCACCATGACCAGAACCGCCTCTCCGGCGAGAAGTTCATCGAGCATCCGCTGAGCGTGGCCGCCATCCTGGCGGACCTCCAGCTGGATCGCGACACCCTGGCTGCCGCCATCCTGCACGACACGGTGGAAGACACGCATCTGACCATCGCCGACCTCGAGCAGAGCTTCGGGCCGACGGTCGGCAAGCTGGTCGCGGGCGTGACCAAGCTGGAGAAGATCTCCTTCCACAGTCCCGAACAGGCGCAGGCGGAAAACGTCCGCAAGATGCTCGTGGCGATGGCGGAGGACGTCCGGGTGGTGCTGATGAAGCTGGCCGACCGGCTCCACAACATGCGGACGGTGGAGTCCCTCCCCGAGATCCGGCGACGCGCAATGGCGCAGGAAACGCTCGACATCTACGCCCCGCTGGCCCACCGCCTCGGCATGTGGAACATCAAGTGGGAGCTGGAAGACCTGTCGTTCGCGCAGCTGCATCCGGATGAGTACCGGGAGATCGTCAAGAAGATCGCGCGCAAGCGGAAGGAGCGGGAGACCTCCGTCAACGACATCAAGGAAATCCTGGAACGCGAGCTGACCGTGGTTGGGATCAAGGCCGATACCAGCGGGCGGCCGAAGCACGTTTACAGCATCGCGAGCAAGCTCGCGATGGGGAAAGAGTTCGAGGATATCTACGACCTCTCGGCGATCCGGGTGCTGACCGACTCGATCAAGGATTGCTACGGCGCCCTCGGTGTCATCCACTCGCTCTGGAAGCCGATCCCCGGACGTTTCAAGGACTACATCGCGATGCCGAAGTCGAACGGCTACCAGTCGCTGCACACGACCGTGGTCAGCCATAGCGGCGAGCCGATGGAGATCCAGATTCGCACCCACGAGATGCACCGCACCGCGGAGTGGGGGGTCGCCGCGCATTGGACCTACAAAGAGGGCGGCAAGGATGACCGCAAGCAGGACCAGCGGTTCGCCTGGCTGCGCCAGCTGATGGACTGGCAGAAGGAGGTGCTCGACGCCGAGATGTTCGTCGACGCCGTCAAGGTCGACGTCTTCCGGGACGAGGTGTTCGTCTTCACCCCGAAAGGGGACGTGCAGGCGCTGCCGACGGGCGCGACGGCCGTGGATTTTGCCTACCGGATTCACACCGAGGTGGGCCATCGCTGCATCGGCGCCAAGGCCAACGGCCGAATGGTGCCGCTCGACTACCAGCTGCAGAACGGCGACATCGTCGAGATCCTTACCTCAAAGGGACCGCATGGACCCAGCCGCGACTGGTTGGGCTTCGTCAAAACGGCGGGCGCCGCGCAGAAGATCCGCGTCTGGTTCAAGAAGGAGCGGCGCGAGGAAAACGTCAGCAAAGGCAAGGAGCTGCTGGACAAGGAATTCCGGCGCATGCAGCAGCGCGCGCTGGCCTCGATCGGGGACGAGCGGGTCCTGGAGCTCGCGCGGGAGTTTCGCTTCACCGATCTGAACGATTTCTACGCGGCCATCGGATACGGCGACGTCAGCCCGCACTCCGTCTTGCTCAAATACATGGGGTCCGGGCAGCAGCCGGATGGTAATGGCGAGTTTCCGCTCATCCCGCTGGTCCCCCAGTTCAAGCCCACCGGTGAGATCCGCGTCAAGGGCGAGCGGGGCGTGCTCACCCAGATCGCGCAGTGCTGCAAGCCGGTCCCGGGCGACCCCATCAGCGGCTATATCACCCGCGGCAAGGGGATCACGGTGCATCGAACGACCTGCAAGAACATCATGAACGTCTCCAACGGGGAGCGTGTCGTCCAGGTCGATTGGGATACCGGCGGCCGGCAGCTCTACCCGGTCGGCATCAAGATCGAAGCCTGGGACCGAACCGGCCTGCTTCGGGATATCGCCACGGTGATCGCCGAAAGCAAGATCAACCTCACCGGCGCCGAAGTCCAGGTCTATGACGACAAGACCGCGGTGATCTCGACCACCGTTGAGATCAGCAGCCTGACCCAGTTGAGCCGGCTGATGGAACGGCTGGAGACGGTCAAGGACGTTCACACGGTGGCCCGAGAAGGCAACCTGGCGAGAAACTAGGCCCCCGGACCGTTACCGCTTCGTAACACTGAGTTGCGCGGCGGGCGGGGAAACGGTTGCCGTAACCCGGCCTGCTTAGCATCGAATTCCGATGGGTGCCCCTTCGCATGGCTGGCGCGCGCTCGCAGCCTTCTTCGGCATCGCCTTTGGCGTCGCCCTCCTGTTCGCCCTGGTGGCGTTGGTCGCCCTTCAGCCCAGGGACGGCCTGGCCTGGGTTCATGTTCCCGATCTCGCCGCCGACCTGCGAGTCGACGCCGGCCTTCAGACCAAACCGCTGAAGGACACCGTAGTGGCCGCCGTGCTCTCCGACCGGGCGCTTGACGGCCTGACAGCGAGTGGCCTCTCCGTCGCTCCAGCGCTCGCGGCCGCGCCGCCGCAGCAGCCAACCGTGGCGATGAGCCAGCCCCCGGCTGCGCGCCCGGTGATCACACCCGACCCGTCCCAATCTGCGCCTGCCGCGACGCCTGATCCCGCCCTGGCGCCCACGCCAGCGCCAGCCCCGGCACCGACACCGGACCCCGGGCTGACGCCCACGCCCACGCCCACGCCAACCCCGGCGCCCACCCCAACCCCGACGCCTTTGCCCACGCCGACGCCGACACCCGCGCCCACCCCTACCCCGACCCCAACCCCGGCGCCAACACCCACGCCAACCCCGGCGCCGACACCGACGCCCGCGCCGCAGTTTGCAATCACCTCGGCGCAGGAGACCGTCACCAAGACCAAGAACGGCAGTGGCAACAACGTCGGCCACTGTCCCCAGGTCACGATCGTGGCGACCGGTAGCTTCACCACGAACGGCACCGGCGGCTCAGTCTCCTACGAATGGGTGCGGATCGAGGGTCAGACCCAGACGGTGGTCCCCGAGCCACCGATCCAGGTCGCTCCCGGCGATACAAGCTCGCACGCCGTCGCCAGCGACACGTTCACGCCGGCGCACAGCGGCACCGATCAGCTCGTCTTCCTCAGTCCCGCCTACTCTGTCCCCGCCCAGAGTTGGAATTGTGTTGGCTAGGACGCGCGGGCGCCACCCCTTGACGATCCCCACGCTGAAGATCCGTACCCAGATCATCCTGCCGTTCCTGCTCCTGATGCTGATCCTGGGCGTGATCGGCACCTACCTGACAACCAGCCTGGTCGCGACCTCCCTCGAGAACCGCATCAAAGACCAGCTCGTCCACTCGGGGGACGCCGCGCTGGACGCGGCGGTCAAGCTCCAGGGGCGTCAGGTCGCAGCCATCCGCCTGATCGCCAATACCGAGGGGATCGACCAGGCCGTTCGCGCCGGGGACGCGGCCGCCCTTCGCCGATTGATCGTGCCCCTCGAGGTGAACAACCGGCTGGGCACGGTGATGATCTTCGACCCCCGCGGCAAGACGATCCTGGAGATCAGCCAGCCGGATGCGCAGAACCCCGGCGGCCTGGTGTTCGGCAGTGGAACCGACCTGTCGAGCGAGCCGGTGGTCCAACCGGTGCTCAGGGGTGACTACGACTCGCTGGGAGACAAGTACATCGGCTACCTCGGCTCGCCGCCCGCGGCGCTGGCGGCGGCGGGTCCGGTCCTGCTCGGGGACCACGTCGTTGGTGGCGTCCTTATGGAGACACCGCTGGCCGGTGTGCTCAACGAGATGCAAGCCAAGGCGCAGTCGGAGGTCGTCCTTCTCGACGCCGGCGGCCGGCTGCTCGGAAGCACAGTCCCGGGGATCAAGGGGGACCTGATCGACGAGCATCTTCGCTCCTACCTGGCGCTTGCGTCTCCCGGCCGGGCGGCATCGCGAAGCCTGACCGTCGGCAGCCAGGAATATGAGTTTCAGTTCACCAACTTCTACCTGCGCCAGGAGGTCGCCGGCTACCTCGCCGTCGCGGTCTCACGCAGCAGCGTGATCGAGGCCGGGGTGCAGTCCGCGATCCAGATGACAACGCTCTTCGCCGGGGTGGTGCTGGTCCTGCTGTTGATCGGCTACATCTTGGCCTTGCGCCTGACCCGCCCGATCGAAGCCCTGGTCAGCGGCACCCAGGCGATCGCGCGTGGTGACCTCACCACGCGACTCGAGGTCAGACGTCGAGACGAGCTGGGCGAGTTGGCGATCGCCTTCAACACGATGACCCAGGACCTTCAGGAGCGAACCCGATCCCTCAATGAGCAAATGCGGCGCCTCGCCGCCCTGTCGCAGACGAGCCAGGGCCTGGGCAAGCAATCAGAGCCGGGTGCCATGGCGGAGGCGATCCTCGGTGTCAGCTTGAAAGCGCTGGGGCTCGAAACCGCCCTCTTGCTCGCCCGCAATGAGGCGAACGGGCTCGAGGTCCGCGCCATGGTTGGAGGGGTCGGCAAGGCCGCTGGCCAGCTGGCTCGGCTGAGCCCGTTGAAGCTGGCTGAAGGGTTCGCTAGCGAGGCGACGGTCGGCGTCGAAATCGCCGAGACGCTGTCTGCCGATCCCCGACGCGGGCTTCGGCTCTTCGCCGAGCTGGCTGGTGTCGAGCGAGCCCTGGTCGTGCCCTTGATTCGCGGCGAGCGCAACGCGGGATACCTTGTTACGGGCCTGGCCGCGGGTTACACGCTGCCCCAGCAGGATGTCGAGCTCTTGCAGACGATCGCCACCGAGATGGCGTTGATGATCGAGAACGCGGACCTGCGCAAGAAGGCCGAGCTCCAGTCCCACCGGCTCGACCAAGCCATCATCGCGTTGGAGAAGATCTCGCAGGCGCTGACGGCCGTCACGGTCGGCACCGACAACCTGTTGCGAGCGGTGGCGCATGCCACCTCCGAGATCCTCGAGGTCCCCTATGTCTCCCTTCACCTTCGCAAAGCCTCCTGGCGGCAGCAGTTTTCCGACGTCATCGTGGGCGCCACCACCCGGCGCGAGTTGGCGGCCGTGCGCCAGGGCGGGGACGTGGCCGCCCAACGGGTCGTTCGGCCGGAACAGGTGCTCGAGCTCGACCTCGTCGACGAACGCGGCGACCCGTTGCCGGTCGCGCGACGGATTGGGCTGCAGCGGACGGTCGCCGTGCCAATGTGCCTGGCGGGAGAGATTGTCGGCGTACTCGCTGTCCACATGAAAGAACCGCGGCCGCTGGAGCGCAGCGAAATCAGGGTGCTGCAAACGCTGGCCAACCAGGCCGTGATCGCCATCGAGAATGCGGCGGCCTACGAGCGCACCAAGGAGCTGGCCACGACCGATGCCATGACCGGCGTCGCGAACCATCGTGAGCTCGAGACCTACCTCGACCGCGAACTGCAGCGGGCGCGGAAGACGCGGGAATCGCTTGCCATCATCATGTGCGACGTCGACCACTTCAAGGCGATCAACGACAGTGTCGGTCACCCGGCCGGCGACAAGGTGCTCCGCCACCTCACGCAGCGGATCCTGGTGCCGGCCGTCCGGCCGAAGGATCTCGTGGCGCGGTACGGAGGCGATGAGTTCGTGCTCGTCCTTCGGGGCGCCGACAGCCGGGCGGCGGTGGCGGTCGCCGAACGGATCCGGCGAACCGTGGCCAGCCAGGCGGTGTTGCTGGACGGCAAGGCGGTCTCCAATCTCTCCCTGAGCCTGGGAATCGCCGTCTTTCCAAGGGACGGCGATAGCCGGGAGGCCCTCGTGCAGGCCGCGGACCAGGCGCTCTATGTCGCCAAGCGAACCGGTCGTAACCGGGTGGTTCGCAGCGATGCCTCAGGCACCGACGCGGAACTGGCGAGCTAGCGCCGGCGCCGGCGAACCACGCAAAGCCATTCGCTAAGCTTCGAGACCATGGCTTCGATCGCGCAGCGTCCTCGCGGCACGCAGGATCTGTTGCCCGCGGACCAGCCGTACTGGGAGGCGCTGGAGGCTGCCGCAAAGGAGCAGGCCGTCCGGTTCGGCTACCAGCGCATCGAGACTCCCATCTTCGAATCGACCGACCTCTTTGTCCGCGGTGTGGGCGAAGGCACCGACATTGTGAGCAAAGAGATGTTCACGTTCAGCGATCGCGGCGGGCGTTCGCTGACGCTGAGGCCGGAGGGGACGGCCCCCATCGTCCGCGCCTACTTCGACGCCGGTATGCAGCTGGAGCCGCAACCGGTGCGGCTCTATTACATGGGCCCCTATTTCCGCTCGGAACGCCCACAAGCCGGCCGGTTTCACGAATTCCATCAGTTTGGAATCGAAACCATCGGGGACCCAAGCCCCCTGCTCGACGTGGAGGCTATCGTGCTGGGGTGGAACTGGTTTGCCGGGCTCGAGGTTGGCGGCGTCAGCCTGCACCTCAACAGCATCGGCGATGAGGTTTGCCGGCCCGCCTACCGGGAACTGCTGCGCGAGTATTACCGGCCGCATCTCGCCAATCTGAGCGAAGAGAGCCGGGCACGGTTCGAGAAGAACCCGCTGCGACTCTTCGACTCGAAGGATCCGCGGGACGAGCCGTTGAAGCGCGACGCGCCGCGTATCGTCGACCATCTGTGTGCGCCCTGCGCTGAGGCATTCCTCGTCGTCAAGGAGGGATTGGCTGCCGAGGAGATTCCCTTCGAACTCAACCCCAACCTGGTTCGTGGTCTCGACTACTACACCCGGACGGTCTTCGAGTACCAGCACGAGAGTCTTGGCGGGGCGCAGAACTCGTTGGGGGGCGGCGGCCGCTACGACGGGCTGGCAGCCGCCCTGGGCTATAAGTCGACGCCCGGAGTGGGCTTCGCCATGGGGATGGACCGGACAGCCATCGTGTTGAAGCAGAGCAAGCCACTCACCCCACCCGTGCCGGACGTCTATGCGCTGGCACTGGAGGCCCGCGATGACCCGCACGTCTTCCGCCTGGCATCAGCCCTGCGGGCACGCAGGATCAGCGTCGTCTTCGATCCCGGTCCGGCGCGCCTGGATGCGAAGCTGCGCAAGGCAGCACGGCGCGGCGCCCGGTTGGCGCTCCTGGTCGGTCCCGAGGAGCGTGAGAAAGGTCAGGTGGTGATCCGCAACATGCAGGAAAAGACGCAGACGAGTGTGGCGGAGCGCGAGTTGCTGTCGACCATCAGTCAGATGTTGGGCGGCGGGTGAGCCTGACCCCGCGCACACCCGCCGGCGGGATCCGATCCGACAAGGCCGGACGTGAGGTGGACGTCTACGGCTGGGTGCATCGGCGGCGCGACCTCGGTGGTCTGATCTTCATAGACCTGCGCGACCGAAGCGGAATCGTCCAGGTGAAGTTCGACCCCGCCAACGCGCAGGCCCACGCCGTCGGTGGTGAGCTTCGACCGGAATCGGTGATCCATGTGCGAGGCCCCGTCCAGCGGCGCCCACCGGGGACCGAAAACAAGGAGCTGGCGACCGGAGAGGTCGAGGTCGAAGCGCGTGCTGTCACCATCCTCAACCGGGCGCAGCCGCCGCCATTCGCCGTCAACGAAGACAGCCCGGTCGATGAGCAGGTGCGGCTTCGCTTTCGCTACCTGGACCTGCGCCGGGCGCGGATGGCCAGGAACCTGCAGCTCCGGCACCGGATGACAAAGGCGATCCGCGACTTCCTTGACGCTGAGAGCTTTCTAGAGATCGAGACCCCGGTGCTGATCCGGAGCACACCCGAGGGCGCTCGAGATTTCCTGGTCCCGAGCCGGCTGAAGCCTGGCTATGTCTACGCGCTGGCACAGTCGCCGCAGCTGTACAAGCAATTGCTGATGGTGGCCGGCATGGATCGCTATTTCCAGATCGTTCGCTGCTACCGTGACGAGGACCAGCGGGCGGATCGCCAGCCGGAGTTCACCCAGCTCGACCTGGAGATGTCGTTCGTCGCCGAGGACGACGTGCTGGACGTCGTCGAACGCTCTTTCGCCAACATCTGGCAGAAGGTGCTGGGCGTCGCCGTGCCAACACCGATCCGGCGTATCACGCACGCGGAGGCGATGTTGCGGTACGGTGTCGACAAGCCCGATCTCCGCTACGGTCTCGAGATTCAAGAGTTGTCGTCCAAGTTCGCAGGGACGGAATTCAAGATCTTCCGCCAGGTGCTCGACGCCGGCGGCGTCGTCCGAGGACTGCGGATCCCGCGCACGGTCGGTGGGAAGGAGATCGACGCGCTCACCGAGGTTGCCCGCGCCGAAGGGGCGAAGGGCCTGGCGTTCTGGCATCGGGAGGCGGACGGCTGGCGTTCGCCGATCGCGAAGTTCTTCGGCGAGCGCGAACTCGCCGGGTTGCAGGAGGCCACGAATGCCGAGCCCGGCGACGTGGTCGTCGCGGTTGCCGATCAGGTCGAGGTGGCGTCGGCCTCGCTGGGGGCCGTGCGCAAAGCCGCCGCCCGCATGCTGGGCCTGGTGAAGGAGGGGGTCTTCGAATTTGTCTGGGTCACGGACTTCCCGCTCTTCGAGCGCAGCAAGGAAACCGGCGAGATTACGGCAGCCCACCATCCGTTCACCGCGCCGAGGCCACAGGACCTCGAGCTGCTGACCAGCGACCCGCTCAAGGTGCACGCTCGCAGCTACGACCTGGTGCTGAACGGCACCGAGCTCGGCTCGGGCAGCATCCGCATCCACGACCCGGAGCTGCAGCAGCGGGTCTTCCAGGGCCTGGGCATCTCGCGCGAAGAGGCGGAGCAGCGTTTTGGATTTCTCCTGACGGCGTTCCGTTACGGGGCGCCGCCGCACGGTGGCTTCGCCTACGGCCTCGATCGCGTCGTAATGCTGGCGGCCGGTGAGGATACGATCCGGGAAGTGATCGCCTTTCCCAAGAACCAGCAGGCGGAAGAGCTGATGACCGATGCACCGGCCCCCGCGGACCCGAAACAACTCCGTGAACTCGGGCTCGAATTGGTCCGGAAACCATTGAAACCTATTCGGTAACGTCTGAATCGAAACAGTGACCGGCCCTTTGCGGGCCTGTGACGTAATGCCAGATCAGCGCCACCGTGGGCGTAAGGTACGGAACTTACATTAGGGCCCATGAACGCCGCCATCTTCACCAAATCAACGACAGGACTCATTTTCGCTTCCGGTTTGATCGCCGCCTCGAGCATTCTCGGCCATGCACAGGACGCGCCGATCGCCCTGGGCGCCCTGGCCACCAGCTCGCTGAGCGGGGCGTACGCGACGGTTCCGACGGGCCAGGCAACGCTGGGCGGCCATACCTTTGACATGACCAGCGGAACGATGATCCAACTGGTCAACGGTGGCTCGGCCAGCTTTGCGGGTTCGTATCAGAATCCGAAGGCCGTCCACCTACTGCTCAATACCGCGAATACGTACGACTGGTTGTACGCGGGCAATCCGGTAGGCACCGTGGTGCTGACCTTCAGTGACGGCACGACGCAGAGCGCGACCCTGACCAGCGGCGGCAACGTGCGCGAGTGGCTCATCAGTGCCTACGGTGTCGTCAACGACGTCACCGACATCACGCCCAACCCCAGCACCCCGTACGTGACGAAGGGAGTCTGGACGACGACAGCCGTGGGCGGGGCTGGCACCGCGGTCATCGACATGCTGACCATCCCGGTCCTCTCCGCGAACAAGACCCTGACGGGTGTGCAGCTGAACGACACCAACCCCTGGGGCTCCCTGCAAATCGACCTCGCCGGTCTAACCGTCGAATTCGCACCGCCGGCACCGCCGACGCCGCAGCCGACCTGCATCCGGCCGGGCGAGTCGTGCACCACGCCGGCCGCGCAGAACAGCCAGGCGTGGAAGTGGCAGCCAGCAGTCCCCGGCGCGACCAACACGAATCCGAACGCGAAGAATACCGCCAACGCGACCCCGCACAAGACTCACTAGACACGACGACTACAGGAGAGGCTCGGCCAACCGGCCGGGCCTCTTTCGTTTCGGGCCACCACGGCCGCGGTCGAATCTCCCCGGTAACGTACGAATCGAAACGGTCACGCGCCTTTTGCGTGCCCGTAACGTAATGCAAGACCAACGCCCACGGCCTACGCAAGGTACGGAATTTACAGTAGGGTTCATGAACGGCGCCCTCTTCACCAAATCGACGACAGGACTCATTCTCGCTAGCGGTTTGATCGCCGCGTCGAGTGTTCTGGCGCACGCGCAGGAAGCACCGGTCGCCCTGGGCGCATCGGCGACCGCCTTGTTGAGCGCGTCGTACACGACGGTTCCGACCGGCCTGGCAACGCTGGGCGGCCACACCTTTGACATGACCAGCGGAAAGATGATCCAGCTGAAAAACGGTGGCTCGGCCAGCTTCGCGGGTTCGTACCAGAAGCCGACCGCCGTCCACTTGCTGCTCAACACCGCGAACACCAACATCATGTATGCGGGTAGCCCGGTGGGCACCGTGGTGCTGACCTTCAGTGACGCCACCACGCAGAGCGCGACCCTGACCGTCGGCTCCAACCTGCGCGAGTGGTACATCGGTGCCTTCGGTGTCGTGAACACGGTCACCGACATCACCCCCAACGCAAGCACACCGTACGTGACGCAGGCGGTCTGGACGACGACGGTGATCGGCGGCACAGGCGCCGCGGTTCTCGACATGCTGACCGTCCCGGTCCTCGCCGCGAACAGCAGCAAGACGCTGACCGGTGTCCAGCTGAACGACACCAACCCCTTCGGTTCGCTGCAGATCGACCTCTCCGGCCTGACCGTCCAGTTCACGGCCCCGACACCGGCGCCGGCGCCAGGTGGCGGAACGGGCACAGGCACGGGCACCGGTACGGGCACGGGCACAGGCGACAACGCGTGCGGCAATCACCAGGGCCACGTCGACGCCGCGAAGGCGGAGAAGAACGACGCCAAGGCTGAGAAGACCGACGTCGAAAAGGCCGACAAGGCTGACAAGGCTGACGAGGCCGACAAGAACGACGAGAAAGCCGATAACGACTGCCACAAGGCCGCTAAGAAGCCGGCCTCGACGACGACCGCCGGCCACGACGACTGACACAAACGCAACAGAGAAGCCCGGCCAATCGGCCGGGCTTCTTTCGTTTTGATGGGATTCAAAGGCTGATAGACTCGCCGGGTTGCCTGTGCCGATCCCGCCGGTGTTCGTGCTGGCCGCGCTCGTCATCCTCCTGGGCACACAGCTCGCCTACGTGGTCTCGCCACGGGCGCCGCACTACCTGGTCCGCCTCGGGCTGAGCGCGCTGGCCGTCCTCATCGGGGAGGCGTTCGGTGTCGCCGGCGTGGGTGCCCCGCTTGCCCTCGGCGAGCTGCACCCGGTCAACGATCTCGTGGTGCTGGCTATCCTGCAGTGGGCGGCCACCCGGTGGGTGCGGCGTGCCCAGCCGGCTTAGCCGGTGCCGGGTTACGTTTGACCCTTTCTCGAATGAGGTACAACATGGGCAATATCCCGTGAGTGGGGAGCTCGAGAGGAGTTCGTGATGGTGTGGCAAGTCGGCGTGCTGCTGGTCGGCATCGGGTTCCTGTTGCTCAGCATCTTTGCCTCCTTCATCCTCCTGAAC
>WNEZ01009423.1_pt1 | contig 15915 bp, 13 predicted proteins | sample 5400521 | NCBI WGS metagenome assembly WNEZ01 (sample SAMN13153339, study PRJNA577476) | soil metagenome | isolation source: 120 cm saprolite under Douglas fir tree site 2 hole 1 replicate 1 | place: USA:California | collected 2015-04-18
GGCCATAATTCGGATTGCGTGCTCAAGCCGGTCGCCATCTATCCCGACGCCGCGCGCACCAATGGCGCGCTGGTGATGTGCGAAGTCATGATGCCCGACGGCAAGACCCCGCACCCCTCGAACAAGCGTGCCACCATTCTCGACGACGAGGGCGCCTGGTTCGGCTATGAGCAGGAATATTTCTTCTACAAGGACGGCCGTCCGCTCGGCTTCCCGTCAAGCGGTTATCCCGCGCCGCAGGGCCCGTATTACACCGGCGTCGGCTACAAGAATGTCGGCGACGTTGCCCGCAAGATGGTGGACGAGCATCTCGACCTCTGCCTTGCCGCCGGCATCAACCACGAAGGCATCAACGCCGAAGTCGCGAAGGGCCAGTGGGAATTCCAGATCTTCGGCAAGGGCTCCAAGAAGGCCGCTGACGAGATGTGGATGGCCCGCTATCTGATGCTGCGCCTGACCGAGAAATACGGCGTCGATATCGAATTCCATTGCAAGCCGCTCGGTGACACCGACTGGAACGGCTCCGGCATGCACGCCAACTTCTCCACCACCCATATGCGCGAAGTCGGCGGCAAGGAATATTTCGAGAAGCTGATGGAAGCGTTCAAGAACAACCGCGAAGATCATATCGCGGTCTATGGCCCGGACAACCACATGCGCTTGACCGGCAAGCACGAGACCGCTGCGATCGGCGACTTCACTTACGGCATCGCGGACCGCGGCGCATCGATCCGCGTGCCGCACAGCTTCGCCAATAACGGCTACAAGGGCTATCTCGAAGACCGCCGCCCGAACTCGCAAGGCGACCCCTACCAGATCGCTTCCCAGATCCTGAAGACGATCGCGTCGGTTCCGACCGTCGCCAAGTCGGCCGCGGCCTAAGCCTTCGCCACCAAGTCTGGGTGGAGACGTCCAGGCCGCAATCCGATCCGCCAAAGTGTGAAGCGCTTTGGCGGATCATTGCGTTTGAGGTGCTCCAGGAAAATGTTCTTGACGGATATTTGTGCGTATTCTGTCCGCAAAACCGGTAATCGCTCTCGGATCAAGTCCGAGGGCATGCTTTTGCGGAATGCGCGCTAAATGGAAAATGTCATTCGCCTGCTTTCGACGCTGGCGTTGATGGGGGCGGTTCGCAGCCTCGCGGGAAGATATCAAGCAGAGCTGGGGACGCGCATCGATGCCGATTTCGCGCCAACGCTTGGGCTGCTGGATCGCCTCCGCGGCGGCGAGGGCGCTGACGTCGTCATTCTGACTCGCGAAGGGCTCGACGAACTCGCAGGCGAAGGAACAGTGGTCGCGGATAGCCGCGTCGATCTGGCGCGCTCCTACGTCGGCATCGCGGTGAAGGCCGGCGCTGACCATCCCGACATTGCAACCGAGTCCGCACTGCGCGCGACACTGCTCGGCGCGCGTTCGGTGGCGTATTCGCGGATCGGCGCCAGCGGCATTTTCTTCGCGCAACTGATCGAGCGAATGGGTATTGCGTCCGAGATCAATGCCAAGGCCCGGATCATTCCGTCGGGCTTCACCGCCGAACGCCTCGTTACTGGTGACGCTGACCTTGCGGTGCAGCAGATCAGCGAGTTGAAGCAGGTCGCGGGCGTCGAAATCGTCGGGCCGATCCCGCTTCATATGCAAAGCCCCGCGGTGTTTTCGGCCGGGCGTCTGGCAGCCTCAAAGCGGGTGGTTCAAGCCGACGAACTTTTGAAGTATCTCGCCTCGCCGGAGGCGGCAACGGTGCTGCGCGCGTCCGGGCTCGAGCCTTGAATATCAGGGCAGTTCGACGCTAACCTCTCTTGGTCAAAACGAGCGTCATGATGATACGGCTTCAAGCGTTTTCGTTCGCCGCGATAGGTTGCATCGCCGTCTCGGCGATCATCATTGTAGCCAGGCCAACTTTGGCTCACGCCCAATCGGCCGATCTCGTGCTGTGCGACCGTCTCGCCGCCGACCCGTCCGATCCAGACAAGCCGGCTGACGTCAAAGGCACGTCCGACGTTGCGGCCGCCGATGTCGCGACCGCGATCAAATATTGCAAGGTAGCTTCCGCCTCGTCGCGGCGCGCGCTGTACCAGCTTGGCCGCGCCTACGCCGCCAACCGGCAATTGCCGGAAGCGATGGCTGTCTGGCGCAAGGCAGCCGACAAAGGCTCTACCTCGGCGATGGTCGAACTCGGCGTGGCCTACGGCACGGGCGCTGGCGTGGCCAGGGACGAAGCCCAGGCGCGAAAACTGTTCGAGCGCGCCGCCGAAGCCGGCAATCCACGCGGCGTCACCAATCTCGCCGCACTCTCCGGCAGCGGCGGCGCGCCGGCGGATCCCGCGCGAGCAAGGCAGCTGCTGGCGAAAGCCGCCGAGACCAATGCCGAAGCGCAGTATCAGCTCGGCTTGATGATGGCGAATGGCACCGGCGGGGCGCAGGACGATGCCGGCGCGCGGAACCTGTTCGAAAAAGCTGCCGCGCAAAATCACCCCGGCGCACTGGAGCGGATGGGCGCGTTCACCCAGGAGGGACGCGGTGGACCGAAGGATTCCGGCGCCGCCAAGGCTTATTACGAAAGGGCCGCGGCACTCGGCGATGAAGACGCCAAGAAGGCGCTCAAGCGCATGGAGTGCCCTTACGCGATCAAGGACAAGCGCGGAAATTTCGTCACCAATCTTTGTTTCTAGTCTAGCGCGCCGTCAAAAGTCACTGAACGAGAGGCCTCCAAAGATTGTCATGCCCGCGAAAGCGGGCATCCAGTAAACGCGCCGAAGCATTGGGATTTCTGCAGCGGCATCTCCGGCCGTAGCATGCCGGCGCCAAGAGGCGCGTCCGGGAATGGCAGTCAGGCTGTTATTGAACTTCGATAGGCGCGGCGCCATCTATCTCGGCATCAGAAGTTCTGCGCAAAAGCGAACGGATCGCGCGAACGCGCGCGCCAGCGGGATGTTTTTTCTGGAAGGTTGCGTGCGTAAATCTTCGTGAAGAGGCCTCGTATATTTGCATTTTTGCATCGTTCGGCCTCATTGTATCCCCTTCGATGGAAGCTCGGAGAACGCCCCGCGAGGGAACCTTAGGGAGAATGGACATGACAGTTTCGACGGAACGCGCAGTCCTTGCCGGTGGCTGCTTCTGGGGTGTGCAGGATCTGCTGCGGCGATATCCCGGCGTGATTTCAACCAGGGTGGGCTACAGCGGCGGCGAGGTGCCGAACGCGACCTATCGCAATCACGGCAATCATGCGGAAGCCATCGAGATCATCTTTGATCCCAAGATCATCGCTTACCGGAAACTGCTGGAATTCTTTTTCCAGGTCCACGATCCCTCGACGTTGAACCGTCAGGGCAACGACAGGGGCGCGAGCTACCGGTCGGCGATCTTCTACACCAGTGATGAGCAGAAGCGGATCGCCGAAGACACCATCGCCGATGTCGATGCCTCCGGCCTCTGGCCGGGCAAGGTTGTCACCGAGGTGGCGCCCGTCGGACCGTTCTGGGAGGCCGAACCCGAGCATCAGGATTATCTGGAGAAATATCCTGATGGTTACACCTGTCACTTCATTCGGCCGAACTGGACGCTGCCGCACCGGGCGGAGCAAGCGCAATCAGGCACCCGCGGAGCTACGGCAGCGTGACAAAGGGCTCCGACCTCCTGGTGGCCGCCCTCGAGAACGAGGGCGTCCAATGCATCTTCGCCATTCCCGGCGAGGAAAACCTCGACGTGCTGGAGTCGCTGCGGCGCTCGAAGATCAAGCTCGTGCTGACGCGGCACGAGCAGGCCGCTGGCTTCATGGCGGCCACCTATGGGCGTCTCACCGGACGCGCGGGCGTCTGCCTGACGACGCTCGGTCCCGGTGCGCTCAATCTGACGACGGCTGCGGCCTACGCGCATCTGGGCGCGATGCCGATGGTCATGATCACCGGACAGAAGGCGATCCGGAGCAGCCGTCAGGCGCGCTTCCAGATCGTCGACATTGTCGCGACCATGCGACCCCTGACCAAGATGGCAACGCAGATCGTCTCGGCGCAGAGTATTCCGACCCTGGTTCGCGATGCTTTCCGGGTCGCACAGCAGGAGCGGCCGGGCCCGGTGCATCTCGAACTGCCGGAGGACATCGCGGCCGACAAGGCCGCGGCCGACATCGTTCCCCGGCACGTGGTCGAGATTCCGATCGCGCCTGCGGCTGCGATCGAACGCGCCGCCGCCATGATCATGGCCGCCAAGCGGCCGCTCGTCATGCTGGGCGCCGCCGCGAGCCGCCCGCACCTCGCCGGACCGTTGTCGGCATTCGTGCGACGGGCCAAGATTCCGTTCTTCAACACCCAGATGGGGAAGGGCGCCGTCAATGCGGGCTCCAATCTCTATATCGGCACGGCCGCGCTGTCGGAACGGGATTGGGTTCACGAGGCCATCGACCAGGCCGACCTGATCGTTTCGATCGGCCACGATACCATCGAGAAGCCGCCTTTCCTGATGGGCCACGATGGACCGCAGGTGATCCATGTCGGCGCCACGCCGGCAACGGTGGAGCAGGTCTATTTCCCGCAAGCCGAGATCGTCGGCGATGTCGGCGCCAGCCTCGCAGGCCTCGCCGACCGCCTGGAAGGCAAGCTCCCCAATGCCTCGGCATTGCTGGGTTTGCGGGAGGGCATCCTTGCACACCTCGCGGAGGGTTCGACAGAGGATCGGTTTCCGTTGACGCCGCAGCGCATCGTGCACGACGTCCGAAAGGTGATTCCGCCGGACGGCATCGTTGCCCTCGACAACGGCATGTACAAGATCTGGTTCGCCCGCAACTATCGCACCAGCGTTGCCAACACGCTGCTGCTCGACAACGCGCTGGCGACAATGGGAGCGGGTCTTCCCTCGGCGATCGCGGCGTCGCTGATCAATCCGGACAAGCGCGTGCTCGCCGTCTGCGGCGACGGCGGCTTCATGATGAATTCCCAGGAGCTCGAGACGGCGGTGCGGCTCAAACAAAACCTCGTCGTGCTCGTGCTCGAGGACCACGCCTACGGGATGATCCGATGGAAACAGGAAGTCGACGGGTTTTCCGATTTTGGTCTCGACTTTGGCAATCCTGATTTCGTTGCCTATGCGAAGTCCTATGGCGCCAAAGGCTCCCGCGTCGGCAACGCCGCCGAATTCGCGACCATGCTGGAAACCGCTTTCCGGGAAGGCGGTGTGCATCTTGTCGTGGCGCCGATCGACTACAGCGAAAATATGCGCGTCCTCGTGCATGAGCTGCATTCGGTATGATTGGCGACTGATGCCGGATCTACGCGGCCCTGACCTCCGAGAGGAAGCGGTTGACCTGCCCGGCGAGATCCCTCGATTGCGACGATAATTGCTCGGCGGCACCTAGCACCTGATTGGCGGCTGAGCCGGTGTCGTCGGCCGCCCGCTGCACGCCTGATATGTTCGAGGTGACTTCCTGGGTGCCGCGCGCGGCTTGCTGGACGTTCTTGGAAATTTCCTTGGTCGCGGTCCCCTGTTGCTCGATGGCGGAGGCAATTGCCACGCCGATCTGATCGATCTCGGCGATCACGTCGACCACGTTGCGGATCGCCGTCACGGTCTCGTCGCTCGCGGTCTGGATCGCCGCGATCTGCCCGGATATTTCGGTGGTGGCCTTCGCGGTCTGGCCGGCGAGCGATTTGACTTCGGATGCCACGACGGCAAAACCCCGGCCGGCGTCGCCGGCGCGCGCCGCCTCGATGGTCGCGTTGAGCGCGAGCAGGTTGGTTTGCGCGGCGATGGTCTGGATCAGGGTCACGACGTCGCCGATTTTCTGCGCGCCCTCGGCCAGCGAGCGCGCGGTATCGCCGCTGCGGCGGGCGCTCTCGACGGCGCGGGCGGCGATCTCGGTGGATTGCGCGACCTGGCGGCCGATCTCCGCGACCGAGGATGTCAACTCCTCGGTGGCACTGGCGACCATCTGCACGTTGGCGGAGGTCTGTTCGGAGGCCGCGGCGACCACTCCGGCCTGACGGTTGGTGGCTGACGCGGTGGAAGACATCGATTGGGCGGTTTCTTCCATCACCGAAGACGCCGACGACAGTCCGCCGACCAGTTCGGAGACCTTGGTCTCGAACGCGCGGGTGAGCTCGTCGAGCACGCGGGCGCGCCGCATCTTGACCTCGTTGTCCGCGTCCTTCTCCACGGCCAGGCGATCCGCTTTGATCATGTTGTCCTTGAAGACCCGGACGGCCGCCGCCATCGCGCCGATCTCGTCGTCGCGGTCGCTGCCTGAAATGTCGTCGGAGACGTCGCCGCTGGCAAGGCGCGACATCGTGGCGGTGAGGTCGACGATCGGCTTGCAGACGCGGCGACGGACCATCATCACGAGGCCGACGCTCGCGCTTGCGACCGCGGCGAGGCCGGCGAGCGCGACCACGAAGCTGAAGCGCGCGTCGGAATAGGCCGCGCTGAGGATGTGTTCGGCGTTGTCGTAGAAGGCTTCGCGCACCTCGATAATCGCGCCTAGACCGCGTTGCGACTCCGCGTAGTAGGTCTCGACATCGTGCTCGTATTTGCCGCTGACGGCGCCGTCCTTCACCAGCTTCTGCTCCTGGCCGAAACGCTCGACATAGGCTTCGTTCATCTTGGTGAGCGCCGCCGCCACGTTGGCCGGCGTCGCGGGATTGCCGCGCAATTCCTGCAGCGACAACAGGATCTGGTCGTTCCTGCCCTGGGAGCGGCTCAAATCCAGCTTTTCGGCATCGGTGGCCACGCGCTTGGCGGCGACGAGGTTTTTGTAGAGGCTGGCGTTGGTCCCGCCGACATCGCGCAGGGTCCAGGCGATGTTGGCGTAACTCGCCTGCCGATAGGCGCCGCCGTCGAGCAGCGCCATCTTGCGGACCTGCTCGTCGAGCAGCACGGTGACGGCTGTATTGAACGCCACGTTGTCGGCCACGGCCTTCTTGGCGCCATCGCGGCGGGCCTCGGGCGGACCGTCGAGGGCCTTGTCGATGGTCTCGCGCAGTGCTGCGAATTTTACGTTCAGGGCGTCGATGCCGCTGGCCACGCCGGCGCTATCCTCGAGCGTGCCGGGCAGCGTCGCCTTGATCTGATTCATCTTTTCGCGGGCGCCGTCGGTCTGCTTGCGGTATTTGTCGTTGAGCTCCGCGCGCAGGGCCGGGTCCACCGTGGAGGGGCCGAACATGATGTTGGTGGCGAACCCGCGCTCGGGGTTCATATAGCGCGGAATGTCTCCCACGGCCCGGACGATCTCCAGCCGGCGCTGCGCGACGGAGATCTTGTCCATCGTCTGGTATTTCGTGGCGGCGACATAGACGGCAAGACCGCCGCCGACAGCGGAAAGCGAGACGATTGCGACCGTCAGCAGGGTGCCAATTTTCATGGGTTTTGGGCCATTCACGAGGGTGGAGGGAGCGGACTTTCGATCATCGTAGTTACTCCGTATTAATCCCGAGTTTACGCTGCCGCAGGCGAGGGAGGCAGGTGGCTGCGTGGGGGGCACGGGGTCGCGCGGATGCACGGCCGCTGACAGGTTCCGCAATCCGGGAACGTAACGTGACGCGCCTCCATCAAAGCCCGTCATATTCCGCGAAATGTTTAGCCTGGATAGATCACTGACAGGTGTTCGGGGACATAGCTCACACGATCGGGAGTATGGATTCCGGGCCTGCGCCAAGTGGCGCATCCCCGATGTGCAATTGCACATCGGGGATGACGACAGTTATCTGGCACGCTTGCTCTCAGCTAATCGGCCCATCGCCGCTAATCCGCAGCGATGGGCGTGGCGGGGGCGATGTCGTGTCAGCCGGTCGCATCCGCTGCAAGACGCTGTTTGACGATCAACGCGAGCGGCACAGTGTAAAAGAAATGCGACATGAAGCCCCCGATGACGACCATCGGGTCAAAGTAGTCGGGATGGCTGGTGGTGGCGACCATGATCGCGGCATGCATCACGATCCAAATGACGACCGCGTAGAACAGTGCCACCAGCGTCGCCTCGTACCCGCGGCGGCGGAAGATGGGCCACAGGAATGCGAACAGCACGCCCCATGCCAGCGCGAACAAGAAGTGGATTCCCGCGCCGACGAAATACGCCGCCGTCCCAAGCTGCTCCTGCACCTGCTTGCCGAACACCAGGCCCGTCGCGTTGCGTGGAATGCCCGCCAATGGCATCAGATGCTGCACCCCAACCCAGACAAGGGCTTCGTAAATCCAGATGATGATTCCCCCCGCCAGCCCGCCGATCAAACCGGCGCGGACCATCGATGCCCGGTCTGGCGTACCCGCCGTGTATGACGCCGCTTCCGATCGAGCTTCCTGTCCAGCCGTGCCATAGGTACTACTCATGATTGCGTTTGCTCCCCTTGATTTCTTGTTTAAGAGTCGGCCGTCTCGCATATGCGAGATATGCAACGGATTTCGCCGTTCCTCCGAGACGGGTTATCTTGCATCCGGTACCGATCTTCATCAAGACAAATGGCGCTTGCTAATCCAGCCTGCGGGCTGACGTTGTGTGGATGCCATGAGCAATCGTATTCTCGTGTTCTATGGCTCGTATCGGTCCGACCGCATGGGCATCCGCCTTGCGCATTATGTCGTCGAAGGCCTGCGCGGCCGCGGCGACGATGTCGAACTGATCGACGCCAAAGCGGTCGGCCTGCCGATGCTGGACCGGATGTACAAGGAATATCGCAAGGGCGAGGCGCCCGAGCGGCTTGAACAACTGGCGGCGCATCTCACCGATCATTTTCTGGAAGAATGGTTTTGGCGTCCCGCCGCCATCGCCAGCTATTCGGCCGGGCGTATTGCCGGCGCGCGCGCCGCAACCGCCTGGCACGGCACGCTGTCCGAGATGGGCATGGTGGTGATTTCCAGCACGATCGGGGTCGGCCCGATCGCGCAGACACTGTCTGAAAAGGGCGAGCCGATCGGCGAGGGCGGCAAGGCGCTGGCGCAGACGTTTGCGAGATTTGCGGATGATCTCGTGTGGTGGATCGAGGCGGCCAAGGCGCAGCGGGCGCGGAAGTCGCCGCCGTATTGAGGGCTCGGCTAACGCGCTCCACGCTCGCTCATCGCGGCAGCAGCCGAACGCGGCCGGAGCGGTTTTCTGCCGCGATGGGCTTCTCGGGGGCTGTACGTGGACTTTCAGCCCATTTCACCGCGGGGTCGTCACAACTTATGCATTGGAGGTCGGTGCGGCCGGAGAGGGTAACAACCGGTACCAGGCGTTTTCCGCATCTCGGGCAGCGCGTGATCGGATCCATGAGCTCCTCCCGATTTTTTCTTCCATAACGGGGAAACGGAACTTTTGTTCCATTCGAGCGTTTCGCGTTGAACCGTCCAGCCAGCCCGCGCGAGGATCTCCAAGCGCGCAGCATCTCGGCTGCGCGTGGAGATGGTCATCAAATTGTGCACGGCAGGAAATGGAACGAGACCTCCGGCTCAGCGGTTTCAAGGAAGCCGCAGCAGGACCGCGGAACCGGTTCCTGCGGCTCCGACTGGCGGAACATCAGGGAGAGCGAGATGACGTCCGAAACGCAAATCCACACGATCGCGCGGCAGATACTCGAGCGACATGGCTTGGGAGCCATCGCCCAGGCAGCCCGGAATGCCCTGGCTTGCGAGAGCAAGGGCGACGCCGAGGAAGCCAATGAGTGGCGTCATATCGAGGACGCCATGAAGATGATGCGAGGACCGCATCAAAGCTGACGGATTCAAGTCCCCGTTGGCTTCGTCCAGGCTTCGCTTGCGGTCGGGAACGGCATCTCAACGGCGGGTGCGTGCAATCGCTCCGGCAGTGATTTGCATGACCACGCCAACGACCCATCCCGCCATGATCGCTGTCGTCCAGGCGATGTGCGGATCGTTACGGAGCACAATCACGCCGACCGAAGCAAAAGCCGAGAACGTCGCGAGAAACGTACCCACCGCGCTCAGGAATTCCGCGGAATCGATCTTGGCTTCCGTGCCGCCGTTTGAACGCGGACCGTTTGTTGGATGAAAAGGCAGAGGCGGGGTGTCGATGCCGAGGTAAAATCCGACGGCGCCCCCCATCATCATGAAGAGCAGGAAAGCCTGGGAAGTCAGCAGCGCGAAGCTCGACCCCACCAGAGCGGCAACAAACAGGCCGCTCGCAGCCCCGGCCATCGCAAGGCCCAGGCGTTCCAGAACGTGGGCAAATTTGCGCACGCGGAATCGCATCGTGGTAACCCCGCAGACGACCAAGAGGTTATGTTAGGACGTCTTCCTGTTGCGTGAAAGCGATTACCTGCAGGGCAGGCGGCCACCCGCCGCCATTGCCAGCTATTCCGCGCCTTGCGAACCGGGGAAATGCCGTTGGTCTTCGAAGACGATCTTGAGAGCAGTCTCGACACCGTTTGCAAGGCGGCGGCCGGACCACGTGAGGGCGTCTTCGGTCCGGCTTCACTGACCTGGCGGATCGACCGCGAGGCCGCCATCTTCCTTGGCGCCGGCCGCGCCTTGCTGCTTCAGTTGGCGCACCCCTGGGTCGCCGCCGGGATCGCCGAGCATTCCCGGACGCTCGCCGATCCGATTGGCCGTTTCCACCGAACGTTCAGCACGGTTTTCACGATGGTGTTCGGCACGCTCGATTCTGCGCTGGCCGCGGCCCGCCGGCTGCATCGGCGTCACGGCGCGGTGACGGGAATATTGCCGTCGACGGCGGGCCGATACGCGGCGGGCTCTGCCTACCGCGCCAATGAGGTCTCGGCGCTGCGGTGGGTTCACGCGACCTTGGTGGAGACTGCCTTGTTGACCCATGATCTCGTCTTGCCTGCGCTCACGCATGGCGAGCGTGAACAATACTGGACCGAGGCCCGGCTGTTCGCGGCCTTGTTCGGCATTCGGCAAGCCGATTTGCCATCCGACTGGACCTCGTTCACCGCCTATAACGAGGCGATGTGGCGGTCGGACGTTCTCACCGTCAGCCCCGCCGCCCGCACCATCGCCGAGCAAATCCTCTTTGGCCGCGCGAGAGGATTGCGCGTGCCGAAATGGTATCTGGCCCTGACGGCCCACTTGCTGCCGGAACGGTTGCGCGCAGAATTCGGATTGGTCTTCGGCGAACGCGAAGCGCGCAGCATGAACCTGGCGCTGGCGCGGATCCGACGGCTCTATCCCCGACTTCCCATGCGGCTGCGAACCGTGGGTCCCTATCAGGAAGCCCTGGCGCGCCTGCAAGGCGGGAAGCAACCCGGCCTGGCCGTGCGCTCGCTCAACAGACTCTGGATCGGCCGCCCGATGATGGAATAATAATGCCTCGGAAAACGGGCGCCGGCTGCACAACGAGTCGTCATACTCCGCGAAAGCGGAGTATCCAGTACGCCGCAGCTTTCCGATTCCATCACTGACGTCTCGGAATACTGGATCGCCCGCTTTCGCGGGCCTCCGCGAACTTGACGCCAGCGTCGGGGCGTCAGGACCACACGACTTCGCCGTCCGCAGCAATCGTCTCTCGTCAGCGTGCTCCACGATCGCTCACAAGTCTTTCGACCCGCCCTGCGATCCCCTCGCGCGCAAAACGCTGCTGCGTCCACCGCATCCAACCCCGCGTCCGTGACGATCGCGATACGCCCCTCCAGAGGGGTGGGATGAGTCGGGTCTAATGGTGTTTCTACCGGGCAGGCAAACAGAAAATTTTTGCAAACAGGACTGGACTGCTAGCATCAGATTGATCCCGTTCAACAAATTACCGAAAATACGCAAAGCGCGGAATAGACCGACAGCGCTGCGCGAGCCGCGGCCCGATGGCAGGCTCCGCGCGAGCCCGTCCACCTCGGCATCAGGATCTCGTAGTTCACCCAGGGTGCTTTGGGCCGAATTATTTACCATTCGACCGTCAACTCATCGAATCGTTGGGGGTCCTCATGCTGAATCGTCTGACCATTTCCGCATTGCGCAAGTCGGTCATTGCCGTGATGGCTGCCGGCGTGGTGGCTTTTCTGATCGCGACCGCCTGGGATTCCCGGGGGCGGCTGCAGACCGCCGCGCGCATATCGGTCATCGCGGACGCTTCGTCGGACGCATTCAAGGCGATGCACAATCTTCGCACCGACCGTGCGACCACAAGCCAGAATTTGAATGCCGATGTCATTGAAGCCGATTCCGTACAGGCGCTCCGCGAGTATCGCGCGGTCATCAACCCGGCAATGCGATCGCTGCTGGATCTCGCCGCGACGGTGGAATTTTCGGACCGAAACGCACTGCTTCCCGCGCTGGTCCAGCAATTTGACGCGCTCAAAGCGTTGCAGACCGAAAGCATGGAGGCGATGGGCAAGCCGAAGGCGTCCCGTCGCCCCGCGCTTGCCAGGGAATATACCGACGCCGTGACCGTGTTGCTGCAGACGCTGGAAAAGCTGGCCACGCAGCTCGCCGGTGCCGCAAGCCACGCCGACCCCGTGATCGATCAATTGCTCTCGATCAAGCAGCTGGCCTGGCTGGTCCGCGATACCGGCGGTCAAGCCGCCTTGTTGCTCTCGAACGGACTTGCCACCGGCCGCCTGCCGCCCGAGGCGCGTCAGAACTACGCAAGATTCATCATCGGTGCGGAGTACGCCTGGAATGCGCTGCAGACCATGGTGGCGGGAACGCAATTGCCGCCCAGCCTGGTCGAAGCGATGGCTGCAACCAAGAAGGCCTATTTCGAGCCCCAATATCTGGCGTTCTCTGAGCGATTGCTGAATGCGGCGATCGCCGGCGAGAAACTGGAAGTGACGTCAAGCCAATGGAGGCCCGATGCGGTCGGGCGCCTCGGCGCCGCGGTCACGCTTGCCGAGCGCGCGCTGGACGAGGCGAAGCGCCACGCATCGGCGCAGTGGTCTTCGGCGCAGCAATCGCTGATCCTCAATATGACGTTGCTCGCGGCAGCCCTCGTGCTGGCGATGGGAAGCATGATGGTGGTCGGCCGCCGGGTGATCAAGCCGCTGCACGTCATTCGTGACGGCATGCTCAAGGTGGCCGCGGGCGATTTGTCGGTAGATGCCGGCTACACCGAGCGTCGCGACGAGATCGGATCGCTTGCGGGAGCGCTGGCAAGCTTCAAGCAGCAGGCAGTCGAGAAGGCGCGGATCGAGCAGCAGGAGCGCGAGCGCAATGCCGGCGCCGCGACGCGACAGCAGGCCATCGAGGGCTATATCGGCGAGTTCGAGAGCCAGGTGCGCGGCACGCTCACCCAACTCGGCGATGCCTCCAATCAGATGCGAACAACCTCGGACGGGATGTCGAAAGTTTCCACGCAGACCAATGCAAGCGTTCAGGTCGCGGCCAAGGCCTCGGGCGAAGCGTCGGTAAATGTGCAAAGCGTCGCGTCCGCCGCGGAGCAGTTGAGCGCATCGATCAACGATATTTCGAGGCAGGCCGCGCATGCGGCCGGGATCGCCAGCCGCGCCGTCAATCAGGCGCGCTCGACCGATGGCACCGTCCAGGGCTTGGCCAAAACCGCCAACCGGATCGGCGAAGTGATCGGCCTGATCAACGACATCGCCTCGCAGACCAACCTGCTGGCGCTGAACGCCACCATTGAGGCCGCCCGCGCCGGCGAGGCCGGGCGGGGTTTTGCGGTGGTGGCGTCCGAGGTCAAATCCCTGGCGAGCCAGACCGCAAAGGCGACCGACGACATTTCGGAGCAGATCGCCGATATGCAGAAGGTAGCCGGCGACGCGATTGAGGCGATCAAGGGGATCGGCGGCATCATCGGCGAAGTCAACGAGGTCGCCACCGCGATCGCCGCGGCAGTCGAACAGCAGGGCGCTGCGACCCAGGAAATCACCCGCAGCACCCAGCAGGCGGCGCAGGGTACCAAGAACGTGTCCGACAACATCGTCGGCGTCAGCGCGGGCGCGGATGCAGCCGGCGCGGCGGCGCAGAATGTAAAAACCGCCTCGGAGATGCTGGGCGCCCAGACCGAGCAACTGCGCGGTCAGGTCGATGCTTTTCTCGGCAGGATTCGCGCGGCCTGATCGGGCGCAGTGGAGTCTTGTAGCCCGGGCGGATTAGCCCAACGGGTCCGCGCAAGGCGCGGCCCGATGACGGGCTCCGCGTATTGCGCCGCCTTGGCTGCATCCGTAACGGCGGATTACGCTGCGCTAATCCGCCCTACGAGCTTAGCGTATAGACCAGCGGCGTATTTGAAGGCGGCTGGCGTAGGGTTCATCCCGGCAAAAAGCGGGGAGCGGTTTTCTGTCCGTTTGGTTCGTGGCTATCAACTAAGCTAGGCGAAGGTATTTGAAAATTTCGACATCCCTCGCAAACCAGCGGACATTCATCAACATTAAATTCAATGAGAACGTTCCGGTGGCCCTTGCGGACGCAACGATCGAATTCGACTTTTGTTAATCGACAACATTTTGGTGAAAGGAAAGCCCATGCAGAAGGCAGCAGTTGTTTTCTCCGCCGCAGCCGTAGTGGCCATGACTGCAGTCTCCATACCGACACCGGTTGAAGCGCGTGGAGGTTGGGGCTGGGGTCCGGGTATCGCAGGCGGATTAATTGCCGGTGCCCTTATCGGCGGTCTGGCTTCTAACGCATACGGATACGGCCCGGGATATGGGTATTACGGACCCGGCTATGGCTACTACGGTGGCTATGCGCCCGCCTACTACGGCGGCTACGCCCCCGCATATTATGGATATGGATATGGATATGGCCGACCGTACTACGGATATCGGCGGGCTTATTATGATTATGGTGGATATCGCCCGGCCTACTATCGTCCGTACTACGGTCCGCGTTTCTACGGCGGCTGGTAGGAACCAACTGCCCAAGCCTCGTTGCTGCCGCCGGTTCCGACATCCGGCTGCTGCTCGTTGCAGAACCGCATTCACAACAGCGGAAAGTTGACACTCAAGAAGCCGGCAGCGTTCGACCTTCGCGGCTTTCGATCCGTGTATTTTTTCCCCTATCCGAAACCAGCCTTGATCCTCTCGGCACCGTAGGGCGCAATAGCGAGCATATTGCACTGGGCTCGCGTTACTGGCGGATTGCGCTTCGCTAATCCGCCTTACGAGCTGGTGGAAGAGCAAGTAGCCCGCATGAGCGCAGCGATATGCGGGGATCAACAGAATAACCCCCCGGATGTCGCTTCGCTTATCCGGGCTACGCTTGCTGATCCGCCCGGGCTGCCTTGTCTTTGTCGTCGCAGGCGACCGCATCAATCGGGTGAGGGAGTATATGGATACGAGAAAAAGATGGCGGATGGTTTTTGGGGAGGGGGCGCAGTAACCTGTGCACCAACGGCTCCTTCAATTGCTATTCGGGCGTCGCAGCGACAGCAGGAGGTGAGCGTGATTACTCGGCATATGACAAAGCGCCAGCCGCGCTTGATATATCTTGGTGTGGTTCGCGCCATCATCAGGATATCGCTGACAGTTGCGTTGACGTGTTGCAGCGGCGCGATGGCGACCGCGGCGGATGACCTATATCGAGCGCAGGCAATCGTCACGGGCCAGGGCGAGGCAAACCGCATCATCGGCTTCGCCTCCTGTTTGGAGGACGTTCTCATTAAAGTATCCGGCGCGCAGAAGCTTGCAGGCGACCGCCGATTGGCAGCCTACAAATCGAACGCGACAGGCTTCGTCAGGGCATTTAGCTATCACGACCAAATGTCCGGCACTCCGACTCGCGACGAGCAGGGGACCCGCGATCGGCCATACGATCTGATCGTCGACTTTGATGAAAAGAAAATCGACGACCTTCTCAAGGCGCTTCGCCTCAAGCCGTGGCTTTCACACCGTCCGATCGTTGCAGTCTTTGTCGAAATGCAGCAAGGCCTGAAAAAGTACGTGGTCACGGCTGATGCAGACCAGGCCGCAATACAACGTGAATCACTGCTCGCAGCGGCCGCCAAGCGGGGGATGACCGTTGTGTTGCCGAGCACGGCAGCATTGGCGGAATCGAGCATCAATGGCGCGGAGTTCGGGACGATGACGTCCTCGA
>WNEZ01010834.1_pt1 | contig 15913 bp, 15 predicted proteins | sample 5400521 | NCBI WGS metagenome assembly WNEZ01 (sample SAMN13153339, study PRJNA577476) | soil metagenome | isolation source: 120 cm saprolite under Douglas fir tree site 2 hole 1 replicate 1 | place: USA:California | collected 2015-04-18
CCGTCCGCGTGGACATACGTACTTTCGAGCCGCTGGCCCCGAGCGCGCATCACGATCGCGACGTTGTCGTCGATGTCGACGCGCAGACCGGCGACGGGGCGCCCGCGCGGTCGCACCGGGTCCTGGCCGGACGCGCGGACGCGCGCCAACATCTCGTGCTCGACGACTGGAAGAGGCAACGCCCCAAGCGGACCGACGGCGATGCACCAGATGTCCCGCGTCGCGCGCCGCTTGTGGAATTCGAGATCGCAGTCGGCCAGGCGCACGGGCGGGAGCGCGGGCTCGGGATCGAGGTCGTATAGGACGACGAGGTCGTTCGCGGTCATCGGAGGTCGGCTAGCGCAGCGCAGCGCGCTGCGCCTCGATGAGTTGCTCGATGCCACGGAGCGCGAGGTCGAGTACGTGATCGAAGTCGGCCTTGGAGAACGGCTTGCCCTCCGCCGTTCCTTGGACCTCGATGAGCTGGCCATCCGAGTTCGCGACCACGTTGACGTCGGCGTCGGCGATCGAATCCTCGGCGTACGCAAGATCGAGCATGAGCTCGCCACGCACGAACCCCGCGGACACCGCAGCGACGTTGCGGCGCAGCGGCGACGGCGTGATCTTGCGCACCGCGTGCGCGAGCGCGATGTATCCGCCGGTGATCGCCGCGGTCCGCGTCCCGCCATCGGCCTGGATGACTTCGCAGTCGACGATCACGCTGCGCGGCCCGAGCGCCTTGAGGTCGACGGCGGTGCGCAGCGCTCTGCCCACGAGCCGCTGGATCTCGAACGTTCGTCCGCCCGGACGTCCGGCGATGCTCTCGCGCTGGCTGCGCTCAGGCGTCGAGCGCGGCAGCATCGCGTACTCCGCGGTCACCCAGCCTTGCTCCTTGCCTTCGAGGTGACGCGGCACGCTGTCCTGCAGCGTCGCCAGGCAGAGCACCTGCGTGTCACCGAAGGAGATGCGCGCCGAACCTTCAGCGAACTTCGACACGCCGATCTCGACCGTGATCGGACGCAGCGCGTCGTTCGCGCGACCGTCGGGCCGCTTGAACTTGCTCATTCGGTCGTTTCGTCCCACAGCCCGCGCATCTCGTCGGCAGAGTACGACTCCAGCGCGCGAGCGTCGGCCCGCGCGCGCGCTTCGACGCGCGCGACGTGACGCATGAAGCGCTCGTTCGCCTCGCGCAGCGCGGTCTCGGCATCGAAGCCCTGCTCGCGCGCCGCGCCGACGAGATCGAAGAGCAGCTCTCCGAGGAATTCGGGATCGTCCACGTCCACCGGCAGGTCGATGCGCGGCGGCACGAGGCGAACGCGCGCCGCGCGCTCCTGCAGCCGCTCGGCCGCGAACAGCGCCGGGAGGTCCTTCGGCACGCCGCCGAGAACGCTCTTCATGCCGTCCGCGCGCTGCGGTACTTCCGAGCGGACCTGGAACAGAAGGTCCCCGAGCTCGTCCCGCAGCCGCTCGAGGTCGCCGGAGTCGAGCGCCTCAAGCGCCTCGTACGCCTCCTCGAGCAGATGCGGACGGAGCGACGCGTGCGTCTGCTCGCGGTCCCACGGGCAGCCGTCGGGCGCGCGAAGGCGGTCGGCGATGCGGCTGATGGCCGCGACCGACGCGAGATCCACGTAGGGGTCGACGGGCGGGAAGATGACGAAGCGCGTGTCGAGCACGATGAACGACTCCAGCGTCAACGGGCGCTCGCCGGAGGCTCCGATGGCGATCAGCGGATGGATCGGCGGGTAATGCTTTCGCAGCAGCGCCAGGTCGGGCGTCGCGTCGAGGACGAGCACGACCGCGCGCAGCGTCGAGAAGGAGTGCCGGTCGAGCGCGCTCGCGGGGATGACGTCGACGCCGCCGGGGAAGCGCGCGAGGAGCCGCTCGAGCGCGCCGGGAAGATCAGGCGTCGAGCTCGTGCCCGGGCACCAGCTTTTGCACGCCGTGCGCCTTCTTCTGCTGCTGGAGCCAATACGTGTACGCGTTGTCCGAGATCTTCTTCTTCTGATCGTCGTCGAGCGCGCGCGCGGGATCCTTCTCGAGGATCTTGTACCAAACGGTGTTGGTGCGATCGCTGTGCTCGACCGTACGCAGGCCCACGTCCAGCGCGAACAGGTCGGACTCGACGTCGATCTGCGTCAGCATGCCATGGGCGTACCAGCCAAGCTCGCCGCCTTTGTCCTTCGTCGCGCTGTCCTCCGAGAACTTCTTGGCGACGTCCGCGAAGTCGGTCCCCTTGTCGAACTCCGTCTTGATCTCCCCGATCTTCTTCAGCTGATCGGCGTACGTCTGGAAGTCGCCGCCGGCGCTCGGGTACGGCGTTGCGACCTGGATCCACGCCACGCGGACCTGCTCCGTGGGCGACTGCGTGTTGCGCTCCTTCGCGCGCTTGGTGTACTCCTCGCGCAGCAACTCGTACTTCGCGCGGGCCCGGATCTCGTCCACCGGGATCTTGTACGACACGGCGCGCTTGATGAGCTCGTTCTCCTCGGGTCCGCGCCTCTCGAGCACCTGCAGGATGTGGTAGCCGAACTGGCTCTTCACCGGATCCGACACCTCGCCCATCGGGAGGGACTTCGCGGCGTCCTCGAACTCTTTGACGAACTGGCCCTTGCTGACCCAACCGAGATCGCCTCCGGACTGCGCGTTGCTCGAGTCGTCCGAGTTGGTAGCCGCGAGCTGGTTCCATAGGGCTTGGTTGTTCGGGTCCTGCTTCAGCTGATCGGCGATGGCGCGCGCCCTCGCGAGGGCGACCTGATCAGCGAGAGTCTTGTCGTCACCCTTCGGCGTGATGAGGATGTGTCGCGGGTGGTACTGGCCGAAGTCGTCGTTGTACTTCGCATCGATCGTCGCCTGGTCGTAGCTGACGCCGTCCGCGCGCGCCGCGGAGTCGAGGATCGCCTCTTCGATGATCGCGTCGAGCGCGACGCCTTCGTATTCCGCCTTTTGCGTGAGGACCTGCGGATCGTTCTCGTACCCGGGCGGAACACCGAAGTCGACGTAGAAGCGCACGTACTGGTAGGCGAGCTCGCGCCGGTACTCGCGGAGCGACGCGGCGTGACCGTCGAACATGACCGCGGGCTTTAGGTTGTCGTTGTAGTACCGGGTCGACGCGGCCCAAGCGACGAGGCCCAGCACGAAGAAGAGGATCGCCGAGAAGAGCGTGACGATGATCGTCTGCTGGCGACGCTCGCGCTGCCACCGCGCCATGCGCTGACGCTGCGTGAGACGTGGAAGTGGGATACGACGTGCCACGGGAGGCGTAATTGTACGGGCTAGGCGACGCGCCGGTAGACCGCGAGCGTGTCGGCCGCGGCGCGGTCCCACGAGAAAGCCGCGGCTCGCGGACGCGCTTTCGCGCGGAGCTCGCGCTGTCGTGCGGGGTCGCCGAGATAGGCGACCAGCGCGTCACCCAGCGCATCCGGATCGCTCGCATCGACCAGCACGCCGGCGTCGCCGACGACCTCCTGCACCGCGCCCGCGCGGTAGCCGACGACCGGCGTGCCGGCGGCGAGCGATTCCAGCGGAGTCAGGCCGAAGCCCTCGAGGAGCGCGGCGTGAAGGAGGCACTCGGCTCCGGCGTAGAGCGCCGCCAGCGTCGGATCGTCCACGCGACCCGTCACGACGATCCGGTCGCGCGGCGCGCGCGTCCGCTCGAGCGCACGCGTGAGGAAGGAAGACAGCTTCCCGAGGTCGCCGGCGATGACCAGCCGAAGCTCGCCGTCGATCGCGGCCGCGCGGGCGAACGCGGTGAGGAGGCCGTCCATGTTCTTCCGTGGATCGAACTGGCCGACATACAGAACGTACCGGCCTGGCACGCCAAAAGTTTTCGCGACACGCCGACCTTCGTCGGCCGCTGGCGGGGCGAACGCCGTGTCGACGGCCTCGGGGATCACCGTCACGCGTTCCGGCGGCACACGCAGGAGATCGATGACGTCGCGCCGCGTGGCCTCGGAGACCGCGATGATCGCGTCGGCCCGTCGCGCGAGCGCGTACTCCCACGCGTGGCCGAGCCGCGCGTGCGGCAGCCGGAGGTAATGCTCCGGCCAGCGCAGCGGCGCGAGGTCGTGGATCGTGATCACCGCGCGGCACGTGCGGACGGCCGGGAGCCCGAGCTGTGTCGAGTGATAGACGCGTGGACGCGCGACGGCGAGCTCCGCCGACAAGAGGATCGGATCGATCATGAGCATCGAGAGCTCGGGCCGTCGCAGACGCAGCGTCTGGAGATCGCGATGCCGCGGTAGCGGCGATGGATCGGCCGGTGCGAAGTTGCGAAGTCGCAGCAACGTCCATTCGACATCGTCGGGCGCGAGCCGCGCGAACGCCGCGAGCAGATTGCGTGTGTAGCGACCGATACCGCGAACACGGGCCACCGTTTGCAGATGGCGCGCATCGAAGGTGACGCGCAAGGCACATAGACTAGCCGCACGTTCATCTCCGTCGTCGTTCCCACGTACAACGAAGTCGGTTCGCTGCGCCACCTCGTGCCGCGCCTCGCGGCCGCGCTCGCCGTGAGCACGTGGGAGCTGATCATCGTCGACGACGGCTCGCCCGACGGTACCGCGGACCTCGCCGAGTCGTACGCCGACGTTCATCCCGTTCGCGTCGTGCGCCGCCCCGGAAAGGCCGGGCTCGCCTCGGCGGTGCTCGCGGGATTCGCGCAGGCGCGCGGCGACGTGCTGGTCGTGATGGACGCGGACCTCTCGCATCCACCAGAAGCGGTGCCGCGACTCGCGCTCGCGATCGCGGAGGGCGCGGACCTCGCGGTCGGCAGCCGCTACGTGCAGGGCGGCGGCACGGAGGACTGGCCGCTCAGGCGGCGCGTCGTGTCTCGCGCTGCTTGCCTGATCGGGAACGTGCTCGTCCCGATCCGCGACTGCACCTCCGGCTTCTTCGCGATCCGAACGTCGGCGCTCGACGGCGTGACGCTCAACCCCATCGGTTTCAAGATCGGGTTCGAGGTCATGGCGCGCGCGCACTACAGGAGGGCCGTTGAGCTCCCGTATGTGTTCCGCGACCGCGAGCTCGGCAAATCGAAGTTCGGCCGCCGCGAGGTCATGCAGTACCTCGTGCAGCTCGGCCAGGTCGCACGGGACAAGCTGCTTCGTCGAACCTAACGATTCCGTAACATACCCCCAAATCCGGTGACCGCATTAGCGGCGGCAAACAACTTGCGCGCAGGCTAAACATGGGGGAGAGGGGAGCGCGGCTCCGCCGTCGTCGGTAGTGGCTGTCCTGCGCGCGCCCGGAGACGGCGGGACGCTCATCGACGTGCTGGACCGCGTGCTCGACAAAGGCATCGTCATCGACCGATGGGCTCGGCTGTCTGTCGCGGGCATCGATCTCGTGGGGCTCGAGGTGAAGATCGTCGTCGCATCGATCGAGACGTATCTGCGCTACAGCGACGCGCTCGGGCTCGGCTCGCGCAATGGTGAACGGCATCAGCCGCTGACCTAGGTGGCGCCGAGCTCCTCGCGCAGCGCGTCGATCACGTAGGTCTGCTCCTCATCGGTCATCGACGCGTAGAGCGGGATGAGCATCGTCGTACGCGTCGCTTCCTCGGTCACCGGCAGGCTCACCGTGCCGTAGCGCGAGGTGTAGGTCTTCTCGAGATGCGACGCCATCACGCCGCGGCGCGTCGCGATCCCACGGCGCAAGAGCTTGGTCATGAGCTCCTCGCGACCGGGGCGACAGTCCTTCGTCAGGCGCAGGCAATACGACTGGTACGTGTGCTCGGCGTACGGCGGCACATAGGGCACGCCGATGCCGCGGATCGCTGAGAGCTCCTCGTTGTAGCGCTTCGCCTTCGCGCGCCGCACGCGCAGCAGCTCGTCGAGACGCCGCAGCTGCACGAGGCCGATCGAAGCCTGGATGTCCGTCATGCGGTAGTTGAACCCGAGCTCGTTGTACTCCTCGATGATCACATCGTCCGAGCGGTGCCGCTCGAGGTCGGACACGCTCATGCCGTGCGCGCGGAGCTTGCGCGCGCGATCCGCGAGCAGGTCATCGTCGGTCGTGATCATCCCGCCCTCGCCGGTCGTGATCACCTTGCGCGGATGGAACGAGAACACGGTCTGCTGCGCGTTCGATCCGACCTTGCGTCCCCTGTACGACTCGCCGATCGCCGGCGCCGCGTCCTCGACGACCACGATCCCGTGGCGCTCGGCGATGTCGTTCACGGCGTCGATATCGCAGGCGAGCCCGATCTGGTCGATCGGCAGGATGGCCTTCGTCCGCTTGGTGATCCGCTTCTCGACGTCGCTCGGGTCGACGTTGAACGTTCGAGGGTCGATCTCGCAGAAGACGACGTCCGCTCCGGTGTACCGGACCGCGTTGGCCGACGCGATGAACGTGAAGGAGGGAACGATGACCTCGTCGCCGAGGCCGACACCGATGCTCGCGAGCGCGAGATGCAGTCCGGTCGTGCACGACGTCGTCGCGATGCCGTGCCTCGCACCGACGTAGGACGCGACCGCCCTCTCGAACTCGGCGACCTTCGGACCCTGCGTCACCCAGCCGCTCTTGATCGACTCGTACGGCGCGCGGGCCTCTTCTTCCCCGAGCGCCGGCCTGGTGATCGGGATGTTCATCTTCCTTGACGTTTCGGTCGCCACCTATGTCTCCTTCTAGACGCGCGAGCCCGCGAGCGTCCCGCGCCGCCAGGCGATGAGCTGCCGGAGCCCGTCGGCGAGCGATGTCGTTGCGCGAAAGCCGAGCACGTCTTCGGCCCGGCGCGGGTCGCCGTACCGCCGCTCGGGCAGTCCACCCGCTGGCTCCGGCCTGAACTCGATGCCCGCCGGGCTGCCGGTCAACTCGAGCAACAGGCCCGCGAGATCACGCATGCGCGTCTCGACGCCGCTGCAGACGTTGACGATAGCGTCGGTCCGCCTCGACTCGCAGGCGAGCATGTTCGCGCGCACCACGTCACCGATGTACACGAAGTCCGCCGAGGCCGAGCCGTCGCCGAAGAGCGTGAGCGGCCTTCCCTGATCGATGAGGTCGAGCCAGCGGACCATCACCTCGACGTACTTCGAGCGGATGTCCATACGCGGTCCGTACACGTTGAAATAGCGCAGCGCCGTCGTCGGGAGGTCGCGCAGCTGCGCGAACGCGCGCGCGAGCTGCTCGTTCGCGGCCTTCGCCGCGCCGTACACGGTCCGTCCGTTCAGGGGATGGTCCTCGTCGATCGGGAGACGGATCGGGTCGCCGTACACGACCGCGCTCGACGCGAGGACGACGCGCGACACCTTCGCGTCCGCCGCGGCGTCGAGTACGTTGAAGGTCCCGTCGACCATGACCTCCTGGCACTCGCGCGGATGCTCCTGGCAGCGCGTCCAGCGGAGCGCCGCCTGGTGAAACACCACGTCCGCGCCCGCGATGTTCGCTTGGACCGCCTCGCGATCACGGATGTCGAGCTCGACCAGCCGCGCGCGTCCGGTGCCCAGCGCGTGCGCCAGGTTCTCGGGGACTCCTCGGACGAGGGCGTCGAGCGCGACGACCTCACGCGCGCCCGCAGCAAGGGCCGCGTCGACGAGGTGGGATCCGACATTCCCCGCGCCGCCGGTGACGACGACGCGCGCGCCCGAGAGCAGACCCATGCGCGCCACAGCCTACAAGGCACAACGGAAGGAAGGAGATCGCGGTGATCGCGATCGCGGCGGTATCGTACGCGGCACCACCCGTTCGTCCGAGGAGTGCCGCCATTTCGAGATCGATCGAACGCATCAAGGAAACGTGGGATGAGCGCGCGAGGGACGACCAGCTCCAGGGCACCTACGTCACGATGGCCGACCGCAACCAGCGGCTGCTCGAGATCGATGAGGCGCTCCGCTATATCCCACCAGGAAAGCTCGTCCTCGACGTCGGCTGTGGCAACGGTTTCTCGACCGCGATCTTCGCGAAGCAGGCCGAGGTCATCCTCGCGATCGACTACTCCGAGGCAATGATCGAACGGGCGAAGCGTGAGTACGGAGCCATCCCGAGACGTCGCCGTCGCGCAGCGCTGCCTCATCAACCTCGCGACCTGGGAGAACCAACAGAAGGCGATCGAGAACATCACGCGCGTGATCAAGCCGGGCGGGTACTTCGTGATGCAGGAAGGCACCCGGCAGGGCCGCGAAGGTCTCAACCAGCTGCGTGTGAAGATGGGGCTGCCGCGCATGCCCGACGTCGAGTTCAACTCCGACCTCGACGAGACCACGCTGTGGCCGTTCCTCGAGCGTCACTTCGAGATCGTCGAGATCCGCCGCTATGGGCTGTACGACCTCATCGCGCGGGTCGTCCACCCACTGCTCGTCGCGCCGGCGCAGCCCGATTACGAAGCGAAGATCAATGACGTCGCGCGGCGGATCGCCGCCGCGAACGATGCCGCCGGCGAGGTCTCGCGCTGGTTCACGGCGTTCCTGCGGGTCAGGCCTTCCGACGCATGAAGTCCGTCACGCTCGTGGCGACGCGATCGATCTGAGCGTCCGTCAGCTCGGCGAACATCGGCAGTGACAGCACCTCTCCCGCGACCTTCTCGGTCACCGGGAGATCGCCCTTGCGATAGCCGAGGAACTGCGCGGCCTCCTGCATGTGGATCGGCACCGGGTAATGGATCTGCGTCCCGATGCCGCGCTCGGTGAGATACGCGCGCAGCGCGTCGCGCCGGCCGCCCGGCACGCGAATCGCGTAGCAGTAGAAGACGTGGCGACCGCCGCTCGGGATCTCCGGCGTGATGACGTCGAGACCGGCAAGTTGCCGGTTGTAGCGGGCGGCGATCGCCTGACGGCGCGCGTTCCATTCATCGAGACGCCGTAGCTTGATGCGCAGGATCGCGGCCTGGATCTCGTCGAGCCGCGCGTTGTAGCCCACGATCGGGTGGTAGTAGCGCGTGGACTGGCCGTGCTCGCGGAGCGCGCGGAGATCGTCGGCGAGCTTCTCGTCGTTCGTGGTGATGCTGCCCGCCTCGCCGTAGGCGCCGAGGTTCTTGCTGCAGTAGAAGGAGAAGCAGTTCACCCGGCCGCCGGCGCCGGCCTTCCGGCCGTCGTCGAGCAGCGCGCCGTGCGCCTGCGCGGCGTCCTCGATGATCGTGATGCCGCGGTCCTGCGCAAGCTGCCGCAGCGGCTTCAGGTCGACGGTCCGCCCGTACAGGTGCACCGGGATGATCGCTTTGGTCCGCGGCGTGATGCGCGACGCGACCGAGCTGATGTCCATCAGCATCGACCGCTCCTCGACGTCGACGAGGATCGGGCGCGCGTTCGCGTACACGATCGCCTCGACCGTCGCGAAGAACGTGTGCGACACCGTGATGACCTCGTCACCCGAGGAGACGCCGCAGGCGCGGATCGCGAGCTGCAGCGCATCGGTGCCGGAGCCGACGCCGATCGCGTGCGCCGTGCCGCAGTACTCGGCCCATTCCTTGTCGAACGCGCGGACGTTCGGTCCGATCGTGAGCTGCATGCTGTCCAGCACCTCGTCGATCGCCTGATGGACCTCGTCGCGGATCGTCGCGTACTGCGCCCTCAGGTCGACGAGCGGGATGTCCTGTGTGACAACGGTCATGTCCGAGCTCCCTTCTCCGGGGGGCCGGGCGGCCCTCCGAGCCACGCATAGGCGTGCGGATAGATGCCGACGAAGCACGCGAGATCGGTGATGTCGCCCTTCACCTGCACCGCCGGATTGCCCGCCCACACCGTACGCGGCGCGATGCGACGCTCCCGCACGACGCTGCCCGCCCCGATGAGCGCGTCCGCGCCGATCTCGACGCCGGGCAGGATCGTGCTGTTCGCCCCGACGCGCGCGCGCCGGCGGACGGTCGCGCCCCTCACGCACTGGAGATACGCGGGGCACTGCGGATGCGGGTCGTCGGTGAAGACGACGTGCGGGCCGACGAAGACCTCGTCCTCGAGCGTGACGAGCTCGAGGAAACACCCGGTGTGGATGCGCACGCGCGAGCCGATGCGGTTGCCGAACTCGAGCGACGCGTGCGTGCCGACGGACACGTCGTCGCCCAGCACGTTGTCCTCGCGGATCGAGGCGCCCTGCCCGGTCTGCAGGCGCGCGCCGATCGTCGTGCCGGCGTAGATCGTCGTGAACGGGCGAATGACGGAGTCCGGGCCGATCACGAGGGGAAGCTCGCCCTCCTTCTTTCCACGGGGTGCGCGGCCGAGCACGACGTACTCACCCACCACGGTGCCCGAACCGAGCGCGACGTTGGCTGCGATCACGGCCGTCGGATGGACGATCGCGCCGAGCGAGGTCACGCCCGCGCCGGCTCCTGGACCCTGGCCTCTTGGCGGTAGGCGACGCGTGCGCCGCCCGCCCGCAGCGAGCGCATCCCCGCGTCGAGCACGCGCACGACGCGCAGGCCGGCCTCGCCGTCGCTGCGCGGCCGCGCCCCGGTGTTGACGCAGTCGATGAAGTGCCGCATCTCCATCTGCAGCGCCTCGGTGCCTGCGATGTGCGGGCTCCGGATGTCGCCGGAGCGGTAGCTGCGCCGCAGCTCCTCGCTGGACAGCTCGTTCACGCCGTGGTCGTAGATCTTCACCTTCTCGATCGACTGCACGTCGTCGTATACCGCCATGCGGTGCGATCCGATCACGACCATCGAACGCAGCTTGCTCGGCGCGAGCCAGGACAGATGCGCGTGCGCGACCGCGCCGGACGGGAAGCCCATGGTGAGGAACACGACGTCCTCGATGTCCGGCTGCGTGTAGCACGCACCGACGGACTGGACCCACTCCGGCTCCTCGTCGAGCCAGTACAGCGTGATCGAGACGTCGTGCGGACCGAGATCCCAGAGCACGTTGATGTCGAACTGGTGCAGACCGAGATTCACCCGCTGGCTGTCGACGTAATAGATCTTCCCGAGGTCGCCGCGCACGATCCGCTCGCGCACGTTCACGACGGCGGGGTTGTACACGAAGGTATGGCCGACCATGAGTGTCTTGCGCGCGCGCTCGCTGGCGCGGATGATCGCTTCAGCGTCCGTGATATTGCCGGCGATCGGCTTTTCGACGAAGACGTGCTTCCCGGCCGCGAACGCCTCCTCGGAGAGACGCCGGTGCGTGCCGACCGGTGTCGCGATGCACACGGCATCGATCGATGGATCGGCGAACAGCTCGCGGTGATCCTTCGTCGTGCGCACCGCGGGGAAGCGCTTGTGGATCGTTTCGAGCCGCTCATCCGAGAGATCGGCGACGGCGACAGGATCTGCACCCGGCGCTTCGTTGAGGTTGCGGACGAGGTTCGGGCCCCAATACCCCGCGCCGATCACCGCGACGCGCAGGGACTTCATTCGGAGCGAATTCTAGACGCGAGAAGTGCCACACCGCAGGCCGCGATCGCCCCGACATAGACGTAATACGGCTGCGTCGTCCAGCGCGCGAGAAGCAGCGGCACCATCACGATGCCGGCGCCCGCGAGCGCTGCGGCACCGAGGGTTGGGATGCGCCAGCGCGCGACTAGGACGACTAAACCAAGCGTGCCGGCGAGAGAGAGCACGAGGAACAACGCTACGAGCGGCGTGGGGTCGCCGTACTGCGCGAGCGCATTGAGGATGTTCGCGCCCCAGATCTCGTCATGGAACGTCAGCGCGGCCATTTGCTTCTCCGCGAATGCGCCGGGATCACGCACGAAGAAGGGCAAGATGAAGGCCGCGACGACGCCGGCGACGACGAGGGCGTAGCGGCGCCAATCGCCGCCGCGGACGGCGATGTAGCGCACCACCGGCGGCAGCACCAGCAGGGCGAACTGTTTGAACGCGATGGCCCAGCCAAAGCACACCGCCGACAGGACGAGCGCGCCGCGCGACCAGCCGCCGTCCCGCTCCGCGAACACCAGCGCGACGAGCGCGAGCACCACCAGGAGCGATCCCGATACGTCGTTCTGCCCGTCGATCGCGCGGAAGCCTGCGACGCCCCAGGACGCGTAGAGCATCGCCGGGAGCGCAACGTTCGCCATACCGATCCGGAGTCCCGCGAGCGCGATGGCGGCAACGATGGCGATGCCGGCCCAGGTGTCGACGCGCGTGATGTCGCCGAAGAGGACGTAGGGCGCCGCGTACCAGGCCAGCTCGCCCGGCGGATACACGAACGGCGAACCGACCGGGATCGTGCTCTGCAGGACATGGGTGTAGGGATTGCCACCGGCGAACACGACGTCGAGCGACTCCATCGTCGCGCGCAGGACATCGCTTCCGTCCGCGAGCGGCACGCGGTGGAGGCGCTCCGACGCCGCGACGAGGACGGCGTAGTACGCCGTGGCGCCGGCGACGAACGGCGCGTCCCGCAGCGCGGCCCACGCGAGACCGAGCCCGGCGAGCAGGAGGATGACGCGGTCGAGCTGCGGAGCGTTGACGTCGATCCCCTCGATGCACCAGAAGAGGCCGAGGACCAGGGCCGCGAGGACGGCAGCGCGGCTATTGGCCCGTGGCGGCACGGAGCTTGGCGAGATCGTCCTCGACGAGCTTCAGGAGACGGCCGTATTCGGCGAAGTCGCTTCGCTTCAGCGCATCCAGCGCCTGCTGGTAATGGTCGCTCGCCGCCTTGACCAGGTCGGCGATGACGCCCGCCGACGGAGGCGTCGTCACCGGTGGCGGCTGCGTCGGCGTCGGAGTCGTGCCCGGGCCGAAGAGCGCGTCGAGCGCCCCTTGGAACGTCGGGGCCATCACCACCCGCCCCTGCGTCGCGAGGATGACGCGCTGAAGCTCCGGGATCTTGCTCTGCGTCGCCTGCACGAACAGGCCTTCGACGTACACGAATGAGTTGCCCACCGGGAGGACGAGCAGATTGCCGCGATAGCACGTCGATCCGCCGCCCTGCGGACACAACAGGCTGAGCTGCTGCTTGATCGTCGCGTCGGCGTCGATGCGCCCCTCGGTCTGCAGCGGACCGGAGATCTGGCGGTCCTGCGGGAGACGGAGCACGCGCAGCTTGCCGTAGTCGGGCGCGTCGGCGCGGCCCGCGATCCACGCGAGCATGTTGTCGCGCACACCACCGGCGGGCGTCATCGGGACGAAGAGGATGAACTCCTTGCGATCCGCGCCGGGCAGGGCCGTCGTGACGTAATACGGCTCGATCGGCGCCTTCGCCGTGCCCTGCTCCTGCACTTCGTTCGCGATGAGCCACGCGTCACCGCGGTTGTAGAAGCTGTCGACGTCGGTCATGTGGTAGATGGCGAACGTCTTCGCTTGGATCGCGAACAGGTCCTCCGGATAGCGCAGGTGGTCCTTGAGGCTCTGCGGCATCTCGGCCAGGGACTTGAACAGGCTCGGGTAGATCGCGCGGAGATTGCGTACGACCGGGTCCGTCTCGTCGACGACGTAGTAGGTGATGGAGCCGTCATACGCGTTGGTAACGACCTTCACGCTGTTGCGGATGTAGTTGAGCTGGCCGCCCGCGACGCGCGTGCCCCGGGGCACCAGCGCTTCGAAGCGCTCGCTGTAGGGATAACGGTCTCCGACGGTGTACGCGTCGTTGATCCACCAGAGCTTGCCGTCGGCGACGACGAGATATGGATCCCGGTCGTACTCGAGGAATGGCGCGATGAGCGTCTCGCGGTCTGAGATGGTGCGGTGGAAGAGGATGCGGCTGTCGGAGCGGATCTGGTCGCTGAAAAGGACGTTGGTCTCGCCGAAACGCAGCGTGAAGAGGAGGCGGTCCCAGAGCGAGCCGATGCCGACGCCGCCCTTGCCGGAATAGCGCGTGCGCGCGTCGGTGCCCTCCTGCGGGTAGTCGAACTCGTCCGCCGCGCTATTCACGATCACGTATTCGTTGGTCAGCTCGCCGTAGTAGATGCGCGGCTCGTCGATCTTCGGCTCGCCCTGCGGTGGGATGTCGCGCACGAGGAACTGGGGACGGCCCTCGGCCGCGACCCCGCCCACCGGTGTCATCACCGCGCCGAAGCCGTGCGTGAACTGGAGGTGGCGGTTCACCCAGGTCTGCTGCAAGAGCGACGCGGTGTTGAGCTCCCGCGCGGACAGCATGATCGGCACCTCGCGGCCGCCGATCGCGTAGCGGTCGACGTCGACGTCGTGGAAGTCGTAGTACGGGCGGAGCGCCTGCAGCTGGTCGAAGTCCGAGAGGAGGCGGTGGTAGTCCCAGAGCCGCACCGAGAGCGTGTCGGCGAACTCGCGCGTCGCCTCCGCCTGGCTCGGCGTGTCGGCGACGTTGAACAGCGACTCCTCGATCTTGTCGAGCGAGTACGCGGCGCGCGTGGCCGCGATGTTCCGCTCGATGTATGGGCGCTCCTTGTTCAGCTGATCGGGCGCGACGACGAAGTTCTGCACGATCGCGGGATAGACGCCGTTGATGAGGACCGTCGCGGCGAACCACAGGACGAGCGAGCCGCCCAGGACCCACAGCGTGCGCGCGAACGCGTTCGCGAAGCACGCGAGGGCGGCGATGCCGACGAGGAACGCGAGGATCGTGAGCGCGGGGATGCGCGCGTTGACGCTCGCGAAACCGGCGCCGGTGAGCACCGGCTCGGTGCGGAAGAGCAGGTCGTATTGATCGAGCACGTACCCCGTCGCGATCAGGATGAGGAAGAGGCCGCCGAGCACGGAGAGGTGCGCGCGCGCCGGTCGCGCGAGGGCGAGCGCCGTGCGGCCGGCGACCCCGAGATCGGCGCGCGTGATCGTGCTCGTCGCGACGCTGATCACACCGCGCACCGCATAGATCGCGACGACGCCCGCGGCGATCACGAGCACGGCGGCGATCCCCCAGCCGCGCACGAACTCGAGGACCGGCAGCGTGAAGAAGTAGAAGCCGACGTCCTTGCCGAACAACGGGTCGGTCACACCGAACGGCACGGCGTTGAGCCAGCGCAGGAGCGCGTCCCACTGATCGCCGCCCGCAAGTCCGAAGAAGAACGCCGGGATCGCGGGGACCCAGAGGAGGCGCAGCGTCTGCGCGAGCGCGGAGGACCGCGAGCCCTGGTCGACGACGATGCGCGGGACCTGCGGACGGAGCGCGAGGTAGAGATTGGGTAGCGCGACCACGAAGAAGATCAGGAAGAACGCGACGAAGGCCCAGAACCCCGCGGTGTAGCGGCGTAGGTAGACGTCTTCGAGACCGAGGCTTCGGAACCACAGCAGATCCGTGAGAAACTCGTTGAGAGGGAGTAGCAGGATCGGCACGAGCAGGAGGAAGAAGACGATGATCGTGATGACGACACCACGGCGAGAGGGCGGTCGGCGTGCGGTCCCTCGGCGCCTCCCCAGTGTCGAGAGATCGAGGTTGGACCAGTCGATATTTCCCCAGTCGCGCTCGCCGTTCCCCCTTTTGTCCCGCACGGCCTCAGCATATGGCGACATGCGGCGGATGCTCGTTGTCGCCGCCGTGGTCGTTATCGCGCTATCGGCCTGCTCCGGGAGCCAGGTCGCACCGACGGCGTCGCCGACGCTCGGATGCGCGGAACCAACGCGCACCGTGTTCGGAACGTCCCCGTTCGACGATCAGAACCGCGCGACCTGGAAGAACGACCTGGCGGCGGGCATGGCCTGCGACAAGGCGACGAGCGCATATGAGGAGCGACTCAACGAGAAGAAAGCGGAGCAGCTCTTCGCCAACGCGAGCAACTTCGCGATGATCGGACGCGTCACGGATGCCACGAGCGGTGCGCCGGTCGACCAGGTCTGCATCACGCCGGGGAAACCGGGAGCGATCTGCTGGAGCCGCACCGACAAAGATGGCTGGTACCTGCTCGATCTCGGTGCGGTCTTCGCCCACGAGGGCTTCTACGAGATCTTCTTCGTGAAGGCGGGGTACCCCGAGCAGCATTCGGTGTCGCGGATGCTCAGCGGTCACGCGCGGATCGACTTTCAGCTGACGAAGTGAGCGTTATCTGAGGGCGACGTACGCGACTTTGCAATATCCCACGGCGGCACGTGCGAGCCTAAGATCACACGTCAGCAGCGTCGCTTCGCTCAAACGAGCGACCACGGCGTAAAACGCGT
>WNEZ01002450.1_pt1 | contig 15908 bp, 13 predicted proteins | sample 5400521 | NCBI WGS metagenome assembly WNEZ01 (sample SAMN13153339, study PRJNA577476) | soil metagenome | isolation source: 120 cm saprolite under Douglas fir tree site 2 hole 1 replicate 1 | place: USA:California | collected 2015-04-18
CGTAATCTGTACATCGAAAGCTCCTGGCTTTTTCTTTTTGCTTTCTGGCAGTATGCCAGATAGGAGCTTTCTTGTCTTCTTTTTCCCCCTTTTTGGCTTAAGTGAGATGTATTGGGCCTGGTGCTTGTCCTGGTGGCATGACGAGTGGTCTGGGTTCCGTGAGGCCACCCGGTCTCATCCCCACGAGGACAAGCACAAGGCCCCCTCATCCACCCCACCCAACCCCTTGTCCCTACAGGATGCAGGACGCACCTTCCCCGATTCGGTCGGCACCATTCATCAGGAGGCGGGGCCGCAAGCGTCCCAATGGGTATGATTACCCCATTCAGTTGGCAAAATTCATTAGGGCTAGACCTTGCTGGTGATGAGGAACTGTCACGTTCATTTGAACCTTGCCTTAATAACCAACACCGGTCCTGTCATCCTGAGCGCAGCGAAGGATCAGCGCAGCGAAGCATCTCTGTGCCCAGCGAGACAGACCCTTCGCTGCGCTCAGGGTGACAAACTATTACCGATCTTGCTTGTTAAAAATCATTATCTGCCCTCGGCGGATGTGATGATATCCGCATGAAAAAGGTACTCTGCATTATCAGGTACAAGAGCCAGAAAAAGAATACATGAGGAGAAGCGAGGGAGCACTCCCTCTCCAATGCGCGTGGTACAACGACATGCAATGCTAAAAGCCTGCTAAAGTGAGCGTAAATTGCACAATTTGCACACCTTTGAACATCGTCTCATCTGCCTCTACACCTGGCGTCAGCAGGCAAAGAAAGGGAAAAACCCAAAAAAATACGGAGCAAATGCGCCACAGTTGCACCATATCTGGCCGCAAACCGCCCCAGGAGCCATGCGCCAGCGCCTCTTCCCCCTCTCCATCTTTGATGGAGAGGGGGCTAGGGGGTGAGGCCCGCAACAACCGCTACAAATTCGTGTAAGTCCTGTCTCCTACGGGTTGGCATCCAGAAACGCCTCGATCCACTGCACAATGCGTTCTGGAGCATCTTCCTGCAAGAAGTGGCTGGCATCCTCAAGTTCATGCGTTGTTGCATGCGGGTACAATTGCTGCCAGCGGTGCAAGACGGATGCTGAGAGCACCGGATCTTTCATCCCCCACACCAAAAGGATCGGTATTCTACCGAACTGAGACAATCCTTGCTCGATCTGCTTCATCTCTGCGTAGGACACATCGGTTTCCTGCACGGGAATGTTGCGTGACCAGCACAGCAGCGCGAGCCGGGACTCAGGGGTAGGAAAGGGAGCGCGATACGCCTCCATGACGGTCTTCGTGAGCTGCTCAGAATGATAGGTCGTCCCGCGCAGGGCCGGTTCGAGATAGCCGTTCTTCTGCAATACAAACGCTTCGCCCCGTTCTGAGCGGATGAGTTCTAATAGGCGAGGGAATGGGCCACCAGGCCAGGGAGCAAATGCCCAGGTATTCATCAGCACGAGCCGTTTGATGCGCTCGGGGTGCCGCGTGGCAACCCCGAGTCCCACAGGTCCGCCCCAATCGTGGAGCACGAGGGTGATGTCGTTTAAATCGAGGTGCAGCAGGAGCGTTTCGAGATTGGCACAATGTTGCTGAAGTCGATAGAGCGACCGCTCTTGTGGGTTGGCCGACTTGCCCATGCCCATCTGATCTGGAACCACGCACCGGCGGCGTTGAGAGAGGGACGGGATAAAGTTGCGGTACAGGTAGCCCCAGGTCGGGTCCCCATGCACCATCACCACAGGCTCACCGCTTCCTTCATCTACAAAGTGCATATCAACCCCCTCGATGGAGCGATAGTGCGGGGCAAACGGGAACGTTCCTTCAAAGGTCTCATCTTTGAGCGCAAGCATAGAAAATCTCCTGGCGTTTGTGTAGTTACGACTCAGGCATAATATAGAATTCCTCAACAGGTGTCCGGAGATCCAACGTCCAACCTGTTTCTATGGAGAATTGCTGCTGGATGTCTTCCCTCTCTTCGGCGGGGATAGAGCCGGTGCATGTCAGAGTGAGGGTGCGACTATCTTGGTAGAGCGAGGCCTTACCGTTCACGCCTACTCCTGCGGGAAGGAGGCGACGTGCGGCCTCGATCAAAGCCTTTTGATGTACATAGGGATAGAGGTACACCTTCCAGCCGGTTTTGCCGGCCAGGTCTGCAATCTGTTGCGCATAGCGTTCCTTAGCTATGTCCGGGAAGTGGAAGTGTACCCAGAGTATTCCTTTATCCGCATCGGCTCCAACCCGGTAAAAATCGAGTATCTCTTTGAATGTCTCGCTGGTGAGGGATATGGCTTCTCCTTGCAGTATCCGACCAGAGGTAACTATTTTCTTGCCGGGAGCTTTCAGGTGGAGGTGCCAACCTGTCTCGGCTAAAAATTGCTGTTGCGCATCCTGCAACGCTGTAGGGTCGGCGTGTCCCACGTAATGCACCACCACCATCTGTTGATCCAGGTACAACGAGGGTACTCCATCGCAGGTAAGATCGGACGGCAGCAGGCGGCGGGCCATCTCGATCAACGCTTGTTGATGAGTCGTTTGATGTAGCCGCACCTGCCACCCGGTCTGTGCTTCAAGTTCGGCAAGCACGTCCGCGTAGCGTGTTTGTGCGACCAGCGGAAAGTAGAAGCGCACCAGCAATGTGGTCGTTGCTACTTCTCCTCCTACTTTATAATAGCCTGGTAGCTCGCTTAACATGTGTTGTGCTAATTGAATGGCATCATGCTGGCTCACCGGTGCCGAGCTCGTCGTTCGTGTTGCGCCAGCAGGTGGGGCTGCCTCTGGAGCTCGTGAGGATACAGCGGGGAGATTGGGCAACGTTGGCACGTTTTGAGCTGCGCCGATTTCATGCGATGTGTTTGATGCGTCGGATTGTGCCGGCCTGGAGATGATTGCTCCTTTTATCTCAAGTTGCCAACCCGTCTCTTCACAAAACCGGGATTGTGCCGAGGCAATCTCCTCTTCGGTTGCTCGCCCTATGCAGTTGAGCGAGACAATGCTGCGATCAAGGTAGATTGAAGGTGTTCCCTGCACTGTGAGGCCCTGTGGAATGTGCTGGTGAGCGGTTTTGGCGAGGGCACCCTGATGGGCGTTGGGCGCAATGCTAATGGGAACGCCTGTTTCCTCCTCGGCAGCAGTGATAGCTTCCGCGTAGCGCGTCTCGGCCACTGCGGGGAAGTGGAAGTAGAGGATGACGGCTCCCGTGTCTGGATCGACGCTGCGCCGGTAGAGGTCAGGGGGTGAGCCAAGGTAGTTTTCGATGACAGAGAGTATCCAGTTCTGGTCGGGCCGTTCGTACTCTTCATCTTCTTCCAGGGCTTCTTGCCACTCGGGGGCAAGTTCATAGAGCGTTAGTCCCTCACCCTCGAAAACGCCGCGAGATTGGGTGAACAGCCGCAGGTGCTGTTGCAGTACTTTTGCCAGGGCCAGCCGGTCTTCCAGCGACTGGGGGAACAGGTCTGCGGCGACACAGAGTTCTCCCAGTGTGTACGTGACGTTTTCGCGGCACCTGCTGGCCAGGTCATGCGCCGAGATGGTGCGCCGTATGCGCCGCATGGTTTTGACCAGGTCATTCAGGTACGTCCCGGCTTTTGCACTGGAATGTTGCACGTCCAGCGGAGCGGGTCCTAACACCTCCAGGACGGATGAAAAGGGAAAGCGCGTGCGCTCTTGTGAGACCCCTTTGGGAAGCTGTACCTGAACAGCTGCACCAGGCCCAATGGAGCGACAGATGGCGGGCTTGGCACTTTCAGGGCTGACGAGCAGCAAGAGGACGCTTCCTGCCAGATCGCTCAGGAAGTCGCCGGGAGCTTCTTCGTGTTGTCCGCGTATGCGATAGGCCTCTTCGAGGGCAGATTGCCGGATGAAGTAGCGTTGCTCATAGTCCTGCGCGAAGATATCCAGAATGCTCTCCGTGTTCTCCTCGGTGGCTTCGCCATACCAGACCAGCGCGAGTTCACGAGCTGTGATGATACGCAGTGTTGGCACTTCCACCACCGCACGCCACAGTTTCTCCACATCGGGATAGTCAAATGGCCGTCCGCCGCCAACCCCTGTCGGCAGTGCCGGCAGTTGGACGGGTGCCTCTTCGGTTGAGACAGAGCGCCTTGATCGCGCGCTCTTCTGCTCGATCAGCATGCTGGTCCCGTTGGTGGGCAACAGCACCTCTGTCCCTGTCAGCAAACTGCGTAGTGCCCAGCGAGCCTCTTCATCGCCGTGCACAAGGGCAACGTTGCGAGGATTGAGAGAAGAGGCATAACTGGCGAGCTCACCCCCATCGGCGTGCGCGCTCAAGCTATATTTGGCCACAGAACACTGCACCTGTACCTGTTGTCCCCCCAGTTCCAACGTATTTTGCTTGTGTTCTGCCAGGTCGAGTAGCTTCTTGCCAGGCGATTCCTCGTCCTGGTAGCCGGTAATGAGAATAGAGGCATTGGGGTTCGGAGCCAGGCGGGCCGCGTACCAGGCGCTCGGCCCACCGGTGAGCATTCCACTACTGGAGAGAATACAGGCCGGGGGGCCGGCCAGGATACGTTCGCGTTCCTTTTCATCACGTACAAAGGTAATGTTTGGCCCGGTGAAAGGGAGATATCCCTTGCGAATCTGTCGCTGTAGGCGCGGGGTCAGAAATTCGGGCAGCAGTTGATAGGTTGTGCAAACGCGCCTTACCAGGCCATCAACATAGATGGGAAACTCCGGTATCTGGCCCTGTTCCTGGGCCGCCTGTAAAAGCAAAAGGATTTCCTGACCCCTGCCCAGTCCAAAACAGGGAATGAGGACATGTCCACCATGGGTCAGCCCTTCCGCGACGGCCTGGGCAAGCCGCTGTTCCTCGGCCTGTCGATTGGGATGGAGCCGTGAGCCATAGGTGGCTTCCAGGACCAGCAGATCGCAGTGTTTGAGTGGTGGAGGCGTTGCCCCCAGCACTGTACGCTGTGGGGTGCTGCTGATGTCGCCGGAGACGACGATGGAACCAGCGTTAGCCCTAAAGCCGAGGCTTACCGCGCCGGCGATGTGTCCGGCGCGGCTAGCATGAATGGTTATCCCCGGCAGCATCGGTACGGTGAATGGTTCCTCAATGGGCATGGGGCGCACCTGCATGAGCATGCCTGAGACCAGTTCTTCCGGGTAGAGCGGCAACTCCATCTCTTCAACCGCTCGTTTCGCCATGATCTTCAAGGCATCAGCCAGCATAACCTCCATCAGCAGGGCGGTTCCCCGCGAGGTAAAGATAGGCGTCGTAGGAAAGGCTCTATGCAGCAGCGGCAGGGCACCAATGTGGTCGGCATGGGCATGAGTAACAAAGATCGCCCGTATATCCTTTCCCTCAAGCTGGGCTAGATCGGGTAATGGGTCTGCCTTGTGATCCACACGTACCCCTGCATCGACGACAAACCACTGTTCAGCCAGTTCGATGGCAAGACAACTGGCTCCAACGCCGCTTGCCCCACCTAAAAAGGCAACCTGCATCTCTGTAATCCCTTCGTGATAACGTCTAGCTATACCTCTGACGACAATTCAGAGAATGCCCGTCAACTGCCGGGTCTCCTTTTTCTTAGTCGGATCATGGCATATTGCATGCTCTGAGTTGCTGTCAGGGCTATTATAGCATACCCATGTCACCCCGCAAAACATTGACAGAATCATCCCGATCCAGGTATACTCAATATGCAACCATGATTGACCCGACCGGAACAGCCCTGTTTCCGGCCACTATGAAAGGAGCGTGCAATGCGAATACTCACATTCCTTATAGCATCACGCCTCCGAACGGGTCAAATAGAATCTTTTGCGGTATAGGATGTAGCCTCAGAGCAACACATCAATTACATCGCATAAACCGCACATGATGGGCCGTCTCGGATTGGACGGCCCATTTCATTTCAGCAGAAAAGGCCGCGAGCGTGATGCTCGCGGCCTTTTCTATGACTGTAAAGCGCTGGCGGCAGCGAGAAAGGATAGGTGCCACTATGACGGCATTCAATGCAACATTTCCAGAGAGCACCACACAACTAGCACGACAATCAGGACGAACACAACACACAACAAGGAGTATACACACAGCATGTCGAAGCGTAAGCTTTTTCGAGAACAGGACGAACTGGAAGAGCAAGAGGTCCTGGCGAAGCGGGATCCGATGCAGGAAGCCCTCGACTACTTCTTCGCCGGGGGGATGATTAGCGAGGTATTGTATACTGTTAAAAGCGGGAAAGAGGCAACAGTCTATTGCTGCCAGGCGCGGCCATCGATGGGTGCGGACCTGCTGGCCGCGAAGGTCTATCGCCCGCGCACCAATCGCAGCTTCAAGAACGACGCCATCTACCAGGAGGGACGTGTCATCCTCAAAGGGCAGGTGCGCCGCGCTGTCGAGAAGAAAACTCGTTTCGGGCGCGAGGCGCAGTTCGCCATATGGGTCAATTACGAGTTCGAGGCGTTGAAGGCGCTCTACAAAGCAGGGGCCGATATTCCCCGGCCACTCGCCAGCGCCGAAAATGCTATCCTCATGGAATACCTGGGAGACCGCAGGCAGGCCGCCCCTGCTCTACAGCATGTCGAGCTATCCAGGGGTGAGGCGCGCCAGGTCTTCGATCAATTGATGGGTAACATCGAACTCTGGCTGGCCCACAACTACATACACGCCGACCTTTCGGCCTATAACGTTCTCTACTGGCGGGGCAAAGCGTGCATCATCGATTTCCCACAGGTCGTCGACCCGCGTTTCAATCCCAACGCGCTCGCCCTGCTCACCCGCGATATCGAGAACATTTGCCACTACGCCGCGCGCTACGGCCTGGAACGCGACGGGCAGCGCATCGCGCAGCAGCTCTGGCGGAAATTCAAGAACGCAGAGTTATGAGTAGACTTCTGCGATTATCAGGACGACCGTAAGGGTTGCCCTGATAACTATGCTGATGGACAATTCTGGCGTATCCAATGTAAAACTGGTTGGGTTAAGCATGATGGGGTGTTCATTATTCCCTGAAATGGACACGAGATAAAAAAGACGAGTTCAAATAAGCTCGGATGTGGTTTTCGGTGCCTTTTCAAGCCGAGAGAGCGATACATACCGCTGTCCTTGCGTGAACGCGATGGGGCGGTCAGCATTTGATGTGCGGTTATTGACAATATCATGTGGAAGAACGAGCGTATCTGGCGAGTCAGGTGGCGACAGCACAATAATCTTTGCTTTGTCGCTCCATTGGCTATTTTCCAATCGCTCTAGATCTTTCATGAGCGCTCGTAGGTGTGCCTTACTGGCTTCGTCCAAATCTGCCCTTGCCTCAACCTCATCTTTGGAGATTTCATCGACCTCCCACAAAATTTTCGGCACTTTGTGATAAATTTTACTGTTTGTATAGAACGCGAGACGAACGCAAGGTTTAAAGGTACGACCTGGCTGGCAGATATAGACAGAGTGTTTGAGGTAGGTCTCCAATGCGATTCTTGCGGCAACGACAACAACCCGATCTGCCGATCTATCGACGAGGCTTTCGGAATAAAGGAAGCGTGCTAGTTCGCGTAGCATACCCTGCTCATACTCGCTTGGAATGACCCGGTTGGAAAGAAACCCTCCCTCATCTGGCTCAACGATTTCTTGGATCACCGCTAAGAGGTTATCGAAACTCGCCCATGCAACGCGTTTGTCTCCAAACGCTGCCAGTGATGAAGGCATTTTTGAGTCAGGAGTCAGAACCAGGAGACGTTGCCGTTCAACCCCGGTCTCTGCATCAAGGGCAGTGAGGTGACGACGTATTTGGTCTGTATGAATCGCATTTGGAGTGATCTTCGTCTCAATCCAGTACGCGAACGAGGCTCGAATACGCCCGTCAGGTGTAGAGCTTTTCCCTACGGGCTGATTGAGAAAAGATAAGAGTGGAAACTCAGGTTCCTGGCACAGCGCTTGTAAGATTTGCTCTACCAGTACAAAGGAGAGCCGTTCGAAAACAGCGAGAATTGAAGAAGTAACGCGGTTTTCACCTTGGCTGTAGGTAGAGAAAAGAGGGTTGGACATACATGATCCTCCTTGCCCAATAAGCATAATTTATTCATGAATCCTTATCAACTTGACGCCTCTGATCTGTGCGCCTGCGCCGCTTGAAATCTTCCAGGTCACTACGACTTATCTTGTAGCCTTTACCTACAATGATAGCAACAAGTTCACCCGATGCTATATACTGTCTCACTGTTTTAGCATTTATTCTTAGTTCTTTTGCGACCTCTTCAACGGTTAACAGTTCTTCACCAGGCATAAATGCTCCCTCCAAGTTTCTCACTATTATACCAGCAACGTCAATATCATATGAAATCATAACATATCTTGCAAAATATAAACTCAGGTGCTATAATCTCTACAAAAGTCATAATATCTTATTAAATAAGCTTAAAGGTTAGGAAAAGGCTCGTAGTACGTAAAAAGCCTGGCGTGAACTAGGCCATAGAGAGCCTAGTGGTCTGTCTATCACCATTTGATGAGTCGGGTCAACGAAATGTAGTGACCCCCCTTGCGGGGGTCAGGTTCCTACCCATTAAATGCTCCTGGACAGAGCACTAGTCCAAGTTCCTCCCCACGCTGCAAGAATAGCGGCAGGAGAGCCATTCGTCAAGCAGAAAGGACGCTTGAAACATGGCAAAGCAAAACACACTGGAGGCCGTTAACAATCGGATTGTAGACGACGATGAGGAATTTGCTGATGGCTACCTCATGCGCAAGGAAGGAAGATACAAGCTATGGGATTACCTGGTCCAAAGAGGCACACCGATAAGACGGGAGATATAAGTGAGGCTGCAATTATTACACGCCTTTTGCAATCGGGGTATGTGGTGCTTACTCCTTACGGAAAGAACCATCGCTATGATCTGGTGATCGAAGATGCAGACGGAAAATTCTGGCGTATTCAGTGTAAGACTGGCTGGCTGGACGAGGAGAAGACTGTAATTAAATTTGCTACGGCAAGTAGCTATAATCACACGGCCAAGCAAAAGGGGTGGAGACACTATAGAGGGCAATGCGATTATTTCGCCGTCTATGTCGAGCAGCTTGATAAAGTATACTTTGTACCTGTAGATGCTGTTGGGCTTGCTCAAGCTATGTTGAGGTTGACCCCGACGAAAAATAAACAGGAAAAGAACGTTAGATGGGCGAAAGAGTATGAGTTGTGAAAGGAAAAGGCCATGGGAATACTCGGTCCGAAGCGTCACACACAAAAAACAGGCGACATTACAGAGTATGCGGCCATCACCCGTCTATTGGAGTGCGGGTATGGCGTGCTAACTCCTATAGGTCAGATGCAACGTTATGATCTGGTGATTGAAGACGCCGACGGTAAGTTCTGGCGTGTTCAGTGTAAAACAGGATGGCTAAACGAGGACAAATCTAAGATTATGTTCGGTTCGGCAAGTACAATGAATTATACAGTAAAGCACAAAGGGTATCGAGGCTACAAGGGGCAGTGCGAATACTTCGCGGTCTACGTGGAAGAACTGAGAAAGATTTACTTGATACCAGTTGATGAAGTTGGGGCATCCCACGTAACACTGCGCCTGACACAATCAAAGAACAACCAGGAGAAAAATGTGCGGTGGGCAAAAGACTATGAACTATAGATAGCCGCATAGCCGCACCTGCGCTTGACGCAGGTGCTCTGATATGCTATTCTGTTCGCACATTAGTACCGGGCTGCTAGCTCAATGGCAGAGCAGGCGCCTCTTAAGCGCAAGGTTCAGGGTTCGAGCCCCTGGCAGCCCACTTCTTTTTCCTCATTCTCCCACCGCAAGGTACTCTTTTCTCATCTCCCTACCAGGGCTTGTGAATGATTGCTGGCAAGGACGGATCTGATGCGGTCGCCTTTCGGAACTCCTCAACGTAAAAAAATGGCGGACACCCGATACCAAAAATCCCATTTCTATCCACTGCCAGCCCGGAGAAGCGCGGGCTCAGTGACCACCAGGCTACAGGTACCGGCATCGAGGGTGGCTTGCACACCGAGCGGAAGCGTGGCGTTGTGGGTGCCGTGGCCGAATGGGAGCTTGTAAATCACCGGCACACCCAGGGATGCCAAACGCTCCTCCAGCATCTCTTCGAGCGTCTTCGTGTGCGGCCAGGGCGCGCCGCCTTCCTCACTCTTCCACTCGCAGCCTTCAAGATCACCCACCACTACACCACGCACTCGTTCGAATTTTCCTGCCTGGCTGAGTTGCAAGAGCGCACGATCAATCCCGTGGGGACTGCTGCCTACCTCCTCGAAGACGAAGATGGCATCGTCCAGGGTGAACTCCCAGGGCGTTCCCATCGTGTGCTGGAGGTCGGATAGGCAGCCACCCACCAATCGACCGCCGGCTCTTCCAGGAGCCAGGGCGCGCACAAAGGGATCGTCTGGGTCGCGTGGGAACGGACCCGTTGTCTCCCCACTGAGCACCTGCAGGAGCCGCTGGCCGGTGAACTCGGACATCGTGGGGTCACCGACCGAAGTGAGCGAAGGGCCGTAGAATGTTGCCAGGTCCGTAAAACGCAGGAGCGCGGTATGCAGCGCCGTGCTATCCGAGAACCCGATGAATGGCTTGGGATGGGCGGCAATGACCTGGAAATCGAGGTGAGGAATAACTTGCGCCGACCCGTAGCCACCGCGCAGGCATTGGATGGCATCGACGCTCGAGTCGGAGAACATCGCCATCAGATCCCTCGCGCGCAGTTCGGGACTGCCCGCAGTCCAGTCGGTGCACGCGAGGGCTCCCTCGGCCAACTTGACGCGATAGTCATGAGCTTCCCACCAGGCGATGCCCCGCAGCACGTCCGAATAGGTATCGTAGGGGCTGGCTGGACTGACAATGCCTATCGTCCCTCCTGTTGGAAGAGCGTTCGCAAGTAATATATTCATGAGATTCTCCTTGATAGGTTATCGATATGTTCTTGATCGGAGTCAGAAAGGGCAGAGAGACAGCATCGACATCATTCTACCTCGAAGACGCTAGCCTCCGCATTTTTTGTAGATGGTTTTTTGCTTAGCTCATAAGTACCCCTCCCTTGATTTTTGCAATCCAGGAGGTTATAATATATAAATGAAGATTTATGAAAGATTTGTTTATGAAACAGAGGTGTACGGTGCCAGATGAACGAATGGCGTGAACTCAAAACCATGATGAAGGCCCTGGCCGATACGGTTCGCCTGACCATCGTTTACTACCTGGTGCACCACGAAGAGATTACTGTCACCGCTCTGACAGACTTATTGGGAATCAGCCAGCCCCTCGTCTCGTGGCACCTGCGCAAACTGCGGCGGGCCGATTTGATTACTACGCGCCGCGTGGGTCGCCAGGTCTACTGTTCGTTGAATACAAGCCGCTTTGAACTGTGTATTCAACACCTGCAGCACCTGGTAGACCCAGCGAGCAGCGTGGAAACCCTGCCCGCTGGCGCTGCTTTGATTGCAGCAGAAATGAGCTTAGAGGATTAGGCATGGTTGCTTAGGAATCACTTAGACAGATAGAAAGAAGTGTATTGTAGAAGTAGATGATTACACGTAAACCCGGTCAAGCCATTAGCATGCCCCAGAATGCGAGTGTGGGAACTGCCATGCTGGATAAACACAGGCAGATGACTCAACGGCAGGCATTTCACTCAGGAAAGTGGGGTAGAGCTGATTTACACATGCACAGCACGTACAGCGATGGTATTGGTAGCATAGAGCAGATCCTGCACTATGTCGAGCATAATACCGACCTGGATGTGATTGCACTCACCGATCATGACATAGTGAAGGGGGCCTTGCGGGCTCGCGATCTCTGGATGAAGAATAACTATCGCTTTGATTTTATCGTAGGTGAAGAAGTAAGCACCAGGGAAGGCCATATGCTGGCTCTCTTCATTGAAAAGCATGTTCCACCGGATTTGAGTCTGGAGCGCAGTATTGACCTTGTGCACGAGCAAGGAGGGCTAGCCATAGTTGCACACCCGCTCAATCCTCTCTTCCGTCACAGTTGCCAGCGCGAAGCATTGGACCGTATCTTCGCTGCCAGTGATGTCTGGCTTGATGGCATTGAGACGTGGAACGCCAGTTTTTGTGGCATCTATGCCAATCGCTTAGCGATGAAAACCAATCGAGAAGTATACGGTTGGTCTGAGCTGGGGAACAGTGATGCCCATACGTTGAGCGCTATTGGGCGCGGCTGCACCTGGTTTGAGGGAACGACTGCGCAGGATGTACGCGCTACGATTGAGTCTGGCCTGAGCGCACCGGGTGGGAAACTATGGCGCGTCAACGATTACCTGCGCCTGGCGAGTTATCACATTAACAAGCGACGGCAAGAACTCCGGCAGTGGGTGGCTTAATAAAAAGAGCTAGTCCAAATGGCGGTAAGTATGATACAATAGAGTTATGATTAGCAGACACATACAGCAACGTGTTCGGCAGTTGGTTACATCAATTATGCGACCGTTGGCCGGACTAGGGATCACTCCAAATACTTTGACCGTATTGGGGCTGCTGCTCAGTATATTAACAGCCTTTATTATTGCTCAGGGATGGTTGTTTGCTGGTGGCTTGCTGGTGTTGTTTGCTGGAATCTTTGACATGTTTGATGGAGCGATGGCCCGTGCGCGCAATGCTGCCACGACTTTTGGCGCATTCTTCGACTCGATGCTCGACCGCTACTCAGAAAGCATTATCCTGTTCGGGTTGCTCTTCTATGCATTACGAGAACCAGGTCTGCAAGATCGTTTCTGGCCCTTTGGGAATGAGCAACCCTGGTTGATTGTGCTCATCTACAGTGCTGTGGTCGGCTCATTAATGGTTAGCTATGCAAAGGCGCGTGCCGAGGGGTTGGGCTTAGAGTGTAAAACCGGGCTACTGGCTCGTCCTGAACGTGTCGTCATACTGGCTATTGGGCTTTTGACTGGCGCTGTTATCTGGGCACTGGTTGTGCTGGCGATTTTTTCGAATGTGACAACCGTGGAGCGCATCGTCCATATCTGGCGAGTCACTCATGTGACCATGAGCAAGGCAACAAGCTTCTCATCTGAGATTGAAATTGAGAAGGGTAACAGCGTGATTCACCAGCAAGCGCCAATAGCGACGAGCGAAGGTAAAGGGCCTTCTGTACCCACCAGCGTTCCGCCGTTTAGCGGTGGTGTACAACAAGAGTGAAGAAAACGGCATAGGTTAGACTGGACCGGGTAGTACATAAAAGCCTGTCCGAGAATAAAGTAGAGGCGGATCAGTGATTCCGCCCATTCGCACAACGCGGATTGGTGAGAGAGACGGTGTAGGGATGTCTAAGAATCGACCACATCTCATCTTTTGTCCTCTCCCGAACACCCGTTGTATCAGCGCGAGACGATTGGCACAAATACAGAGTGCTCCTGAGCGGCTTGCAATCGAATATTCTCAATGGCTATAGCCCGCGCTCCGGTCCATTACTGGTGAGACTGGAGATCTTAGTGACAACACAAAATGAGAATAGCGACGTCAATGTGACCGTCGTTGAGCAATCGTCTGCCTCCGAAACCCCTATAACTTCTGGTGACGCAGAAGTTGCACCACCTGCTCAGGAGGCACAAGCAACAGAAACGCAGGTAGTAGAAGAGCAGTTTGAACAAGAGGCTGTACGTCCTTTCGCCGATTTCATCGAGGAATTTCGTCAAACCGAGGTTCAATTTGGGTCTCTACTACAGGATGCGCAAGCAGAACCATTTCCCTCGTTGATTCTTGGGGAAGAGCAGGGCGGAAGTCAATTTGCTAGTGGTTGGGAGAATACGCCTTTCGGAGAGAGTACGCTCCTGGAAGGGATGCCATTCGCTGGTGAAAGAGTGGATCCTGCTGCGACGCAGTTTGTGGAAGGTACTGGCGTTGTAGTTGAAGCAATCCCGGAACCTTCTGTACCGGCAGAGCCGCTCCCTACTACGAAGGAGCAGCAGCCGTCCACGTCCGAGACCAAAGCCGCGGCCACGGCGGAGCGTCCTGTTTCGCCACTTTTACGACCTGCATCGCGCATCCGTACGCCGCGTCATGGACATGCCCGGCAGCGCGAGGAGGCCGCGCCTCAGAAAGAAAATGTAGTCTCCGCACAGCCCTCTGCTGCACCAGTTCCCTCTCCTGTAGAGGATACAGTTCAGGCAGTAGCTGCTCCAATGGAACCGGCTGCGGTGGAAGCGACTTCCGTGGAAGAGTCGCCACGCCCGGCGCGTCGCTATCGATTTGATGGACGAATGCCGGCGGCTTCAGGCGTTCCTGCTGCGCCCATTCAGGCGCGTGCAGAAGAGAGCAAGGATAATGGGCAAGTGGACGTGCAGCCTGCACAGCAACTGCAACAATCCACAAGCGCGGCCCAGCTAACTGAACAGCTCGCGCCAAAACAAGCGGGTGCCCATGAGCTGGTGGCAACGACCGGAGTTGAGGTCGCGAAGGGGTCGTCCTCTAAGAATGACCGGCGCCGTCATGGGCAAGAACGACACGGCGAGAAAATGCAAACTGCCCCTGCCGTTCCCGCCCCTGCCGAATCTACTGCTGAAGTGACTGCGCCAGTAGCCGAAAACGGCGAGCTAGGAGTCACGGAGGTTGCGCCCGAAGACCTGCCACCTTTGGAATATGCCGAATTGCAAGCCGCCAGTTCGCGGCGGCGCCGACGCCGCCGCTCGGGCAGTTCAGGTCCGGCGACGGCAGCTCTGAATATCAATACTCCTGCCGCCGCGAAACCGGCAACTCCGGACGTGCCTTCGGGGATACCAACACCTGCAGCGCCATCCCCCGTCAATGTGCCGCGCAATCTCACGGTACCCGGTGCGTCAACGCCATCAGCAGGCCAGTACAGTATTGTTTCTGGCTATACGGTGAGCCAGATGAATCATGGCAACGAGGGGGAAGGGCCATTTATGGGACCTGAGCCTTCTCCTGCTCGTGGCGGCAGCTTGTCGCGCAACGTAAGGCCAATGCGTAACGAAGTGCAGCGTATGCCTGCCTCCCCTGGTCGCCCGAACGAGGGGGGGGCATCTGCTACTTCGATCAGCCATCTTGCTCATGTAGTTGCGCAGGCCATCCAGGGGCAGACCGATCGCATGGTGGCTGAGCTAAGGCGTGCCAATCAAATTCCAACCAATATATCGGTTGCGCTCCCACCGCTGCCTTCGACTGAAAGAGTTGGCGTCTTCGTGGATGTAGCCAACCTGCTCTACTCAGCCCGTACCTTGCGTATGACGGTTGATTTTGGCAAGCTGCTGGACTTCTTGCGCGGCAATCGCCGCCTTGTGAGAGCCCATGCTTATTGCCCCACCAGCCCGCAGCCTGGTGACGAGCAGATGTTCTTGCAAGCCGTGAAGGGCCTGGGGTATCGCATCACGACCAAGGACTACAAGACGTTCTCAAGTGGGGCGAAAAAGGCAGACCTGGACCTGGATTTATGCATGGATGTGGTGCGCCTCGTGGATGGCAAGGCTGTTGATTGTGTCGTCCTGGTCAGCGGCGACAGCGATTTTATGCCTATGCTCGACTACTGCTCTGATCATGGTGTGCGCGTCGAGGTGGCAGCGTTCGATGAGTCAATGTCCGCTACCCTGCGCCAGAGTTGTGACCTTTTCATCAATCTCTCCATGCTCGATGAGATTCGAGCGTAATTGTAGGGATACGAGTTATCGCGCCCTGGTGTGGCAGGCATCCGAATGAAGATGCACTTCCACTATAGGGCGCGATTCATTTGGGGGCAACGTTGCTCAGTGTTTTGTCCGTGAATATCCGCAGCGCGTGAGAAATAACCCCTTCACAACGTATAATTCCATAGCAGGTATCCCTGTAATTTCATTTGTTCCATTGATTGGAATAGCGTTCCTGGCCGTGTTTTTCATGATATACTAGGACGCGAGAAATGTCCTTCGCCCCTGCATAATCCTGTACTTATTTTGGGTGAAACCGGCGTTTGTCTCGATGTGTTTGGCTTTCAT
>WNEZ01002451.1_pt1 | contig 15907 bp, 12 predicted proteins | sample 5400521 | NCBI WGS metagenome assembly WNEZ01 (sample SAMN13153339, study PRJNA577476) | soil metagenome | isolation source: 120 cm saprolite under Douglas fir tree site 2 hole 1 replicate 1 | place: USA:California | collected 2015-04-18
TCGCGGGATGGCACGCCGTAGAACTGGGCGAACATCCAGAGCTGCTCGCGCACCGTCAGTATGCCGTATCCTGACTGTTCGCCTCCGCTGACCATCGCAATGCGCTGGCGAATTGGCAGCACGTTGCGTGTAACATCCATACCGTTGACGAGGGCTTTTCCACTGGTGGGGGCCAGCAGCGTCGTCAAGATTTTGATCAGTGTGGTTTTACCCGCACCGTTGCGCCCAAGCAGGCCAAAGAGCTCACCACGCTCAATGGTCAGGCTGACGCCGTCGAGCGCCGTGATACTCATTTTGCGCGTGATCGCGGCGGCGGCTCCTCTATGATTACTACTGCGCGTGTTGTACACCCGGCGCAAGTCAATTGCCTGGATGGCGGGAACTTGTATGATTGACATAGGGTTTGGCTCTCCGTGTAGGGAAGTTTCTTGTAAGTACTTCCCTGATACATTGAAGTATAACATACATATACTAGAAAAGCAAGCCATCATTATTTTAATTATAATAAATTAATAGTCGATAACCTGCTTCGCCTTGACAAGCCATCGACCGATCAGTTCTATTAATGTCAAATAGACGCTCATTGTTTTAGCGCAAGTGGCCGGAGCTTTTCAAAAGTTGAGAGAAGTGAGGAGACGAAGGCTATCAAATACTATCCATATCACGGTATAATGTTCGTGTTATGTGGTTTGCCGCAAATAGAGATGAGTATACTGTTTAAAGGATACAATAATTTGGAAAGAGATACGTTGCCTGGCATGGAAGAGACCGAAGCGCAGAAGGACATAACGAGCGATAGGCACGATGGGGTGCAAACGGCTGAGGCCAGGGAGCATCATTATGATGCCAGCAAGTATGACCGGCCATCGGTAACTGTGGATGTGGTGATATTGAGCCTGCGACAGAGAGATCTGCAGGTTTTGCTGGTCAAGCGCCGTTCATGGCCTTATGAGGGGATGTGGGCCATTCCGGGCGGCTTCGTGAATATGGACGAGTCGCTGGAGACAGCGGCCAAGCGAGAACTCCAGGAAGAGACAGGCGTGCAGGATGTGTACCTTGAGCAGCTGTATACCTTTGGTGACCCGGGGCGTGATCCGCGCACGCGTGTGATTACAGTGGTGTACTTCGCCTTGCTCGACTCTGAGCGTTTGCAGGTGCGGGCAGCGAGTGACGCGGGCGATGTGGGATGGTTCTCTGTCTATAGCCTGCCTCCGCTGGCATTTGACCATGAGAAAATACTGCAATATGCGCTGAATCGTTTGCGCGGCAAGCTAGAATATACGACGATTGCATTTAGCCTGCTGCCCGAGCAGTTTACACTGCGCGAGTTGCAACGTGTCTACGAAATTATCCTGCATAGAAAATTGGACAAGCGCAATTTCCGCAAGAAGATTTTAGCGACAGGCATCCTTGAGGATACGGGTGCCAAGAAAATGGAGGGCACCCATCGTCCCGCGCGCCTGTATCGTTTTAATCCTGCCGCGGAAGATAAACTTTAGTGCGTAGCGTGCATTTGACCGGCCTTGCAATGGGAGGTGAAAGATGGCAACTTCAACGATTCCCACAAATTTTGTGGAGCAGTCAAGAGATTTTCTCTCCACGCTGGTTGAGTGGGAGCGTAGTCTGCCCAGTATCGCGTGGAGTGATTTGCGCGAAGATGCGCAACAGGGGCGAGTTGCGCTCCTCAGTGTGGATATGATTAACGGCTTTTGTTATGAGGGTATGTTATCCAGCCTGCGTGTGCAGGGCATCATACCTGCCGTGGTTGCCGCATTTGAGGGGGCTTATGCTATAGGTGTGCGTGAATTTGTGCTGCCGCAGGATTGCCATACGCCTGACTCTGTGGAGTTTGCCGATTTTCCGCCGCACTGCCAGGCTGGTACGAGCGAAGCAGACACAATTCCTGAACTGGCGAGCCTGCCGTTCGCCAATCTCTACCAGCTTTTCCCCAAGAACTCGATTAATGCGTTTTACGGCACGCACCTGGGTGAATGGCTGGATGCTCACCGCAATCTGAGCGCGGTAGCGGTTGTGGGCAATTGCACCGATCTCTGTGTCCACCAGATAGCCATGCACCTGAAGCTTTATGCCAATGCCTATAATTTGAAGATGCGTGTGATTGTGCCGGAAAATGCAGTGCAGACCTATGATATGTCGATTGAGACGGCCAATGCCCTGGGTGCGTTACCCCATGACGGCGATTTCCTACACCTGGTTTTCCTCTACCATATGCGCCTGAATGGTGTCGAGGTGGTGCGCGAGATCGTCTAAAGAATTGCGAAAAGAATGCTAAGGCAAGGTTCACTTGTGAGGAAGAGTCCTTAACAGGTTGAACAGTCACCCCGTGTCACCCCTTCGCTGCGCTCAAGGGCAGGCTCTGAGCCCATGCGCTTCGCTCAGGGGAAACTCCGCGAAGGGTCTGTCGCGAGCGGCAGCGAGATCCTTCGCTGCGCTCAGGATGACAGGGCTGGACCTTGCTGGTGGTGAGGAACTGTCCAGTGCATTTGAACCCTGCCTAATGAAGAAAGAAAGGCTATTATTATGAAGAACTTGCAGTTGTACATAGGTGCCATCGTGTTGGGCGTGCTTGCGCTTATCGTTGGCGTGTTCTACCTGGTCAATATCCTCCTCGGCTATCATCCCACCCGTGCCTATGTTGCCATCGCCGTGGGAGCTATCTTATTAATCATTGGCATCGCGGGGATGGTTGTCAGCAGACCCAAAGGTCCGGCATAATCGTCGCTCGCATAGGGGCCTGGAGGCATAAGAAAGATGTTATAGCTTCTGCATAACAGATTTTTCTGTCATGGGTAAAGTAAATGTGAACGTCGATCCTTCGCCTGCCACTCCACTGCTTTCTACGCCAATTGTGCCTCCCATGGCCTCCACAAGTTGTTTTGTGATATAAAGCCCCAGGCCACTGCCTCGGGTGATACCGTTCATGTCGCGTTCCAGGCGTACGAATTTGTCGAAGACGGCTTCTTGCTTGTCAGATGGTATGCCTGATCCGCGATCAATCATGTTTATGCGCACCATAGCTTGTTCTTGCTCAACTTTAGCAGTAAGACAAACAGGTGTTTTGTTGGGAGAGTAACGCAACGCATTGGCGACCAGATTGCGTAATACTTGCTTTAGGCGTGTCTCATCAGCCCAAACTGTAATTTCCGGTCCTATATCTATGGTTGCCTGTCGCTCCTGCTGGAGAATCAGTGGTTCAAAAAGTTCGACGATGGCCATACAGGTTTCTTTTAACGGAATAGTGCACCAGGCTAGCGTCGCAACATCAAATTTGATACGGCTGGCATCCATGATGTTGGCCTGGAGCAAAACTAGCTCGTCACAGGCACGCTGGGCTTTTGTCAAGAAAGACCGCCGCATCTCAGGAGGAGCATTGTCCATTTCAGCGAGCAGATCGAGGTAGCCCTGTACAATCGTGAGTGGAGTGCGTAATTCATGGCTGGCCGTGGTAAGAAAAGCGTCTTTAAGCTGATCGACTTGATTGAGCTTCTCGTAGGCAATGGTCAATTCATTGTACAGGCGGGCATTCTCGCGAGCAATAGCCGTTTGTTCGTTCAGACTGCTTAATAGTCGTGGATACGCCGAGCCGATCAAGCCAATGCCAAGTAAAACGATAGTGCTCAGGCCAACAGATTGCAGCCAGTTTTGATTTGAGATGAGATGTTGATCCCAGGAATAACTGAGGGTTGTCCATATTCCTAACAGGCTGGCCGCTCCTCCCACCGTGCAGCAGAGATAGAGCAGCCATGCAGGTGCAACGAGTTCTCCGGTCCTTTTTGCGAGAAAAGTGCGAAAGCGGACCAGCAGGATAGGCAAATCAAGAAAAAGGAAGATCATGGAAAGACACCAGATCACGGCTATTGCTGCCTGGGAAACATCATAGACCCTGGTGGAGAAGTTCGTGTCTACGTGGTAAAAAACAGGTGCGACGAAGTAGGTAAAGATAGCCAGCGCGAGTACGATCAGCGTCTGTAGAGCGATCACGAGATAGGGAGCCTTGTGCCGGTTAACTTTGGCGAGTGTGGGTGGCATGCGATGATCTAATGCGGAGACGAACAAGATGCGTGCAAACGTAACATTGTAGGCGACGGCAACAATGATAAAAAAGCCGGTAAAGATGATACCCAGCACGACACCCGTGGGCACGCCAAAAACCCTGCCCGCGGCTGTAAGGGTAGAGTATCCTTCAGCGGCGGCGGCTGGCGGCTCGACCGCCATGACTCCAAATGTCCCCAGGAGATAGGCCAGCAGAACCAGTAGTGGTCCCCAGCGTAAAAAAAGCGAGGCCGCGTTGCGCGACCCCGTCTCGGCAGACATATGCAGGGGAACTTCGACGCCCAGTAGAGCCAGCACAATCACGCCGTACAGCACAATGCTTTGCCCGCCCAAACCAAGCGTACTGGTGGTAAGTGAGCGTGGTGGTGCGTGGCCGCTGAGTAGCCAGGTGATCCCTGCCAGGCCTACGACGAAAATGCTCAGGCCATAGAGGAGTACTACCACTTTTACGATCTTCATGATGAGTTTGAGGGGCAGCGTACAGAGCCAGCCGGTGAATAAGAGGATGGCGATGACCACAATTCCCTGCTGCCAGGCTGCTGCAAGCCAGTTTGCGTTGGCGCCACCAGTGAGCACTCCAATACCTTCTACCAGTGTCAGGATGCTGGCGGTAGCAGACAGGAGCACGAGAACGCCAGGAAACCAGGCGCAGAAGGCAGCAAAGAAACCAAAAAGCGGCCCCAGCGCACGGTGGGTCCAGACGTAAATGGAGCCGTCAACGGGCATGAAACGATTGAGCTGTCCTGCGACAATCGCTCCCGGTATCAGAAACGTGAGCGCGCCGATGACCCAATAGAGATAGGTGGCAGCCCCTGCTCCCTGCGTCGCCTGTACAATAGAGGCGTTGGGGATGAAGAGGACAATTGCAATGAATAGCACCAGCAGGTCTACGCGTGAAAGTATACGAGGGAAAAATTCATTGATGCGCTGCTCAGAGCGTAATGGCTCACCCATCGCGCTTTGCAGGACAGTTGGCGTATAGTGTCCCTCCATCTTATTCATTGACTGCCTCATCTTCCCAGGATGCAAAAAACTCGTGGGGAAACACCTCGTATGAATAGTATAGCAGGTAAAGAGAACGAGGTAAATATTTACCCTATTGGGCTACCTGGTAATGCCCTTGCTAGGAGTATTCATTGCTGCTGCCTATCCATCAAATGCGCGTCAGAGCTATTCCGCAATCTGCAAGAGCTCGGGCAAGTCACGCAGTGAATGTACCAGTAAGCAATCAACGTGGCGCTCTTCCAGGCTCCCGTGGCGATCAAGCAAGACGGGCGTGATCCCGGCGGCCCGCGCACCCAGGACGTCATGGATATACGAATCACCGATGTGGATGGTATAGTCGGCGATACTGTTGGCTCGCTGCAGTGCCAATTCATAGAGCGCCGGTGAGGGTTTGGCATGACGGGTGATTGCCGAGACCAGCAGGCAATCGAAGTAGCGGGTGAGGTGCAGGCGGCGCAGGATAGGTCCCAGGGCAATGCCCCAATCGGAGATGACCCCCAGCGTGTAATTGTGGGCCTTGAGCGTTTCCAGCACCGGTACAACGTCGGGGTAGAGTTGCCAGCTTGTGGGTTTATCAAATTCCTCATTGATGAGCCGGGCGAGCTGGTAGAGGCGTGGTTCGTCGCGTTCCTCGATGAAAGGGCGAAGCAGGTTCATATAGTAGTCGATCCAGAACTCGTTAATGGCCTGTTCGCTGGCCCAGGTATGGCGGTTGAGACGAGACTGGCGAAAGTAGTAGTCCTCGGCATCATCCATGCGCTTTCGGACTTCGTCGATGTGGATGTGCAGGCCAAGCCGCTGGCAGACCCGCTGGCAGATTTCAGGGCTGGATGGGTTAGGATGTAAGAGCGTGAATCCTGCATCAAAAAACACAGTACGGATTGACTGGGGTTGCTCGAGCGGCATATTTTAGCGTGTCCTTATTTTTCACAACTGAGTAAAGAATTCGGGATGTGGGCAGAGAAACCCACCGGGCGATGCTGGCACCTATCCGTCTCACCAACGCTGGTTCTTGCCCGTCTCGGCAACGCGACTGCGTCGCTACCGCTTCGCGGTCAGCCGAGACGAAAGGCACTGCGCAGCTACCGCTTCGCGGTTAGGTGAGACGCAAGGAGAAGCATCCCCGGCAGCCCTCGGGCTTCCTTGCCGCGCATCCCCTCCGCCCTGCCCTTATGCGACGGTTATGCTGAATAGACAGCGTCAGCGGCGGCAAGGGCGGCACCTGCTTTGGGTGTGAAGCCGCAGCGAGGCAATACGTGTTCCAATGCAGCAAGCACGGTATCGACGTTCTTACGACATGAATTATAACCCATCAAGCCGATACGAATCAGGCGACCTTTCAATGCGCCAAAGCCGCCGCCAATTTCGATGTTATATTCTTCTAGAAGCCCTTTGCGAATCGCCATCTCGTCTATGCCCTCGCGGAGGCTGACCGCAGTGAGCACGGGAAGCTCATAACCGGGTTGCGTGAGGATGTCCAGGCCCATTGCCTTGATGCCTGCTCTGAGGGCCTCACCATGCAGTTGATGGCGCGCCCAGCGTGTCTCTAGCCCTTCTTCCAGGGTGATGCGCAGGGCTTCGCGCATGGCATAGACCAGGTTACTGCACGCTGTATGATGATAGGCATGATCGCCGTTCCAGTAACGGTTTAGTTTTAGCAAGTCCAGGTAATAGCTCTGCACCAGTCTTTTGCGGTGCTGGATCACCTGTACCGCTCGTTCGTTGAGTGTGACCGGTGCCAGGCCGGGCAGCGCTCCAAGGCTCTTCTGGCTGCCTGCGTAGCAAGCGTCGATCCGCATCTCGTCGATATTCATGGGTACACCACCAAGCCCGCATACTGCGTCCACGACGAAAAGCGCTCCATGAGCATGGGTAATGCGCTCAAGTTCTTCTAGCGGTTGCCAGAGACCGGTTGAGGTTTCTGCAATAGCGGTAGCAAATATCCTGGCTTCGGGATGATCCCTGAAAGCTTGCTCGAGCACCTCTGGAGCCAGGGGTTTTCCAAGCTCGGTCTCCAGGTTGATCACCCTGGCTCCCGCGCGTTGTGAGATTTCGACAATCTGGCCGCTAAAGAAGCCCAGGCTCCCGGCGATGAGTGTGTCGCCCTCTTCAAGGAGGTTGCACAGCACTGCTTCTGCGCCGGAGAAGCCTGAGCCGGAGACGCAGAGCGTCATTTCATTTTTGGTCTGGAATACCCAGCGCAGCAACTGAGCAGTTTCTTCGAGGATGCCGAAAAATTCGGGGTCGATATGGCCGAGTTGGGGGGCCGAGGCGATACGTAGAATACGCGGGTCAACGTTGCAAGGACCAGGGCCGAGTAGTAGCCGGTAAGAGGGGTTGAGTTCGGGAAGAGTGTGCTCGTATGTTACACTTTTGCCCATCACTAATTGCGTCATGCGGTTGCCTTCCTTTCAGATAGGGGCGCAAACTCATACGCCCATCCAAAGAAAATCACCCTGGTCACAGTCTGGCGCGTGGTGTAGGATAGCTTTCCGGCCTGTTCAAACTTACACCTTTGCCTCTTCTGTTTCAAACAAGTGCTGTAACTTGTTAGCTTGATCGACTGTGATCAAGTTGTCGATAAATTCGTCGAGCTCACCATTGAGCACGCCTTGTAGATTGTGCCGTGATAAACCGATGCGGTGGTCGGTCACGCGGTCCTGTGGAAAATTATACGTGCGAATCTTCTCGCTCCGGTCCCCGGTCTGCACCTGTGAGCGTCGCTCTTTGCTTAGTTCTTCCTGCCTGCGGGCCTCTTCAAGATCCCACAGGCGAGATTTGAGGACGGAGAGCGCCTTGGATTTATTTTTTAGCTGCGACTTCTCATCCTGGATGGTAACGACCAGGCCCGTGGGTAGATGCGTGATGCGCACTGCCGAGTCGGTAGTATTCACACTCTGGCCACCGTGCCCGGTAGAGCGATAGACATCGACGCGAATATCGCTGTCTTTGATCTCGACAGTAATATCGTCATCGGCTTCTGGAAGAACGATTACCTTGGCTGTGGAGGTATGGATGCGCCCGTTGGCCTCGGTAACGGGAACGCGCTGGACGCGATGGGTACCGCCTTCGTATTTCAAGCGCCTATAAGCGCCCTTGCCTCGGACGAGAAACGTGATGTCTTTGATCCCCCCTTGCGCGGTTTCGTTGCTATTCAGGATTTCAACCTTCCAGTGCCGGTTATCAGCATAACGGCTGTACATGCGGAAGAGTTCTGCTGCAAAAAGCGCCGCTTCTTCGCCACCGGTTCCCGCCTGGATGGTGACAATAGCATTTTTCTCATCCATAATATCTTTGGGCAGCAAGGCAATCTTTAGCTCTTGCAGCAATTGCTCTTTGCGCGCTTTGAGGCGTTCCAGCTCTTCAAAGGCAAGTTCGCGTATTTCCAGATCGTCTCCTTCGTACATTTCCTGGGCTTCAGCGATTCGTTTGTCATTTTCGGCCAGTTCATAATATTTTTGCACAACCTCTTCGAGTTCGGCGCGTTCGCGGCCATAGCGTTGTAACAGCGACATGTCGGCCAGCACTTCTGGCTGTGCCATCAAGGTATTCAGTTCTTCGTAGCGTTGTGCAAGGCTAGCAAGTCTGTCCATTAAGTCCATGTGTGGATTCTCCCGGTATCTCCTCATCTTCCCGGCATAAGACTGTGGCTCTTACATAACATCGTATCATATAGTATGACACGCCGGAACGGATGAAATGGTGCAATTTATCGTAGGTATATAGGTTAATTTACCAGGGATGCCTGGCGAGGGTGCAGGTAGTCATAGCTACCCGGCGGCGAGCAGGTAGCGCTCAACAGTAGCACGGCGTGGATGCCGTAAAGAGAGAACGTATACAGTTGTGCTGGATAAGAGTGTTACCATATACTCATTATACCATGTTTGCTGTATGCATGTTTTCTTTCCTCTGCAGTTTTGTGGTCGGTGAATTATGTGCAGTTGTGTATCTTTCGGGAAATTGACAGACCCTGTCAATTTTGTGAACCATCTCCTATTTCAAAACAATGAAAAGGAGTATACTATTCTTCGCTGAACAGGTATGTTGGCGTTTAAGACGGGGTAATCACTACATTTGGAGGAGGGATTGCAATGCACTTCTGCTTTATCCTCGAGGAGAGATACGCTCAAAAACCCATGCCGATGGTAGTGGCGGACCAGTTGCAGCAGTGGGGACATGAGATTGATGTGTTACAGCCATACGCAGCCGTAACCAGCCTGACCGACCTTTCCCTGACAAAGTATGATGCCTATGTCCTGAAAACCGTATCGGATGGACCGGGCTTAACCATCCTGGAGGCGGCTGAAGCAGTAGGTATACCCACGATCAATAATTCACGCGCCATTCGCCTGATACGAGATAAGGCAGTAGCGGTGGCTTTTGCTCAAGCCTGTGGCCTGCCTGTGCCAACTACCTACTTTGTCGGCCATCCCCGCGCCTTAGTCAAAGTGCCGCATGAGCTGTATCCGGTGATTGTCAAGCCAAGCAATGGCACGTCGCTGCAGGATATCCACCTCGTTCATACACTCGAAGAGATGAAGCAAATTACTCTTGATGAGCATAGTTACTATCTGGCGATGCGCTATGTCGAGAATCCCGGCTATGACATCAAGCTGTATGTCACAGGCCAGGAGGTACACGCGATCGTCAAAAGTTCACCCCTGCATGGAATGGTGCGTGAAGAGGAGATAGCCGTGAGCCGTGATATGCTCAAGCTGGCACGCCGGGTAGGGCAGGTATTTGGCCTTGACCTGTATGGTGTGGATGTTCTGGAGACGCCACAGGGACTGATGCTTGTCGATATCAATGACTTTCCTAGCTTTTATGGCGTGCCGCGCAAAGTTGCCAGCGTCGCTGAATACATACTGCACGCGGCCTATCACTACCGCATACGCCGCGAAGGACAGAGACGTGCTGCGCGTCCGCAAATCCAGGCTCACAAGGCGCTGCGACGACAGGACAATAAGATTGTGCCTGCTGAACTCATCGCTTATAATCCCAATGTCAAACGGGCGCACAGCAATTGACTCTTCACTGTTATGAAACCTCGTTGGCTCCTTAAGCGTGCTATAAGTGAGGTTTGGCAATAGGCTCTCTAGCACTGGAAGTGAACGAGAGCTGGCATAAATCCAAGGGATGAGCATGCGCTTTGTAAGGGATGCCGTCCAAAAGTTGCAATGAAGTGAGGAGCAGATACTATGAGGATAAATGATGTGACACGATATAACGCTGATGATGTGAAGGATAGGGCCTTAAAAGCCGTGAAGTCCACCGTATCTAGCGTCCAGGACACCGCACAGTCGGGCTTAGCGAAGACCCAGGATGTTTTGCTCGTGGGGCTAGAAACGACGCAAGAACTGCTGAAAAGCCAGGGCAAGCGTGCTGCGAAGGCCCTGAAGAAGGCTCAAAAGCAGGCACGCAAGAACCTGAAGAACGTTCGGAAAAGCGTGCAGCCTGGCTTAGCTCAGACTCAGGATACCCTGCTCACAGGGTTGGGTACCGTACAGGTTGCTTTGGAAAAGAACGCCAGGCGCGCCAGTAAGGGTTTGAAAAATGCCCAGGAGAACTTGAGAGACACACGGGGCGCCCTGCAATCTCAGCTCAAGAGGCGTGCGCGCAGGCGTGCTCGTGCAAGAGCCATATTCCGGCTGGGTATACTCACAGGCGCTGTGCTTGTGCTGCTCTATGCCCCGTGGCCCGGCTCAGAGACGCGCCGCCAACTTGTTGCGTTCTGGCAGGGACTTTCCCCACGCCAGGATTAGCTTATATCTTATGAAGGCCTTTTCAAGTGTCCGAGGTCGTTTAGCACAAAGAGCACGCGGCGCTTCCCTGATACGCGGACAACCGTAATCGATGTATTGGCGGCGGGATAAAAGAAATCTTTTTCCAGCCCCAGCACCTCGGCTACATAGGCATTCACCACGCCGCCATGAGCAAAAGCCAGCACTCGCTGGCCGATATGGTTGCGTGCGATTTCATCCAGCGCCTCGACTACACGTCCACGGAACGACTTTGACGGTTCGCTATCCGGAATGGCATCCCAATGTCCCGCTTCACCAGCTAGACGCACGATATCCGCCTGGCGTTCCTGTAAGGCCCTGGATAGGGCCTCCAGGTCTTCACCATCGTGGGGCAGTGGGCGTAAGTTGCCCAGTTTGATCTCTTTCAAGTCCTCGATGACGGTGGGTTTCAAACCCAGGCGCTCAGCAAGAGGCACAGCCGTTTGCAAGCAGCGCCGCAGTGGACTGCTGTATAGTGCATCAAAGTTCAAGCTGCCGAGCCGCTCGGCCAGTGCCAGTGCCTGCTCGTGCCCAAGACGGCTGAGTGGCAGATCGTCATAAATACCGCTGGGAATAATTTCATCGGCTTCGGGAATGGCGTCAGCGTGCCGCACAATAAACAGCTCGGCGGCATGGCTGCGCTGGATCAAAAAAGGATCTTCCATCTACTTTGCCAACTGGCGAATCACTGCTCTGGCCAGTGAACGCTTGTGCACTTCATCCGGCCCATCAACCACGTGTAATGTCCGGCCGTGCGCCCACAGCGAAGCCAGTGGAAAATCATCGCTTAGTCCCGCAGCGCCGAAGACCTGCATAGCCCGGCTGACCACATTGGTAAGCGCTTCGGGCGCGGCAATCTTAATCATTGCGATCTCGTTCTGCGCGGCCTTCTTGCCGAGGTTGTCGATCATCCAGGCTGTTTTGAGCGTTAAGAGCCGCGCCTGCTCGATCTCCAGTTGCGATTGGGCGATCCATTCCTGGATAACGCCCTGCTCGGACAGCGGTTTGCCGAAAGCAACACGGGAGGTGGCGCGCTGGCACATCAACTCTAAAGCAAGCTGCGCCATGCCAATCGCACGCATGCAATGGTGGATGCGTCCCGGCCCCAGGCGAGCCTGGGCAATAGCAAAACCGCTGCCTTCCTCTCCCAGCAGATTGCTCGCGGGGACGCGCACGTTCTCGAAGAGCACCTCGCAGTGGCTTTCATTGTCTATATAGCCCATTACTGGCAGGTTGCGCACAACGGTCACGCCAGGCGTATTTTTCGGCACGAGTACCATGCTTTGCTGGCGGTACCTGTCTGGATTATTGGGATCGGTTTTGCCCATCACAATCAAGATTTTGCAGCGTTCGCGGGCAGCTCCTGAAGTCCACCACTTGCGACCGTTCAACACGTACTCGTCGCCCTCGCGCTTAATGGAGAGCTGAATGTTGGCAGCATCAGAACTGGCTACGTCCGGTTCGGTCATGGCAAAGGCTGAGCGTATCTCGCCGTTGAGCAAGGGGAGAAGCCACTGCCTTTTCTGTTCTGGCGTGCCGAACTGGGCTAAGATCTCCATATTGCCCGTGTCTGGCGCAGCGCAGTTAAACACCTCGGAGGCCCAACCAACACGGCCCATGATTTCGGCAAGGGGCGCGTATTCAAGGTTGGTCAGACCCGCGCCGTACTCATCATCGGGCAGGAAGAGGTTCCAGAGGCCCTCCGCCTTCGCCTTCGTCTTCAACTCGTCCACAATTTCAGCGTGATGGTGAGGATTGCCCGAGGCGGCGACCTGGTCCCGAAAAGTTTGCTCGTTGAGGTAGATAGAGCGATCCATGAAAGCGCTTACGCGCTTCCGTAGTTCGTTGACTTTCTCTGTGTAGGCAAAATCCATGAGTGTGTGCTCCTCTGCAAGCTAAAGTACGTCTTCCTTTTGACTATACCATATCTGCGAGAGGAGCGCCTTCTACTTGTGCCGTTATCCCTGTGGATACTGCGGCGGTTGAGGTTGCCCGTACTGCGGGTATTGCGGAGACGATGAAGATTGTTGCGGAGGCGGCTGGTATTGCGGACCGCGCGCCGCCATCTGTCTCAAATAGTTGAGTTCTCTGTAGATGGGCCATTCACCAAAAGCGAGTACGCATAGCATGACGATGTTGGCAATGGGTACAAACATGAGCAGGCCTAGCGCACCACTATAACCTGCTTTGGCGAAGATCCTCCAATAAACAATGATGGCAAAAATGAAGCCTACCAGGCCGACAAGACTGGAAACAAGGATGATAATTGCCAGTGTAGTAGTGTCCAGAACACTTGTACCTGGACCACCGGCATCTAGAGTAGCTAAGAACATATTCGTCTCCTTCCTGGAGTAAAACCTCGCCGTTTGATCGACACAGATGGCCAATCCCATCTAGGTTTCCATACTAACTCTACTATTATACTATGACGGCTTAACCACTGGTTTTTAACGACCGGATTGGTAGCAACTGGACTGTGTTAGGCTCTCCATCCGGGGGCAATCCCCTCTCCGTAAGGCCTTTATGGTCGCCCGTCGTCCCTCTCAAGGATGCAGATCCATATTATGAAATACGCTCGGTAAACTGGAATATCTCCCAAACCACCAGTGTTATCAACTATGAGAGTTAGCAATCTCGTATCTTGATTGCTAGACAAACGAATTGCTGTGTGCTATAATCTGGCAATCAAAAGGTGAGACTGCTAACGAGCAGAAACGAAACTGAACATTTACTGCTGAAATGCGAATACAAGGTTATATCCTCTGCGAAAGCCTTTCCCATATCCATTGCAGAGAGTAAAAGTTCACGATCGTACTTCCAAATAGTTAGGAGCATTCAATTACATGAAATGTGAACGATGTCAAAAGAATCCCGCTGGCGTGCGTATCGACGAGATTGTCAACGGCAAGCGTGTACAGCATTATCTGTGCCGGCAGTGCGTTGATGAGTTGATGAGCACGGCTATGAACCAGTCCGGCGGTTTGGATGGCCAGGGTAACCCTGACGGTGCTCCCTTCGGTTTCTTCTCAAATAACGCCAATGCTGCTTCCAGTGCTGGTGGTGTAAATACGGCTACCGCAGAGCAGCGGGCTAAAAATAGTAAAACACCCACATTGGATCAGTTCGGGCGTGATCTGACTGACGAAGCTGCCCAGGGAAAACTAGACCCGGCTGCAGGGCGCGAACGTGAACTTCGCCGGGTAATCACTGTGCTGGGACGTCGCCAAAAGAATAACCCTGTGCTGATTGGTGAGCCTGGGGTAGGTAAGACTGCTATTGTCGAGGGCCTGGCCCGTCGCATTAACGAGGGCAATGTCCCTGCTAGCCTGCGTGGCAAACGCGTCGTCTCTTTGAATATAGGCGGGACGGTTGCCGGGGCGATGTTCCGTGGACAGTTTGAGCAGCGTATCAAGTCCATCCTCGAGGAACTGCGGCAGGCCGATGATGTGATTCTCTTTATCGATGAATTGCACACGGTTGTTGGCGCGGGAGCTGCTGAAGGTGCGGTTGGCGCTGCCGATATGCTCAAGCCTGCACTGGCGCGTGGCGAACTGCGCTGTATCGGTGCTACCACGATGGACGAGTACCGCAAGCATATCGAGAAAGATACAGCCCTGGAGCGCCGCTTCCAACCTGTGATGGTCGATGAGCCAACGGCTGAAGAGGCTATCGAGATGCTGCGTATTGTGCGGGCTAATTATGAACTGCATCACGGCGTGAGTATTACTGATGAAGCTATAGAAGCGGCTGTTAAACTCTCTGATCGCTATATCAATGATCGTTTCCTGCCTGACAAGGCTATCGACGTGATGGACGAGGCTGCGTCGGCCCTGCGCTTAGAGGCGACCGAAAAGGGTATTATCAGCCCGACCTACATCTCCGACCTGGAGAAAGAACTGGCTGATATCCAGGCGAAGAAGGAAGCTGCCGCGAACTCTGAAGAGTACGAGCGGGCTGCGCGGTTGCGCCAGCAGGAACTGGTGGTACAGGGTAAGCTGGATAAAGCGCGTGCCGAGTCGGGTACTGCGATGACCTTGCTGGTCACTCCTGAGCTTGTCGCGCAAGTTGTTGAGAACTGGACGAGTGTGCCCGTTAGCCAGATGCTCGAGGGCGAGCGCCAGAATCTGCTGAACCTGGAAGGGGACCTGCGCAAGCATGTTGTTGGCCAGGACGAAGCTATCGGTGCCGTTGCTCGTGCAATTCGCCGCTCGCGTGCTGGATTAAAGGATCCCAAGCGCCCGATTGGTTCGTTCCTGTTCCTTGGCCCAACCGGTGTTGGTAAGACGGAACTGGCGAGAGCCCTGGCTGCTGAACTCTTTGGCGGCGAGGACAAATTGATCCGTCTTGACATGTCGGAGTACATGGAGCCGCATACGGTGTCACGCCTGTTTGGTAGCCCGCCCGGCTATGTTGGACATGACGAGGGCGGCCAGTTGACCGAACAGGTGCGCCGCCATCCGTACAGCGTGATCCTGCTGGACGAGGTCGAAAAGGCGCATCCGGAGGTCTTCAATGCCCTGTTGCAGATCATGGACGATGGCCGTTTGACCGATGGCCAGGGTCGCACGGTAGACTTCAAGAATACCGTGGTGATTATGACCAGTAACGCCGGCAGCGCGGATATGAAACGCGCGGTGCGCATTGGCTTCCTGCCGAACAAGGAAGACGAAGTACGCGATGAGCGCAACGAGATGATCCATTCGAAGGCGATGGAGGGGCTGAAGCGCATGTTCCGGCCCGAGTTCATCAACCGTATCGACCAGATCGTGGTCTTCCACGCGCTGGGCAGGGAGGAGCTCTACAAGATCGTTGACCTGTTGCTGGAACAGGTTCGCTTGCGCTTGAGCGAGCAGAAGATCGAGCTGGTGGTCAGCGACGAGGTACGAGGCCTGCTGCTGCGCGAGGGCTTCGACGAGGAGTATGGTGCACGGCCACTGCGCCGCACCATCCAGACCTATGTCGATGATGCCCTGGCTGATGCGCTGCTGAATGGCGTTATTACCCCTGGCCAGGTAGCATACCTGGTGCTGCAAGATGGCAAAGTTGCC
>WNEZ01002454.1_pt1 | contig 15900 bp, 15 predicted proteins | sample 5400521 | NCBI WGS metagenome assembly WNEZ01 (sample SAMN13153339, study PRJNA577476) | soil metagenome | isolation source: 120 cm saprolite under Douglas fir tree site 2 hole 1 replicate 1 | place: USA:California | collected 2015-04-18
GTGTCGCTGGAAGATCGAGCAAGATTACCAGCAACTGAAGGAGGAACTGGGATTGGATCATTACGAAGGGCGAAGCTGGATCGGCTGGCACCACCACACGACGCTGGTTATGTTGGCGCACGCATTTCTAACTCTGGAAGTGCTTCGCAGTAAAAAAAACTTCTGGTTGGACCCTGCCACGGACGCGTCGTGAGATTCAATACCTGCTCTTCACCTGGACAGGCTTCTGTGCCTACTGTGGGGCAAAAGCAAAGCGCCCACGTGGTCCCTAAATACTTAACGTAGTAATACTAGTGTGCTGTCCCGTAAATACGTTCACATAGTCGTTCGACTTTAACGAAGATCGAATCCGCTGTGGCAGTCCAGACGAACGGCTGCGCATGGCGGTTGGAATTCTGGACGTAGTGATCGATTTTCTCGACCAGTTCCTTCACGCGGCTAAACGTTCCCCGGCACCACTGTAACAACCACGCCCAAGCAAGTTCCACCTTCCTGAAGCAATCATTCAAAGGACCTATTCCGGAGTACAGAGGAGCGCTGTTCTGGATCCGGTATGGTAGCATTCGCCAAGCTGCCGGATACCCGATGAGCTCAGGAAAATCCTACTGGAAAACCATCCCTCGCAGATCAGTCGTCGGTTTCCTGCTGGGCGTCTTCTTCATTTTCAGCACCATGGGTTTTCTAAACGACATTATGGAGCTGGGACGCCAGCCCCTCCCCCGCTTTGTGCTCACCGTGCTGTTATCGGGCGCATTCGCTATGTTCTATGCCGGAACTGGATTTGCTCTCCGGCAAAGATTCTGGAAAGCGTTCGTGCCCGCCTTTGTACTGCAGTCTGTCGTGATGAATTGTCTTGGAAGGACATTTCCCGGTTTGCCGCAACCTACGCCCTTAGGTGCCTCCGAAATCGCCCATCTGCATAGTCGGCTAACCTTCGATGCAATTGCCGGAATGTGTGCCGTTGGACTGGGTTATGGATGCTTCGTTTACGTAACCATTACCGAAAGCCGCCGTTATGTCCGTCTCTATGCGGAGATAGTGCTTGCGGCCGAGATTCACCGCGCGCTGGTCCCCGCTATTGACGTGAAGATTGGCGATTTTGAGTTCTACGGGCGCTCGTTACCGAGTGGCGAGGTCGGTGGAGACCTCATCGATCTTGCGGGATCGGAAGAACATTGGGTCGCCTATGTGGCGGACGTATCGGGCCATGGAGTCGCGCCCGGAGTGGTGATGGGCATGGTTAAGAGCGCCGCCCGCATGCTGCTGAGTTCAGGAGATGACGCTGGGCATCTCCTTCCGCGGCTGAATGAAGTGCTGTTTCCGTTGAAGAAGCCGGATATGTTCATCACTTTCTGTTTTCTTGCCAAGGATGGAGACGTATTGAGGGTGGGGCTTGCAGGTCACCCGGCCATTCTGCACTTTTCGCCGGAGACCAACGCGGTAACGCGGTCGGAATGTCCAAACATACCCTTGGGCATTCTTCCTTCTGCGAATTTTGTCAGTTCTGAGATTCAGATGGAGGAGGGAGCGGTCTTTGCGCTCTATACAGATGGTTTGCTCGAGACAATGAATGCCGCGGGAGAAGAATTTGGGCTGAAGAGACTCCAAGTCGAACTGCAGAAACTTGGCAAGGAACCCTTGGATGTGATTTATCGGTCGCTTCAGGAGAGCGTTGCCCGACACGGGGCGCAATTTGACGATCAGTCCCTCTTGGTGATTCGCCAGCGTTCGCTGCAGAATAGGGGCGAACTGAAAGCAAGCATTGACGCCACGGGCTCGGACATCGTCGCCGACGCTTAGTTTAGGCTTGGGTTCCCACGGTGGCCAGGTCAGGCCGCAACTTCGAATGGAATCAAAGGACTTAACCCGCGGCTACATGGTGCGAGCCGGACCCCCGGCACCACCCACGCGTGTAAGTCTTCCCCGAAAAAGTCTATCTGGCCGTTGGCTTTGAAAGGCGCTTTCATTCTTGCGCGAACGATGGGGGCAAGAATTAAGCGGGATTTGGCTTTGTGGGTTCGGGCGGAGATTCCGTAGAGGGCGCCTGCTCGGTTTTGGGCGCGCTGATGCGCTGCTTGTCGTCCACGGAAAAGAGCATATAGCTGCTGAAGCTGTGGCGCCGATGAATGCGGCGGCCTTTCAGGTCGTAGAAGATTTCCGCCGTGGACGGAAGCCACATGTCCACGTTTTGCTTGTGGAAATGCACCGCGCTGTATTCAATAGCCGTGTGGTCTGCGAACAGACGAATCTCCGGCAGTGGCGCAACAAGGTCGGTTTCGAGGCGCACGATCTGGTACGAGTCCGCAGCGATCCAGGCGCGCCCTTTTAGCGCGACAGGGTAGGCTGGGCCGGATCCTCCAAACCGATAGGCGCGATCCCTAATTGGCTTATCGGGCCGCTGGCGGAAATGAACTTGCCACGCCAGCACGCCGTTCCAATGCGCCAACCCTTCGCACTGCATGTCGTAATTCACAGCGCTATAGGGATGAAAGATCAGCACGAGTGCTGGCAGCCCCAGCGTGGCCATTCCCCCCGGGAATCTATCATAGGAAAGGTCCCCGCCGCGGTATTCGTACACGGCAAACATGCCCGGGCGAACCTCCTGAATAGAGACCACATAATTGAACTTGCGTGTTTCCGATGGCGCAGGAAATCCCCAGGCGTTCACCGGTTCGTGGAAGAGAGACTCCGTCGCTGTGAAGCGATCCACGTTGCGGATGAGCTCCTGCACGCGCTTCCCGGCGTGCTGAATGACCTCGTCCAGCGCGCAGGGGACTCCGGGCCGGACAGGCGGCACTTTCTCGTCGATATCCGGGGGAAGCCAGCTGGGGAACAGGGGAAGCGTGACTAAAATCGGCGGAGTACCTGCCGCGGGAGTTACCGAAACCGCCGGAGCTGCAGGTACAGAAGAAAGGGGAATGGCGGAAATATCCCGGGGCGTGCGAAGAGAGGTCAACTGCTTTTGCGCGTCGGTGTCCGTGGGATGTTCAGCAAGATAAGATTCCAGAATTTGCACGGCACGGTCGGCCTTCCCTTGCGCCACGAGCGCCCTCGCCAGCAATGGACGAATTAGGGCAGCGCACTCCTTGCCGAGCGCTATGGCGCGTTCCGCCTGGCGAACTGCCTCTTCTGAAGATCCCACGCGCAAATCGGCATCGGCAAGTAACGCGTGTGCGCGCCACGAATTCGGCTCGATCTCCAAGGCTTTCTCGAGATGCGAAATTGCATCCGTGGGCTTGTTCTCCCGCAACAGCGCATCGCTCAGGGAAATCTGAGCGAGCAAATGCTGCGGGTAGAAGGTGATGGCCTTCTCCCAATAGGATCTTGCCTGCTGCCAGTCATTCACCTGCGATGAATAGACGCCGAAGCCAAAATTCACATTGGGATGAGACGGTGCCAAGCGATACGCCGCGTCCAGGTGCTTACGCGCCTCGGCTAGCTTCCCCACGCGCAGCGCTTCGAGTGCTTTCGCTAGCTCTTTCTGAGCTTTCGCAGCGAGTAAGGGAGGGTCAGGCACAACCGGAGTTGCTTCGCCACCCGGTGATTCTGGGCGTAGGCTTACGATAACTGATTGTCCACCACCGCCTACAATCTCCAACTCCTCGACTGCCTCCTCATAGCCGACTGCAATCGCTTGGACGGTGCATCGTCCTGGAGAAATATCATCGAAGGACGCCTGGCCACCCTGAGCCGTCATCTGCTGCCAATACTGGTTTGCCATCCGGGTTACAGTGACAAGCGCCTGACTGTTGATCGTCTCGCCGTTCAATTCCCGAACATACACAAGTAGGCGAGAGTGGACGATTTCCGATTGCACTGGCGGCCCCGCAGACGGATTCGCCGAGGGCGCTTGCGCCAGACCTAATAAAGGCAATAAGAGACAACCGGCGCCGACCAGAGTCATCACGCGGGACTTAAGAATATGAAATGCCATGTTTGACCCTACCGCGGAAGGATGCCTGGACTTCGGCAAGATCATACACCGGCGTCCGGAAAAAAAACGCCAGCACTTCCTGGGCGGGCAGCATCCCCGCTTCAGTGATAGGGAAGCCGCAGCGGGACGTTTCTCGCCCCTCGACCTTCTGACAACCGTTGCCGTAGGTCGAACCAAGTCTTTGAGTGCTACACTCGCGGTACGAGGTTCGCAATGGCGGATCCTGATCAGCCGAGGATTATCCGCTTTGGGTCGTTCGAAGTGGACAAGCGCACGGGTGAGCTGCGGAAAAATGGCAGCCGGGTGAAGCTGCAACAGCAACCCCTCCAAATTCTCCTGGTACTTCTTCAGAGCAGGGGCGACATCGTAACCCGTGAAGAATTGCGCCATCAGCTGTGGCCGAATGACACATTTGTGGACTTCGATCACAGTCTTAATGCTGCCGTCAAGCGCCTCAGGGAGGCTCTGGGCGAGTCCGCTGACAGTCCAGTGTTCATCGAGACATTGGCCAGGCGGGGATACCGTTTTGCAGTTCCGATCGATGGCGCCGAGAACCGAGCAGGAACCAGCATCATTGCACCTGAGAACGGCGGCAAGGGTCGAGCACACCGCTCGGCGCTCTTGGCCGTAGCGGTCGTGGCGCTGGCCGCGGCTCTTGTCTGGTTTGTGCGCATATCGGTGACGCGCTCTTCACCGTCCTCCAAACCAACCATCACGGAACGCAAACTGACGGCTAACTCCGCGGAAAACCCCGTCGAGGGCGCGGCCATTTCTCCCGACGGTATCTATCTCGCATACACAGACACCACCGGCCTGTACCTAAAGCTGATTCGGTCGGGGGAAACTCACGGGATAGCTGCGCCAGGCGGTTTCTCTGGCCACCTTGAAGGCTGGCTCCCCGACGGAGCGCACGTGTTGGTATCGCGCGCGGAACAGCCAGAGGGAACACTCGCCCTCTGGAATGTTCCGATTGTTGGAGGCGCTCCGCGGAAGATCGTCGACGACGGCTGGGGTGCATCGGTCTCACCCGATGGAGCGCGTATCGCTTTTCTCCGCGGCGCTCCGGATTTTCGCTTTCAGAGGTATGGCAAGGAATTATGGATTGCCCGCCTTGATGGGGGTGACGCCCGCGAGATCGCGCCGTCCACGCCAGACGAGATTTTCGCCGCGCCCGCCTGGTCTCGGGACGGGCGACACCTTGCATACGTCAGAGTCCGCCGGGGAAACTATTACTCGCATATGAATTCCGTTGAATTGAAGGACGTGCAGAGCTTGCAGTCGCGAGTTTTGCTTTCGAGTATGCGCGTCGCAGACGCGCTCTGTTGGCTTCCTGACGACCGTCTGGTTTACAGCCTCGCGGAAGAACTGAATCCGGCGGATTCCAACTTGTGGGTAGTGCAGGTTCGAGAGTCCTCGCAGAATTCCCCTAACCCTATTCGGCTGACCCGGGGACCCGGTTGGGTAACAAACATTAGTTCAACCGCGAACGGAAATACGTTGGAATTCCTAAGAAAAAGTTGGCAAAGCCACGTGCTCGTCGCGAGACTAGCTTCAGGTGGCAGGCAATTACTGGCGGAGCGACGATTGACGCTAGACGAGAACAATGACATACCGTTTTCCTGGACGCCGGACAGCAAGGCCGTCATCTTCACCTCGGATCGTAACGGCACGTTCGACGTGTTCACGCATGCTCTCGATCAGCCCCTCCCAGAACCGCTAGTCGCCGGTCCCGAGAATGAAATGATTCCCCGTTTAAATCCTGAAGGCACGGAAGTCCTGTACCAGTCAATCCCGGCATCGATAGACGCCCCTCCTTCGATTTTCGCTGTTCCGCTCTCGGGCGGCCCTCCGCGGCTTGTTTTGCGTGAGAAATACATTGGCAACCTACAATGCGCCCGGCTGCCGTCTCGACTGTGCGTCTACGGCGTTAATACATCGGGCAAACACTTGATCCGCAGATTCGACCCAAGCACAGGCGAAAGTTCGCAACTCGCTGAAATTCCCACACAGGGCATGCCGGTGAATTGGAGCTTGTCACCGGACGGGTCCCAGCTCGCTATCATTTTATACCGGCCGGACCAGGGGATTATTCACCTTCGCTCAACGTCCGATAATACAAACCGCGAACTGGTCGTGAAGGGCAGAGTTGGTCTCGTCACCGCGGACTGGGCGGCGGACGGAAACACTCTTTTCGTCACGACAATGGATAGCGAGCGCAAGACTGCGTTGTTCAATGTGAAGTTAGACGGCAGTAACTATTTGCTGTTGAAAGACGACCACGACTCTATTGAATGGGCCTTCCCTTCTCCGGACGGCAAGCTTTTGGCGATCAATAAGTTCACGGGAATCACGAATGTCTGGTCTCTGGCAAACTTCTGATTCGACAGGATGCGAGCATTGAAGACGCCTGAATGTGGTTCGTCAATCTAGCGAGACGCATCGGCTGGCGACTCCCTGCAGGGCTTGGCCCTCTTGCGACGCCTCGATTTGTCCGAGGATGAGGATAAAGGACGAATCCTTCTTCCGTCGCGTCCATTTCCACCCGTTCGCGCCATCGCTTCTCCTCCAAAGAAGTCTACTTTGCCATGAGCAAGATACACCGGTTCGCCGCCCTACCGTGGGTTCGAGTGTGAACGTGCCGAAGTGTTCTGCAAGCTCTGCACGCGCAAGGTCAACACTTTCGGGATGTGAGATTAACTCGCGTACCTAAGTTAAGCGTGAAACTGCAAAAGTTCGCAACTCGTCGAGCCTGGCCTGCAAGGAACCGGGGCCTGGTTCAAGCAATCTGTTTGTAACGGCTCGCAATTCCGTCTCGCGCTCGCCAATCGCGGCCATAAAGCTCTGGGATGCTTGCCCTTGGGCAATTGCGTCTACGAGTCGTTTTATCTCGCATTCAATCTGCTGCTTTCTGTGGCGCGTGCGCGCGAGTTCCGCGTTCAGTTCTTCATGCCCTTGCCGAAGCGCTTGTCCCATGCGAGCGACGGCGTAGTCGATCACTTCAATACGCAGGACGGAGAGTGACTCCGGCCCTAGAGTTCGTTTGTTTGAATTGAGACAGACCCGTCCCGTTCCAGCCGTCCTGCCATGTATTTTCTGCGCGCTATCTCTTCGATCTCGTGTTGGTGGGCGAGAAAGGCCTTCAGCTCGTTTTTCCTATCGCCGTCGAAGTGGTCGTCCAGGGCCTCCTCGCTGATCTCGCAGCGAATGCGCGTCTCTCCGTCTTGTCCCCAGAAGACGACGACTTCGCGATCAAAGACATATCTCGCATCGGGAGCCGGAAATGTAAGCTCTAGCCCTCGCCGCGCCCCGGGAGCAACGCGCTCTGGAAACAGACCCGGCATCCAGCGCGACGCGAGCGTCGCCGGAAACACCAGACGAAGCGGCGCGCGCGCGCCATCGGCGGTCAGGACACCGCGCTCGGTCAGCGCGGAGACAATGCGCCGTGCATGGCGGTCGGTCGCGCCCACCGCAGTCGCGGCGTCCGCGCGCGGCAATTCTCCACGGTAGAGGATGGCTTCTAGAATGTTGCCAGATTTCGCGGGCAGCGCGCCCAGCTTGATTTCTTCCTCCACCCACGAAAGGATGCGCGTGCGCAGCTTGTCGGGCTGCATCAGGCCCTCCATGAACGTCACCTGATCGATGCACATCGAGAGAAAGAAATTCGCGAAGCGCGCTAGCGCTTCCTCGCTCAGCATGCCGCGCCCGTCCAGATCATTGCGCCGCGGACTGTCGCAGTCGGCAAGATGGCTTTTGTATGCATCGACATTGCGCGCAAAGCCCCGCGCAACCGACCACACCGCGCCGGTATCCAGCGTCTCCAGCAGCATCACGTGGGACATGAGCCGTGCAACCCGGCCGTTGCCGTCGAGAAACGGATGAATCCAAGCGAGGCGATGATGCGCGGCTGCCGCTCCCAAAATCGCGTCCGTCCGGCTGAGATGGCTGTACACTTCCTCGAAACGTGCCAGAAAGCGTGGGATGGCGCCAGGGCTGACGGCAACATGCCCTCCCACTTTTACATCCCGTGGACGTAGTTCTCCCGGAACGACCTTCACGCGTTCTTTCGTCTCCGGATCTTGCACCCATAACAGGTCTTCAGGCAGGAGATCGCAGAAACGCCGGTGGATTTCGCGGATGCCGTTGCCTGTGAGCGCGCGGCCTTTCAGGCCGCCGCCGTCGATCCATTCTTGGACGGTGATGTGCGCCTTCGCTTCGAGCTGCAGGTCGCGCTTCCACGCGTCCTTGCTATAATCGTTCTTCAGGGCCCGTTCGATATCGACGGGGTGAGTGTCGTGCCCTTCAATGAGGTTGCTGTAGTAACAGTTCATCGCCCGCACGAGACCGGCGAGCGAAGTGAGCAGGCTTTCCGGCAGGCTGCGCCGAAAACCGGCCGTCCTTTGCGCCAACTCCAGCGCTAGATCGGTGAGCGCCGTCCGGTGACGGGAGCCTTCGCCAATCAGCAATGGCTCCATCAAGGTCGTGGATTCACCTCGGTCTCTTCTCGCTGAAGTGTCCGCCTTAATGTCCGGTGTAATGTCCGTTTTATTTTTCATTCCAATAACATGTATAACATGGACTTACTCGTTTCACAAGGACTGTAATGTCCGCACAAATGTCCGCTTCGCTGTCCGCTTTTGCACCCTATCTTCACCCTATAAAGCTATCTTCAGCCAATACCAGCTTTCTCAAGCACTTAGCAGAGATGTGCTCGGGACGACGCCGGGACGAGCTAATGCCGCCGCCCTCGCCAACCCAAGTGCCGGTCCGAAGCTCGTCGTCACGGTCCCCGTGCTTTTTCTTGGGTACAGGCTGAAACCGACGAATTGTAGCTTCTTCCAGAGACAAGATCTGTTAGGGGAGCGTTCTTTGTATGGCGCTCAAATGTGCTGTCTTCACGGTCTGCTAGGGTCACGAATGTTCCTTCTTCGTACAGCCGTTTTCCGGCGTCTGATTCCTACGGCCAACGTTCTACTCGACCGTGAAATTCGCCGACCGGCAAGCCGTGCTCTTTCCTGTCGAGTCGGTAGCCTGAACGTCCAACCGACACGACCCAATCGGCATTTTGCTGATATCCATTCCGCGTCCGATGGGAATGATTGAGCTTCCTGCCTTGATGTAAGGGGCCGCGCTTAGGGGTTGCGGAACGCTTTGTATTTCACCCGTTTTCAGATCGACGATTCGCATTTGAATTTGCACTGCCGCCGGAGATTGTCCCTCGTCGAGCAAGCGTTCGTAGACTTCGAAGTACGTGTACAACGTGCCGTCTTTTTTGAACTGAGTGTTGCCGCTCGGCTTGAATTCAACATCTTGGCTCACCAGCGGCTTATAATTTACCGATAGGGTTTGGCCTCAGGCCCCAGGTAATTTGGAAGGGTTCCGCGATGAGCTGGCCGCCACATCCGATATTTGCTTGCAGAAGGATACTTGGCTAATGGCAAGTTCATTCCCTCGTAACTGTTTATAGTTAGAGGAATTGCGCCGCGGTCAAACCTCGTTCCGTCTCCGAGAGCGATTCGTAGATCATATTCATCGACAGGCAGCAACTCGTCTCGACGTACTAATGTACCCTCTCTGCTTACCCCGCGCACTCGGGGAGGAATCTTGTATTTGATGAGGCGTTCTGTAGAGCTAACCACCCTCCATTGCTCGAAACCCCATTCCAAAAAGACAGCGCCGAAGTTGGCCAGTGTCCGTTTTTCTGCGGCGGCGAACTTTTCAAGCTCGGTCCGCGTTGCTTGGCTGACCCTCACGCTGACTTGGACTCTCCATTCGCGCACTGTCCAAACCTCTCAGTCTTCGACACGGAACGATTTGTCGAGCTTTCCGCAGCGGACATAATGAGCGACCGCTCTTGCCGCAGCCTTCTGGATGGCCGCATTGATGGCGCGGTTGATGGTCGGTGTGAAGTGCCGCCCGATCCACAGATTCGTCTCCGGAGTGCCCTTCGCGGCGATAATCGTGACCATGTAGGTGGTCTGCACGATGGTTTCTTCGATTGCCAGAGACGCCTTTCTCGGACGCTTTTTAGTTTTCATGTTCCAGAACTCCCGAGTTATTCCGAATCTCTTTCGTCTTGCGCGAAGACTCTTAACTGGCGGAAACTTCCGCCTTTCCAGTCGCTTAGGTCGGCTTCCTCAAGCAGTATGGAAGTGGTGATTCGCCAACAAAGTTCCGTCGTGTCGATAAAACGAACCCGAATATAGAGAATGCCTTCTTCGAATTTGTGATCGGCCCAATCCACAATCTTCCCGGATACGCCAGGGTATTGCCTGCCGCGCATCACTTCTTCGGGCGACAACTTCACGCCTGTTTTGCGTTTCGTCATGGCTCATTCTCCGTTGCGGGGGCTACCGTGACATCGCTCACGGCGGTTGCGGCCACTCTTGAGGCTTTGCTTGCTTTAGCATTGCGCTTCGGTGCTGTCTTTCGCTGCTTCCTCGTGGTCCTCTTCTTACGTTTTTCTGCTTGCTCTTCGTCGTGCCGTTGTTCATCGCCAGAGTCCCAATCGGCCAGAAAAGTCACACGCGGCGGCAACCCCTTTTTCTTCCGAGCCTCTTCCCGATGCTTGACTTCGAGATACACATCCTCGGGATCTTGCAAACGTTCTCGGGTGTCGTTCAGGAATTTGTACGCCCAGCGGGCGTCGTCTCCGACAATGCGTTCAAACTTATCGAAGAAGAACTCATTGGCTTCGACTTGCAGGACGACGGCCTCTGCGCGGGTATCCTGAACGAGTTCGCGGCACAGGAACGGGAATTTCTCCAACCGCCTAAGACCTTCGATAATCCGCTCGAACGCTTCGTTAAGCTCGTACATCTCTCGAAACACTTCTATTTTCATGACGCTTTGGCTCCCTTCTCGGCGGCTTCGACGCAGTGGCCTTGGGCTTCTGTTTGCGTTTCTTCCTTGCTTCCGCCCGTTTCGCCGCGAGGAGTTTCTCTTCTTCCTCGTAGGACCACGGCAAGATGATGACGCGCGGCGCAAGACCCTTTTTCTTGCGTTGCTCTTCGCGTTCCTCGACGTGTAGATAAATGTCGTCCGGGTCTTTAAGCCATTCTTCAAATCTTCGATGGATGCGGCCCCAATGGTCGGCACGCTCCATTTCGAAGTCGCTTGCCTGTTCGGTGACCTCATAACCGATCTGCGCACGCACATAGCGCAGTTCATTCGAGAGAGGAATCAGGATGTCCGAGCGTTGCCCGGGACAGGTCGTGAGTTGCTTGAGAAGGGTTACGCTTTCCTCGAAATGGCGTTCGAGCATGGCTAGGATTTCATAAGCCCTGTTTGTCATGTCTGGGCGCTTCCTTCCCCGCTCGGAGGAGATTGCGTTGAGTTGTCCGGTGCGGGCTGAGCAGATTGCTGCCAGGATGCCAAGGCTCTGATCCGGGCCAGGGCACGGTCATCGTCAAGTCTTGTCCAGGGCAGAATTACCGCGCGAGGCGGCAAACCCAGCTGCCGGCGAATGTCTTCCGCCGTTGCCACGCGCAAGTAGATGCGGTCAGGATTCGCTTCCTCCTCTTGCTGGCGGCGTTCCCGCTCGCATTCGAGTTGTTTCCGGATTTCCCGCTTCGACACTCTGTCGGTGAAATGGCAGTTTGCATTCGCGGCGACTTCCTGAAACCGCACCCGAATCTGTCGAACATACCCAGGCGGTTGAAGGTCGATTTTTTCGAGAGTATCGAGTGCGGCGAGAGCCTGTTCGAATCCATAGTTGAACTGGAACAAAACGGAATAGATTCGCGATTCCATAGATTCAATCTCCCCTCTGCAAAACTCCGAAGCGTTCAGGCGGGATCGCGCAAAGCGCGAATGCGACAAATGTCGGGACACACGGATAGCGTTATGGCCGTCGAACCAACCTGTCGGACACACGGTCAGCGGTGCCCGAACTAATCGGCTATTGAGCTACGGAGGGGATTCAGCAACTGGATCAGGAGGGATTCGAGCCGGAAACGACGGACGCGAGGCGAGTTGCGCCCAGAATGGGAAATGGATAAGTTCTCTTGCAGCCATCGTTGCCTCCCTGTGAGGTGATGGTGGTCAGGGGCGTCGTGCAGGTGACACTGCGCGGCGTCCCGCTACTTCAATTGGTCCGTTTCTTGCGCTTCTTACGACCGCCCTTGCCCCAATAATGCTCTGCTTTGTACTTCCTCGCCGCTTCTATGTCATTCTCAGACCAAACACGAACCCGCGTTCCGAGGACGTTTTGCACGGGAGGTGCCTCGATTCTTTTTTCCCGAATCCACCGATGAAAAGTCCCAGACGCAATCCCGAGCAATTTTGCCACCCGAATTGTGGTGTAGGTCTTCTCGGACATAGTGGTGTACTCCTACACCATTTGTCAAGTAAAAAGCGAAACCCGGAAGGGCGTGATTGTGCCGATCCGGGTCACTGGAAAGAGTATCTCAGAACGTGTACATCCGAAAGGCGACGGAATACTGACCCGCGAGGAATGGACATCCCTTGCAACCCTGAAACCATAGAAGGTACAATTGTGTACGCATAGGTACACAGGGGATCGCAATGGAAACCCTCAAGGTCGGGATTCGAGAATTTCGGGATAAGCTCGCTAGCTACCTCCTTGAAAGCGACGTGCCGGTGGCGATTACACGCCACGGGGATACGGTTGGCTACTACATTCCCGCGCGCCGTAAGCGCACGGACGCAGACCGGGCCGCGCTCAAGGAAGCGGCGTCTCGCCTACAAGCGCTGCTGGCTGCCGAAGGAATCTCAGAGGACGAAATCCTCAAGGACTTCAAGCAATGGCGTGGGAGCAAGCGTAAATGACACGGCGCAAGTGGGCTGGTGCTCGACGCGAATATTCTCTTGCATGCGGTCTTCGGGCAGCGGGTTCGCGAATTATTGTAAGCCTTCGAGGGTGAGCTTCTATAGCCCCGATGTGTGTTTTGATGACGCGCGAAAGTATATCCCCGATGTCTCAGCTCGCCGCAGGATCGATCCGCTTCCGGGACTGGCACTGAGTAGGCAGTGCTTGAATCAAGGCCTTTAATTGACCGAGGAACTGACCCGAATCGCAAAGCACTCATTCCATGCTGGGGTCGCGAAGAGGAGTGACGGTGTTGATTGGTTGTGTGGAGAGTAGCGCAATTTGGTGCTCAATCGTTTGTCGAACTGAGCTTGGCGGCGTGGACTTGGCGGACTCCTGGTAGGCGGCGATGGCCTGTTCGCGCTGGCCTTGGCGCAGATACAAGTTGCCGAGCATCATCCATGCGCCGAAATCGTTTGGGCGCAGGGCCAAGGCTTCTTTCAACATGCTCTCAATTCTCAGGAAATCCGGAGCAGGCGCGGTTAGCAACTTCTCGGCACGGTCCATTAGCGCGTCGGCCCGCGCATTAGGCAAATAGAACGTGCCGCGATAGACGAGCAAGTTCCCGAGGCGATCTGCAGGATGAGCGTCTCGGAGACTCTTATAGTCTCCCCAGATCGCCGGTGATACTCCTGTAGCAAGAATGAGAATCGTTCCGGAGACGGTGACCGGAGGGAAATCGTCTCCGGAGGGATCGTCCAGCGCCTTAATGCGTAGATGTCGATATCCCATGAGATCGGGCTCAATCAAAGATTGATAGTAGGCGACGTAGGGAACTTCTCCGAGAGGTTCCAGGTTGCGATGACAATATTCGGCAATTTCCTTATCGCGCTGGCCGAGATCGACGCCGTCGTTTCGGAAATAGCGATAGGCATTACGAGTGCCGCCGCCGATAAAGTTGTGATATTCCCAGGGCCTTTCTACCGCGAGAGCTGGGAAGCAAGCCACCACGGTGGCCGCGAGCGCTCCAAGTCCGAGGATTTTTCGGCGCGGCGCTAGAAGGCGGCGCACGGCAACTCCTGCGAGGAGAGCCAACACAACGTAAACGGTGAGAGCGTGCCGGACGCCAGCGTAGTCCGCGGCGGAGTTCGCGAGGACGAGTAGTATGAGAAGAGCCAGCAGAACAAGAGTGGCTAACGCGGTCTTGTCCGAAGGCGAAGTGTTACCTGTGAACGCAACTACTGCACCGCAAAACGAGAGCAGCAGGAGCGGGATCGGGAGTCTCGCGAGGACGTATCCAGGAAAAATGAAGGGTCTCCATTGCATGAAAGTCAGTCGGCCAAAGGCGTACGTTGAATAGGCGCGGCCTTCCATCCCCGTGCGCACAATGTCCGCCAAGCCCCATACGTAAGAACGCGGCAAGAGACGCCACTGAGAAGACGCGGCGAGACCTGTCCGCCAAACGGGAGAATGAACATCGGCGATTTTCTGCGCAAGCGGGCGATTGAATTTATCCAGCGGCTGACCTTCATAGTAATGGAAGGCGTAAGAGCTCCAAAGAATGACGATGGAAGTGGCGAGGACGAGCACGAAAGTGGCGCATTTTCGGAGCGCTGCAGATCGATGGCGCCGAATCTGCCACAGCAACGCGGTCAATCCGACCGCAGCGACGAAGCCGAACGAAATTATTCCGGAGTGTTTTACGGAGAGGGTCAGACCGAGGGTAACGGCCAGCTGGGACAAATTCAGTATCGTCCACTCGCGAAGAACTAAGATGAGAAGGAGCACTGAAGTTCCGGAGAGAAGGGCCACCGGAAGGTCGGTCATTACAACCGGCCAATGAGCGGCGACCGTGGGATCCATCAACAAAAAAGCGAGCGCACCCCATGCGACAACAGCGCCAAAAACGCGAAATGCGACGAACGCGAAGAAGAACAACAGGAGGCCATTAAACAAGTACATGGACCACCGAACGCGAGAATGGATGGAGTCCGCGTCGTTGTGGGTGTACATGACCGCCTCGACAAAATCGCGCTCTTCTTTTTTGTCGTGCAAAGGACCAGGTGCAGTCCATTGAAACGTACTTCGCGTGAGGGCCAATGCCGCTACGATCTTGACGAGTGGAGGATGCTCAGGGTTGAGGTAATGTTCGCCGGTGCGAAGGTACGCGACGCCAGCGGTGACATGCCACGGCTCGTCAATGGTGAACCCATCGCGTCGAGTGGCCCACGCAGAGCGGAACAAGCCCGCGATGATCAATAAGATTGCGAGGGCCAGATAGTGGCGCTGATCGTCCGGCCGAAACATTGAGGGGATTATATAGTGGGAACGAGTTGGCCGTAGTATGTCGCGGCGTACAGACGCGGATGGGACGAAATTCTTGCTTGTTTGTCCAAATTGTTGGGCTCCAGTCAATCACACTCGCCAACTCCCGATTAGTCGTGCGGACATCTGCCGGGCGGATTTGGGTGAAGAATCCACACTAGGCCCCAAACTGCCGCAGGTGATGGTCCATATGAAGGTAGGCATGGCGCATGCGCTCGGTCCTCGACATCTGGCCGAGCGTTGCGTGAGGAGCGAACTCGCCCTCTGAATTACAGAAGCGGTCAATAAGAATGCGGAGCTTCTCTAAGTCGGCCACAAACTCGGCGGGTGGCGTACCACCCAGGTGCTGGTCCATCTCAGGCCGTGTCATGATTCGGTGAGGCCAATGAAACGGGAACCAAAGCGCCATCCACTTATAAATCGTACGTTTGAACACGGTGGTGGACTTACTTATCCGCTTTTCCCCAAGTGCCGCTCGAAAGGAATCGCTCAGATGACAAATCATTTGATGGGCGGACATGCTTCCCCAGCGGCGCTCACTCTCAGGGCGCACCCGGTTCAGTCGGTCGAGCACTTCTTTGCGGTCAGGCATATTGAAGAGAGTTTTCATTTCGGAAAAGCCATTTTGCACATTCAAAATAGCGCACGGCGAAGGAATTTTATATCACGGCCTCGGCCTAAGTCCCGATTAGTCGTAACCGGAGAAGTCAAACCACTTGTACGATTTGCGTTAATCAGAGTCGAAAATAACTACGCCTGTGCTTGGCTGGCTTGAGGATTCGGTAATTCGATCCGATAGCCGAGATTTCGGAGTTGCCGAATCATTCTCCACGTGCGCTGATACCTGGATTGTTTGCTGACTGCTGGGCCCCGT
>WNEZ01002456.1_pt1 | contig 15899 bp, 10 predicted proteins | sample 5400521 | NCBI WGS metagenome assembly WNEZ01 (sample SAMN13153339, study PRJNA577476) | soil metagenome | isolation source: 120 cm saprolite under Douglas fir tree site 2 hole 1 replicate 1 | place: USA:California | collected 2015-04-18
CAGATGAATATCGGAATTTGTGTGAGAGGCTGAGCAAAATAACTGGCGAGCTGATCCGATCTAAGTTCGATATCCTGGCAAAGATTGCCTCCACGGATTTCCGCCGCGCCGTATTCCTTGGCAGTGGGTCGAGTTTCGCGGCCTCACGCGAATCGGCACTGAAGATGTTGGAGCTGACCTCAGGTCGCGTCACCACACTTTGCGAAACGTATCTGGGTTTTCGGCATGGCCCCATGAGCTATGTGCAGGACGACACTCTCATCGTTTGCAATTTATCGTGCGATTCCACGATAAGAGCATATGAACTGGATTTATTGCACGAATTGGACCGGAAGAAACTTGGATTATCCAAACTTATTGTTGGAGAGAATATTCCGGATTCTGTGGTTAGAGAAGGTGATGGGGTCATCGAATGCCAAGGATTGACTGAGCTTGGTGATGAAGAAAGCCCAACGGTGTGTGTTGTCGTCGCCCAACTTCTGGCTTTTTTCCGCTGCCTCGAGGAGGGGCTTCAACCCGATTCACCGTCTGAGGGAGGGATCATTAACCGCGTAGTGGAAAAGTTTCCCCTGCACACTCCTTCGTGAAGAGCTCCCGGATTGAAGCTTTGGGCGCTGGAAGAATGAGCCCAGAGGATTACAGCAATTCTTGATAGAGAAGAACTCATTTGAAACGGAATGAACGAAGGTTTCCCCGCGAGGCGATTCTGATGCGATGTATGGCCCTGTTTTTATTCCTGGTGGCTAGCGGTGTTCCCATTCGAGCTCAGGTCCGGGTGTGGGAAGATGTTCTGAATCTTCCGGCATACGAAGAGGGAGCGCCCGATCCCAACCCTTCCTTCGATCAGTTCGCGATCGGCCGATTTGGTTATCCTTACACGCTGCGGAAACAAATGACCGACCAGCGTACGGAGCACCAATGGCGCGCGGTCTATCTTGAAAACGAATATCTGAAATGTTCGGTGCTGCCGGATTTGGGCGGACATATTTATACCTGCATCGACAAAATTAGCGGGCAGCCGATGTTCTATGCCAACCCTTCCATCAAGAAAGCCATGATCGGTTATCGAGGCGCCTGGGCCGCCTTCGGGGTCGAGTTTAACTTTCCCGTTTCTCATAATTGGGTCTCGATGTCCCCGGTGGATTTCGCATATGCGGGCCACGAGGACGGCAGTGCTTCGATCACCGTAGGCAATATCGACAGAGTTTATGGAATGGAATGGGCCGTCGAATTGACGTTGCGCCCTGGTTCCACCGTTCTCGAACAGCATGTCACGCTGAGCAATCGAAGCGATGTACGCCATCGTTTCTATTGGTGGAACAATGCCGCTGTCCAGGTTTGGGACGATTCCCAAATTCAATACCCCATGCGCTTTGCCGCGGCACATGGGTTCGCAGAGGTCCAAACGTGGCCGATTGATTCGCAAGGGAAAGATCTCAGCGTCATACATAACCAGACCGACGGGCCAGTGTCCTTGTTCGTCCATGGAAGCCGGGAAAACTTCATGGGCGTCTGGAATCCCCGAACAAACACCGGAACCGTACATTTTGCCGACTACGCCGAGCTACCCGCTAAGAAAATCTGGTCCTGGGGGGTTGACGCGGATGGCCTTGATTGGCGCAACACACTCTCCGACAACAATAGCGCCTATGTCGAGTTGCAAGCGGGCCTTTTCCGAAATCAGGAGACGTATGCATTCCTCGAGCCGCGACAATACATAGCCTTCACTGAATACTGGATGCCCATCAGGCAAACGGATGGGATTTCCCGTGCGAATCTTGCTGGGGTGGTTCACTTAGATCGAAAGAACGGCAGGTTGATGGTCTCCTTCAATGCCAATCGAAAGTTCTCGGATGCTGCGATCCGAATTTTAGACGGAAACGCTCCCTTGCTCAACGAGAAAGGAGATTTTGCACCGGGACGAGTTTGGAAGAGAGAGATTCGCGTACCAAATGCCGGCAGGAAGTATACGTTTGAACTCAAGAACAGCGAGGATGCTCTGCTCTTGAGGCAGACGGAAGATGAGTATGACTGGTCGCCGGAGTCCGAAGTCAAAGTCGGCCCGCAGATTTCCTACACTATACCGGAGGAGACGCGGCGAACCGCGGACGATTGGCTCCAGCAGGGCAAGACTGAAGAATTGAACGGGAACCTGTTGGCCGCTGTGCAGACCTATCAAAAGGCATTGGTGAAGTTCCCCACAGACTTTGAATTATTGAAGGGGGCGGGACGACTTGACGCAGGTCTGAAGCGTTTTGAAGAAGCGGTGTCTCATCTGGCTGCCACTCACAGCCGAAATACTACCGATGCCGAGATTTCGTATTATCTGGGAATCGCTTACGAGGGCATCGGACGAGAGAAAGATGCTGTTGACGCTTACCACGAAGCGATGCGACTACCATCCCACCGTGCGGCTGCTGCATTGCGCCTTGCCGAAGTGCAGGCACGCCGGGGTGCGCTGCAGCAGGCGAAAGACTTTCTGACGAAAAGCCTACAATCGGCCCCGGAAGACGTGCGCGCAGCGGAAGAACTGGCCGCTGTCTTGCGTGCTCTCGGAAGGACAGCAGACGGTGAAAAGCTAGCAAGGGAACGGCTCGCACACTTTCCGTTGAGCGATTTTCTACGCGAAGAACTTGGAGAGCCGAACCTTGTGCATCTGGCTGCCGATCCCTATCGTGTCCTAAATGTTGCGTCAGAGTACGCGCGGTTGGGACTTTACCGTCGAGCGGTGGAGGTTCTCGCGCGCGAGTACGCGCTCCCTAAGGCGGACCAGCGCGAGCCCGGTTCGGTCCTCCCCCAGAACCACCCCCTGATTGTCTACTTTCGCGGGTACTGCCGCGAGAAGCTCGGGGAGTCGGGTACTAATGACTATTTGCAAGCTTCCCGGCTTTCGACTGCATATGTATTTCCGAACACCGTCGAAGACCAGCAGGCGCTCAAAGACGCCATTCGCACGAACGAGAAAGACGCAACCGCACATTACCTGCTGGGCACCTGGTATTTCGCCCGCGAAAAAACGGACGAGGCGCTCAACGAATGGCAACAAGCGCGGAAGCTCAATCCCCAAATACCGGTGTTGGAAGCCAGTCTCGGATTAGCGTTGCTTCACAGCAAGCGAGACTTCGCAGGTGCCTTGAATGCATTCGAGGAAGGAATAGAAAATGATCCGTTGAACGTGGTGAACTATGCCGGTCCAGTTGCCGCGATGACTCTTCTGGCAAGGCCGGCGGTGGAGCGAGTGAAAACACTAGAGCGTTTTCCCGATCTGGACCGTATGCCAACTAGTTTAGTTTATGAGCTGGCCTTGAACCGCGCAGAGGCAGGGAATTATAGCGGCGCGATTGAATTGTTCCAGAATCGGTTCTTCGGCAGCGAAGAAGGCGGAACAAACGTTCGCCAGGTGTGGATTGAGGTAAAGGTGCAACAGGCTGCTGGGCTGGCGCGAACCGGCCACTGCGAAGACGCTCTCGCCGCGGCGAGAGCACTCGGTTCTCCAGTTCCGGGTCTTTCGTTTACGCAAGACGGTTTGCAACCAATGCTGAATTCGACAAGAACAAACTATCTGCTCGGTGAATTGTCTTCCGCTTGCGGTCAAAAGGAAGAGGCGGATCGAAGGTACCGGCTTTCCTCACAAGCGATCGACGCCTCGGACGCCGTATGGGCATGGGCCTCGGCCAAGAAATTGAGCAGCTATGATCCTGCTCAATGGCAGAAACGTCTCTCTTTGGCTTTGTCACAAGCGGAATCCAACGCGCGGACGAGCGCCCACCAGGGCTGGTGGAATTATTCGTTGGGAGTATTGCAGTTGGCCCTTGAGCGCAACCCGCAGGGCAGAGCTTCGCTCAGCGAGTCCTTACTCTTACCCGAAGATCGAATGTCTCACCACTTGAGCCGCCTGGCCATGCAGGGCGCTACACCTCGATAACTTCGATACCCTTTTTGCGAAGGTCACCGGTAAAATCCTGTGCAGCACGGTCATCCGTGATCAGTCGCCGTATTCTGTCGAAGGGGCCAATCTTTGAGACACTTCTCCGGCCAAGCTTGCTGAAATCCGCGACCACGTTGACCTCTTTTGCCGAACGAATCATCACATTATTCAGCTGCGCTTCCAGCACATCCGGAGTCGAAGGGCCGTTCTCGAGATCGAAACCGTCGACTGCAAGGAAAAGTCGGTCAGCATGGAACTCGTTCATCATGGCTTCGGCTTGCGGTCCGACGAAAGAGCAGGAAATCGGGCGCATCAGCCCACCAATCATAATAAGTGTGATACCCGGTGTATCTGCCAGCTCCACCGCTATATTCAAGGCATTCGTAATGACAGTAAGGGATTGATTTTTCATTCTTTTCAAATGCCGGGCCACCTCAGCCGTGGTCGTGCCTGAATCGAGAATGATGGTTTCACCCGGTTGTACCAATTCTGCCGCGGCCCTTCCGATTCTGATCTTTTCATCCCTGTGCAGCGTTTCTTTGGTGCGGAGAGGGTAATCCTGGGTGGCCTCCAGGCGCCGCACGGCACCGCCGTGCGATCGAACCACTGCGCCGATGGAAGCAAGAGCGTCTAGATCATTGCGGACAGTGACGGCAGAAATAGAGAAACGCCGAACCATGTCCGAGACAGTTACTTGGCCGTCTTGGTCGACAAGGTCCAGCACGTTCCGGCGCCGCTGTTCTGTTAGCAGGCGAGCTTTGGGGGTCATGCACCTTATCCGTAAGTTAAGTATAGGGCGTACCTTTCGTTTGGGTCAAATGTCGAAAGCATAGACTCCGCCAATACTTTCTTATTCTTTCATTTTGTGTCGTTCATAGTTCATTTGTTGTTGCGTTTGCTTTTCTATTGTGATACATCGTTTCCAAGACTACTTTGTGGGGAGGTCTTCCTTGAAGCACAGAGCTGCATCTACCTGCGTTGTTTTCTTGGCTTTTCTATTCTGCGCTGCCGGAGTTGTATTCGGACAGGGAACTGATCTCGGCACTATTCGCGGAACGGTGACCGACTCCACTGGGGCCGTCATTCCGGGTGCGACGGTAACGGTGACCGACACCCTTATCAATACGGCGCGGGAAACAAAAACGAATTCTCAAGGAAATTACGAAATGTTCGGACTGAAGGCCGGCACGTACAAGGTACTGATCACCGCGCCGGGGATGAGCAAGAGAGAAATCACCGATGTCGTTTTAAGCGGCAGCGATACTGTGAGCGCGGATGCGGCCCTCAAGGTTTCCGCGGCGCAGGAAAGTGTAGTGGTGTCGATGGAGGCGCCGGCTATCAACACGGAAGACCAGACGATCAGCCAAACCATTGACAACCTGGCGGTCATCGAGCTTCCACGCGACAGCCGGAATGTGTACACCTTCCTTTATCTGAATCCGAACGTCACGCAGGGCGCCTTCGACGGCGAGTTCAAATTTATCGGGGCTCAGAGCTATGGCGCCAGCTTTTCTCTTGATGGGCAACGCTCAAACGGCGGGATTTTTGGCGAGCCGACTGCCAGCCAGCCTTCGCTCGAAGCAGTTGGTGAGATTAATCTTTTGACCTCAGACTTCAGCGCGGAATATGCGGGCGTTGCCAACATTCGAGTCAGCACAAAACGGGGTGGCGCGGACTATCACGGATCGGCATTCTACAATAATAAGAACTCTGCTTTGGCTGCATGGACGCTTGATGATAAAAACAACGCTGCTGGCTTTTCCCCAAACAGTTTTCAATCCAAGTACCCCAACCCGTATTTCAACCTAAATGACATTGGGGGCTCGATAGGCGGCCCTATCCCCCTGCTCAAGAAAACCTGGTTCTTTGCCGCCTATGAGCGAAACTATTCTGTTGCCCCAACCAAAATCGATTCCAACACCATTCCCCATCCCTCGCTGTACACCGGAAATTTTTCCGCCCTGAACGATTCGGCAAAGCCCGTCGTACCGGGCGGCGTCACTCTCACGCCGGAGGAAATGGCGAATAACACGATCGTATTTACGGACGGAACACGCAGATTCATCACGATCCCCTCTAGGCTCCTAAATCCCACCGTCCAGGCACTCATCAATACCTATTATCCTAAGATTGGACTGAGCGCTCCGATCAATAAGGCCAACGGGCGAATTCCTGGAGGCTATCACACCATCCTCCCCGGCCATTCCACTCAGGATATTGGCACCTTGAGGCTCGACCACGACTTTTCCGCGCGGGATCACCTCTATGGTGCGTATAACGTGTCGGCGCAAGTTAACGCGACGAACCCGGTGGTCAGACCCTTTACCGGGCTTGGGCTAACACAAAATGATCGCAAAAACCACACCGTTTCTTTGTCCTTCACACATGCCTTCCGGGATACCGTGGTCAACGAGGCGCGTGGCGGTTTTAACCGGCAAAAGCTCTTACGGCATAGCAACACGACGCTGGAGGGTTTTCTCTCCAGCATCGGCTTCGACCAGAGTGATATTGACGCCTACGGGTCTGTCGTAGGGCCATTCGCGCTTTCCACTTTTGGTCATCCGGCTATCCTTTTCAGCGGAAGTGGGACCTTCACGAACTTTTCAAATGGCGGACGCAATACCTTCCGCCCGCTGGATCAGAACCTGGTTACGTTCGGAGATACGCTCACCTGGATTGTGGGTAAGCACGCCTTCCGAATGGGTGGCGACCTGGTGCGAAATGCCGCCGTGGATGGATTCGCCTTGAACCGTGGCAACCCACGCGGTTCGATGACGTACACCGGAGCAGGAACAAATTCCTTTACCAAATTTTTGCTCGGTCTTCCTCCGACCACGGCTACTTACGTTCTGCAACCTCGGCCAGCAATGGATGTTCACAACTGGGAGCACGGCTACTTTTTCCAGGACACCTGGAAGGTTTCTTCAAAGCTGACCCTCAATCTCGGTTTGCGGTACGAGCTCATTACTCCTTTCGTGGATAAGAACGACCTGATCGCCAACTTCGATCCGGATTTTGTGAATCCCGCGACAGGCCAGTTAGGCCGTTTCGTCATCCCCTCAACCAAGACGCTCAAATATCTGGACACCCGCATTATCAATTTCGGCTACGTGCTGGCCAAAGATTCCGGCCTGGGTGTGGGGAGAGGGACAGTCCGAATGGATAAGACCGACTTTTCGCCACGCATCGGAGTCGCCTACCGGATTGGCAGCAAATCGGTTATCCGCGGCGGATACGGAATCTACTATCCGACTTCGGCAGCTCAGGGCATTCGCGATCCAATCGCTACCAATCCCTTTAACCAATCCGTCGCCAAGAGAGGAACAACCACTCCAATTGAAGGGTGGCCCGGTAGTACGCACGGCATCAGCCCGATTACCGGTGGAACAATTACTTCGGGAGCTGGCGGCACGCCTGCAGTCAACGTCGTTCCTTTCGGTCTGCACCAGCCACGCATTCATCAGTACAACGCGACCTTTGAGCGTGAGGTCGGCTGGGGCAGCGCAGTGCGCTTCTCCTACCTGGGCTCAACGATGCATGGGCTGATTGCCGGCAAGGATTTGAACGAACTTACGCCAAGTGACGTGCCATTTGGGACACACGCTACGGACGACAATGGCGAGCCAATCGGAATTTGCGATCCTGTAAACAACGGCGATTGTAATATCTCGAATGAGGACGCCCAGCGTTACCGATTCCCGGCGCTGGGGGACTTCGTCCTAAGTTACGGAAATTACGGCCATGCGCAGTCCAATGCATTCCAGACCGAGCTCAAGCATCGCTTTACCCACGGCTTGATGTTCAATGTCTCCTACACCTATTTGGACCAGAAATCGACGGCTTTGGACACCGGCAACTCCAGCCTGGGCGGAATCACCTACAATCAATTTCAACCTGACAGCGACTACGGAATCGATGGCTATGTCTCCCGGCATCGTTTCGTCGCCTACGGCATCTACGATTTGCCAGTGGGCAAGGGACGCCAGTATGGCTCCTCGATGTCCCGGTGGGCGGACGCCATCGTGGGCGGTTGGCAAACCACGTTTAATATGTTTGCGAAATCCGGGACGGGCTTTACTCCCTTCTGGACTTGCGATGACTGTGGTTCGCTAGAGCCTGGAAACATCGGTATTACCTCGCTGGACGCTGTCGGCGATTTCGGTGTTGAGCCATCCTTCCGTCCAGTCGTGCTTAGCAATAACTTCAACCAAAAAAATGGTGATCAAATCTGGAATCCCGCCGCTTTCGGACTGCCTTCCGTTGGAGCCGACATCTTCACCCAAGCGGGAGTCGCCAAGCGAAATATGCTGTGGGGTCCCGGAACCTGGGGCGTAAATCTCGGGATTCACAAGGACTTCCGCTTCAGCGACCGAGTAAGCGCCCAGTTAGGCGCGGACTTCGACAACATATTCAATCATCCCCTTTTGTCGCCCGACTCTGACACCGGTGGCGGTAACGGTGAGTTTGCCCATCTTGGCAGTTTTGTTCTCAGGGTGAATCAAACCACTGGAGCGTTACTGCCGCTTGACCCTGCAGATGTCACGCCCAATCCCGATTTCGGCCGCTTGATCAGCAGCTTTACGCAGGAGGGCATCGACAACCGGCGCACCGTACGGTTGAGGCTGCGGATCACCTTCTAATCGCGGAACGCCAAGCATTGGACAAGAAAGGGGCGGCCAAGAGCGCCCCTTTTTTTGTGAATGAGTATAAGCCTCGCGGATTTTTCACACCTTGATGTCGTCGGAGTGATGAAATAGAGCAGTAGAAGGTACCGCTCTTTGGGTTTAGCATCTTCAGTTCGATTGTCACAGACTCTTGGAAAGGAGGAATAGAGTGGAACTGTCGCCGGGTAAGCGAAAGAGGCTGGAAGCCGTCTCGGATTCTCGCGGTGTCATTGCCGCGCTTGCCATCGACCAGCGTGACGCGTTGCGCAGCCTGTTCTCCGCCGAATTGAAAATCGAAAAGCGTGCCGTGTCACGCGGGCAGCTTGAGCAGTTCAAATCCATCGTCGTTCGTACACTTTCCCCGCATGCCAGCGCCGTTCTACTCGAGCCGGAGTACGGCTTGAAAGCTGCCGGTCAGCGTGCTCCATCCTCAGGCTTGCTCATGGCCTACGAAGTAAGTGGCTACGACCCCGAAGTACCTTCTCGCTTGCCCCGGCTTCTGGAGCACTGGTCCGTGCGCAGGTTGGTCGATGCCGGCGCTCACTGCGTAAAGGTTCTGCTGTACTATGCCTTGTCTGATGCACCCGAAATCCTGGAGCGCAAACAAGTTTGGGTCGAGCGCGTCGGCTCGGAATGCGCCGGCTGTGACGTCCCTTTCTTCCTGGAAATTGTTCCATACCAGGATGGGATGGATGAAAAAAGTCCTCAGTTCGCGCGTTGCAAGCCAGCTATTCTCACCAATGCGATGCAAGAATTCTCCCAGCTTCGCTATTGCGTGGATATCTTGAAAGTCGGCGTGCCCGTAACCATGGCCTATGTCGAGGGCTCCTCGGCTTCTTCCGGAACATTCGTACACACTCGCTCAGAAGCTATCAAGCTTTTTCGAGATGCCGCTGCGGTAACTGCCAAACCGTTCCTGTTTCTCTCCGCTGGGGTGAGCAATCGCGCGTTCAATGAGGCTCTTGGGCTGGCCACGGAAGCAGGTGTCCATTTTTGTGGTGTCCTCTGTGGGCGCGCAACCTGGAAGTATGGAGTCGGTGTGTTCGTTCGTGGTGGAGCGAATGCGCTCCAGGAATGGCTTGAAACCCAGGGCGTACAAAACATGCAAAGCATCAACAAGAGCCTCAAGGCTGCCATTCCGTGGTCCGAAAAATATCCCGCAGATGAATAAGCCAGTTGCACTCTCTTCTGACCTCGCAACCGCATTCTTTTGCGTGAGCTTAAATCCCGCGATCGATACACGGCTTGTCCTGAAAGAATTTCTTCCGGGCCGGGTCAATCGCGTCGAAGAAGTTTATCGAACACCCGGAGGCAAGGCCGCGCACGTCGCCATGGCGCTCCAGGGCCTGGGCGCGACCCCAACATGGATTGGTTTCTGCGGCGGCGCAACGGGCAGCGAATTGATTGCGGGCCTTCACCGCTTGGGGATAGAAACGGTGCCCATATCCATCGGTCAACCAACGCGGGTCAACCTGGAAATTGTGGACACCCGGGGAGAAGTAACCGAAGTACTTGAGCCTGGTGGGACAATTACACAGTCCGAATGGTCCGAAATTCAGCAAGTCTGTGCGAACGCGCTTCAACTTACTGCCAAAAAGAAAGTCATGGTGATCTCCGGCAGCCTGCCTCCCGGCGTTCCTGCCGAAGCCTACGCCGCCCTCGTTAGCGCGGCGCGAACTGCGAATTGTCTCGCATTCATCGATTCCAGCGGCGTAGCACTGTCAAAAGCACTGGCCGCCGGACCGGACCTGATCAAAATTAATCGGGAAGAAGCAGAGTTTGTCACGCAGGTTGCCGTACGCGATCCCATCACAGCGGGACAAGCCGCTCGCAAGTTACTGGACTTGGGCGCGAACTCCGCCGCCGTTAGCCTCGGCGAACGCGGCCTTGTCGGCATTCGAAAGCAGGATCAGCAGGCAATCCACGCTTGGCCTACTCCACTACACCCGAAATCTACCGTCGGCTGCGGTGATTCGGCTCTTGCTGGATTGGCTTACGCTGCCGCAGCGGACCTTACATTTCAGCAAAGCCTAGCGCTCGCAGTAGGCTGCGGTGCGGCGAATTGCCTGGCGACACTCCCTGGTCGCATTCTGCGAGAGGACGTTTCGCGCATTGAGCAGGGCGTTCAAATAGAATTATTGTAAAAACGAAGAGGCTACTGAGTGAAGCGTTTTGACATAAGCGTTCTGGGTGAACTTAATTGCGATTTGATTCTGTACGGTCTCCCTCCGGTGCTGGAACCCGAGAGGGAACACCTGGCCAACGACTTTACGATGACCCTCGGCAGCTCTTCCGCAATCTTTGCCCACAATATCTCTCTCTTGGGCAGCCGCGTTGGTTTCACTTCTTGCATTGGAGGCGATCCACTCGGGAAATTTTGTGTGGAGCGTTTGTCGGAAAGCGGCGTTGACGTTTCGGGCGTGAAATGCCTTCCAAGTAAGAATACCGGCGTGACCGTGATCCTTCCCTTTGCTAAGAAGCGCCAGATTCTAACCTATCCGGGAACCACTTTCGATTTGCAATATGCATATCTCGACTTGGATTATCTCCGCAGCGCGGGGCACTTTCATCTCTCCTCCTTTTTTCTTCTGCGCGCACTGCGTCCCACGTTACCAGAGCTCTTTTTTCAGATGAAGCAAGCCGGTCTTACCACGTCACTCGATACCAACGACGACCCGGAAAATCTATGGGCGGATGACGTTAAGACCGTGCTAAAAAGTGTCGACGTCTTTCTGCCGAACGAGCAAGAAGCTTGCAAACTCGCAGGCACCGGCGACCTCGATAGCGCGCTCGAGGCGCTGTCCCGGCTCGTTCCCGTGGTTGTCATCAAGTGCGGTGCGGAAGGTGCACTTGCCAAACGCGGCAAAGACCGCTTTCATGCTGCTTCGCTGTTCGTTCAGCCCGTAGATACCGTCGGGGCAGGCGACAGTTTCAACGCTGGCTTTCTGCACAAATTCATTCGTGGAGCCGACCTTCAGGACTGCCTTGAATACGGCAATGTGAGTGCTGCCCTCTCCACGACGCGCGCCGGCGGGACCGAAGCATTTCGCGACCGCCAGCACCGTGAGACATTTTTGCAGCGCCGCGGGGCAGCGTAGTACGTCAGCACTCGACAAATTTCGACGGGGTTCTCAATAACTTCAATCCCGAGGAGAAACCGATGGACAGCTTAGACAACAAGTTCAACAGGAGAGAATTTCTGCAGAGGAGCGCGGCTATGACGGCGGGAAGCGCCGCGTTGAGCAACACTGCGTTGTCCTACGCGCGCATCGCCGGAGCGAACGACCGGATCTCGCTGGGGCACATCGGGATTGGCAATCGTGGAGCCGAGCTGGATGGCATCGTGGCGCTGCTCAAAGAGACTAAAAACGCGGAAGTGACGGCGGTCTGTGACTTGTGGACTCACAATCTCGAAAGAGCGGCTGCCGTTAACCAAAAATATTACGGCAAAGCGCCGAGAGCACTCCGGCATCCGCAGGAACTGCTGGCGCTCAAGGATGTGGACGCGGTGATGATTTCCACGCCTGAGCACTCGCATTCATCCTTACTGAGGATGACGGCTGAGGCGGGGAAGGACGCTTACTGCGAGAAGCCCATGGGTAATGTTCTCGAAGAAGTGAAGGCCGCGCGCGATGCGGTCGTTGCGCGGAATCTCATCGTTCAGATTGGCACCCAGCATCGCAGCGAACCGTATCAGATTGCCGTGCGTGACTCGATCCGCTCCGGTGTTCTCGGCGACGTCACCAAATACGAGATTGAGTGGAACTATCACGGGCCTCGCTGGCGCGGGCGTCCCGAAGTGAAGCTGATCCGCGAACAGGATACGGACTGGCGCTCCTGGCTGATGAACAAGCCTTACCGGCCGTTTGATCCGCAGCTCTACTTTGAATTTCGCCTTTACAGGGAGTTCTCCAGTGGCATCTCTGATCAATGGATGAGCCATGGCATTGACCTCTGCCACTACTTCATCGACGAAAGCTTCCCGGAGTCGGTCGTCGCGAATGGTGGCATCTTTGCCTGGCACGACGGCCGGGAGAATCCCGATACCTTCCAGGCCCTATTCACCTATCCGAAGGGCTTTCTAGTGAGCTATTCGACGAGCTTCGGCAATGATGCCCCCGGTTTTACACGAATCATGGGAAAGAAGGCCACCATGGTCAACCACGGCGGCGAAGGCAGTCCGCGGTGGCAAATGGTGGAAGAGAAGGGAAATCACGAAGATGATACTAATGTTGACAGCCAGCGTGTCGTCAAGGACATCTTGCTGTCCGGCGACAAGACGCTTCCGCCAATGGGAATTGGGGATGAGGACCCCTCGCATATGACCAATTGGCTGGATTGCTTGGGCAGCCGAAAACAGCCAAACGCCACCGTGCACAACGGATTTTCGCACTCGGTGGCCTGCATGATGGCGGCGCGCGCCTATTGGTCTGGGAAGAAGATTTATTGGGATCCGAAGTCGGAAGCAATTCTCGACCGCACATCGGGGGCATAGCCCGGCGCCGCTAACAGCGGAAGCTTCGGTGGCCCGTAGCGCGTATATCGTCCATTTGACGGTCCTTCGCCTTTTCGAAAGAAGACGCTGTCAATAAGTTCGAGTTCGGCTTTAGGATTTTTCAGGAGATGCGGAATTCGTCGTAGGAGCAGATCTGGTCCCAAAGGCACAAGAGGGGCGGGGCGGCATGGTTTCACAAGCGCGAGCAAGAGATATCACTGCTCCCTGAGTTCTTTGACTAAGTACTTTGGATCGGAATTACGGTGACGTATTACTGCGGGTGTCTATTAGGCAGCGGTCGCCAAACGCTTGGAGTCGAGCTTGGCCAGGAGCGCGTGCAGATCGCGGCAGGTGAAAGTCCACTGGAAAGGGGAAGCCGTCTTCTCGTAATGCCTTTGGAAAGCCAGGAGGCGTTGTTCGGCCAAAGAGGAGAAGTCATTTGGCGTGAGGACTTTTCTTTGAACGATGGAGAAATAGATCTCCACTTGATTGAGCCAGCTGGCGTGAATCGGTGTGTGGACAAGGATTGCGTTGGGCCATTGAGACTTCATCCGATCAACGGCCTTCTGACCGCGATGGGCTGAACAGTTATCCATGATCCAAAAGACGCGATGAGCAGACTTGTAGGGCTCTTGGCTCATGACCTCCCTGACCAGTCGATCTACCGGAGCAATGCCAGTCTTGTGTTCACAACGGCCGAAGACTTTGGCTCGATGGACGTCCCAAGCTGCCAAGTAAGTCCAGGCGCCCTCACGAAAGTACTCGTGCTCGACTCGCATGGGGCGATCGGAAGTCGGAGGCCAGGTCGGTTGTTTCCGGCGTCTAGCTTGAATGCTGGTCTTTTCATCCGCGGAGATAACGAAGTCCTTCGGGCCCAAGGGAGCGCGCTCCCAAATGCGCTCATAGAGATCGAGAAGCAGACCGGCCTTGGCCGCAAAATGTGGATCGCGAGGAAAAATCCAACTGCGATGTTGCCAGGGACGAAGGGCATCGCTGCTGAGCCAGCGCCACAGCGTGGCGCCGCTGATCTCCGCGACCAGGCCTTGCGTGATCATATGCTGACGGATTTCAGCGATCGAGAGCCGAGACAAGGGTACGCCGAGGCGATGCGGCAATTCACAGGCGAGTGCCTTTACTTTGACGACGAGACTGGGGGAAAAGCGGGCCTTGCGCCCGCCGCGAGGTTCGTCCTCAAGACCGGGCACGCGGGCCAAGCAAAATCGTTTGCGCCATTTACTGACGATCTGGCGCGGCGTATCGAGCCGGGCAGCGATCACATCGCTGGACAGTCCCTCCGCTGCGAGGAGGATGATTCTGGCACGAATGACATCGCAATACGGTGACGTATACTTCCGCGCCAGAGATTCCAGGGTTTGGCGCTCGTCAGGTGTCAGGGTCACATCAAATGGGCTTCTTCTTGGCATCAGAGGTGAGTCTCCTCTGATCCAAGCTTATCAGATTACGGCACCAAATATGACTTCATAATACGTCACTGTATTTATGAATAGGAGTACTTACTGAAGAAGGAGTTGCTTCCTGCCCCCATCGCGCTGCTGCGGAGTCTGCTACGGCCAGCGTGAGGCCGGGATGCGACATGCGCGCTAAACCGTTTCAATGTAAAATGTTACATCACGTTAGGGGCGTAGCTCAGTGGTAGAGCAGCGGCCTTTTAAGCCGAAGGTCGTGGGTTCGATCCCCACCGCCCCTACCAAAAGTCCTGTTGAGTCTGTTGCTTTTGCCTCCCGAGAACCCCAGATTGGGGCCTAAAAGGCCCTAGTTTTGGCCCCAACTTGGCCCCAAATTTTGCACGGTTTACGTGGGGAGATCTCATGCCTCTATTCAGAACTCGTCTGCGTGTACTGCGCGCGGAGCGGGAATGGTCACAGGCAAAGCTGGCCGCCCAGGTGGGCGTGACGCGCCAAACCATCAACTCTATTGAAAAGGGCCGATTTCACCCCAACCTACGGCTGGCATTCAAGATCGCCCGCACCTTTGGGAAGCAGATCGCGGAAGTGTTTATCTACGAGGATATTTGAATAGTTCGGCCGCTTGACACAATATCCTAGAACTGGGATAATTACATGACAAGACCAAAGAGGGCCCCTGGCGAGAAGCCGCTATTCTGGACCGGATCGAGCAAGGATGACTTGTTGGCCTTCCCCGATGCAGTCATCGATGAAATTGGAACCGCTCTTAGCCCTGAATTCCACCTCAAAAGTACTCACTACATCAGTTTTGTGCCTTCAAAAGCGCGCGGTCGATGGTCTTGAGAATGGTTTCCTGTCTTTTGGTCAGGGCGACTACGCGAGAGAGCTTGAACCGGTGCTGGGAGTCGCGGAGATAGACTTTGTACATAGTGGCCAACTCCAGTAAGGCACTCTGGGCCGTGAACTCCGTGTTACGCAGGCGATACTGCAGCAAGGACAGGAGCAGATAGGCCAGGTAGCAGATGAAGATGTGGGCGTGAACCCGCTCTGCCAGCCAATGGCGGACGGGGCGCAACTGGGTGATGCCTTTCAGACTGCGGAAGGCCTTTTCGACGATGTCTTTGTTGAAATACAGAGAAAGCATTTTGTCCTCGGGCAGCGCGCGAGTGCAGAAGATGCAGGAGTAGCCATCGAACTCCTCGACCTGGGCCAGTTGAGCCGACAGCAGGTGGCCCCGGGCATCAAAGAACCGCTCCAGTCCCGGCTTGATGGACTTGTCTTGAGCCAGCTGTGTTTGAGCGTAGAGAACCTCATCGCGGCGCGACTCGCGGACGTCGCGTTGCAGGCGTTCGTTAAAGCAGAGCACCAGATTGCCGCGCACGCCA
>WNEZ01008093.1_pt1 | contig 15897 bp, 16 predicted proteins | sample 5400521 | NCBI WGS metagenome assembly WNEZ01 (sample SAMN13153339, study PRJNA577476) | soil metagenome | isolation source: 120 cm saprolite under Douglas fir tree site 2 hole 1 replicate 1 | place: USA:California | collected 2015-04-18
ATTATCGCGCTGCCTGCCGCGCAAGATCGACATCGGACTTCATCGCCAAAATGGGCATCGTCGAAGAGGAAGCCGACGAAACTCTGTTCTGGCTTGAGCTACTTGAGGAATCCGCGCTCGTTAGTCCTGCAAAACTCACGGCAATCAAGCAGGAAGCGAATGAGCTTGTCGCAATCACGGTAACTTCAATCAAAACAGCGCGACGCAATCGCACCGCTGATTCCGCAATCCGAATTCCGAATTCCGAATTCGAATGAACTTTCCGCACTTTTTCATCGACCGGCCGATTTTCGCCGGCGTGATCAGCATCGTCATCACGCTCGTCGGCGTCATTGCGCTTTCGACGCTTCCGATCGCGCAATATCCCGAGATCGCGCCGCCGACCATCCAAGTCACGACCAATTATCCCGGCGCAAACGCAAAAGTTGTATCGGAAACGGTGGCGACGCCAATTGAGCAGCAGGTCAATGGCGTTGAGAACATGCTCTATATGTCCTCGCAGAGCACGAGCGACGGCAGCATGACACTGAGCGTCACGTTCAAACTCGGCACCAACCTCGATACGGCACAGGTGTTGGTGCAAAATCGCGTGGCCATCGCCATTCCAGTCCTTCCGCCCGATGTACAGCGCATTGGCGTGACCACGAAAAAGCAGTCGCCCGACATCACGATGGTCGTGCATCTGGTCTCGCCGGACGGGTCGCTCGATTCGCTTTTCACCAGCAATTACGCGCTGCTTCAGATTCGCGACGAGCTCGCGCGGCTCGATGGCGTAGGCGATATCAACGTCTTTGGTGCACGCGAATATTCGATGCGCATATGGCTCGACCCGAACAAGACTGCGGCACGGGATTTGACGGCGCAGGATGTCGTGACCGCACTCCAGGAACAGAATGTGCAAGTTGCCGCCGGAATCATCGGTGCGCCGCCGGTTCCAAAGGGCGCGACCGCATTTCAATATACAGTTAGCACGCTGGGCCGGCTCACGGACGAAAAGCAGTTCGGCGATATCATCGTTAAGACGGGATCCAATGGGCAAGTCACTCGCGTGCGTGATATCGCGCGAGTTGAGCTGGCCGCGCGTGATTACACGGTCAACAGCGGGCTCGGCGGAAAACCTGCGACCGCGATTGCCATTTACCAACTTCCAGGCTCAAACGCGCTCGCCACGTCCGACGCCGTGCGAAAGAAAATGGCTGAGCTCAAGCAGCGTTTCCCGACCGGCCTCGATTACACGATTGTTTACGATCCGACCGTTTCTGTCCGCGAATCCATCCACGAAGTGCAAAAAACGCTCTTCGAAGCAATCGCGCTGGTCGTTCTCGTCGTCCTGATCTTTCTCCAAACCTGGCGCGCCGCAATCATTCCTCTGATCGCGATTCCGGTTTCGTTGATCGGCACGTTCGCGGCGATGAAAGGCTTCGGATTCTCGATCAACAACCTCTCGCTGTTCGGCATTGTCCTTGCGATCGGCATCGTGGTCGATGACGCCATCGTGGTGGTCGAAGCAATCGAGCATCACATTGAAGATGGCCTCAGCCCGCGTGACGCGGCGCGCAAAGCCATGACCGAAGTCGGTGGAGCATTGGTTGCGATTGCCCTCGTACTTTGCTCGGTCTTTATCCCGACCGCGTTCATCAGCGGCATTACCGGCATATTTTTCCGGCAATTCGCGCTCACCATTGCGGTCTCGACCGCGATCTCTGCACTTAACTCGCTCACCTTGTCGCCTGCACTCGCTGCGCTTCTCCTCAAGCCCCGCGGCGCGGAAAAAGATTCGTTTCAGCGGATACTCGATGGGCTCTTGGGATGGCTCTTTAAGGGATTTAACAAAACATTTGCGTGGGCCTCGAATGCGTACGGCAACACTGTCGCTCGTTTTGTCCGCTTGGCCGTCATCATTTTGTTCATTTACGCAGGTTTACTTGGCCTGACCGGTCTGGGCTTCAAAATTGTGCCCGGCGGTTTTCTTCCAACACAGGACCGTGGCTACGCCGTCGTTTTTGCGCAGTTACCAGATGCGGCTTCCCTCGATCGCACGCAGGCCGTCGTGGACAAGATTTCGAAGATCGGGCACGAAACTCCCGGCGTACTTAACACCGTCGAGTTCGCTGGATTCAATCTCTTCGGCGGCAATCAGACCAACACGGCCGCCGTGTTCCTGCCTTTCAAGGAATTCTCCGAGCGAAAAACGCCCGAGCAGGGATTGCCCGCGATTCTCGCGAAAGTGAACGCGCGCGTTCGCGCCGAGATTCCCGAAGCTCTTGTCATTGCCTTTCCGCCACCGCCGGTGGCCGGCATTGGCAACGCCGGTGGCTATAAGCTCTTCATCCAAGATCGCGGCAATGCCGGACTCGATGAACTGCAAACGGAAGCTTTCGCCATGATGATGAAGGCAAATCAAACGCCCGGTTTGGCGAACAACCTGACGACGTTTCGCGCGAACGTTCCGCAGCTCTGGCTCGAAGTCGATCGCGTCAAAGCGAAAAGCATGAATGTGCCACTCAGTAACATCTTCGGCACGCTCCAGACTTATCTTGGATCGACCTACGTGAACGATCTCACGCTTTTCGGGCGCACTTATCGAGTCACCGCTCAAGCCGATTCGCAGTTTCGTCTGAGCGCCGACGACATCCGTTTGCTTAAAACGCGAAATAATTCAGGTGGAATCGTTCCGCTCGGATCGGTGGCGACGGTGCAGGAAGTAAGCGGCGCCGACAAGATCACGCGCTACAACATGTTCACCGCGGCGGATCTCAGCGGCCAGCCGGCACCGGGCGCGAGCACCGGTGACGCGCTGGCAGCAGTTGATCGTCTCGCCAAACAAATTCTGCCGACCAGTTTCACGACAGAATGGACGGAGATTGCGTTGCAGCAAAAGCTTGCCGGCAACAGCGCGATTTACATTTTCCCTCTCTGCGTTTTGTTCGTTTTTCTTCTGCTCTCGGCGCTTTACGAGAGTTGGTCGTTGCCGCTCGCCATCATTCTCATCGTGCCGATGTGTCTGTTCAGTTCGATCTATGGTGTCTGGGTTCGCTCGATGGAGAACAACATCTTTACTCAGATTGGTTTTATTGTGCTGGTCGGACTCGCTTGTAAGAACGCCATTCTGATCGTCGAATTCGCGAAACAAATTCAGGATCGCGATAAAAAAGACCGCTTCACCGCCGCGGTCGAAGCAGGTCGTCTCCGACTGCGTCCGATCCTGATGACTTCCTTCGCGTTTATTTTCGGTGTCCTTCCGCTTGTTATCAGTTCAGGCGCCGGCGCGGAAATGCGGCAAGCCCTCGGGACAGCCGTTTTCTTCGGAATGCTCGGAGTCACCGGATTCGGTCTCTTTCTGACGCCGGTGTTCTACGTCGTAATCATGTGGTTCAAAGAGCGCCGCGCCAAAACTGCCACGCCTGCGCCAGCACCGTCGGCGTCGGCGCTAATGGCAGAACCAACCCACAGCTAAAGCAATGAGGATGTTAAATTGAAGCTAGTCCAATGGACCAGAACCTTATTACAGTAATGGCAGCAGTGCTTGGTTCACTAAGTGGTGCATCAGCAGCGGTCGCCACGACGTGGATAACGCAAAAGAGCCAAACAATTCGCGAGCGGGCAAAGTCGGAAACGCGCAAGCGCGAGACCCTCTACGGAGATTTCATTACGGAAGCCTCGCAACGGCTCGCGGACGCCTTTGATCATTCCCTGGACAAGCCGGACACGCTCGTAAAGCTCTATGCCATTCTCGGTCGTATCCGACTCGTCTCCTCCGACGCCGTCCTGACCGCGGCAGAACAGTGTTGCGATTGCGTTGTTGATTTGTACGCAAAACCCAACCGGCCAATGGCCGAAATCTTTACGACGTTACATAGTGGCGAGTTCGAATTTTTGAAGGACTTCAGCACCGCCTGTCGCGTCGAGCTTCGAAAATATTCCGTTTAAGTATTCCGTTTATTGAGACCGACGCTCGGTGGTCGGTCGGGTCACTCGCCGCCTGGCTCGGCACGCCAGCGGAAAATTGTTTTTGAACAAAATAGTTGACTGACTAGTCTATAGATGCATTATTGCCTTTATGGCTAGAACGAGTGACATGAAAAAGCGCCTAACCGACGCCGCGCTAGATTTGATGTGGGAAAACAGCTATGGCACCACTTCGGTGGACGCGATATGCGAGCGGGCCGGCGCAAAAAAGGGAAGCTTCTATTATTTCTTTAAGTCGAAGTCCGAGCTCACCGCCGCTGCATTGGAGGCAGAATGGAATAAGAACAAGGCGAACATGGACGCCCTTTTTTCTCCAACCATTCCGCCCCTCGAACGGTTCGATCGCTACTTCGATTATGTGCACGACCGTCTGGCGGAGCGTCAAAAAACGTGCGGCTCCATCCTTGGATGCCCTATCTTAAGCATCGGCAGCGAAGTGAGCACGCAGGACCAGGGCGTGCGCGCTACCGTTGACCGCATCTGGGATCGGAAGATAAAGTATTTCGAGTCCGCTATTCGGGACGCCCATGCGCAAGGGTTGATTGTGGCGCCGGATTCCGAAGCCAAAGCGAGAGCCCTCTTTGCCTGCTATCACGGGACGCTTGCCCAGGCCCGAATTCAAAACGACGTCGAATTGCTTCGTGATTTCAAGGAGGTCGCGATGGATGTTTTGGGCGTGAAACACGCAAACGCTATGACTTCATAACAATCTCTTTTTTTGACCATTTTATAGACGACTAGTCAAATACAACCAAAAAGGAATCAATCCCATGCAAACTGAGCAGCAGCCAGAAACAGCAACCCTCGTTTTCCTCCAGACGGTTTCGGCCGCGATTACGCAGCTGAAGCAAAAGCTACAACAAGATTACGAACGGGTTTACCCAGACCTTGGCGACATCATCCACCTCGTCCTCGACGAAGAAGAAGCAAAGGCGTGGGAGCTATCGTTGTTTCCGCACCTGTTTCTTCCCGATCTGGTCGAGGTGCATGTTGCCAAACTCGGTCTCCAACCCGCGGAGGCAAAACACGAGGATGTCCTGGTTCCGCATCGCTTCATTGAGATGCCAACCTACCAACCAGCTCTCGCTTATGTGGATTGTTAAGTCAGCGCGGGAGCGCCTGTACACGGTCGTCAAAAACCCGACAACGAAAGGAATAACCATGAAGACAAAAAAACTAGAAAAAGTCGCGGTGGCGCCAAGCGAGTCGAAGGGAATCGGCGCCACCATCGCTAAACTTATGAGACGGCGCAGTGTTATCAATATCGTAAAGCGTTTTCAGACGCAACACGCACTGCAAGAGGAACGCGAAATGGGATCCGCAGTCGCGGTTCCGGGCAGCACATGGCCCGCTCGCGCCCGGCCTTCGGTGATCCAGTTAACCAAATGATTCAAAAGTACAAACACAAAGGAAATCCAAATCATGAAAACTAAATTCTTATGGGTCGCGCTGCTTGCGAGCGTGGCCTTGATCGGGCAAGCGCAAGGTGGTGGTAATCACGGCGGCGGAGGAGGAATGGGAGGAGGCTTCGGTGGTCGTGGTTTTAGCGGTGGTGGCCATGTCGTCGGCGGGGGCGGCCGGGCTGGACCAGTTGGAGGCGAAGGCGGGTTCCGTGGCGGTGGCTTCCACGCAGCAGCTCCGGCGTTCGGTGGCGTGCGCAGATCCTTTGGAGTGGGAACGCGCGGAGGCGGAGTTGGCTTCGGCATACCGCGCTACTCTTCATTTGGAGCGCGTCCGTCATATCGGCGGCCTGTCTACTATAATGGACGAGTCGGCCGCTCTGTAACTGCATCCATTGGCGCAAGAACAGCGGCTAGTCGGCCGCAGAATCGTTTCAGCTCAACACGCAATGTTGTTGGGCAACGGTCGGCGGCAGCGTTTAATCATGCAGCCATCGCTTCAGCGGCGCGTTCACCTGGAAGAGCTGCACACCGGGGATTGAACGGGCGAACGGACCACATCGCTGAACGTCATAGCGCCAATTGGTGGCACCGCGACTGGGATCGGCGGCATGCACACTTCTTCCACAATCGGTTCTTTGTTTTTGACAACGGCTTCTGGTTCGGACTGGATGATGGATTCTTCCCGTGGGATTACCTTCCTTATTACGCCGACGACTACTATCCGTACGATTACTACACTGACGTTCAGCCGGACGATAACACCGCGCCCGATAATGCCTATGCGTACGGTTACTACACTGGCGTTCAGCCGGACGATAACACCGCGGCCGCTAATGGTGGGCAGGAGGCTGATACCACCACGGTCCAAGCTGTCCAAACAGAGCTCACCCAACTCGGTTACTACAACGGTCCAGTCGATGGAATTTTCGGTCCGGCGACACGCGATGCAGTGGCAAAGTATCAGATCGACAAGCAGTTAAATGTAACCGGGAGTCTTTCGCCGGACACGCTGCAGTCACTCGGAGTGCCACCGGGTGCAAACAGTGACAGGTAGTTAAGTCAAACGATGAAACCAAACCTCGAAAAAATGAAGTTACTGTCTCGCCTTTAGGAAACTCAACAAACAGCGAAAGGAAAAAATTGTATGAACACAAAAAAATTCTCAGACAAAGTCGCACTCGTGACCGGAGGGACCTCCGGCATCGGTAAGACGACCGCCATCGAATTTGCCCGTGCTGGCGCCAAGGTCGTTCTCTCCGGTCGACGTGAAAAAGAAGGCGCGAACGCCGTCGCAGAAATCCAACAGCTCGGCGGTGCCGCCGCGTTCATTCGCGCGGACGTCGCAAAAGATGCCGACGTTAAAGCAATGGTCGACTTCACCGTCGCCACTTATGGCCGCCTCGACATCGCTTTTAACAACGCCGGCGTTGAGTGGATAGGCCCATTGGATCAGGCCACCGAGGCCGAATACCGCCGCATCTTCGACATCAACGTTTGGGGCGTTCTGAATTCGATGCGTCATGAAATTCCTGTCATGCTAAAAAACGGCGGTGGGGCAATCGTCAATACCTCCAGCGTGGCCGGACACGTTGGCATGGGCCAGGTCAGCATCTACATCGCCTCCAAGCATGCCGTCGAAGGCTTGACCAAAGCTCTCGCGCTGGAGTTCGCCAAACAAAATATCCGTATTAACGCAGTCGCCCCGGCCGGTGTCGCAACCGACATGGTCGATCGCTTTGCCGGAAAAGAAGGCGAGATGCGCGATTACCTCACGTCTCTTCATCCGGTCGGGCGCATTGGCACCAGCGAAGAAATCGCCGCGGCGGTTCTCTATCTCTGTTCCGACGACGCGAAGTTTACCACCGGCACTTCCCTCGTGGTGGATGGAGGAATGCTGGCCCAATAAAGAACACATGTAGAAATCGAAACATCATGAATAGAACTATCGAAGTGGATTTTCTCCCACCGGCCTTTGGAGAGGCCAAAGAGAAATCGCGCATCCTGATCATCGACGACAACCGCGATTTTACCTACTCTGCCAAAGTCGCGCTGGAGAGGACGGGCCGTTACTCCGTTTGGGAAGAAAATGAACCAGCCAGGGCTCACCAAACAGCGCAACGCGTTAAACCCGACCTTATTCTTCTTGATATTGCGATGCCGGAAACCGATGGCGGCGAAGTCGCCGCACGGATTGAATCCGACCCGACGCTGCACCGGACGCCGGTTGTATTTCTGACAGCTCTGGTGACGAAAGCTGAGGCAAGATCGGGCCTGGAGATCCAAGGACATCCATTTCTCGCCAAGCCGATCAGCATTCCAGAGTTAGTCGCAGGCATTGAACGATATCTACCTGCGCACGCAGCGTGCTGACGGTGAGCGACCTCTTGGCTAGCAAGGGAAAAGAGTGAGACCTCAGCGACGCCGTGTTTGCCCAAATAGCTCGACGTGTTCCGTCGCCGGCAATCGACCCCGGTTCTATCTCCAAAGAGGGAGTCGCAATCGCTTTGAGGATCGGAATGACCACGCTAGACTAATCCGCTAGCGACGTGTTGTCTCATGAAGAAATTTACCGTTCTTATCATCGTCCTCATATGCCTCTCATTATCGTTGGGTTGTTCGCGCAAGTCGGCTCAGGTCGCTCCAAACGCGCCGGAAGTCCTCGTTACAACCGTCACGCCGCAAGATGTGCCGCGTGTGCTGGAACGCGTTGCCACGCTCGATGGCTTCATCAACGCCAACATCAACGCGCAGGTCCAGGGGTACATCGTTTCGCGCGACTACCAGGAGGGTAGCGTGGTAAAGAAGGGCGACCTCCTTTTTCAGATTGATCCGCGCCCGTTCGAGGCTGCATTAGCACAAGCGAAGGGCACTTTGGCAAAAGACCAAGCCAACCAGGTCAAAGCTGACGCGGACGAAAAGCGCGCCATGGATTTGTTTAATAAAAAAGTAATCAGCGACCAGGAGCGAGATACAGCCGTTGCAGCCGCCGGCTCGACCAGAGCAAATGTGGAAGCAGACGCAGCAGCGGTGAAACAGGCTGAGATCAATCTAGGCTACACGAAAATTACCGCGCCGATTGATGGCGTCACTGGATTTGCCAACAATCAGGTCGGCGATCTGGTCGGGCCAAGTACGGGACCACTCACAACGATGTCGCAGATTGATCCGATAAAAGCAGTCGTCACCGCGGGCGAAGGGCCGTTTACCGATTTCGTTTCGCGCCATCCCGATGCGACGGAGCGCCAGGCGTACATAAAGAGCCTCGACTTCGAATTAATTCTCAGCAGCGGCAACGTCTATCCGAAAAGAGGAAAATTCTACGCGCTCGATCGTAACCTCGATCCAAAGACTGGTTCAATTCGGTACTATGTCACGTTTCCGAATCCCGGAAACATTTTGCGGCCGGGACAGTTCGGAAAGGTGCGCTTTGTCGCTGATATGAAAAAAGGCGCGATGGTCGTTCCGCAAGAGGCGGTGAACGAATTGCAGGGCAATTTCCAAGTCGCAGTTGTCGATCAAAACAATAAAGTCAGCATTCGTCCGGTGAAAATGGGTGAGCGCATCGGCGCGTTGTGGGAAGTAACCGATGGATTGAAACCGGGCGACAAAGTCGTCGTGCAGGGCGTCCAAAAAGCGCGCGAAGGTTCGACCGTCACAGTCAAAGAATGGGTGTCACCGACCGACCAAATGGCCGCCGCAACATCGACATCTTCACCTGCGGGGCGCTGAACGATGTCCGAGTTTTTCGTTCGCCGGCCCATCGTCGCGATCGTCATCGCGATTCTGATGACGCTCATCGGCGGCGTGTGCATTCTCGCGTTGCCAATCGCGCAATATCCGCAAATCGCGCCGCCCGAGATCCAGGTGCAAACGCATTATACCGGGGCGGATTCGTTGACGATCGAGCAATCGGTCGCTGCGCCAATCGAGCAACAGATGAGTGGCGTGGACAACAGAACATCGATCAAGTCCTGACGCAGCTTCGGGTAGCGCAAGCGCAATCGCAATTGCCCCCCGACGTGAACAACTACGGCGTGACCGTTAAGAAATCGACAACGGCGCCCCTGATGCTCGTCGCGCTTTATTCGCCGAAGGGCACCTACGACGGAATTTTTCTGGCCAACTACGGCTACATCAATTTGTTCGATCAGCTGACGCGCGTTCCTGGAATTGGCAATGTTCAGGTGTTCGGCGCCGGCCAATATGCAATGCGGCTTTGGGTTAAGCCCGATCAACTTGCGAAGCTCGGCATCACCGTTCCAGACATTATCACCGCGGTGCAAAAGCAGAACACGGTAAATCCCGCCGGCCAGGTGGGCGGCGAACCGATTCCAAGCGGACAAAAATTCACTTACACCGTGCGCGCGCAGGGACGACTGCAAACGCCGGAAGAATTCGGTGAGATTGTCGTTCGCGCGAATCCGGACGGATCGTTTGTGCGGGTGAAAGACATCGCGCGCATCGATCTCGGCGCGCAGACTTACAATTTGAAGGGCCGGCTGAACGGACAACCGGCGGCCATTTTAGCCTGCTATCAACTTCCTGGAACCAACGCAGTCAAAGCCGCACAAGGTGTTCGCAAGTTAATGGCCGAATCGAAACAGCGTTTCCCATCCGACATGGATTACGCCGTCTCCCTCGATCAAACGCTGGCGGTGACCGAGGGAATGCAGGAAATCGTGAAAACGCTGTTCGAGGCGCTCGCGCTCGTGGTGCTCGTTGTTTTCGTTTTTCTTCAAGGTTGGCGCGCAACATTGATTCCGCTGTGCGCGGTGCCGGTGTCGCTGATCGGCACGTTCGTACTGTTTCCGCTATTCGGGTTTTCGATCAACACGCTTTCACTTTTTGGACTCGTGCTCGCGATTGGACTCGTGGTCGATGATGCCATTGTCGTTGTCGAAGCAGTTGAACGCCACATCGAGGAAGGAATGACGCCGCGCGAAGCGACGCTGCAGGCGATGCGCGAAGTGTCCGGCCCGGTGATTGGGATCGCCCTGGTGCTTTCGGCGGTTTTCATTCCAACTGCGTTTCTGCCGGGTATTACCGGCCGATTGTACCAACAGTTTGCCCTGACGATTGCGATTTCGGTGATCTTTTCCGCGTTCAACGCGCTGTCACTCAGTCCCGCGCTTTCGGCGTTGTTGCTGCGGCCGCGCAAGAAAACGCGAGGCCCGCTCGGCTGGTTTTACGATCGATTCAATCGCGTTTTCGGCAGTGCCACCAACGGTTATGTAAACTGGTCTCGGCTCGCGATTCGAAAGGCGGTGCTCAGTTTCGCCTTACTTGCCGCGCTCGCGGTCGGCGCCGGTTTCTTCGGATCGCGATTGCCGAGCGCGTTTTTGCCGGAAGAAGATCAGGGTTACGTTTTTCTCGCGCTGCAATTACCCGATGCGGCTTCGCTTGAGCGCACCGACCAGGTTTGTCGAGAGATCGAGGACTTTCTGAGCAAGACACCCGGCGTGCAATACACCACCAGTGTCATCGGCTTTAGTCTGCTCAGCCTGGTGCAGGACACCTATCACGCGTTTTTCTTTGTCACTTTCAAGCCTTGGAGCAAACGAACGAAGCCAGAGGAACAGTACGAAGCAATCAAGGCGCGACTGAATAAATACCTCGCTAGTCTCAGTGAAGGGATCGCGTTCGCATTCCCGCCGCCGGCGATTCCGGGGGTCGGCACCTCAGGTGGATTCACATTTGTCCTTGAAGATCGCGCTGGAAAAGATGTGGGCTTTCTTGCGCAAAATGTGAAGGCGTTTCTCGACGCAGCGCATAAGCGTCCCGAGCTCGGCACTCTGATTCCGACCTTCCAGCCGAACGTGCCGCAGGTTTTCGTGAACGTCGATCGTGACAAAGTGATCAAGCAGGGAATCGATCTCACGTCAGTGTACCAAACGCTTCAGACTTTCATGGGCGGATTTTTCGTGAACTATTTCAATCGCTTCGGCCGAACATGGCAGACTTACATTGAGGCGGAAGGCGATTATCGTACTGACGCGAAGAACGTGGGTCAGTTTTTCGTTCGCAATTCGCATGGCGACCCCGTGCCACTCGATGCCATCTCAACCATCAAAGATATCGCCGGTCCGGAATTCACCCTACGGTACAACGAATATCGCTCCGCTCAAATCAACGGCTCGGCTGCGCCGGGTTACAGCTCGAATCAGGCGATGGCGGCGCTCGAAGAAGTTTTTCGACAAACCATGCCTAACGAAATGGGCTACGATTACCTCGGAATATCGTTTCAGGAAAAGAAGGCCCAGCAAGGTGTCTCGCCGACTGTCGTTTTTGGAATGTCACTCTTGTTCGTGTTTCTGATTCTCGCTGCGCTTTACGAAAGCTGGTCATTGCCATTCAGTGTGCTGCTCGGCACTCCAGTCGCCGTGTTCGGCGCATTTGCGACGCTTTGGCTGCGGGGGATGCAAAGCAACATTTACGCGCAAATTGGTTTGATCATGCTGATCGGTCTCGCCGCGAAGAACGCCATCTTGATTGTCGAATTTGCCAAGGACGAATACGAAAAAGGCAAACCGTTGATCGATGCCGCACTGGAAGGAGCGCGTTTGCGCTTGCGTCCGATTCTCATGACTTCCTTCGCATTCATCTTCGGATGTTTGCCGCTTTGGTTTGCCAGCGGTTCGGGAGCTGTCGCCCGTCGCGTTCTTGGATCGACAGTGATCGGCGGAATGATCGCCGCCTCGGGCATCGCGATCTTTCTGATCCCGGTAACGTTTTACGTAATCGAGCGGCTCTTTGCTGGCCGAAAAGAAAAAACGCCGGCGCCGCAGGTCCCTACACCGCAGCCTGAGCCTGAGCCTGAGGTTAAGGTATAGGTAGAGACGGCGCGCTGCGTAGCGCCGCGTGTAGTCGATGGCGATGGATACCAGACCAGGAGGTAAGAAGGTTCAGCTGATTCTCAACGGCAAAGCGGCCGGAAACGACGCGCTCCAGACAGCGGTCGCTAGGCAACGAGCGCTCGGCCATACCATCGAAGTAAGGGTGACCTCGGAAAAGGGAGACGCGCGACGGTTTGTGTCGGAAACAGGCAACATTGATTTGCTGATTGCGGCCGGTGGGGACGGTACACTGAATGAGGTGGTTCACGGTTTGATGGATCTTTCCGAAGCCGCACGGCCTGTTTTGGGAGTGGTACCGCTAGGGACGGCGAATGACTTTGCTACCGGATGTGGCATTCCACGTGACCCGCAGCAGGCGCTAGCGCTCTGTATCGAAGGTGATGAGGTGGCAATTGACGTCGGCAAAGCCAATGAGCATTGGTTCCTGAACGCAGCCAGCATTGGCTTCGGCGCCGAGATCACAGCAACCACTCCGCCAGAGCTCAAACGTGTGCTTGGCCCTGTCGCGTACGCAGTAATGGGTGCAATTCTGGCGACGAACCTTCATCACTATCGAGGGAGGCTCACTTTGCCAGATCGCGAAATCGCCGGGAGCGGCCCGGTGGCGATCATCGGCAATGGGCGTCAGGCAGGCGGCGGTGTCCAAGTCACTCCCCGTGCACGCATTGACGACGGGTTACTCGATGTTCTTGTAGTTCGTGATATTCCGGCGACCGCGTTGCTCACCGCCGCGCGAGAGTTGCAAGAGCTTTCACCGGATGGCGAATATATTTCCTATTGGCAAACCCCTTGGGCCGAGGTCTGCAGCGAAGAAGCGATTCCGGTCAACCTGGACGGCGAGCCGGTGCGATTTTCGAGCGTCCGATATGAAGCGGTACCGAGAGCGATTCGGCTGATTGTTCCGCCAAAGTGTCCATTATTATCGGCGCAACCGTAAAGGCGTTTGGCGAGAGAGACATCCCGTAACATGATGAGGCTATCTTGCACGACCCGCACCTTGCTGGCGACCGTTTGATGACGACGCGCAGTAACGAGCTGGAATCTTTTAAGCAATTCAGCGATGTTTGTCGCGCGGAATTGCGCAAATATTCCACTTATTGAATGACTTCAGGAAAAGGTCATCGTACGTGAATACCTTAAGGAGAATGTTCGAATACTCGCGAAGCTGAAACGTTACGTCGAAGCAAAACCGAAGCAAAGCAATTTCAAGACTATCGGCACGCCGGAAGCGCCGTAAGATATGAAACCCCAAGCGCCTTATCGACAGGCAGCAAGGAAAAATAATATGAAAAGAAATAGTTCAACAAAAAATTCAGAGCTTCTGCAAAGACGCGAGGCTCCACTAGCAACACCGACCGATCTCACACGTGCGGCCACTAAAGACATCGCAGGGGCGATGAACGCAATCCTGGCTGACGTGTTCGCGCTCTACCTGAAAACCAAAAACTTCCACTGGCACATGAGTGGTTCGCACTTCCGCGATTATCACCTGCTCCTCGACGAACAGGCCGATCAGCTTTTCGCCATGACTGACCCAATCGCAGAGCGAATTCGGAAGATCGGCGGACTTACGCTCAGGTCGATCGGTCACATTTCCCGCATTCAACGCGTCCTCGATAACGACGCGGAATACGTCGAACCCCTGGACATGATCGCTGAGTTGGCGGACGACAACAAGACATTGGCCGCGCGTCTGCGCGAAGCTCACAACGTGTGCGACGAGCATCGTGACGTTGCCACGGCGAGTCTGATCGAGGTTTGGATCGATGAAACCGAGCGGCGAAGCTGGTTCCTGTTTGAGGCCAGTCGCCGACGCAATTAGAAAAACACTCCGGCGTGAGTGAATTTGATGGCAAGCGCGTTTTGGTAACCGGCGGCACAAGGGGCGCGGGTAAGGCGATTGCCAAGCGCTTCCAGCGAGGAGGAGCCACGGTCATTACAACCGCGCGGTCTGCGCCGGAAGAAAAAGCTAATTTCATTCAGGCAGACCTCTCAACCGCCGAAGGCACGACAAAAGTAATTAACGAAATTCTGAATCGCTTTCATCGTGTCGATATCATCATCCACAATGTAGGAGGATCATCGGCGCCCAGCGGCGGATTTATTACGGTTACCGACAAAATCTGGCAGCAAAACATTAACGAGAATCTGTTTCCTGCTGTTCGTCTTGATCGCGGCCTTCTGCCATCCATGATCGAGCGAGGTTCGGGCGTGATCATTCACATTTCCTCGATCCAGGCAACGCTGCCCCTGTACGATTCAACTCTCGCCTACGCGGCCGCCAAAGCCGCCCTTACCAATTACAGCAAAGCCTTATCCAATGAAGTCAGTCCCAAAGGGGTTCGGGTCGTTACGGTCTCTCCCGGCTTCATTGAAACAGATGCCGCCACGAGGATGATTCAAAGAATGGCGGGCAAAGACAAAAGCGATTATGCAACCGCCCGGCAAAAGCTGATGGACATGCTTGGCGGTATTCCATTGGGGCGTCCCAACAAACCGGACGAGGTTGCAGAGCTCGTAGCCTTTCTCGCATCGGATAGAGCCTCCGCCATCACCGGGAGCGAATTCGTAATCGACGGCGGCACGATTCCAACTGTTTGAGCGCGCAGCAGAAAATATTATGAACTACAGGCTCCTAGGAAAATCGGGATTACGCGTCTCGGAATTCGCTGTTGGCGCGATGACCTTCGGCGAGGATTGGGGCTGGGGAGCAGGCAAGGACGAAGCGCGAAAAGTGTACAACGCCTTCCGCGAGGCGGGCGGCAACTTCATTGATACCGCCAACATTTACACGAACGGCACAAGCGAGTTGTTTCTGGGCGAGTTCGTCAAAGGACACCGCGAAGCCGTAGTCCTGGCCACGAAATATACCAACGCCGCCACAGGCACGGACCCAAACGCGGCGGGCAGTCACTCACAAGAGTATGATGCAATCAGTTGAAGCGAGTCTCAAGCGGCTTCAGACCGATTATATTGACCTTTATTGGGTTCACATCTGGGATCAAATCACCCCGATTGAGGAAGTCATGCGCGGGCTGGATGATCTGGTTAGCCAGGGAAAAGTGCTCTACATCGGCATCTCCGATGCCCCGGCTCGGTGGATCGCCCAGGCGAACACATTGGCTTCGCTTCGCGGCTGGTCTTCATTTGTTGGTTTGCAAATTGAATACAGCTTGATCGAGCGGACGGTTGAACGGGAACTGATCCCGATGGCCAACGCGCTGAACCTTGGCGTTACCGCCTGGTCGCCGCTCTCCAATGGCGTGCTCAACGATAAATATCACGTGGACGCAAGGCTGAGCAATGACGAGACAGGAGAGACAGTGGGAGTAGCGGTTACTGGGTCGAATGGACGTTCGCATCATGCAGAATGCGCCGTATGCTGCCAACCAGCATTGACGGCTTCTATCTCATGGTAGGACCTGACTACATAGGGATGAACGACAGCACAGAAAGGTGGTCAAGCATGGTTAAGAACAAACTGGGGGCCGCAGCTTCTGCGCCAAAGGGTGACCCAACCGGGAAGTACACGCTGAACGGGTGGGGGCAGACCGAAGCCGACTTCGCCTTCTTCGATCTCGCGCAGGACAAGGTCGAGTTGAAATCAGATGGCTGGCGCACCGCGAAGATCGCCGATGACCCGAACGTCTACGAATGGTGGTACTTCGACA
>WNEZ01002461.1_pt1 | contig 15881 bp, 10 predicted proteins | sample 5400521 | NCBI WGS metagenome assembly WNEZ01 (sample SAMN13153339, study PRJNA577476) | soil metagenome | isolation source: 120 cm saprolite under Douglas fir tree site 2 hole 1 replicate 1 | place: USA:California | collected 2015-04-18
CCCTGCGGCTTCTGCAACCCCGTCCCCAAAGCCCTGAACGACACCCTAAGCGCTCCAGGGTACGGGAGATGCGGATCCAGGTTTCAGGGCTTTCGCGGAGCTGCGGGAGGGTCAGACGGTACCAATGGTCCAACTCCCGAAAGTGGTTGACCTTTCGGGAGGCGAGCGTCGTACGAGGCCAGCGAGTCGAGCCAGTATTCAACATCGTCGATGTCCCCGGAGATCAATCGTTCGTCCAACGCGCCGATCTTCAAGCAGGGCCCGTCGGAATAGGGAAATCTAATCCTGGCGAGAATTGGCAAGGAAGCCGACCGGTTGCTCGTCCGGCAGAGCCGCTTCCACTGACATGCGGCGAATGAGGCTACAATGCGACCGTGCCGAATTATATCGCTCTCGCGGTCCCCTTTTTCCTGGCGCTGATCGGGCTTGAGGTCTGGGCTGCCAAACGTCAACGGCGTTCACTGTACCGGTTCAATGATGCGGTGATTGATTTATCCACCGGGATAAGTCAGCAAGTATCATTGATCTTCTTCAAGGCGGCCCTCTTGGCTGCCTATGCGTTGGTTTACCGCTATCGCCCAATTGAGCTCCCGCCCGGAAGCGTGCTCACCTGGGTGCTCGCTATTGTACTGATCGACCTCAGTTATTACTGGTGGCATCGGCTGTCGCACCAGGTGAACTTTCTCTGGGCCGCGCATGTCGTGCATCACTCGAGCGAGGAATACAACCTCGCGGTGGCGTTGAGACAGGGCGTGCTGACGCCGCTGACCATCCTGCCTTTTCACTTGCCGCTCGCGCTGATCGGGATTCCGCCGTTGGTGTTTCTAGCGGTTGATTCATTCAATACGCTTTACCAGTTCTGGATCCATACGCAGCTCGTCGACAAGCTGGGGTCGTTCGAAAAGTGGATCAACACTCCCGCATCGCACCGGGTGCACCACGCGATCAACCCGCGATACCTCGATAAGAACTTCGGCGGCACCTTCATCGTTTGGGATCGCCTATTCGGCACCTATGAGCCCGAAACCGAGCGGCCCGTCTACGGCATCGTCAAGGCGCTGCGCAGCTTCGATCCTCTCGTTGCCCAATTTCATTACTGGCCGGATCTCTGGGCTCGCGCCCGGAGCACGCCTGCGTTGGCCGACAAATTTCGGGTGTTTCTCAGGGGGCCGGAATGGGCGCCCCCGGGCATGAAACCGTTCGCTCCGCCCTCCGAAGTGCGCCCAGAGACATTCGTCAAATATGATCCCCTCGTTCCGGTTTCGCTGGCGCGCTACCTCTTCGTGCAGCTCAGTCTGGTGATCATCGGTGCCACCGCGCTAATGTTTTATGAGACGGCGTTGCCGCTGGCGCAGCTCGCAGTCGGCGCGGCGTTCGTGTTCTCCGCCTTGATCGCCTGGGGTGCATTCTTCGAGCACAGGCCCTGGGCACTGCGGTTCGAGCTTCTGCGCCTTTTGGCTCTCGCTGCGGCCGCGCTCGCCTGGGTCTGGGTTTCGCCGCGGATGCTCCCCATCGCTGGAGGTACGCTGGTCTTCGTTGGGCTGATGGTCATCTGGCTTCTGCGCGATCGCCGGTCGCTGGCGTCGCCCGCTCCTTCTCAGCTCGGAGCAATCAAGGGCTGAAATCCGGTCTCTTCGCGCTTCTCCGGCGAGCCGGGCCACATCGCCTATCTTGAAGTCCATTGCTCACTCCGTAACGCCTCACCTTGCGGGAGGGTCAGCCGATCAAGCATTCAACGGCCATTTGGGCCTCAGCGTGACCCTCCGCCGCTCCTTCTCCAGCGGATGGAAACTGCTCAATGCTTATCACTTGAGATCGCGGGCGTTGGAGACCTTGTAAACATGGGCGTGCAACGGCCGCCGAGGAGTGGTGTCAGGGCGACGGAGGGTCTCAATGACCATGGATTTTGAAACGCTTCCGACGCAAAGCGGGCAGGTCCCAGTGGACGCTGCGATCGCTCTGTGCGTTGGTATTCTTCTGTGCATCGGTTCCCGCGCTGAGGCGGCACAGGGGTGTGATCCATCTCAACCTTGGCAACCGGATCGGGTCCTCATCGGCCACGACACGGAAGTCCAGGCGGTTGCGTGGTCACCCGATGGTTCGAAGGTCGCCAGCGGTGCCGAAGGTCCAAGTCTGAATGTGTGGGCGGCCCACACCGGCGAGTTGCTGACGACGATCGCCACCCAGGCCCGGGTCATCGCCTCGCTGGCTTGGTCCCCCGACAGCATGCAGTTGGCAAGTGGAGCCGGCGGAGGCGCGATGAACATGATCGAAATCTGGAACGCCCAGACCTGGGAACGGATCCGGGTGCTGACCGAGCTCAACGGGTGGGCTTTTTCCACGGCCTGGTCCCCAGATGGCAGTTTGATCATGGCGAGCGACGGTGGAGGCGGAATCAAATTCTGGGAAAATGACACCGGTACTCTGTTGAGAACCCTGACCGGCACTCCTTACACCGATTACGTCTGGTCGGTGGCTTGGTCCCCGGATGGCAGCCGGTTCGTGAGCGGAACAGGGCCTTTCGATGACACGGTGAAGGTATGGGACAGCGCTTCCGGCTCAATCAGCTTTACGCTTCGAGGACATGCCGCCACCATCTACTCCGTCTCCTGGTCGATCAATGACCGCCAGATAGCCAGTGCATCGGGGGATCACACGATCAAGATCTGGGATCCTGACACCGGGACGCTACTTCAGACCCTCTCCAATCGTGCCAGCCCCGTGCTCTCGGTCGCCTTTTCTCCCGACGGGACGCAACTGGCCACGGGCTCCCTGGACGGAACGGTGAGCATCTGGGAGGCTGCAACCGGCTCCCTGCAGGCTACGCTGCGTGGCCAGGGTGACGCCACCTACAGCGTCAGTTGGTCTCCGGACGGGACGGGTCTGGCTTTTGCATCCGGCAACCTGCTCGAGATCTGGAGCCAGTGCTTTTGAACGGAATGCCCGCGCCTCACTGACGATCCGCTTATTGTATCTTAACCTATGATCTCAGGCCGCAGAGCGCCGCTGCGCCAGCGATGCCTGCGTCGATTCCGTAACTTGCGGTCACCAAGGGAATCTCGTTGCAGCGCTGGTTGATCGACCATTTCGGCAACTGCTCCTGGATCCGGCCGAACGATGCGCCGATCAGCTCCCCTACACCGCCGCCAATGACAATCACGTCAGGCTCGAGAAGGTCGATCACATTCCCTAGCCATACCGCAAGAAGGTCTGCCGTCTCTTGTAGCACTTCGGCGGCCACCGGATCGCCGGCGCGAAACGCTTTCCCGACGTCCTCGGCAGTGATCTTGTCGAGACTCCCTTCAGTCAACTGCCGCAGGATCGTTTGAGGTCGGCCGCCTTCGAGCAGCTTTGCTCTGGCTCGTTGAGCAATCGCAGGGCCGGAACAGAGGACTTCAATGCAACCGCGTTTCCCGCAGGCGCAAAGAGGCCCGCGGTAATCAATCGAGAGATGTCCCCCTTCAGCCGCGCTGCCGGTCCGCCCGTGATAAATGCGCTCCGAGAAGACGATTCCAGTGCCAATTCCGGTGCCGATGGTTGCGTAGAATATGTTCTGGTATCCCCGGCCGGCGCCCCAGATCGCCTCCGCCAATGCGGCGGCGTTGGCGTCGTTGTCTACGCGGGCTTCTACCCCGAACGTCCGCTTCACTTCCTCGGCCAAGGCGAAGTTTCGCCAGCACGGCAGATTGGGAGGATTGATCACCACCCCGGTGCGCGGATCGAGTGGACCAGGCGAACAGATTCCAATTCCCGCCAGGCGATCCCTTGTACCCGGATTAGCCTTCAGCACTTCATCGATCGCGCTCCTCACCGCGGCGAATCCTTCACCGGCGCTGCCGTTTGCCACCATTGGCACCCGAGTCTTGAAGATTACCGCTCCTTCCGCGCTCACCAGGCCGGCGGCGACCTTGCTCCCCCCAATGTCGACCCCCAATAGATTCGATTTCGCCATGACCCGAGCCCGATGTTTGTTCAAATCCAGCGGCTTGCCGCGGAGAGAACGAAGATGGCACCTACCAGCACGGCGACGCCAGCGCTCATGATTCGCAGTGGCTGCTTCCCGGTGTTTTTCCACTCGCCGGTCATCACGCCCCAGATGCTCGCGGTGATGACGATCAAGGACATGAACAATGGCCAACCCAGCACCGTGCCCAGCTCGCCCAATTTGGCCGCCGCCGCTCCATAGAGCACCGTGCTCGCGAACCAGAACAGCGCCATCGCCGCGGCGAGCGCCCAGTACGATCCGGTGCCGCTCATCCCAAAGCGATTGCCCGTCTTGTTTCTTCTCATCAGATAGAGGCAATAGACGAGGTTCGGAATTCCGCCGGCCCACATCAGAGGAAGCCATACGGCATTCGGTGCCCAGATCGCCGAGGTGTCGGTGCGCCGGGCGGCATCAATCAGCGGTGTTCCGTACGCCAGGCCGAAATTCACCAAGGCCGAGCCCAAACCGGAGATCAGACAAAAGAGGATGCCCCTCCCCACCGCGCGCTTGCCGATCGGTCCCTCGCTCAGGGCTGCCTCGCGCCGGCGACCGGCCACCGCGCACACGCTGATTCCCGCCAACATCAAGGCGATTCCCAGAAGGACGGCGATACCGCCCGGGGTCAACACCTTTTCGGGATGGAGCTGGATCAAAGGGATCAGGCTTCCGACCACAGCGGCCACGCCGAGAATGATCGAGAAGGCGAGCGCGATGCCCACCGCCTCGACGGCCAACCCGAAGAAGATTTGAGAAATACCCCATCCCGCACCAAAGAGCGCGACCAGGGTTACCGGTCCGGTGCCGGCCTGGGCGTACACTGCATCAACCCGTGAGACCGTGGCGAAGGTGAGCAACGGCGGAAACAGGCCCAGGGCAAAGATCGTGTAAACCAGCCAAGTATTCTCCCAGGCCCACCGTTGGGTGAATTTCATCGGCAGGGTGAAGCTTCCATTCATGCCACCGGCGAGAACGAGAAGCCCAAGTCCGAGAACGTTTGTATTCATGGCTTGCCTTCAGGCTTTCCGAACTGGATCTTGAGCGTGGTCGTCGAGCTCTTCTTGGTCCCCGCCGAAACCTGGGTGCCGCGGAAGGTCTCCGGAGGGCCGTCGCCCTCGAGAAAGCTCGACCGGACAACCTTGATCGGAGTCGCCGGCACCGTCAGGCTGGCCTGTGAGTCCAGTCCCTTGCCATCGTACCACTGGAATATCCAGCCTTCGCCGTCCTCCGCCTTTTTGATGGTGGTGAGAATGAGGTTGGCGGGCGTCAGTTGCACGAAGGAGGCGGAAGATGGGCGCCGGCCTTTGTGAACCTCACCGACGACGGCGATCAGCGGGTTGTTGTACTCGTAGCCGCGTTGAAGCGTCCTTGCCACGCTCACTTCGGCGCGGTGCGGATAGAGGGAATACTCAATCGAGTGCAGCCCCCGATCGGCCAGTGGGTCCGGCCATTTCGGCGAACGCAGCAGGGACAGGCGCAGGACGTTGCCCTTGATGTCATAACCATACTTGGCTTTGTTGAGAAGGCTCACTCCGTAGCCGTCCTCGGAAAGGTCAGCCCAGCGCTCGGCGGGGACTTCTACCTTCGCCTTTTCCCAGCTGTCGTTCATCGCCGTCGATCGTCGAATTGATCCATACGGTATTTCATAGGTTGCCGCATCGGCCTTGATCGCGACAGGAAAGGCCACTTTCAGCATGGTGCGATCCTCCCACCAGTCGACAGCGGTTTTGAAATCGATGCGGTCGAGGTCCGCGTAGATGCTGACGTCCTGAGTGAAGAAGGTGCTAGGAAAATCCTCGGTGGGAAAGCTCTTCTTGACGCCCGGCTTGAGGTAGTCCCGCGCAATGCGGATCGTCGCGCGCACCGGGCCGCGCTCGAGCACCTCGATGGTGCGCAAATGAGACGGATACTTGACCCCGGTCAAACCAACGTTCCAGGCGTCCCACTGGGCGGGGGTATCCTCGAGCAGCTGGAGCTCATTGCCAGGCCCACTGAGAACTTCTCTTCCCATCCGCTTGTCGAAGATATTCTTCAACCAACCCGAATCTGGATCGACCTTGATACGGATGAATTCGTTTTCCAGCTCCGATCGTGAAGCACTCAGGCTGCCTTTTCCCGGGTGAGCTCCTCCGCGACGTAGCTCGAAAACGCGGTAGCCTACCGATGGAACGTCTGTCGCCACGAAGAGAATTGAGCGCCGCCGACCCTCTTGCGACTCGAGCTGAGAGGGGATTTCCCGGCCGTTCCGATCGAAGACTGCGTAGCCGTCCCCACCCCCCTCAGGCAATGGAACTGTCACCAGATCGCTGCGCGTCCATGAAAGCGCATTGAAGACGATGAGGGGCGTACCCCCGCGTACGAAGGAGGTGTCGACCTCCCTTCCAATCGTTTTGAGAGACGCGACGAGCTCGCGCCGCCCGATCTCCTGGGCTTCCTCGTATTTCTCCGCGGCATCGATGTAATTTTCATGTATTCCTGAGCCCGGCAAGATGTCGTGAAATTGATTGAACAGGACGCTCCGCCAGGCTTTTTCGAGCTCCGCTGAATTGTATTTACGGCCGGACAACGACGCGATCGAAGAGAACATCTCGGCGTTGGTCAACAGCACCTCGCTCGTTCGATTGTACTCTTTGGTCTTCGCCTGGGTGGTGAAGGTGCCCTGGTGGTACTCGAGGTACAGCTCGTCCTTCCAATTTGGGAGAGATGTTAGATCTTGCTGCTTGAGCCAATCCAGATAGACGCCGGTGGTGCCGTACTCGATCCGGGGAAACAGATCGATCGTCTTCAAGCGCTCGATGCGGTCGATCATCTCCAGCGAGGGACCGCCGCCATGGTCGCCCACCCCGAACAGGATCATCAGTTTGCGAAAGCCGGTATTGGCTTCGAATTGTCGTAACCAATCCACCAGGCGAAACGGGTTATCGACTCGATTGACGTAACTGAAGGGGAAATAGGTCAGCACTCGCGACCCATCTGCAGCTTCCCACCAAAAGAGTCGATGAGGAAAGACGTTGGTATCGTTCCACGATATTTTCTGCGTGACGAACGAATCGATCCCGGCGTTCGCATAAAACATCGGTATATTCCAGTTGTAACCGAATGAGTCGGGGTTCCACCCGATCTTCACGTCGACGCCCAGTTTCTTCTGGAAATATCTCTTCGCGTAGAGAAGGTGTCGCGCCCAGGATTCTCCGCTCGGCAAATTGCAATCCGGCTCGACCCAGAGCCCACCCAGAATCTCCCATCTCCCCTCCTTGACCCGTTGCTGGATTCCCTTGAAGAGCTCCGGATTGAAACGCTCCATCCAGTCGAAATACGCCGCGGTGCTCTGGGTATAGGTGAAGTCCGGACGCGCATTCATCATGTTGAGGACGGAGGAAAAAGTGTTCTTCACCACTTCCACCGTTTCTTTGTCGCGCCACAGCCAGGCCGCATCAATGTGCGCGTTGGCGTCGAAGTAGAGCGTGAATCGTTGCACGAAGTCGCGAATCGGGCCCAATTGAGAACGCACCAGCGCTACCGATGCGTCGAACCTCTCCAGCGACCCGGCGGCCAGCGCCGCGACGTCGATCTGGGCGGCAAGCTTTTGCAGCGAATCGCTCAGCCGCGAGCGCTCGGCTTTGTCGATCGTGGATTTGTCGGTGTGTGGGTCGGTTTTCTTGCTCGCGCTGGTTTGATAGGTATCGAAGCTCAACAGTTTCTGACCCACCCGAAGCGAAAGGGCTAGCTCTTCGATCCTCTTCCGCCTCGGCTCCATTGCCGAGAGAAGCAGCTCCGCCTTGGAAAGGCGCACCGCCCCCGGCCTGCCGACACCACCCTGACCCGGGGACTGCGAAGCCCGGATAGCGATCACATATGTTTGACCGGGCTTGGCGTCCTTGGTCAGCTCGACGTCGCCGGGCTTACCCCTGTTTTCGCCATTAAGCCAAAGGTCGCCGCTGCCCGAGAATGAGAGGTGCAACTTGGCCGAGCCGCTGACTGGTTGGCCCAACAAGCTCTGCGGCAGGACAATCTCCTTTCGAAGCCAACAGGGTTCCACGTCGATCGGATCTCCCAGCTTGATCCTTGTCCAACCCGAGTCGTCGAACCCTCGCTGCGTCGGGTCGCCTGAGATCGTGGACCAGGAGGGAGCGCCGCCATCGGGAGCAAGTTTTCGGAAGGCAGGGCTGAGCTTCCAGTCGTCAATTGAACCCGAAGCCAGGGTCTCGAGCGCCTGGGCCACGCGGTCGACGTTCGACTCAGGCGCCGCTTCGCTCTGGGATGTTCCGGGAGCTCCGTCCTTTCGCATCGACGAGCAGGAACAGAACAAAAGCGCCAGGAGCGGCACGGCCCGGGCCAATCCAGTCCGGTGAAACCTCGCCCTGGTCCAGAAGTCACTGCACCATTGCATCAGCCCCCCCCGCGTACGTTGTCCGGCGCAATTGAGACCGCGAATATGGATCGGCGATCGGCGCAAAGAAACACAAAAAACTGGCGGTCCTTTACAGCCGATTGGAAAGAGCAGTCCGCCAGGCCCGCGCGGATTCCATGAAGACGACCCGATCGCTCGTGGTGAAGAAGCGATAACCCATCTTATGCAGAGGGGGAATTTGGTCCGCTTTCCCCAGCATGATGCCGGGAATCTTACCGGCTTCTTTGGCAACCGCCGCGATTCGCCCAATCGTGCTCTGATACCTCGGATCGTTGATTTGAGTGGGGATGCCCAATACCTGGGTCAAATCATTTGGTCCGACGTAAAGGACGTCGACGCTCTTTTCCTTGGAAATTCGATCAAGGTCGTCCAACGCCGCCTGGGTTTCAATCTGAACCACCACCGTGGTTTCGCGATTTGCTTCGGAGACGAACTGCGCCAGCGGTCTCACGCCGTACTTGGCCGCCCGAACGCCGGCGAGGCCTCGGTGCCCTTCGGGAGCGAACTTGACGGTGTCAATGGCGGCCCGGACCGTCTCGACTCCACCGGCCCGCGGGAACAAGATGCCAGCAGCTCCATAGTCGAGGCACCGCCCCGAGTCGACCGAGGGGCAGGAGGGCACCCGGACTATCGCCGGCAGGTTGGCTGCATCGGCAGCGACAATCATGGTCGCGATCGATTCCAGCGAGAAGACGCCGTGCTCGCTGTCGACGACGACGAAGTCAAATCCCGTCAGAGACAGCATCTCGACAACACCGCCGGTGGGCCACGTCAGGAAGCAGCCGAGCAGCGCCTCTCCGGATTCAAGCCTCGAACGAACACTGTTTTGCGGCATTGCGCCTTCTATCGCGAAACCGCAGGAATCCGTCAATTCCGAAGCGCGATTCGACGCCGCGCGCTGTCAATGCCCGACCCGGAGCGCAGGATGTGTTCCTCTGTGGCGTCGGCGAACGAGGGCTAAGACCGCGCCTTCCAATGTGTGCGCGGGTGGCGCTGAATTCACCTGCGCCACTCAAGCTATGATGAGGTCAGCGCTCCCGGGGCGACGTCTCGGCCTTGATCAAGGCCAAGCTTCCCTCCTGCGAAACCACGCGATGTCTCTGTTCGTCCTCCGAGAGGGTTACCGCGTTGTGACCACGCCGTCAGGCGCCCGGGTTGTCCATGTCCGCACCGGTGGCGCTATCGATCTCTCGCCGGAGGACGTTCTGCTCTTCGCGCGGGCGACCGCCGGCGGTGTGGATTCAAGCGATCCGGATCTGCGAAACGTGATCCGTAGATTCGTGGCTCTCGGGGTGCTGGTCCCCGCGCGTGAACCCTCCAAGAGCGATAAACCGCCGGGGGTGGCACCGGCCCCCTCCCCGCCGGTGCCCTCGAGCGCGCCGCCGCCGGCCGCCGGGGCTCAGGTCTCGGGTGCGGTCACGGCGGTCGTGCCGCGGCCGCCTTCCGTTGCACCGACAGGAGGCACAGCTCCTCGACCACCCTCTGTCGTGCCTGCGTCGCCGAGCGCCTCTCCAACGGTTCGCCCCTTGACCCTTCCGGGGCTTGCTCCTCTGACCGTCGAGGCGCCAGAGATCCAGCCAGTCAACGAGATATCTTCAATCAAGGAATGGACGCCGGAAGACGCGAGCTCCGGTCCCGCATCCGGTCTCGGGCCCAAACCCGACGACCTGGTTCGACTCTTTCGAACCGACCTGAGGATCAATCGCCGCCCCGCTTCAAATCTATTGGATGTCGCAGATCGACAAACCGGCAAGACGTTTCCGCTCTATGATTTTGAGATCTCGCTGGCCCGGATGCTCGACGGTCGCCGACTCTACAAGGACGTGGTGGAGTCAGGTCAACGCCTGGGCATTCCCGTCAATCTGGAAAGCCTGAGCCAATTCATCCGGCAACTGGAGAAATACGGGTTTCTCGCGCCTCTGGGAACGCAATTGTCGGAACCTCCCGAGGGACCGCTGTGGGCTCCTCGCCAGAAATGGGATGATGGATTGCGCGCGCTTTTCCAGAGCGGCCTGCGGATGCACCGCCAGGGCCGCTATGCCGAGGCTGCCAATTACTTCGAAGCCATGCTCCAACAGGATCCGCAGAATCCTGAAGCGCTGGAGATGATCGAACAGTCTCGACAGCGCCTGGGCGGCACGCTCGGCGGGAACAGCGAAGCGCTGCTTACCCCGTCCGACTCAGGCCAGGTGAGCTTGGAACAGCTGTTTTTTGGTCGGGAAGAGTCTCCGCCGGCAGCCCCCGAGTCATCCAGCCCACCCATTGAAGCTCCACCGGCGTTACCGCCGACGCGATCGAAGACCGGAGTCTGGAGCGCGGAGAAGGCGTCTCCTGTCGGCAAGCGCAAGATTGCCTGGATTCCGCTGGGGCTCGTGGTCGGTGTGCTCGCCGCGGCCTCCGCGGGAGGCTGGTTCGTTTTCGAAACGTCGATTGGGGCGAAACTGCCGGTCGCGAAACAGGTCACGCTGGCGAGCCCAAAGCCCGGCTCACCGACGAACCTCGACCGGGGCTCGGGACAAATCGCGAGGGCCTCGTTGGATGGAGGAACAGCTTTGGCAGCGATGCAGCCGGCGGCGCCTTCCCCACCGACCGGACCGGCCACCCAGGTGCAGCATGCCCCCGCCCCCCCCGCGCAGGGTTCCGCGAATGAGGTGGCAGCGAGCGCCCCACTCGACGCCGGTATTTCTACCCAAGGCTCGACGGCAACCGCGCTAAACGAAGCGGGGCCCGCCCAAGAATCGCAGCCCACTGCCCCGGCGGCGATTGCCGCTCGTAGCGATGCCGGTACGACCAACCCCGCGTCCGCTGCGCCGGTGGAGCATCACCTCGTGGCCAGCATCGGCGTAGCGACTCAAGAGACGCCCAAAGAATGGATTGCGGCAACGGTCGACCGCCGTGGCCGGGTGACGATGGGAGAGGTTGCCGCGCCTGCGAGGGGCGTCATTTCGTGGCAAGCCTCAGTCCAGCAACGGGTGAAGCGCGGCGAGGTGATCGGGAGTCTCCGCGAGCTAACTTCTTCACGTGAAAGGCCCCTGGTCGCCCCCAAAGATGGACTCTTCATCCCGAAGGTCGCCAACGGCACCGCAGTGACCAGGGCGGAGAAAATAGCGGCGATCGTCTATCACGAGGCCTATCTGCAAGCGCTGGTCGCCGATTCCCGACCCAAGCCCACCTGGTCTTGCGAAGTTTACGAGTCGGCTTCGAGCAGCATCGCCAACTGCAAGATCATCCAGGTGGTGCGGCGCGGATCCAAATCGTTCATGACCGCGACGACGGAGCCGATGTGGTTCGACGCCGCCCACGGCGCGAAGGTTCGAGTCTCACCGCCGGACTGATCGCGGCAACTCATTGCCGCGCATCGGACAGCCGGCTGCGCCGCTCGTAGATCCAGTCGACCACCCACCGCGCGATCCACTTGGCCCCAGACGGAGCGTAGTGCACGCCATCGTCCATGCGCATCCGAGCGAAACGACCCTCCTGATTCCGCATGAAGGTCGCATACTCTCCGTTGGGTGCTGACACCAACATCTCCAGATCGAAGTATTCGACCTGGGGGACTTCTTTCGCCGCTTGGGCGAAGATCTTGTTGAGGTACCGCGCACGCTCTGAGAACGAGCGATCGCGCATTGGCGGGAGCCCCAGCCAGAGCACGCGGGCCTGCTGCCGGGCAAGCAATCGCATCATTGCAACCACCCGCTGGTTGTAGGCAGTCCGCCACCCCGCCTGCGCGAATTCCAGTACCCGATCTCCGTCGCGAATATCCGTTGCGTCGTTGGCGCCCAGGGAGCAAACGATGAGCTGAGGATTCTCCCTCTCCAATAGGGGGGGAATCACCTTCACCCAACTAAAGACATCTGGTCGGTTGAGGCCGGTGGCGGTCTGCACGGCGCGCACCAACCGCTGGTTCGGATCGCTGGAAAGGCTGATCGCAATCGCCGATCCCAGGCTGCCAGCGATCATGGAATCGCCCAGCAACAACACCGTTCTGCGCGCGGGGGATGGGCTCTGCTTCGTTTCGAGGGCTTTACCTGCTTCGGCAGCGTCAGAGACGACTTGATCGGCCAATGGACCGTTCTCGACCGTGGCCTCGCGATCGGATTCAGGCGCCGAGTCAAGCGGGGGTTTTCCCTCGAGCGCTGTGGACCGGCTCGCATTCCGCCACCCGTCGGCAAGGAGGGGATCGTCGCTCGCTCCGAGGACGTGAGCGGCGCGATTGCCCAACTCGATCGCTACTCGCCTCGGACGCGTCAGCCCCATCGGCTCCATCACCATTTCAATTGCTCGAAGCGCCACAACCGCGACGCTCTGAATCGGGCTGACCTCCATTCGCCGCGCCCAACTCGCCAGCGCCTCCGATTCGAGCGCCAGGAGAAGCATGGCGGCGGTGCCGAGCAGGACGGTGACCTCGGGGAGACTGTAGAGCCGGGTCCTGTCGACCGCGGCGCTTTGCTTTTCGGCGGCTTCTCCGGCGCTGGCCTTTGAGGCATGGCGAGCGATCGCCTCGCCGATGCTGTCCTCGACCAACTCGGCCTTCGACAACGGCGGCGCCATCCAGTCGGCCGGTGAAACGCGTTCGTTGAGTGTTGGACTGGATGGCATCAGAACTGGAAGTAGATGAAGGGAGCCACGCCCTGGGGGGCCAAGGCCTCAATCAGAAAAACAGCCGCCGCGAAGGCAACCCCCTGAATCAGCAACGGTAGGCGCGAGAATTTCTGGCGAGCGGTCGCGCGGTGAACCGCGGGGAGAAGCTGGGTGAGAAGGCCGAGGCACAAAGCCAGCACCACCGCCGCGCTCAGCGGGGGAGTTGTTCTCCAGCGACCGAGCGCTTTGAAAAGCTCCCAGACAGCGTCGATCGAGGAAGATCGAAAGAAGATCCAGCCGATGCAGACAAAGTGGAAGGTCAGAAATCGGCCCACCCATTCCCTGCCACAGAAGGCCCGCAGATGCCGCGCGACCGCTGCCTCCGAGTCTGACCAGAGTCGATGGAGGATCAACCCCGCCGCGTGGAACGCGCCCCAAAGAACGAACGTCCAGGCCGCGCCGTGCCAGAGGCCACCAAGGACCATGGTGATCGCGAGATTGGCTGCGATCCGTCCTTCGCCCCGGCGCGAACCGCCCAGCGGAATGAAAAGATAGTCGCGCAACCAGGTCGAGAGCGAAATGTGCCAGCGTCGCCAGAAGTCCCGTGGGTTGGTGGCGAGATAAGGGGAATTGAAATTCTCCGGCAGGCGGTACCCGAGGAGAAGCGCAGAGCCGACGGCGATGTCGCTGTAACCCGAGAAATCACAATAGATCTGCGCTGCATACCCATAGACGGCCAACAGAGCCTCGAGCCCCGAATGGGTACCGATGGACTCGAATACCGGGTCGACCAGTCGGCTGGCGATCGCGTTGGCGATCAGCACCTTTTTCACAAGCCCAGTCGCGATCAGCTCCAGGGCTCGCGAGGCGTCGATCGACTCGGGATCGGGAGGCTTGGCGAGCTGAGGTAGGAAGCTCTCCGCGCGCAAGATCGGACCGGCGATCAACTGCGGGAAAAAGGCGACGTAGAGCAGCGCATCAAGCGCTTTGATGGGCGCGGTGAGCCGCCGGCGGAATGCGTCGACCATCAGAGAAATGGCGTGAAACACGAAGAACGAAATGCCGACCGGAAGGGCTATGTCCGGAAGGCTTGATGAGCTCGAATGCAGGCTCGTGAGCTCGAGCACGTTCAGCGCGGCGCTTGCAAGGAACCCGAGGTACTTGAATACCACCAGGGTGGCCAGCGAGATGGTAACTCCAAAGGCCAGCAACGTTTTTCGGGCCGGCGCACCGTTGATGAGTTGCAGGCCTCGGCCCACGCCCGCGGCGAGAAGCGAAACACCCACGAGCAAGGGAAGGAAACGCCAATCCCAGAATGCATAGAAACCGTAGCTCGCCAGCAACAGCAGCACCTTGTGCGCGCGGAGATGCCGGCGCAGGGCCCAGGCGGCCGCGAAAACACAGAGCAGAAATATTCCGTACTCAGCTGTCGGGAAGAGCAACTTCCGATTTCTTTCCGGGCAGGACGAAACCGCAGCATTCGGCGGTCGATCAGCAGCGTCAGGTTAGACGAGCCGGCCCGGAATCAAAAGCGGCCGGCGCAACCACACCGTAAGCGCTGCGGCGACACTTCGGCTTGGAACCGCGTCGAAGGAGGGTGGGTTCAGAAGCTCTGGGCGCAATAGCCTGCGCCATCGTTGGCCCAGTTTTGCTGAATCAGGTAGTCGCGGGCGCCCCACCTAACGTTGGCCTGGGAGCCGTTGGGCTCGATGAAAACATCACCGAAAGTCCAGGCGCACTTGTCGGCGTTCTCCCGTCCGCCCGCATCGAACCAGCCGTTGCCAACCGGATCCGTTACTGCTTCAACGAATTCATGCGCAATGGTGTTCGCCATTCCATCGGCTCCCAGGTTGTCATTGGGAGAGGTTTGGCGGTTGCGGGCACAACCATTCAGACACCGCTCAGGGTTTCCGACAAAGCCGGTCTTGATCCGGGTCCCTGAGTAACTGAAGCTGGTGTGATACGCGCAGTACCCGGAACAGAATCCAGAAGTCGTCACGTCCGCCGAGGTAAGGACCAGGTAGACGCCGGCATCATCGACCGGCAAATCTCCGTTATCCAGCGCGGCCCGGACGATGGTGTTGACGCTCGAGACGGTGGTCCCCTGCGAGTAGGAGTCGAAAGAGCTGCCCCCATAGTTGACCGCGTTGAGGACCGGATTGTCGTCAACGTCCGTGTAGGTAGTTTCGATGTTGAAATAGGCGGAGCCGCCGATATTCGCCGCCAGATCGGGCAGGATGTCCAACGCGGTATTGCCTTCCCAATCGCCGTACCAGACGTAATAGAGATTGGGAGTGTTCGAGCCGTCCGGAGCCGTGCCCATCACCGGACCCCCGTGGTAGAGGATTGGCAATCCCGGCGCGGCGAGCCTTCTTGGGCCGCTTCCTCCATTATCCACCGGGAAGTACACAATCGGTCCTTCGCCTTCTTCAGCACGGACCGAACGCGGCAAGATGGCAATTGCCGTGAAAATCACGACCAAGGTTTGCAGCTTTCTCATTGATCCCTCGTTGAACGGGCTTTGCCGGAAATTATCCGGACGATGATTGATCGGTGGACCGGTTCGGGTCATTGCACAGAATGATTGGCGAGTAAAACCGCCGTGCGGAGAAGCGCCGGGTCCGTTGCGAATCGCCGCAAAAGGACCTACGGCCACCGCCCTAGCGAATCGCGTAGATGACTTGCAGGTGGGCGGCAAACTCCAGCTCGCCCTGCTCCACCGGCACCGACCGGGCGGGCGATCCGGCTGCCATCGGCGCCGCCATCATCGCCATCGGCCGAGGCTCTCCGCCAAAGACCTCGCTTATCTGGACCACCTCGCCCAGCTTGACTCCCGCTGCTTTCGCGATCTCCTCGGCTTTGACACGCGCTGCGGCAACTGCGGCCGCGCTGGCACGGGCGCGAATC
>WNEZ01002462.1_pt1 | contig 15876 bp, 8 predicted proteins | sample 5400521 | NCBI WGS metagenome assembly WNEZ01 (sample SAMN13153339, study PRJNA577476) | soil metagenome | isolation source: 120 cm saprolite under Douglas fir tree site 2 hole 1 replicate 1 | place: USA:California | collected 2015-04-18
ATTTTAATGTTGCGCTTTTTTCCTTCGGCGACCAGGCGATCGAAATCCACAAGCGTGCCGTACATGGGATCGATGTTTTCGTAGTCGGAAACGTCGTAACCGAAGTCGACTTGCGGGGAAGGAAAGCAAGGGGTGATCCAAATAGCGTCGATGCCGAGATCTTTTAGGTAATCGAGTTTGGCGGTGATTCCCTTGAGATCGCCGATGCCGTCGTTATTGCTATCAGCAAAGCTGCGCGGGTACAGCTCGTAGAAGACGGCATGCCGCCACCATTCATGGCCTTCCGCGTCGACTTTTTGTTGCTGAGCGGCGGCGTACGGGGCGCACGCGCAGACGAAGAGGGTAAGTAGAGTTACCATATAGATTTTTCTTGGCACGTTCTATACCTCGCTCTAGTTGACGCTTGGGCGATCGGGGCGCAGCGGTGTTGCGCCCCTACAAGACAACCCTACCGTTTCCCTTTGTTCTTTACCTCGGCGAAATGAAGCACAACTTTCGCATGCATATGCGGTTCGGAGTCGCTGTTCGGAATCTGCAAAGTTATTGTTGAACTGTCGGAATTTTTCTTAAGTTCGGCGCCTTCGACGCGCTGGATTTGGGACGGATTCCAGATTTTCAATTCGTATTGCGCGCCGCTGGCCCCCGAGAGGTCGAGCGTAAGTTGGTCGCGCGCGGACGACCAAGTCTCTGAAAGTATCCGCAGACCTCGGCTCTGGCTTCCAAGGGAAGGCAAAGGCGATGCCGTGCTGACCCCGAAATCGTTCTGGCTGATGATGCGGAGAAGCTTTCGCCCTTCGGAGACAGGGAATCGCACGACTACGTGCTGGTCTTCATCGTTCGCTTCCACTCGAAAGGCGAGCGGTTTGCCATTCAGCTCGACCTTTTGCACCGTCGCGCGCAAGCTGATGGACGGACGGAATTCGATGATGGACTCGCCGGTGCCCGCGGTGCGTCCGGCTGCCAAGAAAATGCCTTCGGCGGTCCTGGTGTAGTTGAGCTGGAGTTTGTTCTCACCGACGCGAAGATTGTCAATGCCGAGCGAGTTCCAATCCGCGGGCAAGTGCGGCGCAAAGGTGAGCGTCGAGTTCCGGGCGTCGCTCGCTAAGCCCAACATGCCGCGGAGCAATGGGCTGACCACCATGGCGGCGGACCAGATCTGGTGCGGCGAACTAGTGGAGAGCGGTTGGTAGTAATCGCCGGAAAGAACTTCGGTCACGTGGCCGAGCGAGCCGTCCAGCGCGAGTAACGCGTTGGCCCGAAGATTCGCATAAGCCGGTTGCGGGCGGTGATAGCGATACTCTCCGACGCTGGCCCAGCCGGTGAAGAGCGGCCAGACCGACCCGTAGTGATAGCCGCCGCCGCTGAATTTTGGCGACCGATTGGAGATGATGCGCATGCCCCAGTCGGTCTGGTGGTCGGCGCCGGCAAGTTGCGTAATCATGGCGCTGGCGTTTTTCTGGTCGGGTAAGCCGAACCACATCGGGACGGTAGCAAGGACGCTGGGTTCGTCTATCGGCTTGCCGTCGGTGCCCAGGGCGAAGGCGTAACGCTGTTTGTCAGCCAGCCAAAATGCGTCATTTACTTTGCTAGCTTGTTTTTCGAAGGCTTGGGCGAGTTCAGTGGCGACCGCATCCTTGCCGGTTAAACGCGCCAGATTGGAGAGTGCGCGCAACGCCTCCGCGCCCAGGCCGCTTTCGTAGAACTCGGATGTCACGGGAAGCAGCGGGCCGCCTTCCACCCAGCCGTGGCCGATGCCGAAATTCTTCGGGAAGCCCTGCTCATCATAAGTTGAGCGAAGAAATTGGTAAGCCTTCCACACGCTGTCCCATTTTTCCTTCGCGAATGCAACGTCGCCGCTCTCGGTCACATAGTCGTTCATGGCGATGATGTAGAGCGGAGTGGCGTCGGCGGAAGCGTAGCCGTAGGGAAAATCCTTGAACCACGGAACGAAACTCGCGCCTTGCGCGATTTCGTGCGGCATCTTTCCGTCTTCGCGCTGGTATTTGCTGATGAATTGCAGCGCCGTGCGCGTGGTGGCGAAATCGCCCGCGGCGTTGAGCGCGAGGGAAGTCCACAGCGAATCGCGCCCGAAGAACCAGGCGAATCCGGGGCGCTGGCTTTCGCCCGAAGTGCGATAGCCGGCGACCAAGCCGGTGCCAAGGAACGGATTGTTCACGATTCCTTGCACCATGCTCACGCGCGACCAATCATAGGCTTGCTGGATTTGCGTGTCCGGCAATTCCACGCTCACCGTGTCGTCCAAATATTTTCTGTAGTACTCCGCCGAGGCTCGCAATAGCTCCGCGTAGCCAGCGGCTAATTTCTTATAGCTTGCTTCCGCTTGCGGACGGCCATCGAGCGAACCCGCCATTACGATGAGCTTGGTGTCCTTGCCTTTGTTTGTGACGCCAAGGCTAAACGAATTCACCGCCGACTCGGAGTAGTTGGTCTGGTACTCGCCTCGCTCTTCCGTTGCGCTCGGTGAGCCCACGAGGGCGGCGAACTTTCTGGTTTCCTCGCCGAGATAAAACGCGCGCTGGTCTTTGTCCCAAAAAGAGTAGGTGCCGCCGAGCGAGGCCGGCCATTCGAGCTGAAAATCGCGCAGGAAAGCGGCTTCGATTTCCAGGGGGAATTCCGTTTCGACCTCGAGCGAAATAATTGCGCCGGGCTCGTTCACGGGAACGAAGAAGGTCTCGCGAACCGAAAAAGTGTCACCGGTGTAGACGATGGTGCTGGACTCCGGGCGGGTGATGAGCGTGCGGACGAGAGTTTCCGCCGGTAAGACGCGGCCCTCCGTGTGGAACTGCAAATGAAAGTCGCGCAATAATTTGAGCGGATACACCCATTCTTCCATGCGGCCGGCCTCGTTGCCAAAGAGTCCGGCTCGCGTTCCCACGGCGCTGAGAAATTCCCAAGGCCGCACGGGACGCGACAATTCCAGCGACCGAGATTGCGCTTCCGCAGCGCGTCCAAGTCCGTGAGCGCTACGCGAAGGTCTTCCCGTGGCAAGCCACGGAATCAGCGCAGAGGAGAGAGCGAGCGCGAAATGCTTTCTGATCAGGCGCAAAGAAGTGGTTTTCATCGGCAGGCTTTTCGTTTTTGCGCGGGACGCATGTTTTTTCCGGCGGTTGGCTGGCCGGCCTGAAGGCCGCCGCTACGTGGATGGCTTCACTTACGTTAAGATTGAGGCGCGAACTTTAGCACGCGCCCAGTGCGGGAAGGTATCACGTTTTGTTCTCTTCGCGGCGGACATTCCTTCGATCACTGAGCCGTTCTGCACTGGTGCTATCGCTGGAAAATATTCTTTCTTTGGTTCGACCGGCCTGGGCGAAACACGCTCGTTGGCGTGGCGCGCAATCGACGAATCCTATTGCCGCACAAAAAACCTCGCCGCCGCTTCCCTCCAATGGGCTGGACGTTAATTTCGTTAACGTCGCTCGTGAATCCGGGCTGAATGTTAAAACGATTTTTGGCGGCGAACACAAAAATAAATATTTGTTGGAGACGACCGGCTGCGGCGTCGCTTTCTACGACTATGACAACGACGACTGGCTCGACATTTTCCTGGTCAACGGCACTCGCTTGGAGGGCTTTCCGGCCGGGCAAGCGCCTACTTCGCACCTGTTCAAGAACAATCACGACGGCACGTTCACGGACGTCACGGCGCAAGCCGGTCTGCTGCATTCGGGTTGGGGCCAGGGCGTGTGCATCGGGGATTACGACAACGACGGTTACGAAGACCTGTTCGTGACGTGTTTCGGAAAAAATGTTCTGTACCATAACAATGGCGACGGCACGTTTACGGATGCGACGGAAAAGGCGGGGGTGGGAGGTAGCGGCAAGCGCTGGAACACTGGGTGTGCATTTCTCGACTACGATCGCGACGGCCACTTGGATCTTTTTGTTGCCAATTACATCGACCTGGATCTCGCGACGGCGCCCGTGCCGGAATCGGGGCCTTGCCTCTACAAGGGCGTGATGGTGGCGTGCGGTCCGCCGGGATTGAACGGCGGTAAGAACATTCTGTACCGCAACAATGGTAACGGGACGTTTACGGACGTGACGGAGCAGGCTGGCATTCTGGAGGCGAACGGAACGTTTGGCCTCGGCGTCCTTACCGCCGATTTCGACAACGACGGTTGGCCGGATATTTACGTGGCCAACGATTCGACGGCCAGCGCGCTTTATCAGAATAAGAAGAACGGAAAATTCGTCGATATCGCCATGGAGGCTGGTTGTGCGCTCAGTGCCGACGGCAAGCCGCAGGCGGGAATGGGCGTTTCCGCCGCGGATTACGACCTGGACGGAAATCTGGACATCGTCAAAACGAATTTCGCGGGCGACACGCCGTCGCTGTATCACAACATCGGCGGGGCCACGTTCGAGGATGCGACCTTTGCCGCCGGCCTGGGGCGCCACACGCAATTTCTCGGCTGGGGTTGCGGATTTTTCGACATGGATAATGACGGCTGGCCGGATATTCTGATTTGCAACGGGCACGTCTACCCGGAAGTCGAACAGCTAAAGACGGAGGCCGGCTATCCGCAGCAGAAGCTGCTGTACAAGAATCTGCGCAACGGGCGCTTCGATGACGTTTCGATGCAAGCGGGGCCGGGCATCACCATTCCGGTTGCCTCGCGGGGCTGCGCCTTTGGCGATTTTGACAACGATGGGGACATCGACGTGGCGGTGAACACGGTGAACGATTATCCGCAGTTGCTGCGCTGCGATTCCTCGAGCGGGCACAATTGGATTAAGGTGCGCACCATCGGAACAAAATCAAATCGCAGCGGCATCGGCGCGCGCTTGCGTTGCGTCACGCATCCCGGCGATGAATCGAAGCCGCACCAGCAAATCGACGAAGTGCGCAGCGGCGGCAGCTACATTTCGCAAAACGACTTGCGCGTTCATTTCGGACTGGGCAAAGCGGAAAGAGTTGACCTCCTGGAGATTCGCTGGCCCAGCGGGCAAATCGATACGCTGAAGGACGTGAAGGGGAGTCAACTGATTTTTGTGAAGGAGGGCGAAGGAATTGTTCGGTCAGTCCAATTCGAGCGCGCCAAACCGAAGATGGCGAGATAAACTCGCCGCTACAACGGCGTTGACGGCTGTTGTCCTCGCTGGACTTGCCGCGGCGACTGCTTTCCCCTTCGGCAAGTGGCAGCACGCATCGGATGCGCCGATTCTTTCTCCGCAGGGTACGGGCTGGGAATCCGCGGGCACCTTCAATCCTGCCGTCATACAGCACAACGGAAAATTCGTAATGCTTTATCGCGCGCAAGACGCTGCGGGCACGTCCCGTATTGGCTATGCGGAAGGCAGCGATGGAATTCATTTCACGCGCCGCGCTGAGCCAGTTCTGTCGCCAGAGGCGGAGTATGAAAAAGATGGCGGAGTGGAAGACCCGCGGCTGCAAAGATTCGGCGGCACGTACTATTTGACGTATACCGGGTATAACAAGAAAGACGCGCAGCTCTGCCTAGCCACATCACAAGATTTAATCCATTGGCAACGCAAGGGTGTGATCCTGCCAGCCTACAAAGGAAATTGGAATCGAGGATGGACGAAATCAGGCGCCATCGTCCCGGAAAAAATCGGCGGCAAGTACTGGATGTATTGGCTTGGAACCAGCGCGGATAAGACAGATCAAATGGGAATTTCGTATTCCACCGACCTGCTGCACTGGACGGAAGCGACCGAAACTCCGGTGCTGCCGCGGCGACCCGGGAAATTCGATTCGCGCGTGGTCGAGCCGGGACCGCCACCAATTCTTACGCCAAGCGGAATTGTGTTGATTTACAACGGTGCTGACGACAATCTGATTTATCAAACCGGAGTTGCGGTGTTCGACCGCACGGATCCGCGTATGGTGCTCTCACGAACCGACGAGCCCATCTTCGCTCCTGAAAAGGAATGGGAAAAAGTCGGGCAAGTGCCCAACGTTGTGTTCGTGGAAGGTATGGCGCGTGAGGGAAACCGCTGGCTCTTTTATTACGGCGGAGCGGACAAGTGCGTCGGAGTGGCCGAGGCGCCCGCGCGGTGAACGCAGCGGAAGTTCTGAACGACTAGGCTGTGGCCGACTTCGCGGTTGCCTTGCGGTGCGGCTTGCCAATTTCCCCGATCAACTGGCGCTCTGCTTGCATCCAATCCTCAAACTCATTCCCCGGCGCGCTGCCACGCTTCAAGTAAATTTGATAGGCGCGCAGAGCAATCTCTTCTTGTGTCGGTTGGGTACTTGCGGCGCGCGGCTTTTGTGTTGTCGGCGCGGAGCTCACCATCGTCTTGGCCATTTTTCACTCCTTTCGGCTGGGTTTCTATTGTACTCCGGTCCGAAAACGCAGCGTAAACTAAGATTCCAATGGAATGTATCTTATATATGAATGCATAAGCCGGTCGTCAAAACGGCCGGAACGCATCGGGCAAACTATTCGGGCACTTCACGCTCCCTTTCGAGTTTTCGTTCGGCGAGGGCGGAGGCTTCTTGAAGAGTTTTCTCGATGCGGCGCGAGCGCGCCTCCGGAGTACGGTAGTAGAAGATTGCGAACAAGTGACCGCGGCGGTGCGAGGGAGACATGCACTTCCAGCCCGCGAGCGCGCGACGATCGTGCGCGAAAGCTAGCTGCAAGACAGGCGGAAGCTCGTGCTCTGCCTCCATGACCGCGAGCAAGCGCTCAGCCATCTGCTCAGCGCGCCGAACGCGAGCCTCCCGGCTCTTGACCTGGATAATCCACTTGCCGATCTCGCTACGGGTAGAGTAGTTGAGCTTCTCGAACCATCGCCGCAGGTAGGCGTCTTCCTTGAAGAAGCGTTTAAGCTCCGCGGGGACGACAGCGATACGTTGCTCAAGATCGGGCTCGAGGCGAAATTGAGCGGCCATGCCTTGGCGCACATCGCCACCACTCTGCATAGCCTTGTTGACCAGCAGAATGTGTCCGCCGCCGCGAGCGGGAAAGAGCGAAGTGCGAAACGCGAAGCCGTTGATTCCGCCTTTCACGCGCAACTGCCCGCGCGTCCCCCAAACTTTGCCGACATCAAACGGGATGCGAATAATGGTCCAACCGAGGCGCGATTGGATGCGCTCGAGCACGGCGCGGAACGTTTTTGGAATTGGTTTTGTGTCGCGTTTCACCAGCTCGCACCAAGTGAGCGATTCTACTACTCAGGGCAGAATTAATTCTTCTTGGTAGTAGTGATTGCGGACGCGCCTGTTCCTTCTTGGAGGGTGCGAACGGCATCGACCCCAACGTTTTCGAATCTCTCAAGGGGTCCGCTGGGCCAGCGCACTTCCACCCAGTCGATTTTGGCGGCCGGGCCCAGGCCGAAGTGCACGCGCATGTCGTTGTTGGAATCGAAGCTGGAGCCGCTGCGTACTTCATCGACAAGCGTCCGGCCTCCGGCCCTCACGCGGATGCGCGCGCCGATTCCATCGCGATTCGACTTCGTGCCGATCGTGCGAAGCGCTATCCAGTGATTGGCCGTGCGCACCTGGTTGACCAGCAGGCTTGGTGGCGCGTTCATGTTACTGACCACCGCGGACATGCGGCCGTCGTTCCAAAGATCGCCAACCGCCAGTCCTCGCGATGACGTTGCTTTCGTAATTCCTGGACCGGCGCTCGCTGAGATATCCGTGAATTTGCCGTCCCCATTGTTGTGATAGAGGATGCGCGGTTCCTGAAAGTTGCTGCCGAGGTGTTGGCTGTCGACTTCGGGATAGACATGTCCATTCACCAGAAGCAGATCAGGCCAGCCATCATTATCGAAGTCGAGAAACATCGTGCCCCAGCCGAGGTATTGCGTGTTCAGGCCAAGACCGGCCCGATAGGTAACATCGTCGAAGGTGCCGTCGCCGTTATTTCGATACAGGGTCGCGGTGTCGTCGGAAAAATTGGTCTTGAAAATATCGAGCTTGCCGTCGCCATCGTAGTCTGCCACGGTCGAACCCATGCCCGCTTGCGCGCGACCGTCTTCATTGAACGCCGCCCCGGCGGTGATGGCTACGTCGGTAAACGTCCCATCGCGATTGTTGTGGTACAGAATGCTAGGAGTGCTGTCGCAAGCGACGAAAATGTCCGGCCAGCCATCGTCGTCAAAATCCAAGGTGGTGACACTGAAAGCGTAATGTCCGGTTGTTTGATCGATGTGCGCCTTCGTTGTGACGTCTTCAAAGGTGCCGTCCCCGCGATTGTGATAGAGAATATTTTTCGCGCCCGGCAAGCCTCGCGGTCCGCACATCACGGGGACGCCCTTCCAGATGCAGCTCGGCCGGTCGCCGGGAGCGGGCGCGGTCGACAAATCAAAGTCGACATAGTTCGCGACCATTAGATCCAACCGGCCATCGCGATCGTAATCGACAAACGCGCAGCCGGTTCCCCAGGCCTTGCCGGAGCCGCCCACGCCGGCCTTCTCCGTCACGTCGGTGAACGTTCCGTTGCCGTTGTTGCGATACAGAACGTTTTTGCCGTAGTAGGTGACGTAGAGGTCTTCCCATCCATCATTGTCATAGTCGCCGACGCAAACACCCTGCCCCCATCCGGTGTGTGCCAACCCCGCCTTTTCCGTGACATCCGAGAACGTTCCATCATGATTGTTGCGATACAGATGATTGGTCGGGGCCTTGCCTAGTGGGAATCCCTCCAGCTTCGTTCCGTTCACTATGAAGATGTCCGGCCAGCCGTCGTTGTCGTAATCGAAAATTGCCACTCCTGTGCCGGTGGTCTCGATGATGTATTTCTTCGTGTCCACGCCGCCGAAGACATTCATCATTGTCAGGCCGGCTTGTTGCGCGATGTCGGTAAAATACGCCAGGGGTTTGGGGGATTGAGGTTTTTGGCTGCTCGACCCCCCCGTCGCTATCGCAAGCGAAACCGGCAACAGAACTGACAGGCAAATTCGCCACGCGAGGGAAAAGCCGCGCGAACAAGAAGGATTTCTGAAAATCATGTCCCATCGGGATAGTAGGTTGCGCGCGCAGGCCGGTCAAGGCAGATGCCTGACGTGGCAAGCGCTCGTCGTCTGCGTGCTACTATTTCGAGTGAAAGCGATTTATGTGACGACCCTTCGCATGGTGGCCAGTCTCGCGCTTCGTTTTTCCGTACTCGCAGCGGGCTTATTCTTTACGGTTCTGCTGGGATTCGATCCGCAGCTCCTGAGCGCCGCTCAGAAAACGAAGGCGCCTGCGCAGGCTGAGGCAATTTACGCGGAGGGCATGCAAGCGCTGCAGCGGGGCGACCTCTCCGCGGCAGAAACAACTTTTGAAAAAGTTCTGCGTCTTGCGCCTGGCAGCGCCGAAGCCCACAACTCTCTGGGCTGGGTGCTTTTGGCGCAAGAGAAGATCAGCCCCGCGATTCGCGAATTTCAGGCCGCCGTCAAGCTCAAACCTGAATTCCCCCAAGCGCGCATCAACCTGGCTAATGCTCTACTGCAGCAGGGCGACCCAGATGGCGCGCTTCGCGAATCGAAAGAGGCGGTGCGGCTGGCCCCATCCGATTCGGAGGCGCACCGCACGCTCGCGCGAGCGCTCGACGCTTCCGGTGAACTGGCTTCCGCGACAGAGGAAATGAGCCGCGCGATTGCTCTCGAGCCGAACCGCGCGGAGTTGCACGACGATTTGGGATCTCTGCTGGCCCAGCAGGGCTTGACCCGCGAGGCCATCGCGGAATTTGCCCAGGCTCTTAAATTGCAGCCCAGCCTGGGAAGTGCACACGTGCATATGGGCGTGCTGCGCTTCCAGGAAAAATCTTTTGACCAAGCGATAGCTGAGCTTAGGATTGCGGTCAGCTCAAATGCGGGAGGGGCGCAGGCGCACTACTACCTTGGGCAAGCGCTTCGGGACGCAGGCGACCTAGACGGTGCGATTCGCGAACTCCGGGCCGCCGTCGAGTTGCAGCCCGATTTCCCTGAAGCACAAAACGCCCTCGGCGTCTTGCTGCAGCGCTCGGGCATGGTGGACGAGGCCGTCGCATCCTTTCAGCGCGTCGTGCAACAGCAGCCGGAAAATGCCGAGGCCCACAACAATCTCGGTCTCGCGCGTTTGCAACTCGGAGACGCAGACTCTGCGATCCGGGAGTTTCAAACTGCTCTGCACTTGCGCGCGCAGGACGCGGGGTTTCAAACGAATCTGGGCGTCGCGTACCTCCAAAAGACAGACTTTGACTCGGCGGTTGCGCAATTTCAATCGGCGTTGGAGAAAACACCGCGGAACCCGACACTCCACTACGATCTCGGACTTGCGTTAAAGCTGAAGGACAAACTGAGCGAAGCCGTCGCGGAGTTCCGCACCGCCGAGCAACTTGATCCACAGCAAGCCGACGTTCATTACACGCTGGGTGTGACGCTATGGCAGCAGGGCGACTTTGCAGCGGCGGCCAGCGAGCTGCAGGCGGCGATTGACACCAAGTCAGACTACGCCGAGGCCTTTTATACGCTGGGAACAGTCTTGAAGCAGCAGGGCAAATTGCCCCTGGCGGCAGACGCTTTGCGGCAGGCGATCCGTTTGCAACCCGATTTTGGCGGCGCGCACACCACTTTGGCGGCGGTGCTTCGCCAACTCGGCGACAAGGAAGGGGCCGCTGCCGAATCGAAAGCGGGGACTGAAATCGGGCAGGAGAAGAACAATCAGCAAGCCGCGCTCTTCGCGACCAATTCTGGCAAACGGCTGCTCAACGCTGGAGATTTGGAGGGTGCCATCTCGCAGTTCCAAGCGGCGATTCACGCGGTTCCGGGCTACGCTCCCGCGCATTTCCAGTTAGGCTTGGCGTTGCAGCGAAAGGGTGACAAGGCAGAATCGGCCCGCGAGTTTCAGAAGGCCCGCGAGCTCGATCCTCGGCTCACCCCGCCATCTTAGTGCCATCACGAGCGCTGTTACGATGTCCCGCTGCGCAGCGCTACCAGCTCGGTTCCCACCGGTACGCCTCGCGTCACCTTCACGCGAATTACCGCCTCAAATGGTTTGAGCTGCCCCTCTTGAGATACTGGCAGCCGCAGTAGTAGTTCCTCAACCGAACTCTGCCGGCAAACGAATTCGACTGCCGCTTGCGTCCCTATTGTTGTAGTGCCCGCCAGGATCAGCACCGCTTGGCCCGGGTTGAGGCCTTTAACCAAACTCACCACAGCGTAGTCTTCCGTTAGCGGCGCGTTGCGACCACTGGGGAAGTACTCACTGGACTCTCCCGGCTGAGGGTGGATGTTGACAATGGCCTCCTCACCTTTGCGCGATCCGGAAGCCATGCGGCGGAAAATGAATTCCTGAGTTCCCGGAATTTCCAGGAGCGTGAGGTTCTCGAAAGGCGAGCCGATGAAAATCAGGTTATTGTTCTTCGCGTCGTCTAGTGAAAACAAGCTGCCGCGCTTAATGCGAATCTGCCGGTGCAGCAGTCCGAAAACGCGGTCGAGTTCATGGACAGCCAGCACCTCGCCCACACCGGTGTAGTGGTCCAAAATAAAGCTGCCTTTGTCTTTCGCGGTGTCGTAGTACCGCATGCCAGTTTCGGGGCGACCCACAAATGCCGCGTTGCTGAAAATTACCCACGGTTCTTCTTGTCCGGACGCGAAACCGTTCCAGAAAACCCGAAACGCCGCTGGTGCGAGATCACTCTCCCGAGAGAGCCCCGCCTGCGCTGAGCTCCTGTTCCAAAGCAGCCCTAGGATGGCGGCCGCGGCTAATGCCAGCAGCACGCCCATCGAAATCGTTGCCGCAACCCATTTCCGAAGGCCGCGCCCCTCCTGCCATTCAGTTTCGGTGGGCGGGCTAAGGTGTGGCCTACTCCCATGCGCACGGTGATGGAAGGCGAGAACGTACGTGCCCTTTGGGAGTTCCACTACGATGGCGTCGTCGGCACCGTTTACGTTGTAATACTCCGCGAGTTTTGCGCGCAACCGACCCGCCTGCACACGCACCATGGAGTCAAGCTGAGGGTCGAAATCGTCGGACCGGCCGAAAACCTCCGTCGCAATTTGATATTCCTTGATTGGAGTTCCAGGGTGATCCAGAGCATGCTTTGCCAGATAGCGGAGAAGTTTGCAGAGGGACTCAGAGCCATGCAAAATCTGGCTGCCGGCCAATTTCTCGATCTGCGCGAGATATTGTTCGCGTTCGGACAACGAGTAACTCCCAGTTACATCGGTTTAACAGGAGTGTAACAACGTACCCATCTCCATGCAAGCGCTGGCTTTACTTGGCGTAACGGTATCAGACGGCCTGAGACTTCTATTGGAGCACGCAAGAAACTAATAGTGAGCATCATTTTTTCGGTGCGCTGTCGAGGTGTACCACTACACCGCGTCTGCCGATTGCGGAGCGACAGCAAATTACGGGGATTGCTTGCTTGGGGTGCATTTCACGTCGAGGGTGGGTTGGGGTGCTTGGAGTGCCTGAAAAACAAGATTCGGTCGGCGCTCTTCTTTTCAACACACTCGAACCTCTTATCGCATAAATTCGGGCTTCTACGAATGCAAGCCGGAGAACCGGCTCATTCACTAACAACCAATCGCTGGTAGTTCTTGGATTTTTCGTTGGCTCGTTTCTCGAAGGAGGGTGCAATGGTGAGGCGATCGATTTGGGTGGGACTGGCAGTTCTTTGTCTTGTTTCCGGCTTCAAGACGTCAACCACGTTGGCGCAAGCAGTTTATGGAAGCATTCTAGGAACGGTGACCGATCCGCAAGGCGGCGCGGTGTCTGGTGCCAAGGTGACGGTGACGTCCGTGACCAAGAGCACCGCGGTTGAAACCGCGACAAATGAGAGCGGCAACTACTCGGTAACCCACTTGATTCCGGACACGTACAAGATCCGGATTGAAGCGGCTGGCTTCAAGGGTACCGACATTCCCGTCGTGCAGGTGTCCGCCGACTCGGCGGCCCACGTGGACGCGACAATGCAAGTCGGCGCGGTGACTCAGTCGGTGGAAGTTACCGGGGAAATTCCCCAACTCAAAACCGACCGCGCAGACGTGGACGTCGAGTTCAGCCAAAAGTACGTGGAAGACTTGCCGGTACTCAACCGGAATTTCACGAATTTCGAGCTTCTCTCACCCGGAACCCAAAAGCTGGTTGGCTGGAGCCACGCGGCTACCGAGAATCCTCAGGGTGGCGGGCAAATCTTCGTCAATGGCCAGCATTTCAGCGGCACCAATTTTGAGTTGGATGGGACCGATAACCAGGACCCAATCCTTGGCATTATTGTGGTAAATCCGAATCTCGATGCCGTTGGCGAAGCCAAGATCGCGCTGCAGGACTATGACGCGGAATCCGGCAAGGCCACCGCAGGCATCGTCAAGGTGCAAACGAAATCCGGTTCAAACGACTTCCACGGCAGCGGCTTCTACTACTACCGTAATAGCGAGCAGGAAGCGCGCGATCCGTTCACGAACAAGCCTGGAGTTCCTCTCGCCGCGGCGACCTGGAAGCAGTATGGTGGATCGGTCGGCGGCCCCATCTTCAAGAACAAGCTGTTCTTCTTTGGCGATTATCAAGGCACCAAACAGCAGCAGGGCATCACGAACCAGTACACGATTCCGACCGCTGTGGTGGAGAGCACCTGTGGTTTTGGAAAACCGGGCAACTGTGACCTCAGCGAGTATTTGGCTCCCGCCCCTGCCGGTTTCGGTCCTATAAACGGTCAAATTTGGGATCCGATGTCGGGCAATTCAGCGACGGGGACCGGTCGGACGAAGTTCGTGGGCAACCTGATTCCGAACACAAGGATTTCGCCACAGGCGACGGCCATGCTTGCCCTGTTCCCAAAGCCAACTTCCAGCGGCATAAACAATAACCTGGTCACGACAGGTGCAGGTCCTTTCAAACAGAATTCTTTCGATACGCGTATTGATTACAGCGCCCCGCGCAACTTTCAGATCTTCGGTCGCTTCAGCTTGGATTATTTCTCACTTTCCGGAACTGGCGGTTTGGGAGCGCTGGGCGGCCTTGGTTTTGGACCTGGGGGATTGAACGGATCTTCCACCGTGCACAACTACAGCTTGGCAAGCGGCTTTACCAAGCCCATCGGTACGAAATGGCTCACCGACTTTCGCTTTGGGTATTTCAAATACAACCCGCAGACAGCCTACTCCGATGCCGGCGCTTCACCCATGGACAAATTTGGGGTTCCCGGGCTGAACAGCGGGCCGGGTGTTGTCGGGCCCCCGACAACGGGAGGCTTAGCGGGCATCGATTTTAACGGCACCGGCGGGTTTACCCCCATCGGTGACGGCTTGAACATCGGCCGCTGCAATTGTCCGTTGACAGAAAGCGAACAGCAGTTCCAGTTTGTGAACAACTGGACGCGAACCCAGGGCAACCACACCATCAAGTTTGGCGCGGATATTCGCTATGCCGAAAACCTCCGTGTTCCTAGCGACGCCAGCCGCACAGGACTGCTGCACATTAATGCAGGAGACACCGCCGATAGCGGCGTAGGCGGCCTCAGCTTCGCGACGTTCCTGCTGGGCGACGTGACTTCTTTTGAGCGGTTCGTCAGCAGCAGTTTGACTGCTGCCGAGCGCCAGAAGCGCTGGTTCTTCTACGGCCAGGATTCGTGGCGCGTCTCGCCGAAATTCACCATGACCTATGGCCTACGGTGGGAGATTTACTTTCCGGAGAGTGTCAATGGGAAAAACAACGGAGGTTTTGCGAATATTGAGCAAGGCGTGATTCGCGTTGCCGGCAACGGCCCGATCGGCTTAAACGGCAACGTCGACAACACCTTGAAGGCCTTCGCGCCGCGCCTTAGTTTTGCCTACCAGTTCGATCCAAAAACGGTGCTCCGCATCGGCTACGGCCGGGGCTTCGATATCGGCGTGTTCGGTTCCAACTTCGGCCACGTGGTCACACAAAACTTGCCGGTTCTCGCGAACCAGACTCTGACGGACACAAACTGCGCGACCGTGAACGGTGGAGCAGTTTGTAACTCGACTGCGACGAACGACCGAAGTGCCGTATTTACGCTCGGCAAGGGCCCGCAGCCCTTCAGTTTTTCCACGCTTCTCAGTCAGATTGGCCCAGACGGCACATTGCCACTCAGAGGGCCCGGGGGGAACGTGAGCCCGAGAATCCGGCCGACGGTTCAGCGCCTTCCTACTATCGATCAGTGGAACGCCACGGTCCAACGTCAACTTACCCCGACGCTGAACGTTTCGGTGGGCTACGTGGGCAACAAGGGCACGCACGTGTTTGCCGGCAACGGACCGTCCTACAATACGAATGAGGCGGCGATCGGCGGGGGTACTTTCGCTTATAAGTGCTCGAAAAACATAGACCCAGTTACAGGACTACCTACCGGGACATTCGATTGCAAACAGAGCTTCAAGCCGTTTACCCCGCCGTCATTCCGCCGTCGGCTCTTCCTGAATGGCGTGCCGGCGTTCACTTATCCGAATTTCCCGGGAATAACCTGCTGTTCGGACAACCCGGGAGACTACTTCGGCAACGATGCAGACAACAAATACAATGCCCTGCAGGTGAAGGCCGAGAAGCGCGTCAGCAAGGGTCTGCAGTTCCTGGCGCACTACACCTACTCCAAGGCTTATTTCTACGACGCCGGCTATTTCTCCGCGGATAAGAAATTTGCCTGGGGTCCGGACGACTTCAACCGCAATCACGTATTCGTGATCAACACGGTGTACGAGTTGCCGATCGGCAAGGGCAAAACGTTCATGAGTGGCGTGGGCCGCGTCACCGACTTGCTTGTTGGCGGCTGGCAGGTTACGAACACGCTCAACTACAGTGGCGGTCTGCCCTGGACACCCAGCCTTGGAGAGTGCGGCCAGATTTCCGATGCCGGGCCATGCCGTCCCAACGCGATTGGCACCAGCACTCTTAAGACGGGAACGAGCCGAGATGCCAACGGCTTCCTGCTCTGGTTCACGCCGTTGCCGAGTGGAGCT
>WNEZ01005212.1_pt1 | contig 15876 bp, 10 predicted proteins | sample 5400521 | NCBI WGS metagenome assembly WNEZ01 (sample SAMN13153339, study PRJNA577476) | soil metagenome | isolation source: 120 cm saprolite under Douglas fir tree site 2 hole 1 replicate 1 | place: USA:California | collected 2015-04-18
GGCGCAGCCGAAAGACGGAAGGGAATAATTCGCTTCTTGCCGTTGAAAGCGTGGCCAACCTCGCTGAGGACGTGCGGCGAACCCGCCGCGTGCTCAGTCAAGACCAGCACCAGCACACGTGTCGATCGAACCGCTTCCACGATCGCGGCCGGGTAGTCGGCGCTGGGTGGAATATCTCGCGGTGCGATCCAGCAAGGCACTCCAGCTTTTTCCAGAGCGTCGCAGACGCGGTCGGCGATGGCCTTGTCCGCCGACGCATAACTGATAAAAACTTGAGGCGCCGTCTCCATAACCGTTTGCGCTAGTCTCTCACGCTAATTCGGATCCATCGCCGCTTTTCTATGGCAAAAAGTCGTTGGCCGCCACCGGAGACTGCTTGTTCTGCTTGTGGAACGTGATGAGGACGAAGGCTTGACCGCCGACAAAAGTCTGCTAGAGTAGCCAGCCGAAAACTTGGGATGGGAGCGACAGTAAACAAAGGGCCTGGACCGAGACTAGGCACACTTTCTCGGGTAGTAACAAGAGCACTTAGGAGGCACTACCATGAAATGGTTCTTGATCGTAGCTGCGCTTCTTCACCTGTCCTTCATGATCGGCGAGCTATATCCGTGGTCAGTTCCCGTCTCCCTTAAGGTCGCCAGCAAAACTCTGGAGAAATTTCCCCTTGACGAGCCCCTAACAAAGGCTCAGAAAGACCGGTTCGACGCTCAGCAGGAATTGAGTGCAACCATTGTGCACAATGCTGGAATCTATAACGGAATTCTTGCCGGAGGTCTGTTCTGGGCTGCTTACGCCGGACTGGCCGCCACCGACGTAGCCCTAGTGATACTGGTGGGCGCTGTAGTCGCGGGTATTTTCGGAACCGCAACCCTCAAATCGCTAGCAACTGCGTTGCAAGCTGCTGTTGGAATTGTCGGCTTGATTCTGGTTTTGAAGGGCAGGCACAAATCATGAGGAGACTCGGTCACGGACATTGGGCGCGTGGCGACATAGTTTGACTACTACGCCGCAGCGTCAGTGGCCGGGTCGGTGAGCGAGCCCAGCAGCATTTCCGCCGTCCGCACCACCTGAGTCTTCACACCGCCTTCGATTTTCACAATATCGTTCAACACCGAGATGACTCGGCGCTTGGTTGAGGCGTCGAACTCCAGCCTGGCGCCATTTCGGTCGCGGACCCCTTGATCGACCAGATGCTTCAACACACTGAGCGCATAGTACAAAGGCAGCCGGCTCTCCCTCGTGGTAGGGCTTGCCCCAATCTTCTGAACTTCATCTTCCAACCAGGAGCAGACATTCTCTTCAACTGCGCTTCCCGTCAAAATGCCGTACTTCTGATTTGCCCCGTCGGGCTGGAAACCCTGACATAGGCATTCCTGGTGAGTAGCGTAATACACGATGCGATCAAAGTCCCAGTCAGTCATGCGCGCGCGGCCGAATTCAGCGGCAGCGGGCAACGTGGGTGGAGTTTGCCAGTCCTGAATGTCAGGAACTTTGCCAGGCGCGTCGGCTGGATACTTCTCCTGGGGCGAGAGTCCTTCGGGATCACCGACAGCTTGGTGCTGTGCGATCCAGATGCGGATAGCTGCTTTCTTGCGGTGAATGGCGTTCTTTTTCTCGGCGAAGGTTTCCAGTTTGTCAAATGCCGGAGATTCGTCGAATACCGGCGCGCGACCCGGGTCGAGCAGGGCGGCGACAGCGTCTTTGACTATCCGGCGTCGATTTTCACAGACCCACCGGACGTCTTCCTCCATGGAAAGCAGACCCTGTTTGCCAAGCTCGAATCTCCTCTCCTTGACCAGATAAGCCTGCATCGTCATTTCGTATCCGTCGAGGGCTGCCAGCAACTGTTGATAGAGCTCCGCCTCGGAGGGCCGGCAGCGGTCCTTGACTCGCTCCAAGTGGCCGTCAAGATCGGTGAGGACTTCATGGCAGCCCTTGATACGATCGATCCAAGCTTGGCGGTGACAGAAATCAACCGCTTCCTCGAAGGTCAGCCGACGGAATTTGTCCTCCAACCCGGTTACCGCCTCGCAAAAGGGCTGAGAACGAGAATGCTGCAGCCGCAGAGCCAGGGTGTTCCAGCACCGGCGGAAAGCGTCCTCATTCCACTTGAGGCGGGTTTCTGGTCTTGGGTCATCGTCCGGCGTTCCCTTGATGGTATCGACGCCGAGGAGTTGCCTGATCAGCGCGCGAGTGTCTGTAAAGGTTGCAGCGGTGGACTGGTAAGCGTTCAGTGGCCCCTTCAGATCTCGCGCTTCCATGCCGAACAGATAAGTGAAAAGCCGGGCCTTGAGCGTGCCCGTGGTCTTGCTCTGGGTCGTCGAGATCGAAAGTTGGTTGGCGATCGCGCCTGCCTCGTAATGCATCCAGGGAGAGTCTGCGTTCTCCGGTGTGATGGAGAGCAGGGCAGCATCGGTGGACGCTAACTCGTGCTCCACAGCTTGAAACCACGGTAACCCCTTTTCGATGTTCTCCGAGAAAAAGGGAGGTGCAAACTGAAGCGGCACGGGAAGCGACAACTCATCGTTGAGTTGCAGCAAGAAATCTCGAAACGCGGCGGCGACATCGTGGCTTCGCGCCCCAGACCAGCAAAGAAAAAGTTTCACACTCACCTCCCGGCGAGGTTCTCACGCCGAGCCCCGCCTGTAGCCCGGTCGAATTTCGCCCCTCACCCTGTCGATGACAATTTCACAAAAAGGGTTCGGGTACCAATAGACATTTCACTGAAGTGCTTTCCCCTCTCCTCCGAAGAAGACACATCGCCCCGCAGCTTGCGTGACAGCCCGTCGATACGCATGACGCCTAGGCGGCCTGGGCCGTCCCGATTCTTGGGCGGAACACATCATCGAGCTTCGTGACCGCGACCCGGCTTCTACGGAGCTCGGCAAGCCACATGGCCTGCTTGTACATGGATTCGATTTCGCGCACCGTGGGGCCGGCATCCATCGCTTTGGCGTAAGCATCCACCGCCGAATCGAGGTCGCCGAGTATGAGAAACGCTTCGCCACGAGTAGCCATTCTCCACAGGAGCACGTCGCCATGCTGCGCATAGTCGAGGGCCTGCTGGGCGAATTCTTTCGCCTTGTGGCTGTCTCCGGACGCCAGCTTCAGAAACGCAACATTGATGGCGTGGTAGTAGAGCTGATCGGGGAGATCTTTCGCAAGCAGCAGGGCATCGGAGTAAAGTTGCAGGGCATGATCGTAGTCTTCCTGGCGGTGTTCCAGCATCCAGCGCCGTTTCAGCCTGCCGGCTAAGGTGCCCATTGCGTCGGTTCGCCCCTTGCCCTGACTCTCCAGGAGCTTGATGGCATCATTACCTCTACCGACACTGTCGTACGCCAGCGCCAACCGGACCAGGCCGGGCTCGTCCAGTTCGCTGGCATGACCTTCCAGTAGCTGGATGGCCTTGCGGAAATCGCGCGATTCAACGGCGACGCTGGCGGAATTCCACTGCCCGGCTGGAGCTGCATCCCCGACCAGGGTCTTGATCACCAACTGCAGGCCCAGGTGATCCTTATTCTGGGGTTTAACGATTCCCAGGTGGTCGCCAGGAATTACCGCGCGCCGGTCCTCGGGGAAGACATCGAGGGAAGAGGTGGAGGGTACAAACTCGTCGCGTTCGCCGGCCACTGTCCAGAAGACGAAAGGAAAATTCGCGGCGAAGGTACGCTGCCACCGGCTTCGCAGATCGACCACGAAAGCGCTGTCCTGGCTCATATCGCGCAATTGACGTTTAAAAAAACTGAAGGGCGAGGCTTTCGTCAATCCATTGCTGGGAGTGCCGAACAAGAACACGTGACTGACCCTGGCAGTAAGGGCGGGATCGTCTACCAAGGCCCGCTGCAGGACTAATCCGCCCATGCTGTGCGCCAGAATCGCCAGCGTCTTGTAAGTGGAAAGCCCGAAATTCACGGTGGTCCGGAACAGGGTAGCGAGCTTGTCGATGGGAGCGTCTGCGCTCCAGATTCCGCTCAGGTCCGGCGCAAACCTGGTGGTATAGCCGAGACTCAGCAGGTCCCAGGAATCCAGAGCGGGCTGCTGGAGCAGGAAGTCAGGAAACTCACCCCAAGTCCCGGTATTGGTTCCGGTGAAACCATGCAGAAGGACGATGGCTGCATCCTGATGTTTAACGCGGTGCTCGATGACTTTCGGAGGAGTTGGATCAGATTTCATAAGTTACCTCGCTCATCAAAGAATTGCGGTAGGGTTGTGAAGGTCACCTACAACGGTGAGCAGCCGAAGCTCGGGTTGGTAAGGATTCGTTATCATTATCTTGTCCTGCCGAGAAAATTCAGTCCTTGGTGCTCTCGCAGTCCCCCCGCGGGCGACCCACTTGCCGGGAGTTATGTCTCTTCAGCAGACGGTGAACGTACGTGGCAGAACCTCTTACCAGGCTCGCCTCTGTCTGCCGCCGCGAGGAAACTTGTCAAACTGTGGGGAAGTACCGGGGGTTAACGGCAAAAGAGTAGTCCAGCACAGCAGAGAATTCAACACCTATAATTTCCGATAGTAGGTTGGTCGGATTTCCGACTAACTATATTTCTTGGGGGCACTTGACTATCTGCAAACCGGGAGGATAATGCCTCGTATCGACCCCCGGAGAGCGAAAGCTCTCCGCTTCCCTTGAGACGAGAGACCCCAGTATACGAGCTCAGCATTAGTGTCGGCACTCATACCGAGGACGCCCAGGCCTGCCGATTCGGTTTAGCGTTTTTTGGAGGAGAAAATGGCGAGCCCTATCGTCATTCCAATCAACAGCACGAAATTCCAGCTGGATAAAACGATCGTCGCTCCGGGAGGTTCGGTCACGGTCGACATCGGAGCTTCTACCGACCACGACGTCTTGGATGCCATTCTCGAAAACAAGCCCTTTCCCGACCGGCCTGCGGGAAAGATCGAGTTGGGAAGCATTGATCTGAACGCTGAGACAGGAAAGACATTCGCTTTCAATGCCGGACAAACGACGATCGGGTTCAAAGCTTCGGCGGAGTTCAAGACCGGCCTGGGCGTGTTCAATGCCGCGTCCGACGCGATTGGTTCTCTCCAACTGGAGGATGCTCCACAGCTGACCCTTAGTATTCCGGGAAGCTCTACTGATAAGTACCTGGTCTTACTGTGGAGCTACGGTGTCAAGGGTTCCTTCTCAGGATCGCATCCCATCGGCGTGCTGGGCAGCGTGACGTTTGGTGCGGAGGCTGCTCGCGACTCGATCTATGCCGTGCTGCACCGTTTCCCGGCGACGACGGATGCGCGCACCGCCATCGCCGATACCTTAGGCAGTTGGCGGTTCCCACGCCAGGTAAGGCAAGCGCGCGATCTCAAGCCCGGAAGCTGGTTGATCGCTGAGATAGACGGTTCGCTGGCGATCCACGTTTCTGCCCAGTTGGGATACGACTTCAACATGGTGCGTGAGGCGAAATTGCTCGGCCTCACCCGGAACCTGGGCGCCAAGATTGATGCCGGGCTGAAAGCAACGTTCGGCTTCGACGTAAGCGGGCGTTACCTGCTGGTGGTCGGACGGGAATCGCCGGAGGACTCATCGAATACAGTGCGCCTCCAGCTCTTCAAGCAGTCCCAGAAGGGGTTGAATTTTGGGCTGAATCTTTCCGTGGGAATTACCGGACAGAATGAGGTGCCCACCGACATCGACGAACTGGTGAAGGCGGTATTTGGAGTGAATGGACTGCAGGCGGTCAGAGATCTGCACCTGATCGAACAATGGACCGATCCGAACGCCGATCTGGGTCAGACTGCCGCCCGCTTGCTGAACGATACCGGCCTGAAACTACTGACCACAGCGACCGGCGTCGACGCCGCCAAAGAGTTCAACAAGGCTCGCCAGATCGTATTGGATGAGTTTGAGAAATGGGATGCTCTTCCCGAGAAGTTGTCTGCGGCAACCTGGAATATCTTGAGCAAGCTGGGGAGCGGTGCCGGGGAATTCAAGGCATTTCTCACCGCTCTTGCGGATTCTGACCCCGCCAACAGGAATGCAGCCTTCATCGGCGCGCTGCAGGATGCCACATTTGGCGACACCCCGGCAGGCCAATGGCTGGCGGCTTTGGCAGACCAAGGCCTGCTTGCGCTTTCCAGCCAACTCGACAAGGTGCAGCCCGTGGCCGCGCAAACCCTCGACATCCTCAATGGAGGAATCATCAAGAAGCTCCAGGACTTCATTGCGGGCAAACTGGATCTTGCCAAGATCCGGGACGCGGTCACCCAGAACGATTTCGACAAAGTGGACGGATGGCTCATCAAGCGCCTGGGCGATTTCTTTGACAAGGAGCTCCACTTCGAGGACTTGAAGCAAGTCCAAGCCGCGATCCATCTGGTCTTGACCAGGGCCCAGGACATCTACGGCAAGGCGCAAAAGGCTCTGAACAGCCGGTACAATTTCGAGTTTGCCGCCACCTACATGAAGAACACGACGTCCACCGCGCTGCTGGACGTGAATTTCGACCTGCAGCATGCGGAGGCGGCGGACATGTTCCGCAAGGTGGTGGACGACAGCGATTTCGACGATTTGCTGGTGCAGGAGACTCTGGGCGTGACTCTCAACATGGCTACTCTCAGTCATGAGATCAAGCGCACTGGCACGGTACAGCTGAACATGCCCATGTTCAGTTTCGACAGTCAGCACGTGAATGAAAGCCTGGCCAACGTCAAGGCAGAAGAAGAGGGCGGGCGAGTGTTGGTTTATGAGGTGAATGCCAGTGACAGCATCACGGTGAAGAACCGCTACCGCAGCGACCTGTCGGTTCTGGGATCCCTGCAGCTCCGGAACGGGCAGCTGGCCATGACGCCGGACAGTACCCAGTCCATTGCCTATCAATCGCGCCAGGTGAAGAAGGCCATGAGCCTGGCGGATTTTGAACACCGGGTGACGCCGTTTGTTCACGAATATCTGCCGCAGTTGTTTTCCGGGAACGAGAGTTCACTGCAGACTTTTTATCTTGACCTGGATCGCACGGTCGAGAATGAGCTCCACAATGGCGCCAACCAGTTCGGCGACGTGGCCCTGGACATGCAAGTTTCGGTGCCCAGTGCGGTGCTGGGAAGCTGGTTCATTCGCCGTAGCAGAGACCGGCTCAAACAGGACAGCATGAGGATGTCGCTGGCGCTGCAGGCGAAACTGCGGACGCTGCTGCCGTTCTGCTACTTCCAGGATGCGAGCAAATTGCGCTCGAACCCCGCCGCGGCGGCGTTGCTGGTCTGGGCAGCCATGCCGGTGTCGACCACGATTGATTTTCAGGATGGGCAGATCCGGAGATTCAACACCGATTCCGATGTGTACTGGAATTTTGTCGACACCGATCTTAGGCGCGCGGTGGCCAGTGACCCGCACACGACGGCCTCCCTGGCGGCATCGATGCTGACGGCACAAACCAGACTCCGAGAAGCGGGAGACGACCATAACGCGGCGTTTTTCGTGGCGCAGCAAGCGGGAACTTTCCAGAACATGACCCGATCCGGAATAGGAGATACGCTGCTGCAGAATCTGCTGTTCACCGAGGCCGGGATCGTCCGTGGCGCCGCGGCGGCCCTGAATGACGTAAATGGAATGCTGGACGCAGTGGCCACCGCCCCTACCAAGGCCATCAGCCGCTTCGCGGATTTCGGGGCGGATTTGACCGACACGTTCAATCGCAAGTTGAGGACCGATTATGGAAATGACGCGCTGCGCACGCTTTCGTCGATGGTCCTGATGGAAGCTTCGCGCGCGATCGATCCTGACTTGAGCACGCAGCGGCCCCAGGCGATGCTTAACATTCTTACTTTCCAGAATGGTCACGCGTTCGATTTGAACGACTTCATCGCAGGCGCCATGCCACCGAAGGAGCAGATTGCGGTGGCACAGACCCTGGTAAATCTGTCCTCGTGAAAGGTTTGAAATCCGGCCTGGGCTGGCTATTACTTACGCGATAAATCGGTGGAGGTACAACAATGCTGAAGACGCTGGACGTCCTCATCGGTGCCACAACGGTGTTGCTGCTGTTCAGTATGGCAGTAACGGTCATCACCCAGGCGATCACCAGTATTGCGGGCAGGCGAGGCAGGCATTTGCGAGCCGGGCTGGCAGACTTGCTGGAGCAGCTCGGAATTCCCCCAGGGGACCTCGCCCAAGGTATCGCCACCAGCCTGCTGACGCACCCGCTGATCAGGGTGGGAAAGCGAAGCCTGGGCACCGTCATCCACCGGGAAGAATTCACCAAACTCCTGCTCGACCTGGCCAGCGGAACCGGCGTGCAGAAGCTCGCAGCCGATTCCGAGGCTGCGCTGAAGAAAGCTCTGGCCGACGGTGGAATCAGCGATCCTGAGCAGGCGCTCAAGAACATTCGCGCCGTGGCGTTGCAACTGGAAGCCTCCAATCCGGAAATCTCCAATCAGATGCGGGATGGGCTAGCCATCTTGCACGAGGCATCGAGCGACTTCGTGGCACGCGTGAACTCGTGGTTCGATCAGACCATCGATCGCGTCAGTGAGAGGTTCACCAGTTACACGCACTGGATCACGATGGCCGTGGCGGTGGGGGTGGTAGTGGTGGTGCAACTCGATATGATCGCAGTGATCGACCGCCTCTGGATCGACGATCAGTTCCGAAGCACGATAGTCAGCGAAGCGACCAAGAAGTTCTCCGACAATCCTGCCAACGCTTTCGACGCCGCCAACGCGAAGGTCGACCCCAAGCCGTATTACGACCTTCTGAATAGCACAGCGCTGATAACTCTGCCGCTCGACCACAGTTACTTCGATCAACTCCTGAATTTGAGAAAAGTGCCCGGGATGCTCCTGTCCATTCTGTTAATAAGCTTGGGAGCGCCGTTCTGGTACAACGCACTCAAGGACCTGCTTAAACTAAGATCCAGCCTCTCGCAGAAGGATGACGCGCAACGGGCCCAGCGACAAGCGGCGCCGGGGGACAGCGCAACTGCATCTTCCTCCGCCAACCCCAGCACGGCCCCGTCGCAGCCGGCCTGGCTCAGCGGCGAGCGCGGCGATCTGGCGGCCGTGGGCTAGCAGTGTAGGAGGTGACATGACCAGTTGGATTGGCTGTCCGGATTCGAATTTCATCAAGGGACGCCCGTTCGGATTGCGGCCCGAAGCGGTGGTGATTCACATTATCGACGGGAGTTTGGCTGCCGGTGAATCGGTATTCCGCGATCCCACGACTCACAAGTCCGCCCACTACGCCGTCTCACATAGCGGCGAAATCCACCAGTTTGTGGATGAGAAGGACACTGCATTTCACGCAGGAATTGTGGTCAATCCTACCTGGGCGTTGTTGAAGCCGCGCGTGAACCCAAACTTCTACACGATCGGAATCGAACACGAAGGCCGCCCGGATGACGTGTGGCCGGAGGCGCAATTGTCCGCCAGCGCGACCCTGATTGGGCAGATCGTGGCACGTTGGGGTATTCCGCTGGATGATGTGCATGTGATCCGGCACCATCAAATCCGCGCTTCGAAGACATGCCCGGGAAACTGGCTGGAGATTGGCGAACTTCTCAAGCGGGTGCCAACCACGCTTGTGCCCAGCGCGGCGACCGCCGCAAGCCCGAATGCGGCGAACGCAGGGGGCGCGGCCACTCCGGCAACTGCGACAAGCTCATTGCCTTCCGTCAGCCCGGCGACTCCAGCGGCGGGCCCGGGAATCCAGCTTAACCCCGCGACTCCGATAAGTTTGCCGGCTTCTGCAAATCCGGGGGCAAGGACGATCGTAGTGCGGACGATCAAGAACGTGAACCTGCGGCTGACAAAACCAAACACGGCGGCACAGATCGTCGGCGTCATCCCGGCACAGACCGTGCTCGCGGTGTCTAGATTCGAAAGCGGAGAGCGAGTCGACGGCAACGCCTACTGGTACGCAGATGCGAACGGCAACTATTTATGGGCGGGCGCTACCGACAAGCCTGATCCCACGGTGATTGCCGCATAGATCGCGCGCGAGTTCGGCTTGGCCTGCTTTTCCACCTGTGGGTTTTGCGGGATTTGTCTCGGTTCGGATAGAGTGCTTGCTCTGCAAAGAAACGAAAATCAGGTCGACGCAATCGGAGAGACCGTCTTATGCCACCCGGATTGGACAATCTAAAACACATCGTTGTCTTGATGATGGAGAATCGGTCGTTCGACCACATGCTGGGTGCTTTGAAGGCAAATGATCCCCGCATCGATGGCTTAAGTGGAACCGAAAGCAATCCCGACACAACCGGCGCGACGGTAACGGTGCAACCGCAGGCGGAATTTCAGAGCCAGCTCGATCCCGACCCGGACCATCATTTTCCAGGAGTCGATCTTCAGATATTCAACGGGGACAACAGCAATCCCCGCGTGGCCAACATGCAGGGCTTCGTCAAGAGCTACTTCCAGCAACAACGCGATGTGAAGCATTCCCGCAAAATCATGTATTACTTCACGCCCGACAAGCTGCCGGTACTCACAACCCTGGCCACTGAGTTCGCAGTATTCAATGGATGGTTCTCGTCGATCCCGGGTCCGACCATTTGCAATCGGGCCTTTGCTCACTATGGCACTTCTTTCGGCAAGGTGGGAATGGATCTTTTCTACGCGATGGAGCCGTTTCGGAGCATCTACGATAGGTTGGTCACCGCCAATCCAGCGCGCACCTCCAAGCTGTACTACTACGATCAAGCCAGCTCCACCATGGAAATTGTGAATCTGCTGCAGCACCAGTCCGAGTTGTTCGGCACGTACCAGCAGTTCCTTGCCGACTGCAGCACGGGCACTCTGCCCGACTATAGTTTCGTGGAGCCAAACTACAGCGATCATGATGGGGACAACGGAGAGGAATTGGCTTCGGATCAGCACCCGGATCATCACGTGCAGGCCGGGGAACTCTTCATTGCGTCGGTGTATAAGGCCATCAAACAGAACCCGGCCCTCTGGAGAAGCACGGCGCTACTCATCGTCTACGACGAACACGGTGGCATCTACGATCACGTTCCGCCGCCTGCGTGCGTGAAGGATGGCTTCGTTGCGCAACCCAACGACACCGGGACCGGAAGGGCGTTTGAGTTCGACAGATTGGGCGTGCGCGTGCCGGCGATTTTGGTGTCCCCCTGGATTCCCAAGGGGACAGTGGTGAAGGGACCGCAGGAGCCAGGCGGCGGCCGCACCTTTGAGCACGCCTCGATTCCCGAGGCTTCGCACTGATCGAGCCAACCTGCACCTGCCAGGGGAATTACATCGCAGACTAAGTCGTCCGCAGTGTGTTTTGTTGAGATCAACGCGGCCGCCAACTTTCATCCAGCATTAATAATTCTGTAATCAAGTGGAAACATGAGCCCGATAGCCTTTCCCCGTTAAGAACCGCTTCACACGGAGGAAAGTATGGTACGCACGTCCGTTCCAATTCTGCACATGCAGGAAGCAGAGTTCAGGCTTCCAGCTCGCCAACAGACAAATATCTATATCAACAAGATCAAGACGGAAAGCCAGGCCGCGGAGTACATCGGCAAAGTTACGGCGCGATTGCATCCGGAGGCAACCAAGGAAGTCACGTTTGATATTGCAGCCACGGGCGAGCGCAAGTCCGCCCGGAAGGCCAAGACGAAAATCAGATCAAGGAAGAAGCAGAAAAACAAAGGTGGTGTTGGGCCGAAGAAAAAACGGTAGGGCTTGTAGATACGCTTGTGCCGAAATCGGCTTTAGGAAGCCGATCAGTCGACTGAGCCAAGAAGCGTCGATCCACTAGCCGCATGAGCCAACCCACACAGAGTTCATCGAAGGAGGCGAGATGCGTTGGAGGGTTTTGATGGTTCTCCTGCTCGTCGGCAACTGGGCTGTTGCTCAGGAAAGTGCGCTGCAGGCCGATTTCCGACGCGAGAGCGAGCATATCAAAGAGAGCTGTGGGAGTTTCAGTTTTAAGGGAGTCGGCAGTTGCGCCCAGGAATTGGTCACCGATCACCCGCTTCACATTGCGCTGGGCAGCATCGCTCCGCAGAACGGGTTCGGAGTCGGCCCGGCGTTTGTCACCCACTACACTCCCAACGAGAACTGGCGGCTCAGCTGGGACCTTGATGCCGTAGGAGCAAGCAGCGGATCCTGGCGCGCTGGTGGATACATGAAGATCATCCACACCCCGGTCCAGAAGATCATTGTCGTCACCAGCCCCGGCACGGCACCTGCCAAGAGCAACATCAAGATTCATCCATACACCGTCTTCAACATTTACGGTCAGACAACCTCGCTGCAAAAGCTGTTCTTCTTTGGTCTTGGACCAACCACGCCGGAGTCGGGCAAGAGTATTTTTGGGATGCAGGAAACTATCGTCGGCGGAAACGCCATCGTGCCAGTCACTAATGTGCCTGTGATTCGCAACTGGAGCATCTCCCTGCTGGGCGAGATGAATGGCCGGTTTGTGGACCTCCGCGGGAACCACGGACAGTCGAGTCCATCGATTGAGCAACTGTATACCGAAGCCACCGCTCCGGGACTCGCCACACAGCCCGGGTTTCTGCAACTCGGCGAGGGCGTCCGCATGAGGCCCGTACTGCTCAACGATCATCTCGAGCTGAACTATCTGGTTAACTTTCAGCAGTTTTTCGCGCCTTCAAATTCGACGTATTCGTTTCGTCGCTGGACGATTGATCTGGACAACCAGTTTCCCCTGTACAAGAACTCGCCATCGACAATCGCCAAGGACACGAACGGACCCGATGAGTGTGCACAGGCCGTTGGAGCCGAGAAGTGCCCGTCTAGCTCCCGCAACCGCGGGGGAACGATTGGGTTCCGTTTCTTGCTCTCAGAGTCGATTGCCTCCGCCGGAAGCGTGGTGCCGTTCTATTTTCAACACACGCTGGGCGGCTCGGATATCAATGCCAACCCCGCGCTGGGCAGCTACCAGGACTATCGTTTCCGCGCCCCGAATCTGCTGCTTCTGCGCGAGAGTTTTGAGCACTCGATCTGGGGGCCGTTCGGTTTCAGTTTCATGGCAGATCAGGGCAGGGTAGCGCTCACCCGTGGAGACATAGGATTCGATCATCTGAAACACAGCTTTGCCACCGGTTTTACCCTTCGCGCCGGTGGTTTTCCGATGGTCTTCGTGATGTTCGCCTGGGGCGGCAGCGAAGGTCACCACACCATCTTCAACATGAATACCGCGCTTCTCGGGGGATCTTCGCGCCCTTCCTTGCAGTGATCGAGGCTTCGCACTGATCGAGCCAACCTGCACGTGCCCGGGGAACTACATCGCAGATTAAGTCGTCCGCAGTGTGTTTGTTGAGATCAACGCGGCCGCCAACTTTCATCCAGCATTAATAATTCTGTAATCAAGTGGAAACATGAGCCCGATAGCCTTTCCCCGTTAAGAACCGCTTCACACGGAGGAAAGTATGGTACGCACGTCCGTTCCAAGAGAACCGCACATTCGACCATCTTTTCGCGACTTATATGCCGCGCAGCAGGGACTCGGTTAACAACCTGCTGTCCGAAGGCATCATTAAAGCCGACGGTTCGCCCGGACGACACTTCGCGAAAGCGCGGCAATTCCAGGCCATCGCCCCATTCAAACAGAAATACTTCATCAGTCTGAACGACAATGAGAAGGCTCCGTACGATATCCTGCCCGAGCCGACGCTGAACTTTGCGCCCATCCCGAAACCCCTGCCAGCCGGCGATCTTTCTTTCCAGCCATTGCAGTTCTTTCCTCCGGGAACGCCGTCGAACTTCCTGGCTACAGTCGAACCCTCTTTGGAGGCAGCAGATCTGCCCCTGTTGACGACTGGGGTCGCGACGGGATTCACCCAGACTGTTGTTCTGCCCGATCCGGATACACGGGTGGAGAATTTCAACGCGTTGCCGAACGGGCCATTTCCTCTGCGAGGAGACAAATTGCCATACGACTCCTATACCGGCGACAGTACCCACCGGCTTTTCGAGATGTGGCAGCAGTCGGACTGCAATATCAAGAATGCCACTCGCCGGAATCCCTCAGGTTGCCTTAACGATCTCTACCCCTTCGTGATCACCACCTACACCAACATTCCCGATCCTTTCAGCGGCGGCGCCGTTGACGACAACGGTGGCGGGAATTCGATGGCGTTTTACAACGTGCAAGCCAACGATGTCCCGGTGCTGAAGCAGTTGGCTGACGAATTCTCCATGAGCGACAACTTCCACCAATCGTTTATGGGCGGCACCGGCGCCAATCATGTCATGCTGGGCACCGGCGACGCGATCTTCTGGAGCGACGGCAACGGCAATCCCACTACGCCGCCGTCACACATCGCCAATCCCGATCCGCAGGCAGGCACCGACAACGTTTATACAGTGGACGTGGGTTTCGATGGCAACTTCACCACTTGCGACGATCCCTCCAAGCCCGGTATCAAGCCGATCCGGGATTACCTGCGATCTCTGCCTTACCATCCCGATCCGAAATGCCGAAAGGGACACTACTACATGATCAACAATGACTCGCCCGGCTTCCTGCCGGACGGGACGGTCGACACCGCCGGGATTGCCAAGGGGGCCTCGGTCCCACCTATCAATGTTCGCACCATCGGCGAAGCGCTCAACGAGAAGCACATCTCGTGGGCCTATTACGGCGGGGCATACAACGCAGCGGTTGAGCTCCAGCACAATCCAACGACCACCGATCCAACCGTGCTGGTAGGCGCCGCCTACTGCAACATCTGCAACTTCGAATCCTACGCGACCGCGATCATGGGCGACCCCGATCAACGCGCCGCTCATATCAAGGATGCGACGGATTTCCTCGCTGCTATCGACAATGACTCGTTACCGTCGGTGTCCTACGTCAAGCCGGACGGCCTGCTGGATGGGCACCCGGCGTCCTCCAAGGTGGACCTCTTCGAGGGCATGGTCAAGGACATCATGGATCACCTCAACGCCAAGCCCGAACTGATGAACGAGACTGCGTTCATGATCACGTTTGACGAGGGCGGTGGCTACTACGATTCCGGCTACATCCAGCCGCTCGATTTCTTCGGCGACGGACCGCGCATTCCGCTGATTGTGATCTCGCCCTTCACCAAAGGCGGCCACATCAACCATACCTACACCGACCACGTTTCAATTCTGAAGTTCATCGAGCGGAATTGGCATTTGCGTCCGTTGACCAAGCGGAGCCGGGACAATTTCCCGAACCCGATTGTCGACGACAATAACCCTTATGTACCGCTCAACAGCCCGGCCCTCGGCGATCTCTTTGACATGTTCCACTTCGACCACCGTCGTTAGAGTGTGGGAGGTTTGCGAACGACCTGCACTTTCGATAGGAACCCGCAGTGTAGAACTGACGCCGACCGAGCCCTCGGGCGCGGCCGGCGTCTGTGCTTTGCGCACTTGGCGTGGACGGGCAAAGCCTTGTGGAAGCTGGAGAGGCGATTTTTATCGGCTTGTTCAGTCGCAGTGTTTAGGGTTATTGGATCCAACTGAGCACACCGCCAGCTATTCATGGCCCCTGACGCAGGGGAGTTTGCTCGGTGCTGACGGGTCGGCAAAGAACTCAAAGGCCAGCCGAGCATTATCGGTTCGCATGCCCACAGGACCGTCGAAGGAGAGGGCATCGTTGCCTAAAGAGCCCTCCCAAACCAGCGTCCGATCCACAAGAACTTTCAGATGATCCTGCTGCATTTCAGCGCGAAGCAGGTGCGAACTGCCGACAGCGAGCGCAGGCACGGGAATAAAACGCTGTGGTTTTATGTTGCGATAACCCTGGTTGCCACATTCTGCCGAGGTATGTTTGCCGGGGTTGCGCTTGACGGATGCCACCAGCTTTGACTCGGGCGAGATTCTCCACATGACGTAAACGAGGTTGCACGCGTCCTGCGCGCGCAGCTTGAGTCCGAGCTGCTGCCGCACCGTGCCGGAGCCCAGCTTCGACACTTCCTG
>WNEZ01002465.1_pt1 | contig 15867 bp, 16 predicted proteins | sample 5400521 | NCBI WGS metagenome assembly WNEZ01 (sample SAMN13153339, study PRJNA577476) | soil metagenome | isolation source: 120 cm saprolite under Douglas fir tree site 2 hole 1 replicate 1 | place: USA:California | collected 2015-04-18
CCGGATCACTTCTAGAGCTTGGACAAGAGGCTCACGCTTGGCTAGAGCCCGGAGACCGTGTCGAGCTGGAAGTCGAACGGTTAGGGGTCTTGAGGAACAGAATTATAGAGACCGCAAGCTCGTAGAGCCAGTCGAACTTTGCCAAGTTATCAGCGACTGGGAAAACTTCCCCCGAAGCGCCACACGCAATTCAGGAAGCCCGACGGGTCACTATACCACGAGGAAATCTTCGGGACAGAAGCCTTCTCCGGGGTCTACTCGACCCTCTATCACGAGTACGCTCCAACTAGGGTCTCACACATCAAGAAACTCAGAGATCTCAGTATCTCTGAATGGCGTCCAAGCGAACACCGCCACCACCACATCCGCACGAAGAACATTGAAACCACGAAAGACGCGGTTGAAGGCCGACAACCCCTCTTCTACAATAATGACGTGTTCATCTCATCAGCCCGTCCAACCCAATCTATGGAGTCGTTCTTCCGAAACGCGCAAGGCGACGAGCTCTACTTTGTCCACGAAGGGAACGGAACCCTAGAATCCGTATTCGGGCTCCTCCCTTTTCACGAAGGCGACTTCATCGTAGTTCCGAGGGGAACAACCTACCGGATAACGCTCGAATCTAAGGAGGGCAGATTCTTAGTAACTGAGTCAGCGGGTCCGATTGAGATACCACGCCGATACCGGAATGATTACGGACAGTTGGTGGAGTTGGCGCCCTATTCGGACCGCGACTTTCGAGAACCCGAGGAACTGGCCCTTCACAATGAGAAGGGAGAATTCGAGGTGCGCATGAAGGTCGACAACGCGCTGATGTCGTACACGTTCGACTTTCATCCTCTTGATGTAGTAGGCTGGGACGGCTACCTATACCCGTGGATCTTCAACGTCAACGATTTCGAACCCCTCACCGGCAGGGTCCATCAGCCGCCACCCATACATCAAACGTTTGAAGCGCCAGGCTTCGACGTCCTATCGTTCGTCCCGCGAAAACTGGACTATCACCCACTAGCCATACCCGTCCCATACAATCACAGCAACATCGACAGCGACGAGATACTCTACTACGTCAGCGGCGACTTCGGAAGCCGCAGAGGGATCGAGATAGGCTCTTACACTCTGCACAGGAGAGGAATCCACCACGGACCCCAACCGGGGGCGATAGAGGCGAGCCTAGGGAAAGACTCTACGAACGAACTTGCGATAATGATTGAGACAAAGAAACCTCTTAGAGTCACCAGTAATGCGGAGAGGTTGGATGATCCAAATTACCCGTTCAGCTGGACGGGGCCTGTCAAGATAGGCGCAACTGTACCATAACAGAACATTCGTCCGCTATCGACAGGAGTGTGCCTTCCGGCGAGTACACCTACCTTCCCATTGAGCGAGTGTATTTCGGGCCAGGAATCATAACTAGGCTTTCAAATGAACTCGATAGAATTGGCTCGCGCAGACCCTTCCTAGTAACCGGGCAAACTATCGCGCAAAAAACGGATCTAATCGCGCGAATAGAACATGTCGCGGGAAGGAAATTCGCTGGCGTCTTTTCGGAAATCAAGCAGCACGCCCCGACGAGCGGAATCAGGCGAGCGGCGACTGCGGCTAGAGAAGCCAAGGCGGACAGTCTAATCAGCCTAGGCGGGGGCAGCCCGATCGATTCAACCAAGATCATAGTCAAAGAACTGTCGAACGATTTTGAGCTTCCAGCTATTCCGCACATTGCAGTGCCCACGACTCTCTCGGCTGCCGAATTCTCCCATATCGCCGGTATGACCGATGAGAAACTGAATCGAAAGACTGGATTCCGAGACCTGCGCATGGTCCCACGGCTGATATTTCTGGACCCTGAGCTGACCATCCCTACTCCAGGCTGGCTGTGGGCTTCCACCGGAATCAGAAGTCTAGATCACGCGGTTGAGGCTGTATACTTGCCCAATCATCAACCATACGTCGACACGCTAGCGCTCGAGGCCATCCATCTTCTTTTCCAAAACCTGAAGGTCTCGACCGACGATCCTAGGAACCTCAAGTCTAGACTGAACTGCCAGATGGCTGCATGGATGTCTTTTACTGGAGTAGTCAGCGTTGGAACAGGATTGAGCCACTCCATAGGACGAGTGATCGGAGCAACCTGGAATATCCCACACGGCATCACCTCATGTCTTACGCTGTCCGAGGTGATGCGGATGGAAGCAGAGCGAAACCCAGGGAGGCTGGCGCTCATAGCAAGAGCGGAAGGAAAGAACGTCGAGGGTGTTTCTGTGGAAAAAGCAGCGTTACAAGCCGCCGATGGAGTCGCTGACCTAGTTCGCGGACTCGGCCTGTCGAAGAAGCTCAGAGACTACGGGATCAGAAGAGAAGACTTACCAAGAATTGCGCAAGACGTCGGCGGTCATGAATCATCAGATGCTCTCCGAATTCTCGAGAAAATCTGGTGAGAAACCTTTCGAAGCCTTTATCGAATGGCAATCGAAAACGCCGCTCCCAAGATGGGACCTAGCTGAGACCTTTCAACAATGACAAGAATCACTGAACGCCTCTTCTATCGAATAGCCAAACGATGGATTGCAGGCTACACACTGCAAGACGCCATGACTGCAGCGCGCAATGCGAACGAGCGAAAAATGCAGGCTCTCATCAACCGTCTAGGAGAACATACCCCAGACCGGAAGCTGATACAACAATACATGGAAGAATACCTGAAGCTTTTGGAGACAATCCGGAGCGAGAATCTCATAGCCACGATATCGGTCAAGCCTTCGCAGATAGGGCTGGCAGCTGAGGTTGCGCTGTACAGAGACAACCTCCTCAAGATACTATCAAAGGCCGAGGACGAAGGACGCTTTGTCTGGATAGACATGGAAAACTCTCCCTACACCGAGGCAACAGTGGACGTCTACCGTGAACTGCTCAGCACGCACAAGGAGCTTGGCATGTGTCTACAAGCAAACATGAAACGCTCAGAAAATGATCTGAGAGACCTCTTGCCGCGAGGAGGGAAAATACGGCTTGTGAAAGGCGCGTACCCTGAGAATGGAGAGATTGCCTTCAAGGGTCGAAGCGAGCTCAACACCAACTATCTTCGATTGATGCACCTCTTGTTCGAACAGGGCGGGTTCTTTGCCATTGGCACGCATGATGAGAAAATGATCTCTGAAGCCAAGAATCTCAGCCGTGATCACGAGGCCGATTTCGAGTTCCAACTATTGAAAGGGATAAGGGACGATCTCAAGACGAGCCTACTCACAGACGGATTCAAAGTAAGCGAGTACATTCCCTACGGTCCTGAATGGTACAATTACAGCAAGAGACGAATGAGGGAGAGGAAGAGAAACATTGTACTCCTCATCAGATCCATAACGGGCTAAATCCGACGAAACGCCACATGAATGTCAGATAGGACTTATCTACAAATTCAGTTAGCCTTCCGAGAGAATCTAGCAAATGAGTGGCACCGAGAAGCCTGTTGCAAAAGATCGGTCTAGATTGGACCAGGTTGACAAAAGATTGTTGAGTGACATTCTCGCAATTCTTGTAATCCTAGGATTCACTATCGCGGCTTTCTGGCGCTATCCAGTTCCAGGAGTTCTCCTCGCCGGGAGCTTAGCTATCACTGTTTTTGTTGCCGCCGATGTTGTACTGTTTCGCCGGGGATAGACTTCCTCTCGCAATTTTCGACTGCGCGCGCCTTCGGCGAAGGCGCCTCTCCCTCCTCTTCCTTTTCTCCTGCCGAAGGAGCCTACTCCGTATCCCGGTCACGAGTTTCCTAACCTCGCCGGCATAGCTTCCTTTGGGACCCTTGATGTGGCGTCCAGCGAAGACGGCAAGGAGGAGGCCTGTCCACGCGACGACGACCAGGTAGATTGGGCCAGAGCTACTGGACCCTAACGTGGGTATTGCGAGCAGTAGGTCTGCGAAGCCAAAAGTTGTTCCGATTCCAACGAATTCTTTTCCTGACCGTAGATGCTTCTTGTAGCACAACAGACCTCCGATAAATATTGAGACTCCTCCGAATTGGACGAGGAACGATACTATCCCCGCTAATATCGCAAATAGGGTGAGGCCGCCGTTGGATAGTTCGGCGAAGAGGTTTGCCCAGCCATTGGTAGCTTGCGACGGATAGAACTGGGGAATTGCCAGTCTTGTGGCTGTAATCATGACACCGGAGACCATGGCCAGCGTAGTCGAATACCGGTTATCGATATTGACAATGGCCAAGCCTCAGAGTCCCTCGGAATTTTTCGGGTTTCCAGCTAAAAGGATAGGGATACCGGGGTCGGGCGTTGATAGAAAAATCGTACGATTAGACGCTACTCATTCGCAGCTTGAACAGCCGAACCCTCTCGGAATCAAGGATCCCATCAACATTCCTTTCAAGGCCCTCAAAGTCTATCATCTCATAGGTCTTAGCTAAGGCCATTTTGGCTCTCGCTCGTTTCAGGATAGACAAGCAGATTTCCTCCTCACCTTTCTGATAGTGCACGAATGAAGCTGCGGTGAGGATTATGCTCTGTATCGCATCCCGTTCAACACCCTTCGATACGTGCCATGCCTGTTCGAGGACTTCGTGGCACTCCCAGAATCTTTCCTCGTTGAAGAGGTGGACGCCTTCCGCTAAAGCTTCTTCTTTATCGACAACTTTCGGAGGCGTGTCTAGAAGTCTCACGTAGACAATCTTGTATAGACTCAGGGTTAGTCGTCTCTGCCGGTCGTCCAGCTCTTCCTCGTCCCGCGCGAACATGTTGAACTCTAATGCTTCGGTAGCAACTCGGAAGTGGCTCGCGCTCTCCCTTGACCCGAGGATCTTCCGGATCGTACTGGCGACCCGCTCCACGTCCTTCGGAGAGTACCCATCCTTATTGGCGAGTCTGAGAATATACCTCGCCATCGCCATTCAACCTGAACCTATACGAATCCCTTTTCTCTCAGATACCTGATTCTTAGAAGCTCTTCGCCTGTCAAAGAGGGCAGCTCTGACGCTTTGATGTTCTCTTCTGTCTGTTGCGGCGTCTTTGCGCCAGGGATTACGGTTGACACATCCTTATGGTCGAGTGCGAATCTGATCGAGGCTTGCGCTAGGGTCCTCGTCTTCGATTCGAGAAGCCTAAGCTGTTGCGCAGCTCTTATCAGGCCAACTAGATAGTTGCGGGGAAAATTGCTGCGAATGTCACCTGAGGGAAAGGTTGAGTCGATGTTGAATTTTCCGCTTAGGAATCCGTTCGAGAGGGGTTCTCGCGCGATGATTGCCACATTCTGTTCTCGAGCTGCCTGGAAAAGCTGGTTCTTAGCCTCCTGGCGCAGTAGGTTGAAAACGACTTGGACGGCTGCTAGTTTTCCGTATTTCATCCATAAGAGTCCCTCCTGCGGATCATGGATCGAAACCCCGTAATGTCGGATTCGTCCAGAATCCTTCAGCTTCTCGAGCCCCTCGAAGATCTTTCCATTCTTCAGTAATTGGATAGGGGGATTGTGCAGCTGGTAGAGGTCGATATAGTCCGTCTGTAGCCTTTCGCAACTCTTTGCCGAGGCGAACTCTAGATAGTCCGGATTAAAGTTCATGCGAGGAGGATCATGGTAAAAGTCGCCGCCCACTTTGGTGGCAAGGATAACCTCGTTCCTATGGCCCTTTAGAGCCTGGCCCAGGAGCTGTTCGCTGTGTCCGTGTCCGTAGACATCAGCCGTATCGTAGAAGTTGCATCCAAGCTCAAATGCTCTCTCGACTGCTGCGATGGAGACTTGGTCGTCTGTGGGTCCATAGCTGTTCCCGTAATTGTTTCCTCCTATCGCCCAGGCTCCAAATCCGACCTCGCTGACTTTGAGACCTGTCTTTCCCAGGGTCCGGTATTTCATAATGGGACTCTATCCAAACATTACGGGTTTCAAATAATGAACTTGCAGAACCTTAGTCTCGCCTGATTAAGCTTAACGTGATTAAAAGAAAGAGGGGGAGCGGAGACATGCTCCGCTTCAGGTCTTCTAAGTGCTTTTCGGAAACCTTTGGATTTGAAGGTGGCGGTGTCTAATCACGAGGACCGCGGCGAGTCCTGCGACTGCCGCGCCTCCTGCAATGATGTAGAGGGTTGGCAGTCCGCCTTGAAGGCCAAAGCTGGGGTCATGAACCAGGGTTGATCCGCTGGGGAAGTAGGGATAGACGAGGTATAGTTTGAGGAAGGTCTCTGGTCCGTCCTTCTCCGCCTTGTAAGCGGCGACAACAGGTACAGAGCGGGTGCCCGTTGAGTTTGTCACCGTCGCCGTGTTGACAAAGTGGAAGAATCCAATGTTCATGCTTGATGTGACAGGTCCAGAAGCATATCGCACATCTTGTTCCGTGTTGGAAGTCTCAGTGTAGGGATGCTCCATTACTGCAGCACCCTCGTCATTGGTTGCGTCGACAGTTGTCGTGCCAGTAGACTGATCCAGAGCGAAATGGTTGTAGTCGCTGTGCATGTTCACTTGCAAAGCCAGTTTGTCACTGGTTGATGCGAACGGCCAGTTTTTCAGCACGAAGTCGATCTTGATCTCTGCAGTGTTGATGGTAACTGATTGTCCGTTGACGGTGATGGTCCTGGTGTTGTTGTAGGCTTTAACGACGAGCACTACGTCACCTGGATTGAGTGACTTGGGGGGTGGCGTCTGTTCGACAATCTGCATCTGACTCTTTAGAGTGAAGTTGAACGCCATTCCGATTGTGGCTCCGGTGCTTGGGTCTTTGATTGCGTAGAAGTTGCTTGGTGTCCAGGTTGCGGAGTCAAAGTCGGCTCGGGCCACCATCAGAGGACTCTCATAGGTGTCTTCCCCAGAGCTGGTGCTAATCGTGAACTCTGTGAGAGATCTGAAGTTGAGCTGGTAGGTTGTTCTTCCAACCTCGTTTGTCGCATAGAAGGTAATGTGGGGGACGTTTCCCTCAAACACTCCGGTCAACGATCCACTGTTGAAGATGACCCTGTTTGATGAGTCGACCGATCCTGTGGGCGCGGCTCCCGCTACGGCTGGGACCGCGAGTACTGAGATTGCGAGTGCAAAGGTTCCGAGCAGCATCGTCATAGTTCTTTTCATTGTTCTCGAATCATCTCCGTTTCTTCAAGCTAGACACATGGTTTAGACACGATTTAGGCGTTTTTCTTCTAAATAGGGCGAAATTACAGTTTCGACATTACTAGAAGCTGTTCGAGTCCTAAACCGGATTGTTCTGAGATCCTAGAACAGTCCGAGTGACAGTGCGAAGATGACCGCGGTGATGTTCAGGTACATCACACCGAGGCTGATCAGAGCTGTCCGCTCCATTTTGAGACCCTTCGATATCGAAATAGCGCTCGAAAGCAAGCAGACAACCCAGACTTGAACCCCTACTTGTAGTAGAATTGTGAATGCCGTCGCCGATTGAATCACAGCCGAGAAGGGTTGGACCAGTAGAATCAGACCTGGAACTAGGAGTAGGGGCAGCATCGCGAAAGCGGTTCCGTTGATTAGACTGAGGTCCCCTCCACTCCTGTGATAGAACAAGTTACACATGGTATCCGCGACTGCGAACGTGATGAACCAACCCAAAGGGAACAACAGAAGGAACCAGGTTTTTGCGATTCCTTGAGTCGGATTCAGATAGAACAAGAGAATCGGTTCTAGGTTTGTCATGAACGATATCGCTCCCCCGAGAGCTAGGATCATGGCTGCAATTGGGAGGCTCCTCAACGGCTCCTGGCTAAGATAGTTGAATACAGTTCTGCCAAACAGAAGCTCTCTCGAAAAGGAGCCGAAGCGTGATTCCGCTGTAGGAGTTTGAGCGGCGTTCGCCATTATTCGCTCCTCGCCGGTTCTGAATGCGTTGATGGCCGCTCTGCCATCATCTGTCAGCGCATATTTGCGGTCGGCCCCTTGAGCCACGAACCCTTCGAGACTATCTAGGTGATGATAGAGCGCGCCTACGCTTATCTTCAGAGTATCATGGAGGTCTTTGAAACCTGCTTTGCCTCTCTCCTTCAGAATCTGGACAATCTGGCGTCTTATCGGATTGGCGAGAGCATTGTAGACTCTCGTGAGGCTCTCGTCAGACTTGTCCAACATCGATGAAATGCGTCTCTTGGAGCGTTAAGGTCCACGATTCCGAAGGGTCCAGCCCGTATATCCATGCTGAAACTCGCGTGGAGAGTCTGAAGTTGCCTAATTCGAAGGAAAGAAGACTGGGGCAGGCAACCACCCTCCCAATCAGCGATGCGCTATATTTTCGAGGCGATGTCGCACAGTCCTAAATTGCTTCCGGACAATATCAAGGGCGACGCGCAAAGGATACCCCGGATCTCACCCAAGGCCGGGCTATTCGACACGAAGTGCCGCACAGCCTATTCTGACGCCCGGAAAAGGCGAAAAAATACGTTTCCTGAAACAGAAAAAGCATTCTTATCTAGCCCCAAGGGGTTGCCAAAAATCTCCCGAAAGACAAAGGGAAAAAGGGAGAGTGTTGGAAAGCCCACGCTATCCACGGGATGTTATGCCTGCCCTATGTTGAAGCACAGTATTGATGGTTCACTTTATTCACCTGTCAGGGTTACAGTGGATTGATAGTTCCGATAGGGGGCGTAGTTCTAAGGATGAACGTTGGCAGTAAACGTTGAGAAAAAGCCAACAGCAGCCTTCGCGCTATCAATACTCGCAGGGATATTCACCCTCGTCGGCGCTTTTCTAGCTAGCGCCATCACATCGCTACTCGTCCCAGGCTTTCCCAGCAGTATGCTCCTGATCTGGGGAAGTATCGCAGGCATACTCACCCTCGTCGGAGGCTGGCTGCTGTACAACAACGCGGCCCAGAGAAAACTAGGCAGCACCTTGGTGCTCGTCTTCTCAATACTATCCATGAACTTCATCGGCCTCATCCTAGGCCTCATCGGAGGATTCCTAGGATACACCTACAAGACAGGCGCAACCACCACCAATACTTCCAGCTCTAGCCGCGGGTATACCCCGCCCTGATAACCAGGGCGGACCCCTTTCTTTCAGCCTCCTTCTCAAAGCTATTCTTTTTTGTCAGTTAACGCTTAAATCGGTATTTCGACGTTCTCTTCCCCCATCCTTCCTTGACGACCACCATTAGCCTCTCAGTCCTGGACGAATTCGGAGGCAGCAAACTCCTCACCCCAGACAAGATACGATATGTCCAGGCAAATCCTCTTCCAAGCAAGCCCGCCGATTTGGCCTTCAGGGAGGCCCTCGCAGCTCCTATCGGAGCTCGACCGTTCGAGAGAGAGAAAGGCTGGAGTCCCGCAATAATCCTCACAGACTCCACACGCAAACAATCACCCTTCATCAAGCAACTGATCAGCCTGATAGAGCCGAAGACTGATGATATCAAGTTCATTTTCGCATGCGGAACACACGTACCCGCCGATCAATCATTCATCCGGAAAGTCCTCGGAGACGACATCTACAAGCGCTACGAGAAAAGTATCAAGGTAAGCTCAACCCAGAACACGGCAAGCAAATACGAGTGGATCGGCCTTACCGGTCGGGGAACACCTGTCGAGCTGAACAAGGAACTGTTCGACCGGGACCTGCTAATTTCGACACTAAACGTTCAGCCCCATTACTTCGCAGGCTATGAAGGAGGAGCCAAGGCTCTTCTCCCCGGATGTTCTGGTCTGAAGACCATCACAACGAACCATGGCTATGTTATTGGAAATCCGAGTTGCCACGAGCTTGTGGTGAAAGGCAACCCGATGCGGGAGGACATGAACGAGGTCCCGAACATTCTAAAGGAATACATGAAGATCGAGCATCGAATTCTAGACTTTGTCCTCAACCAGGACGGCAGTCTTGTCAAAGCGGCCTACGGTGATCCGAATCTGGCGCATCAACAGCTGGCTGAGAACTTTTCTAGGCGAGCACACAGCGTCCAATCACGCCCCTCACCAATGGTACTGACCAGGGCTGACGGGCCGATGGGACAGAACCTCTACCAGGCATTGAAGGCGGCTACCTTCGCGGCCGGGCTCGTGCCCTCAGGTCGATCGCCTAAGCCGGCCGTCGTTCTCCTCGCCTCATTGGAGAATGGAATAGGAAGTGAGGCATTCAAGACCGAGATGGAGACATACGGCAAGATGGAACCCGGGAAGGTCGTTGAGGACTTGAAGAAGAGAGCAAAGGCTGGCAAAGTTACGGAAGCCTCGCAGAAACCGAACAGGCTAGCGATCGACGATGCAAAGACAGACTTTGCAGTCGTCTCTCCCAAGGCACCGACCGTGGTTGAGGAATTCCTCGGCAAGACCCGGATAAAGTTCTACAGGACCATCGATGACGCACTGAGGTCAATGGACACGAAGTTGTACGAGCGGGACGTTGCCATCATCCCGTACGGGTCCTCCACCGTTCCCATCGCCTCCTGAGCATGAACCGAGTTTCAGGAAAGACTTCCAGAATCGTCCAAAATCACGGTGCGAAACCTGCGTTACAAAAAGCTCGGCTCGGGTTTTGTAATCCGCCTAGAACAAGGAGACGACATACTCAAGACGCTGCGAGAATTCGCCAACGCGCAAAGACTACACGCATGTTTCTTTGAAGGCATAGGCTCCTTGTACAAAGCCGTACTAGGCCACTACGATTTCAAAGACACGAAGACCTACAAGTATGAGACGTTCGATGAGGACTTGGAGATCCTTACATTATCCGGAAACGTCTCTACGATGAACCGTCAGGCGTTGCCTCATGCCCACGTCACCCTTGGACGCCGAGACTTCTCGGTTATCGGAGGACATCTGGAGGAAGACTCTCTCGCCAACATGGTTGAGGTCAATGTAACTAAGCTCCCTGGAAAGCTAGAGAAGGAAAAGGACAAGGAAATCGGGCTGAACCTCCTGCAGTTGCCTCGCAAATTCTAGAGGCCCCAGAGAGTGTAACGCGGGAGGGAACAGCGGTCCGTTCCCGTTCCAAACGTCTCAATGGACCATCTAGCCTATTACGAGAAGGAGCCGCCATGCCAAGTTGTCCCCTCGGATGCTGCCATGGCTAAGAAGATCGGCGCGCGGATGATTCTGTACCTCTACCTGGCAGTATTCCTTACTCGCATAGGATTCGGCTCGGTCACCATACTATTCCCCCTATACCTGCCGGCGGGAGCCTTTCAGGTTGGTCTGATCCTAGCGCTCTATCCCATGGCGGAAGCTTGTTCTGCCATGCCCGTCGGTCGACTAGCAGATAGGATCAGCAGAAAGAAGCTTCACTTGACCGGTATGACACTTATCACGATTCTAACCGCAGCAATCGGCTTCACAACGAACCTGTTGAATGTCTCCGTACTCCACGCTCTGATGGGTGTGTCGGCCGCAATGGCGGCAGTTACATCACTCACCCTACTAGGTGATGCCACCAAGCAGACTAACCGAGGGAAGAAGATGGGAGGTTTCGACCTGGCCAACCTAGGTGGTTATGGCCTGGGTTTTGGAGTTGGTTCAATTCTTGTCACGGAGTTTGCGTCTAGACTGTCCTACGCTTTCTGGGTAACCTCAGGAATATTCTTGTTCACGTCTATTCTCGCTACAAAGTTCCTGGTTGAACCTGTGAGGAGTGATGAGCTGAATCAGCCTGGGATGCGTCGGCGTCGGATTGGAGCGAAGATTCGTCCTGTCCTGCCCGTATGGCTTGGTCAGACAATTATTCTCGGAATGTATTTCCTCTTACCAAAGGCGTTCAAGGACGCGAGCATTACTCTCACTGGACAGATGCTGATCTTTCTAGGAGCCATAGGAGGATTGTTCGCTCTCGGCGCCATAGTTTTTGGCCACATATCCGACAAGGTCGGTCGGACTAAGATAATGGTGCTAGGCGCGGTGGGCGAGTTTGGTTTTCTGATTCTGTTCGGCTGGTCCTTTCCAAATTTTCTGATATACCCCATCCCCTTTATTCTCGCCCCGCTCTTCTTCTTGGCATCTGCAATTGCTCCCGCGATTCTCAGCTACGTCAGTGATATTTCCGGAAAGGCGAGGCGCGGCTCAGCCAACGGCTTGTACAGCGTGGTGCTCAGCATCGGGATGGCCATTGGCAACATTCTTGGCGGCTTTGTATCGGAGTTTGGAGTGCAGTGGATCTTTTTTGCAGGCGCAGGGATCCTCTTTCCATCGATAATAGTCTCGTCCTCACTGTTGAGGAAAAAGTAGAACTTGGTCTGCCCTCTGGTTTCGAGAAAACATACCCTACTCGTTTGAATCTGGAACTACGGGGCTAGAGACTGTTTCAGGGCCTCGCAGACCCGGATCACTTCATCTTCCGTGAGTGTCGGGAAGATTGGCAGGCTCAAGACTTCGTTCGAGAGCGACTCGCTTAGCGGGAATGCTCCCTCCGTGTATCCATACATCTGCCTATAGGGCGCTTGTAGATGTATAGGCCTGGGATAGTGTATGCCCGCCTCTATTCCCTTGTCGGATAGACGCTTTTTCAGTTGATCCCGCATTTTTGTCCTGATCACGAACAGGTGGTAAACGGCTTTCTCCGTACTCCTCTCTAAAGGTGGGAGGATGACATCTCGCACGTTTTCAAGCTCTTGTCTGTATCGTTCTGATAGCCATCTTCTTGCCTGAGTCCAAGCCTCCAGCCTCTTCAGCTGGACTCTTCCGATGGCCGCGTTAACTGTGTTGAGCCTCGATGTGAAACCTATTCGACCGTGATAGTACTTGCTGTTCTTGTCTCTGCCACAGTCTCTTATGCTCCGTGCTGCGTCGGCGAGTTCCTCGTTGTTTGTTGTTATCATACCGCCGTCACCGCCCACGGTCATGTTCTTCGCAGGGTAGAAGGAGAAGCATCCGGCGTCACCGATGGAGCCAACTCTTCTTCCTCTGAATTCAGCTCCATGTGCTTGGCACGCATCTTCGATTAGTCTTAGGCCGGTCTCTGCTGCGATATCATGGAATTCGTCGATTCGAGATGGGTGTCCGTAAAGGTGGACGGGGATTAATGCTCGAGTCTTGGGGCCGATCTTTGCCCGGGTCTTACTGGGACTCAAGTTTATTCCTGAGTCTTCGACATCAGCAAAAATGGGATCTGCACCCGCGTGAACAATTGAGTTTGCTGTGGCGATAAAGGAGAATGGGGTCGTGATGACTTCGTTGCCATGCCCGATGTTCAGGGCTTGCATGGTAATCGAGAGGGCCGCGGTCCCGGACGCAGTAGAGACGGCGTACTTTGTGCCGCAGTATTGAGCGAATTCTTCTTCAAACTTGAATACGCTTTCTCCCATGACCATCATCTCGTTCTCGAGGGCGGAGAGGGCTGCCGCTTTCATCTCAGCGTCAATGATTGGAGATGCGAGATGTATTCTCTTACGCGGCTCACCGCGAGGTCGACTTTCGGGCTCTACTGATATCGGCGCTTGCAACGGAGCGTTCTCTGTCACTAGATTGTTCAACGTCCTGGTTGGAAAGGTTTTCGAAGGGTCCGACTGATTAATCCTTTCCTTCCGAAGAGGCATTCTTAGATCTTCCGCAAGATAACGATATCTAGAGATTGATCGTGAGAATCCCGATTCGGTCTCCCAAGCCTTCGCCTTCAAGTCTGCCGCCTTATGGTTTACCCATAGCTTAATCTCCGATCAACACTTGGCAAGGCGAGCTTCCTTTCCTATGACACTCGTGTACGCTAGTATCGCACCGCACGGTGGGGAGATTATTCCAGAACTAGTGTCAAAGTCCCTGTTTCGCAAATTCGGGGAAACACGCGAAGCAATGCGGAGTCTCGCCAAGAAGATATCGGAAAGTCGTCCTCAAACGATTGTCATTGCTAGCCCCCACAATCTGAGGCTGATGTCCAGAATTGCTGTTGTGGTTTCTGAAAACTCAACGGGAACCTTGAAGGGCTCTTCAAACCGATCGGTCTCGCTTCATGCCCGTTGCGATGTCGACCTTGCAAAGATAATAGTCAGGGAGTCTGAGAAGGCTGGCATACCAGTCGTTGGAGCGAATTACGGGACCGCCGCTGGATCCTCCTCTGATATGCAGATGGATTGGGGAACCCTTGTCCCGTTATGGTTTGTCTTGAAAGAGCAGAGATTAGAGTCCAGGATTCTGATAGTTGCTCCGTCCCGTGAGATCCCTCTTCGAAAGAATTTCGCCTTTGGGCGACTGCTCGGCAGACTAATGAACAGAGACAGGAAAAAGAAGTTTGCTTTCATTGCTAGCGCCGACCAGGCACACGCTCACTCTCGCAGGGGACCCTATGGCTTCAACCCGGCCGCCGCTAAGTATGATGATTTTGTACTAAACGCGATACGAGACAATAACCTGAAGCGAATCCTGAAATTGACGCCGAGATTCGTTGAAGAGGCAAAGCCAGACAGCCTCTGGCAGATGGTCATGCTAGCGGGGATAAACGAGGTCGTTCCATTAAGATCTCAACTATTATCGTACCAAGTACCTAGCTACTACGGAATGGCCTGCGCGGGATTCGAACCCTCATAGCCTATTCGTACCGTTCAACAGACGGTGCTGAACGTTACTCGTGAGCGTGAAACAGCCTCTAGAATCTTCGGGATTGTATTACACGCTCGACTAGCTGGAAAGCTTCTGGACCCAAATCACCATTCACCAGAGAACTACGAAACGCTTTGGTCTTCAACAGTTTCTGAATGGCAAGACCAGTTACAAACTTTCCATGAAACCATTGTTGTAAAGAGGGCGAATACTTTGAGACAAGGGCGTCCGCAATCTCTCGAACCTTTGGCAAGCTTCTAGCTGCCTTTGCTTCAACTTCAATCTCAGAGAGTCCTACACTGATGTCGCCGAAATCGTAGGTCACATGATCAATCGCGAGCTCTGCCAAGATTGAAACCGGGATTTTGTCTCCGATGACAATATCTCTCGGCTCTCTTCGCGTTCGTCTTTCTTGGATGACTTCCAAGCCCATCGTCGCGAGTACTCTCGAGACTGGGAGGTTCTGGAACTTCGAACTTGACATTATCGGGATGCACAGTTCGAGATTTCTTGCCAGCACGCGAATTGAGGCGTAAGACCACGGTCGCTCCATCTCTCTCCTTTGAATGATGTCCCCTGCAATTCTTCTGATGTCGGATTTTGTCGAGAGCAACAGCGTGTCATCCACTCTCCTGACGCGAAGAGTGACTCTTTTTTCTCTCAGAAATCTTTCTTTTGTATCGTAGTAGGTGTCCTGAATGACTTGAGACGGTTGTGGCTTGAGATCGTACGCTGACACATGTTGGGTTCGAGAGAGTTTGTTCCTGATACGGTCCGAATTGTTCTTGATGATTAGTGCAATTTCGGACTCGAACCCTCTCGACGAGATGGTTCCGTTGATGGGCATTGTTTAGTTCACTTTGACTAGGAATCGTGAGATTTCAGCTCTCTTGAGTACCTTTCAAAGAACTTTTGAATCCGCGTTTCAATTCTAATGAGCACCAACCGTTTCCTCATGGTTCCCTATCGAGGATTAGTCACAAAATACCCCTCAGGGCGGGCCGAATTGTTAAATGACAGGCTGGGCTCGGCTTGCTTGGAATTAGCGAGTTTCCCCGTTTATGAGCTTCCGAGACGCAAAGCCAACCGTCGAGGTTGAAGATCTACACAGAGAGTTCAAGAGCAAAGAAGGCACAGTGCTCGCCCTTGACGGTGTCGATCTAAAGGTCAGAGAGGGCGAGGTTTTCGGCGTTCTGGGCCCGAACGGGGCGGGCAAGACTACCATGATCAGAATTCTCTCAACCCTACTCCTGCCTTCTTCTGGGTCTGCTCGGGTGATGGGCTGGGATGTTGCCAAACAGCCCGAGAAGGTGAGACCACTGATTAGTACGGCCAGTGGGGCTGAGAGAGCGGGATACGATTACATTACAGCTCGTGGAAATCTCTGGTTCTTCTCCCAACTTTACGGGCTCCCCTCAAAGCT
>WNEZ01002468.1_pt1 | contig 15864 bp, 14 predicted proteins | sample 5400521 | NCBI WGS metagenome assembly WNEZ01 (sample SAMN13153339, study PRJNA577476) | soil metagenome | isolation source: 120 cm saprolite under Douglas fir tree site 2 hole 1 replicate 1 | place: USA:California | collected 2015-04-18
CCGGCTTGTGAACCAGGTAGAAGGACGTTCGGTCAACCAGATTTTCGGGTACCCTGACGACCTCAAGTTCCGGTCTTCGATGACTTTGTTTGCCAGCACCAGCTGCGAGAATGCGATCTTCAAGGATGCCTTGCAAAAGGCGGTGAACCCGATCGATCCACTCTTGAGCGTCTTTGAGGGTTTCCTGGGCGGGTTTTTTCACTATCCAAGACCTTAAGCGGGAGCGGTAGAAATCAAGTCGTGTTCAGCGCGGAACCGGGAGCGAAATAGGATATTTTCTTAAATGCGGGCGCCGCGCACCGAAAAAAATCCCCGCCCAAGCGAAGCTTGAGCGGGGCACCCTCGGGAGTCGAAACGAGTTTAATCGTCTTGGGCAACCCGGCTTGCGCTGCGGGACGTCTGCGGAGCGATACGAACTTAGTTCTTAGGCTGGTACCTCGACCCATACGGCCATCCCTGATTGTTCCCGCAGGGTTTCCCTGCCGTATAATGAAGGGTTCTGACTTCATCATCGTGGCGGACGGATTACGTCCGCTCAGGGACAGGGAAGGACGGGAATGGCCACCACGGACGTATCTCTCCACGAAGAGAGCCGCCAACCAGCACGAAAGCCTGTTGTAAACGACATGAGCATTCAAGTCGCGACGGTTAACGGTTCGGGCTCGCAGAGCTCCAACACGGTGCTGTTGCGCAGCATTTTTCAGATGGGAGTTCCGGTTTCGGGCAAGAACCTTTTTCCTTCCAATATTGCCGGCCTGCCTACCTGGTACACCATCCGCGCCAACAAAGACGGTTACATTGCGCGGAAAAAGGAAATCGATTTCGTCGTGGCCATGAATGCTGAGACGGCACAGGAGGACGTGATGTCCCTGGCTCCGGGCGCAGCCGTGCTTTACGACGAGCCGTTGAACCTGAGCAGTCTGCGCTCTGACCTGATCTTTTACACCGTCCCGTACGACAAGCTGGTGGCTCCCGTGTGTCCCGAGGCCAAGCTGCGCAAGCTGGTCAAGAACATGATCTACGTGGGCGTGGTGGCCAGGTTGCTGGAGATCGACATTGCCGAAGTCGAGAAGGCCATCCGCAAACAGTTTGCCAAGAAAGTGAAGGCTGCCAACCTCAACCTGGCGGCGGTGAAGGCAGGCTACGACTACGCTGTCGCCAACCTGGTCAAGCGCGATCCGTATTTCATCAAGCGCATGGACAAGACCGCGGGCAAAATCATCATTGACGGCAACGCAGCCGCGGCGCTGGGCTGCATGTTCGCCGGCGCCACCGTGGTCGCCTGGTACCCCATCACCCCTTCGTCGTCGTTGCCGGAGAGCATGATCGAGTACATGAAGCGCTTTCGCATCGGCCCCGACGGTAAGGCCACCTTCGCGATTGTCCAGGCTGAAGACGAACTGGCTGCGATTGGCATGGTAGTGGGCGCAGGCTGGGCGGGGGCGCGCGCTATGACCTCATCTGCCGGCCCGGGAATCTCGCTCATGGCGGAATTCGCCGGCCTGGCTTACTACGCCGAGGTCCCCGGCGTGATCTGGGACATCCAGCGCGTCGGTCCTTCCACCGGTTTACCCACGCGCACTTCGCAAGGCGATATTCTCTCCACCGCTTTTCTTTCCCACGGAGACACCAAGCACATCCTGCTGCTGCCGTGTTCGGCGGAGGAATGCTTCAGCATGGCGGGAGATGCTTTCGATTTGGCGGAACAATTTCAAACCTTGGTCTTCGTCATGTCCGATCTCGATCTCGGCATGAACAACTGGATGGCGGATCCTTTCAAGTATCCGGAGAAGCCCATCAATCGCGGCAAAGTCCTCAGCAAGGCTGATCTTGATCGGCTGGGCACGTTTGCGCGCTACCAGGACGTTGACGGAGATGGCATCGGCTATCGCACGCTACCCGGGACGGAGCATCCCGCCGCCGCGTATTTCACGCGGGGCAGCGGACACAACGAGAAAGCCCAGTACAGCGAACGCGCCGACGACTTCGAGCGCAACATGGAGCGGCTGAACCGTAAATTCGAGACGGCGCGCTCTTTCGTTCCGCGTCCGGAAGTTTCCACCGGCAAGTCCAAGATCGGGATCATCGGATACGGCACTTCGCATTGGGGATTGATCGAAAGCCGCGACCAGCTGCGCCAGGAATACGACATCGAGACCGACTACTTGCGGCTCCGTGCCTATCCCTTTACCCGCGAAGTCCACGATTTTGTGAAGCAGCATGAGCGGGTGTACGTGGTGGAGCAGAATCGCGATGCCCAGATGCTCACTTTGCTTAAGCTCGACCTGGAGCCCGCGCTCCTGACGCGCATGCGCAGCATTGCCCACATCCATGGATTGCCCCTGGACGCGCGCTCGGTGACTGATGAACTCATGACCATGGAGGGCAAGTAAATGGCGACCACGACCAGCACTCCCCCACCGAAGACCAACCGCATCGGCCTGCCGGTGGTGGAGTATCGAGGCGGCAAGACCACTTTGTGCGCGGGTTGCGGCCACAACGCAATTTCTGAGCGCATCATCGACGCCATGTACGAAATGGGCGTGCCGCCCGAGCGCGTGATTAAGCCCAGCGGCATCGGCTGCTCGTCCAAGAGCCCGGCCTACTTCATGGGACGCTCGCACAGTTTCAATGCCGTCCACGGCCGCATGCCCTCTATCGCTACCGGGGCCGTGCTGGCCAATCGCGATCTGATCGCGCTGGGCGTCAGCGGTGACGGCGACACCGCCTCGATTGGCGTGGGCCAGTTCATCCACCTGATGCGGCGCAATCTGCCCATCATTTACATCATCGAAGACAACGGTGTGTACGGTTTAACCAAAGGGCAGTTTTCCGCCACCGCCGACATGGGCTCGACCCTGAAGACTGGCGTCATCAATGATCTGCCGCCCATCGACACCTGCGCCATGGCGATCACGTTGGGTGCGACGTTCGTCGGCCGGTCCTTCTCTGGCGACAAGAAACAGTTGCACGCCATGCTGAAGGCCGCTATCGCCCATCAAGGCACGGTGATGCTGGACGTGGTCTCGCCCTGCGTGACCTTCAACGATCACGAAGGCTCCACCAAGTCTTACAAGTACATGAAGGACCACGAAGAGCCTCTGCAGGAGGTCAGTTTCGTGCCCGCCTTCGAGGACATTACCGTCGACTACGATCCCGGGACTACGACCGAAGTCACCATGCACGACGGTTCCCGCCTTCGCCTGCGCAAGCTGGAAGAGGATTACGACCCCACCAACCGGATCAAGGCGATCACCCGCCTGAACGAAGCCCACGAGCAAGGCGAGGTGCTGACCGGGGTGTTCTACATCAACAGCAAGACGCCCACCTTCGTTGACCTGCTGAACATGACCGAGCATCCGCTGGCCACGCTGCCAGAATCGGTGGTGCGACCGGGAAGGGAAGTGCTCGAGCAGGTGATGGAAGAGCTGCGGTAGTGGCTGGTACCCAGTACCGGGTACCCAGCAGGCGGGGCTTTGGGTGGAGCAGCGTTCCAACGCTGCATTAGGGGTGCCATCCTTAAGTCGCGGCTTCAGCCTCTGAGGTAGCAACCCAGTAGTCAGTTGTCAGTAGTCAGTTGTCAGTTGCCATCGGCTTACCCACCACCTCCGCCAACTCTTTGCCTATAATCAGCGTCTGAAGTAGCGTGATCAAGACCGTCCCTCCGTCTATGACTGACTCCGGCACCGGACCGGTAAGCAAGATACTGCTGGCCGTGATATCACTGATCGTGATCGCGGCGGCGGTGCTTATCGTGAGTGGAATTCACCTGTCCAACCCTTACCTGCGAAAGAAAGTCGTGGAGATGCTCGGCGAGAAATTCCACGCCGAGGTGGAACTGAAAGATTTCCACGTATACCTCTTTCCCGGGGCACGCATCGAGGGTTCAGGACTGGCGCTGCGCCACGAAGGCCGGACCGATGTGCCTCCTCTGATTTCCATCGCCGAATTCTCTGCCGAGGCGGGCATCATGGGTCTGCTTTGGAAGCCGTGGAAGATTCAACAAGTCAGGCTCAAGGGGCTGGTCATACAAATACCGCCGCCTGCGCAAAGACGAAAACAGGATTGGTCGAAGGCGCGGAACATGCCGGTGCTGATTCGGGAGATTGTCTCCGACGATGCCGAACTGCGTTTGCTGCCCAAGACTGCCGATAAAGATCCCCACGTCTTCGCGATTCATCATCTGGTCATGCACTCGGTCGGGCTCGACCGGCCCGCATCATTTGTCGCGCAACTTACCAACGCGGTCCCGCCCGGCGAAATCGAAACCCAGGGCAGTTTCGGTCCCTGGAGCCCGGATGATCCGGGCCAGACCCCGCTGGCGGCACAATACACCTTCGACAAGGCTGACTTGGGAGTGTTCAAGGGCATCAGCGGCATGCTCTCTTCGCAGGGGAAGTTTGGCGGCGTTCTGGAGAAAATCGAAGTCGAAGGCAAGACCTCAACGCCTGACTTTGCTGTGAAGATCGGTGGTCATCCGGTGGCATTGGACACCACCTTCAGTGCCACGGTGGACGGCACCAACGGAGATACGCTCCTGCACCCGGTGACCGCCCATCTCCTCGGTACTGTCATCGTGGCCCAGGGTGGCATCGTCAAGACTCCGGACAAAGGCCGTACCATTGCCCTCGATGTGACCGTGGACCAGGGCAAGATCGAAGACTTATTGCTGCTGGCGGTCAAAGCCGACAAGCCGCCGATGTCCGGCGCGGTTAAGTTTCACGCCAAGTTCGAGCTCCCGCCCGGGAAAGGCGACATCTCCGATCGTTTGAACTTAAACGGAAAGTTCGACGTGGCACACGCCGAATTTAGCAGTCCCGAGGTCGCCGGCAAAATCGCGACCCTGAGCCGCAAGGGGCAAGGCCAACCGGAGAACCAGGATGCAGGCAGCAGCGTGTCCGAACTCGGGGGGAACTTCGTACTCGATAACGGCGTGATCACTTTTCGCGGGTTGACCTTCAGCGTCACTGGAGCGGATGTGACCTTGAACGGCAGATACGGCCTGGATAAGGGGGACCTCAACTTCCACGGCAAGCTGCGCATGCAGGCCAGGCTTTCCCAGACCATGACTGGCGCGAAGTCATTTTTGCTCAAGGCCTTCGATCCCTTCTTTCGCAAGAACGGTCAAACCGAAATCCCCATCAAGATTACGGGGACGCGCGAGCACCCATCGTTCGGCCTCGATTTTCGCCGCAAAGACAAAGAAACGGGAGAGTAAGGAAAAGGAAATCGGGGAATTAGGAATTGAGTAATTGTGAAATTTGGAAATCGCATCGGGTTTTCGATTACACATTACTGAATTACCCAATTGCTTTCTCCGTTGCCTGGCGCGAAACTTTTGCCCGTGATATGGGTTGAGGCTTAAGATGGATTGATTCTGAAGATCGCCGACCGGCAAGTTCAAGGAGCGAGCATGAAGGCTCTGATTCTAGCGGTTTCGATTGTGATGGTTTTAACTCTGGGCGTCTGGGGGGAAAACCCGCCGAGTGGGCAGGCGCATGCGGGTTTGGAGGCGCACCGGCAAGAGGCACGCAACAACCCGGAACGTAGGCACCACCGTCGTCGGCACCACCGCCATCATCGGCGTCACCAGGGCGCGTAACCGCTCGAAGCCCACAACGGGGCACCCGCCCTCGGCTGGCCCAACGGAGTAACGCTCCACAGTTTGCAGGAATAACGGCGAACCTCGGCGGCTGAAAGGCGGGGTTTTCTGCAACTGACGGCACGGCTGAAGTCGTGCCCTTCCCAGAATCATGCTCTCCCGGAATCACGCTCTACCTAACCCATCGGGACGCGCGTTTCTCTTCACCCGGTTCAGTCGCGATCCTATTGCTGCGTCTTGGCCGTGGTTCCTGAGGTCGCGACTCCCAGCTTGCGCAGACGCTCCCTGGCCTGCAGGGCCTCGTTTGACTTGGGGTAGCGCTGGATCACGTGGCGCAGCGCCGCAATTCCGGCTTCCTGCTGTCCCAGTTCGACCAGAGCCAGGCCTTTCTTAAGCTCGGCCGAGGCTGCCTTGTTCCCGTCCGGGAAGCTCTGCAAGACCTGATCGTAGCTCTTGACCGCGGCCTGGTAGTTTCCCTGGCGAAACTGAATGTCGGCCAGATAGAAATTCGAATTTCCCGCCAGATCGGTATTGGGATAGAACTTCACATAATCGGCAAATTCCTGAGCCGCCAGATCATTCTTTCCCGCCTGATAGTCGCGCAGGGCGTTGTTGTAGAGCACGTCCGGGGGCGGCGCTGACGCCTGCTGTTGTTGCTGGGTCTGCTGGACGGCGATGCTCTGTTGGGTTGACTGCATGTCCTCCAGTTGCTTGCTGACTTTACCTAGGCGCGCCTTGAGTTCGTCCAGGGTGTCATTCAAGGACTGGATCTGGCCGGAAAGTTGGTCCACGTGAGCGCCGCTGTCGGTCTGCTGCTTCTGCAACGTGGTCTGCAGGTCCGTAACTGATGCAGCCACCTTGTTGGCGCGGTCAGTACTCTGCTCGATCAGGTGCTGCATCACGCCCATGCGCTCGTCAAAGGACTGCTGCATGTGCGCGATCCGGTCCTGCAGATCCTGCACCTGGGTCTGCAATTGAACCATTTCCTTGTTCACGCCCCAGGCCGGCGTCAGGCCTGACCAGAGCCCGGCCAGCAGAGCCAGTACGACCGTGTATCGCTGAATTTTCATAGTCCGTTTCCTAACATGCGAAGAATATGTGGCACGTCCGGGCCAGAGGACATAAGGACAAAGAGCGATCAGGTACCCGCTATCCGAGGATAACGCGTCCGCGCACGCAATGCACTTCGTACTTGCGGAATGGAGTGTGGGTGGAGCAGGCCTTCAGGCCTGCATAACCGCAGTTTTGCGATGGGCTTCAGCCCCCGAGGTCCCTCTGCGGCTGAAGCCGTATTGCGCCGCCACCTATGGCAGCGCTAAAGCGCGGCTCCACTCAAGATCAGACTCCACTCAAAACATCCACAGCCCTACTTCTGGTACACGAAGTGACCGCGCCGGTTCTGCTGCCAGCACTGCTCCGTGGACTCGGTGCAGAACGGTTTTTCCTTCCCGTAGCTGATGGTCTTGATGTGATCGGCGCTGACGCCGTTCTGAACCAGGGCGTTGCGCACGGAATTGGCCCGGCTATCGCCCAGCGCCAGGTTGTATTCGGTTGAGCCTCGCTCGTCGCAGTGTCCCTCGATGGTGAAGGTGATGTTGGGATGCTGCTTCAGGAAGTCCGCGTCACCCTGCAGGGCAGGCTGCTGGTCGGGATTGACGTCGCTCTTGTCGTAATCGAAGTAGATGTCCTTGACGGTTTGGGAGAACAGTTCTTCCTCGGTAGCCGAGGGCTGAGGGGGTGGCGGCGGAGGCTGAGTCACGGTGACCCGTGCGGTCGCCTGCTGCGTCCCTCCCGCTCCCTTCGCGGTCAGGGTGTAGGTGGTCGAGTCCGCCGGGGTGACGGTTTGCGACCCATTGGTTTGCAGCGCGCCGATCCCATCGATGCTGACGTCGGTCGCATTGCTGGTCTGCCAGGTCAGGGTCGTGGACTGGCCCTTTTCCACAGTATTCGGGTTAGCGGCGAGCGAAGCTGTGGGCGCAGCCGGGGGTGGCGGCGGTGGCGGTGGCGGCGGAGCCACCTTCTTTTTGCAGGCGCCCAGCATCATGATGGCGCCCAACGCGAACACTAGCATCATCCATCTCAGTTTTTGTTGCTTCACTCTCTCCTCCGTACTCTTCGGGCGCATATACGGTTGCACCCGCTTCAGGTCCAGAGAGGGGGAGGACAGCCCCGCCTCTTCCGGGAATTGACTGCACGACACGCGAACTATGAGTCCAGAACGATCACTTCCAGCTCCAGTTGGGTTGAGTATTCGCGCCCGCGAATGTCAACTGTTTCTGGTTGGTACCATCGGCCAGCATGGTCCATATCTGCAGGCTTCCTGCCCGGCTGGACTGAAAAATGATGTGCCGTCCATCCGGTGACCAACATGGGAAATCATTTCGTCCGCCATCGTGAGTCAGCTGCACCCACTGCTTGCTGGCGATGTCCATGATGTAGATATCCTGCGCGCCGGGCGCTCCCGGGCCATATTTGCGCATCCAGGAAACAACCAGAAATTGCCCGTTCGGGGACCATGCCGGCGACACCGCATAACCCTGGTCAGTCATTCGTTGTACGTTGGTGCCGTCGGTCTCCATGGTATAGACCTGCGGCAGCCCGGTGCGGCCGCTTACCCACGCGATCTGTGCGCTGGTCTTGCGATTCCACGCCGGCGAGACGTCCGGACCTTTGAACGAAGTAAGCCGCTTCAGATTCGTCCCAGACGAATCCGCGGTGTAGATCTCGGGGTCGCCGCTGCGTGAGGAAGAGAAGGCCAGCTTGGTTCCGTCGGCAGACCACGCTGGCGACAGGTTGGTTCCCCCGAACCGGGGGAACGCTACCACCCGGTTCAGTTCGAGCGAGTACATCAGGATTTCCCAGCCGGTTTTGGTCAAAGAACTGAAGGCGATACGTGACCCGTCGGGCGAGACCCGCGGAGACAGGGAAATCGCGTTCAGGTGAGTGACGGCACGCTGGTTCGCGCCGTCATAATCCATGGCCCAAATTTCCTTGTGCCCGCTGCGGTTGCTGACAAAATAGACCTTGCTCTCGGCGATGCCGGCAATGCCGCCGCCCAGCCGGAAAATAATCTCGTCGGCAAATTTGTGTGCGATCAGCCGGGCTGCGTCGCTGCTGGCGGCGTCCTGGTACTGCTTGCCCAGGACCTGCGGCGAAGTCACATTCTTCACATCGTAAAGCCAGCCCTGCACAGTCATGCCGTTGGCGGACGCGCCCAGGTTGCCGAAGGCCAGCATGGCCGCATTCGGCGGAGGCGCGCTCCAGCCTTCGAACTTCACATCCGCGGGAGTTCCGACCTGTCCCAGGGGATAAAAGCTCTTCGAAACCATGTCGAAGATGCCGGCGTTGTCCAGGTCATTCCACAAAGTTTCATTGAACACCTTGAGCAGTTCGACGTTCCTGGGGTCCTGATTGGCGGCGTTAAAATCAGGGACCGCGAGGCGCACTTTTTCCACGCCCAGACCGGTGCCGGTGCGGATCCAGTCCTGCGCCAAGCTCGAGGTCAACAGCAAGAAAGGCAAAAATATTTTGAGAAAAAATTTCATCAATGATCGCATCCTCACAACTGCCACTTGTTATCTCTTGTAATCGAACCAGAACTCGACCGAAACCTTATTCGCGGCATAATCCGAGGGCAGGGGACCAAAAGTGTCAATGCGCTGAATGGCCCGGGTTGCCGACTGATCCAGCGAGGGCACGCCGCTGGACTGCTCCACCTGTACGTTGGCGGGCCGCCCGTCGCGCAGGACATCGAACGTGATGTACACCCGCTGGGCCGCGCTGATGCGTGGGTCCACCTCATATTTGAGCCAGTTTTCGGAAACCTTCTGCTGTACCACATGCACATACCAGGCATAGCGCGAGCCGAAGTCGCCACCTCCGCCGGTGAAGCCGAAGCCTCCCTTGGCGCCGGGTGCGGTGAATGTGCCGTAAGGTCCGCTGACCGGGCCTCCCTGGCCGAATGGGACTACGTTGTCCGCTTCCTCAACCGGTTCGGGCTTGGCCTTCTCCTTGGTGGCGGTGATCTTCGGCGCCGGCTTGGTCTTCGAAATCTTGTCCGGGATTGGAATCGCATCCGGCTCCGGGACTTTTTCCACCGCCTTGGGCTGGGACTGGGTGAGACCCTTGGAGTCGTTGGCCAGGACGTTCTGCGTCTGCACCGGATTGGCCGGCAACGGGACCGTGCTCACCAGGGTGACTCCCATAGCGTCGCCGCCGCCGCCCGCGCCCCAGCCTTCACCACGGCTGGCCGGGACGACCACCGCGTAAAGAAGGATCGAGGCGACCACCGCGAGGTGCAGTCCCAGCGACCAGGTGAGGTTGCGGCCCCAGCGCTCGTGTTCGAAGAAAATCTCAGGGTTTGCGGCCATGCGTGTCCAGCGGTTGAGTCACGATGCTGACATTGGTGATGCCAGACGATTTCACGGCGTCCATGACGGTCGCGAAGGCGCCGAAGGGCACATCTTCATCGGCGCGCACGAAGATGGACTGGTGCTGCGGGTCGCGTATCTTCTGTTTGAGCTTGGCGCCGATTTCATTTATGTTGATGGCGTCATTGCCCAGAAAAACCCGCTGCTGCTTGTTGATACTGATTACCAGCCGCTCTTCGGTGATCTCCTTCACCGTGCGGGTTTTGGGCACGTTGACCTCAATGCCGGATTGCAGCACCGGCGCGGTCACCATGAAGATGATCAGCAGGACCAGTACGACGTCCACCAGGGGCGTGATGTTGATGTCGGAGAGGGAAGTTTGAGTTCGTCCGTTCGACGCCGTAAAGGCCATTACCGCTGCACCCCCGGAGCTTCAGCCGTTCGGTACGCCGGCGCAGGTTGCTGGCGCTCGACAGCGTTCAGCATCTCCAGCGCGAAGTCATCGCCGCGGGCGGCAAGTTCCCGAATCGATCCGCCGATCAGGTTGTAGGCGATGACCGCGGGAATCGCGGCTGCCAGCCCAGCCGCCGTGGTAATCAGCGCCTCAGAGATTCCCGGCGCTACCGCGCGCAGAGTCGCAGCCCCGGCTGTCCCCAGGCCGTGAAAGGCGTCAATAATGCCCCAAACGGTTCCAAACAAACCGACAAACGGCGTTACCGCTCCGGTGATCGCCAGCCAGGGCAGGTTGCGCTCAAAGCGCGTGAGTTCTTCCGAATTCGCAATCTGCATGGCCCGTTGAATCGCCAAGGGATTCCTTACCGCCCCGGTAGTCACCGCACCCTGACGCCGGTATTCCTCAAATCCGCCTTCAAACACTCCCACCAGCGGGCTGGGCCGGAACTGCTCCGCAACTGCGCCCACATCCTGCAACCGTTGCGCTTTGCGGAAAGCGCGCACAAAACGGCCGCTTTGCACCCGCGCCCGCCGCAACACGCTCCACTTGGAAAGAATAATCGCCCAGGAAATCAGACTGAATATGAGGAGAAGAAGCAAAACCGCTTTGGCGACCGGGCCGGTTTCGCCCACCAAGTCAATAATTTCGCCGCCGACCACCGCTGCCAGCAAGGGATACAGATTCATTGGTTTTCAGGATTATTCCTGCTTCGATTATAGACCATGGTTGCGGGCCAGATTCAGAGGGAATCGCATCCATAACCCCGAGGGTGTGCAAAAGCGCAGCCTCAGACGACGCATGCCAAGGTCGAAGTAACAATCGGAGATCCAAAAACTGATAACCGAGAACTCAAAACTAACAACTGACTACCTAAAAAAACCACGACCTCATACGGTGGCTTTCGGTCTTGGAGGACTTCAACTAGGAACGCCCGACGACCTCCGAGCAGTTGAGCTAAAATCGCGTCCATGAAAAGAAGAACAATATTGCAATCCATTCCCGCGCTGGCGCTTCTGGGCGCTACCGCTTCAGCTGACCCGCGCCAGGCCGGATCGGGGCAGAAATCAACCTCGGTCTACGAGCTGCGGGTCTATCACGCTTATGAAGGCAAGCTTGACGACCTGCTGACACGTTTCCGTGACCACACCACACGACTGTTCGAGAAGCATGGGATGAAGAACATCGCATACTGGACTCCGACCGATGATCCCTTGAAAGGCAAGACTCTCGTCTACGTGATCGCGCACCCCAGCCGGGAAGCTGCCACTGCCAACTGGAAGGCATTTGGCGAGGACCCGGAATGGCAAAGCGTGCGTGACAAGTCCGAGGCCAACGGAAAGCTGGTGGAGAAAGTCGATTCCACTTTTATGGTCCTGACCGATTTCTCGCCGGTGGTGTGACATTAGCAATTCAACTTCCGGACCCCTCACCGCCTTGCCGTCGAAATCAGTTTTGGCATGACATTTTTCGTTTTGGACAAGACCCGGCAAAGGTGGTATTCATGATTGAAAATTTGTCTTCTCAGCTCGGGTACAGGCTCACGCGTCGATGGGGGAGATAGACAGGCCTGATTCTTGAACGAGCGGAAACGAGTCCTCGGCACAGGAGCGCCTGTCGCGAATCCGTCCTGGAAAAGGGGAGTAAACCATGCGCCTCTTGATCCCTTTCGCCGTACTGAGTCTTATCCTCGCCTCTGCCTCCTCTGCTTCCCGTCCGACTGAAGCACCTACCGGTTTCGACAACAAAAGCAACGGCGTCACCGACGATGCGACTCATGAAGCCGATCAAATGAGATTCGAAGAAGTCGAGCTGGTGAGTGATGGCCTGGGGCCGCTCTATAACGCGCAGTCCTGCCGCGAATGCCACCAGAGTCCAGTTTCAGGGGCTGCCTCCCAGGTCGCGGAATTACGCGTCGGCCACCTGGGGCCAGACGGGCATTTCCGCACTCCGGAAATTCCGATCGCTCACGGAGCCGAGGTGATCTCTGGCCGGTCTCTGGTGAATGATCGCGCTATTTGTCCCAACGCTGCTTTTCCCGACAAGGAAATTCAGGAGCGAGCTCCAGATACCGAGACCATCCGGACGTTTCGCCTTTCTTTGAGTCTCTTGGGAGATGGCTTCGTCGAGGCGGTAGCCGATCAAACCCTCATCGATCTCGCCCAGCAACAATGCAAATCTTCACATCGGAAAATCTGCGGACAGGTGCTCCAGGTCCCCATCGTAGAAGCACCCGGACAGATGAGCGTGGGGAGGTTCGGTTGGAAAGACCAGCACGCGAGCTTGCTATCGTTCGCCGGTGACGCTTACCTCAACGAGATGGGCATCACAAACCGCCTGCAACCGGATGAGGCAACCAATCTTTGCAACGCTAGCTCGGAGCCGAATGACAAGCCAGGACCGGACGGCCTCTCCGACATTGACCACTTCGCCCGGTTTGTTCGAGCCACCAAAGCGCCGGCGCGTGATTCCCAGCTCGCGAGCGGAGCAGTTGCTAAGAAGGGCGAGGGCCTATTCGATAAGATCGGTTGCGCGACTTGCCACGTCGAAACCTTGACTACTGCTCCCGCCGGAACGAAGATCAACGGCGGAACGTTCACGATTCCAGCCGCGCTCGGGTCAGTCACATTTCATCCGTGGGGCGATTTCTTGATGCATGACCTCGGTACGGGCGACGGAATCCTGCAGGCCACCCGGGAACATTACGGAAAGAGAGTCTTCCAGGCGATGTCGGACTATCTTTCGAAACAGGACTTCGAGGGCAGTCGGAACAAAATACGCACCGCGCCTCTATGGGGAGTCCGCTTGCGCCCACGATTGATGCACGACGGCGAATCCCTGACCCTTCGCGACGCGATCCAGCGGCACCGCGGCGAGGCAATCCATATAAGTCAGAAATTTGAAAAACTGAAGGAGGAGGAGCAGGAAGCTATCATCGAGTTCTTGAAGTCTCTGTGAACTCCCCCGGGGGCGGGCCAGACTTTCTTCTCCCGTTGAACAGAGTCCACTGCGAAGTGCGCGATCCCTCCACGCTCTGCTCCCTTTAACCTGGTGCACCATTATGGTGTATACTGGTGCTATGCCAGCCTCAAAACAAGTGCGGCGCAGCCTGACGCTTCCGGCGCAGGTGGCCAAACAGGTGGACAGCATCGCGAAACGTCGGCGACTGAGCGACAACCGTGTGCTCGTAGAGCTGATCGAATTGGGAATCGAAGCGCGCGAACGGAAAGAGAGGGCCTTCTTCGAATTGGCGGAACGGTTCCGCGCATCGAAGGACCCGGAAGAAGTAAAGCAGCTAGGGGACGAGTTGGGACAGTTCGTGTTCGGTGAATAATGGCCCAGATCGAAACCTGGTCGCGGCTTCCCCAGACCATTCGCGATCATCTTGTCGAGCGTATGCGCGACCGCAAGATTAGCCTCGCCGATCTCAACCAACTCCGCATCTGGATCGATTCAAAGCCCGACGTGCCCGGGGGCGCATGGTACAAGGATTTTGGATCATTCAAGATCTGCGGTGAAGGGACTTATCCGAAGACTTTTTTGCTCGCCGGGCAAACGGCCTCAGGCCGAAAGCTTTAGAGCTTTGATTCGTCGGATTGTTTCAAGGTCGAGTTTCAAGATCCTGCCGAGCCCTGCTCGGCCTGGACGAGCGAGGATGCTCGTTCCTCCATCGAACAGTCCTGCTTTTAGAAGCCGCTCGTGGGTGGGTTCGTGCTATCCTGCGCTCAACTCTCCAGCTTAATTCTGTGTTCCAGATTCTGTGTCCCAGGATGGCCGGTGCTCGTCGAACTGCGGCTTGAAAATTACGCGGTCGTGGACAACCTGGCGGTCGAGTTTGCGCCCGGACTGAATCTGCTGACCGGCGAAACTGGCGCCGGAAAATCCATTCTCATTGATGCGCTAGCCCTTCTGCTGGGCGACAAGGCATCTGCGGACGTGATTCGCTCCGGAGTGGACAAAGCTACGATCTCCGCCGTCTTTGAAGTCGAAGGCGGAGCGGAGAAGACCGTCACCGAAATTCTCGAAAACAATGGTATCGACCAGGAAGGTGAATCGATAATCTTGCGGCGGGAGATTGCCGCGGGCGGCAAGGGCCGGGTGTTCGTCAACAACCAGCCGGCGACCGTGGCGGTTTTGCGCCAACTCGCGCCGTATCTGGCTACCATTCACGCTCAGAACGAGTCCCTGCTTTCGTTCGATGCTGCCACTCGGCTGCGACTGCTGGATACCTTTGCCAATACGCAGATCGAGGCGACCATGGAAGCGTTTTCCAAGTGGAAGGAGATTCATAGTCGCATCGAGGAACTCCAGCGCGATGAGCAGGACCGCCTGCGCCTGCTCGACCTGTGGACCTTTCAGGCTCACGAAATCGAAGCCGCCAGGCTGCAGCCCGGAGAAGATGAGCGCCTGGAGACGGAAAAGCGCGTGCTGGCCAATGCGGAGAAGATCCACAGCGCGGCCATGAACGCTTTCGATCTGCTCTACGAAGGCGAGGCTTCGACTTCAGCGTCGCTGCGTACGGCGCAGAAGCACATTGAAGAGCTCGCCCGCTACGAGCCGAAATTTCAGGAGACCATGGCGACGCTCGAGACTGCCCGCATTAGCGTCGAAGACGTCGGCGCCAGTCTTCGGGACTATGCCGGCGGCATCGAGGCTTCGCCCGAACATCTGGCGGAAGTGGAAGACCGGCTCGCGGCCATCGACCGGCTCAAGCGCAAGTATGGGCCAGCCCTCGAAGACGTGATCAAGCACGGCGCAGAAGTCAGCCGCAAACTTGCGGAGATGGAAAATAAAGACGAGGTTCTCCGTCAACTTCGCCAAGCGTTGGCGCAGGCTGCGGACGAATATCTGGATGCGGCGCGCGCCCTTTCGAGGAAGCGCTATGAAGCTGCGCGAAAGCTGGAAAAACTGGTCGAAGCTGAGATCAACGATCTGGCCATGAAGTCCAATTTTCGCATCGAGGTTAGCGGCACAGACGAGGAAGGGAACTGGACGGCCTCTGGTTTCGACCAGGTGGTTTATATGATTTCGACCAACCCCGGCGAACCCTTGCGTCAACTGGAAGATATTGCTTCCGGGGGAGAATTATCCCGCGTGATGCTGGCGCTCAAGGCGAGTGTGGAAGCGGCGTCGGGCAAGAAGCGGAATTCCGGAGCGCAGCGCACCCTGGTGTTCGACGAAATCGACATCGGCATCGGTGGCCGGGCGGCGGAGGCCGTGGGAAAGAAGCTCAAGAGCCTTTCGCGGTCAAACCAGGTGTTGTGCGTGACCCACTTGCCCCAGATCGCCACGTTTGCCGACCATCACTATGTGATCGAGAAGAAGGCTGTGGCTGGCCGGACCCGGACCAGCGTTCACCTGATCACCGGGGAAGAGCGAACCGAGGAAGTAGCGCGAATGCTGAGCGGCGCCAAGCTGACCGAAACCTCTCGCAAGCATGC